>Ga0153956_1002538_pt1 | contig 13234 bp, 13 predicted proteins | sample TSFL040MetaG_FD_104704 | JGI IMG/M metagenome (GOLD analysis project Ga0153956, IMG submission 104704) | Attine ant fungus gardens microbial communities from Florida, USA - TSFL040 MetaG | ecosystem: Host-associated > Fungi > Mycelium > Unclassified | place: USA: Florida, Wekiwa Springs... | reverse complement strand
TCGCGAATGTCATCGAGTCCGGCGAGATCGAGGACTTCGCCGACGGTCAGATCCTGCGACGTGCTCTCCGCCAGATTGTGCGGATGGTTCACGTCCAGAAGCGTGATGATCTCGTTATAGGGGAAACGCCCACGCCATTCCCCGGAGCCTGTCTCTCCAAGGTCGGACGTCTGCGATCCATCGGAATTTTGAAAGAGCGCGGTCATGGACGCATGATATGACGCGCGGCGAAACCATAACAGGTACAGAAAAAGTTCATTTGAGCATAACAGATTGTTGGCGAGCCGGGCGCGTGCCGCTATCGTTCGGCGTCGCCAACCGCGTATTTTCCGCCGGCAGCCCCGCAATGTACCGATACGAGCAACTGGCCGAGCTGATTACCACCATGATCGACAACGGCGCCCTGGCGCCGAGCGCTCGCATCCCTTCGGTGCGTGCCTTGAGCGAGCAGCACGGCGTCAGCATCTCGACTGCTCTGAAGGCCTGCCGAATGCTTGAGGATCGCGATATCATCGTCGCGCGGCCTCGATCGGGCTATTATGTCGCGCCGAAACAACGCAGCGCACTCGCGCTTCCCTCGACCTCGCACCCGCGCGCCAAAGCGTCCGCTGTCTCGATCAGCGGCGCCGTCGCGGCCTTGCTCGAACATTCGTCGAACCCGGCCTTCCTCCCGTTCGGCTGTGCCGTGCCCGATGGCGCGCTGCTGGAAGCGAAGCGGCTCGATCAGTTGCTCGCCCGCGCGGCCCGCCAGCACGGCGCGCGATACAACGTCTATGGCACACCCCAGGGCGATGCGGCGCTGCGCAGCGAGATCGCCAAACGCGCGCTCCGCGTCGGGCATAGGCTGGCGCCGGACGACGTGGTGATCACCAGCGGCTGCACGGAGGCATTGACGCTGGCCCTGACGGCTGTCGCCAGACCCGGCGATACGATCGCGGTCGAATCGCCCACCTATATGGGATTGCTGCACACGCTGGAGATTCTGGGCCTGAAGGCGCTCGAACTGCCGACCGATCCCACTCGCGGCATCGACGTCTCCGCAGTTGCTCGCCTGTTCGAAACGGAACGGGTGGCCGCGTGTGCGCTTGCGTCGAGCTTCAATAACCCGCTCGGCTCGGAGATGGCCGAGACCGACAAGCGGGCACTGCTCGCGGTGCTTGCGCGGCACGACGTCCCTCTCATCGAAGACGATGTCTATGGCGATCTCTATTTCGGCCGAGAGCGGCCCAAGCCGTTCATCGCGTTCGATGGCGGCGCCAACACGATCTATTGCAGCTCGTTCTCGAAGAGCCTGGCGCCAGGCTACCGCGTCGGCTGGATCGCCGCCGGCCACCGTACCCGCCAGGTGATGGAACGCAAACTCGCCTTCAGCCTGTGCGGCGCCGTCCTGCCCCAGGTCGCGCTCGCAGAATTCTTGGCCAGCGGGGCCTATGACGCCCACTTGCGTCGCGTCCGCCGACACCTGCAAGAAACGCTCGCTCAGATGGCGCGGGCAGTCGAGGCAAGCTTCCCGGACGACACGAAGATGAGCCGCCCAGCCGGCGGTTTTGTTCTGTGGCTCGAATTGCCGAAACGTTTCGATTCCCGCGCGCTGTTCGATGCGGCAATCGAACAAGGCACCTGCTTCGCGCCCGGTGACGTGTTCTCGGCCAGCCGCCGCTTCAGGAACTGCCTGCGCCTGAGCGCGGGCCACGCCTGGGACGACCGGATCGAAGATGGCGTACACCGGCTGGGCCGGCTCGCACGCACGTTGCTTGCGGCCTGATCGTTTCTCCGATCCGTCAAATCCCGCTTACGTCCGCCGTACCAGATCATCAGCAAGACAACGGGTCGATATTGCCGTGCGAATCTCGAGGGCTACATTTTGCGTGACTACCTATTGACCGCTGAACCGTTCCGCCATGCGTGCGCTCGCTCCACTCTTCGTCGCAAGCCGGGCACCATAGCGCATGACCGTCTTGGGATCGCGCCACCGATAGGCCTGCATGATTGCGGGCAGGCTCTCCTCCATCGCGATGTTGTCCTGCGCTACCCCGACCCGGATCGAATGGGATGAAGCGTCGGCGATCCACCGCTCCAGTTCCTGTTCGCTCATCGGCCCGAGCAGTTTCTTCTCCCAGGCGGCCCGGATCAGCCGGCGGTAGATCAGCGTGATCGAGTTGGCGTGCATCCTGTTGGACCCGATTGCAGCCACGGATCCATCGAAATGGGTCTCGACGCGGCGGAATAGCGGGCCTTTGCGGATACCGGCCTTTTCCCGCCACCGCGCGATAGCCGCCATCGTTGCCGGCGAAAGATAGGCATAGGCCCCCTCCCCTTCCTTGTCGGTCTTGCTTGACGGCACGAAAAGGGTCCCGGCGCCGGTCACATCTGGTCCTTCGACATGCGCGACGTCGATCGCGACCAGTTCCGACCGGCGCGCGGCGGTATCATAGGCGACGCGCAGGAGCGCGGTGTCCCGCAGACCGAGTTCGTCACGCCGGCAGGCTTTCAACAGATGCGCGAGGCATACCCCGTGCGCGGGACTGTCAAGATCGGCGATGTCGCCCTTGAAGCGGATGCCGCGCGCCTGGCGCTGCCTGACGCCAAGGGACTTTCTCGCCGCCTTCATCTCGAGTTTCACCAGGGGAGCCGTGGTCGGGTCGGTGAGACCGGCCATGCGGTAGGCCCATCCGAGATTGACGAGATAGCGCTCGATTGTGGCGGCTGCGCGGACCTTTTCGTCGCTCGGATCGACACCGGCGAGTGCCCTCACCCACCGCGCGACATGCTCGAACGTCGCCTTTGCCGGCGTGATCGTTCCCTTGCGGCACCATTCGCCCCAGATCGTCAGGTCCGATCGGAACGCGCGGCGCGTGTTGGCTGACCATCCGCGCATCGCAGCGTCGACGAGGGCCGCGTCGATCGTCCCGTCCGAGCCGACCAGCGCGCGCACCTCGCCGACGAGCTCGGCCGTACCGACGATAGTCAGGGCGTTTGGTGCGTTGTCGGACACGGCATCACCAAGGTCTGCTCGAGGCGTGCAGCTCGAGGTCTGTCGCCGCGAAATCCTTGCCCGTACAGAGCAGCGGCTCGCCCCGCTCCTTGGCCACCGCATAGACCATCAGGTCAAGTAGGTTTAGCGGGCCGCCCTTGCCATTGCCCTTTCCATAACTCTCATAAGCCGTGGCCGCGATCGCGGAATGGACCGAGGAAAACTCAACCGTCAACAGGCCGGATTCACGAAACGCCATGAGAAGCAGGCGACCCTTCTCGCCGCGTGCCGCCCCCGCGGCCACCATCGTGAACTCGACCTCGGCGGGGGCCGGCAAGAAACCCCCTTCGAGGCCGATTGCATCCCGGATCGTCTCAAACGCCTCTTCCTGTTTGAGGATCGCCACCAAGGCCGAAGTGTCGACGATCATCGCGGCAAGCCGTTCTCATCATAGGTGGCCGCGTCGAACTCAGCCATGCTCGGAATTGTCCGCGGGTCAACATCTGCGAGGATCGCGTCGACCTTTTGCCGAAAGGCGTCTAGCGTCGGCCGCGCCTCCGGCAGCGGCATGCGATCGAGAGCCTCCTCGATTACTTCGACCTGGCTTCGACCATCACGGGTCAATAGCGCAAGGCGCGCGAAAGCACGGTCGGATCGGATAGTCAGCGCCCGCTGCTTACGGCGAGCCGCTGTCGGTGGGATCATTGCTCCCATGGCGGAAACTCCTTTCGGGCGATCGTAACAGACCGTGTTTGCACGTGCAAGCACATCTCATTAGGTATTGATAAGCATCCATTATCAACACTACGTGTCCCAGCATACTTTATCAAAATCGTCTTTCGGTTCACTATTGGGCATGGCCTCGCTCCCTCCCCTGCCCCGCTTCGGGCCGGATTATACCCCGAAAATGGTCTCGGCGATCGCGACCTGCTCGGCCGCGATTGCGCGTCTGGATGCCCGGATTTCCGTGAGTTCCGTGGCACCGGCGTGGGCAACGCGCGCCACCTGGAGCGGCTACGCGACGGCGCTGCAATTACAGTCGGTCGAGATCGATGAAATCGACGTATTTTCGTGGGGCTGCGGACTGCATTTGCCCGATCGGCCGGCCCGCGCGACCCATCTCGATCCGTTCGACGCCTTCCCCGCCTGGTCAACCGCGCTGCGCGATCCGAACCCGCTGGCGTGGCGCGACGCGCTGCCGACCGCGATCGGCGAGCCGACAAGCGCCGCCGACCACCCGCCGCTGATCCGCGCGCTCGAGCGCATCCGCCAGCTCGCCCGCCTCGATACGGGCCTCACGCCCTGGCTCGGGCTGCCGTTCGCGCTGCGCGACCAGACACTGTCCGCCACCCCCCTCCCTTACCTCGCGGGCGGCGCCAAGGCGTTCCGGCTCAAACCCCGGCCCAACGCGGCCGACTGGCTCGCGGTACTGCGCGGGATCGAAAGCATGGCCGGGATCGGCCTCACGCGGCTCCACGAGCTCGAACGCCACTATCGCGATGCTCAGCGCGCGATCGCCGCCGAATACCGCCCCGGTGCCCTCCCCCGCCTGCTGGCCCTATCGCAGCATCGCCCGCTGCTCTCCCCGCAATCGGTGGCGGATCAACTCGGCCTGAGCATCGCCGGCGCGAGCAAGCTGCTCGCGCGCGCCGGAGCGACGGGCTTACTGGTCGAGATCACCCAGCGGCGGAGCTGGCGGCTGTTCCTCACCCACGACATGGCCATCGTGTTCGGGTATGCGCGGCCCAAACTCGGGCGGCCGACAAAGGAGCCCCCTCCCCTGCCCGCCTCACGCGACCTCTCTGCCGTGTTCGACGCGTTCGATCAGGACATGGCCAACATCGATCGCCTGCTCGGGAATGCCCCCGTGGCGGCCTGAGGGGCGCCTTACAGCAGGCCGCGTGCGCTGAGGTCCGACGCGAAGGTCGCCAAGGGCATCGCCAGTGTCAGCGGCTTGTCGACCAGGGCTTCAGCGCCAAAGCTGGCATACCACTCCGCGGCGCGCGGGCTCTTGGCATCGATGATCAGCAAACGCCCTCCTGCCTCGTCCGCGATCCGGAGACAGCGCAATGCGGCGGCGGCAAGAAGCTGCCCGCCCAGCCCCTGCCCGGCCACACGGCGATCCGTGGCGAGCCGGGCCAACCGGAAGCCAGGCACTTCATGTTGCGCCAGCCCCCGCGTCATCGCCGTTGGCACCACGCCATAGTCCACCGATGCCAGCGCGATCGTGTAGAAGCCGAGGATGCGCTTGGGATTCGCATCGTCGATCGCACAAAAGGTCTTCGACGCATTCTGCTCATGGCTTTGGCGGGCGTAACGCTGGAGAAAGTCGTTCATATCCGCGTCGCCGCAATCGAACCTGCGACGATCATGCGCCTTGGCAATCGCCTCCTCGCGCCAGGGCGGCGGCATCACAGGCTGGCGGGCAGCGCTGCGATGGCCGCACGGAGCCGGGCATTCGGCTGCGGTGGATTTTCCAGCAGCGCCAGAACCCGCGCATGATCACGCTTGGACAGCCGTAGCACTTCGGCCGCCTCGATCACCGCGTCGGCCTCCCGCAGCGCGGTCTGCGTGACGAAGTTGGTCAGGTCGGTGTTGCGCAGCGTCGCGGCGCGCATCAACCGCGCCTTCGCTTCGGGCGAGACGCGCAGGTTCATGCGGTTGCTGTCTTCAATCGCGGCGCGAGGCACGGCGGCATCCTTTACTCATCTGTACGCCTTTAATACGCTTTTAATACGCTTTCCGGAATGAATTTTCAATGTGCGATGTCACGCCTCCCCTGCTTTCGAAGGACGATTTTGGACGACGCGCGGACTCTGCCCCGCACAATGCTTAAATCGCGTCGAGCAGCCTTCCGATCGCATTCAGCAGCTCATCTTTTGACGCGCCTGACCTCGGCAACACCTTCAGGGTCAAACTTCCGCGACCAGTCCGTGAATAACGAAGCATCGGTTTTCCGCTATGTGCGGCCACTTCGCTCTCACCGCCAGATTGCTTGCGACTGGTCGCCGTTGCCTTCACGAGCCGCTTTGCGACTTCCGGTCCGCTGAGGCGCACGCCGACATCCTCGCGCTCAGCAATGATGCTCTCACATTCTTTCATCATACGCCTCAAGGATTGGGCGTCGCCAACCAGAGGCTTCAGGTCACGTGCAACACGAACCGTAATGTCATGACGGTCGGAAAACGCGTCCACAATGCCCTGCGGCAAGCGCACAACATCAAGCAACCTGCTAAGCCATGATCCCGAGATTTTCAGACGCTCCTTCGGCTCGCCGGTATTCCCGAGTGAGCTCGCGCTTGCGCCCTTGAGGCCCCTCGCCGCTTCTGATCGCTTCGAATCACGCTTTTTTGCTGGATATTTGCCTAAAAATCTGGCGGCGCAGAAGCCTCGTACAGTGCGAACGCGACCTCTTTGGGTCTCAACCCGCTAGAACCTCAACACTGGCTCTACGGGCCTTAAAATCGAAATTTTGGGCATTTCCCCTTTTGTTCGATTGGCCACGACACGCATCGCCGCCTTGTGGGACAGGATAGCCGCGCGATCGGTGCGATGATCCAACGTGTTATTGGAATCACGGACGGGAAGCGTGGTTTCGACTTCAAAGCGCAAATGGGGCAGAAATTTTGTTCGCTTCATGCCGATGCCAAGCTCGGTCGCAAAGCGCCAGGGCCAAGATGGGCTGTCGACCGGCCTCTGATAGCGCGATTCTAAAAACACGTTGAAGGCCCACAAACAAGATCGCGGCTATCCAAGGCACACGCTCCGTCACCCCTCCCCTCACGGTAAGATCGGTCCGCTGTGTAGTGTCGCCATCATGCGTTGAACACAGCCAAGGCCTGCACACCGAGCCCCCCCGATCAGCTCTAAACGAACGTCCTCGATCAGGCCGATGAACCACTAGCTGCGCCGGGCAACGTGTTTTTAGAATCACGCGCTGCGCGAGCCACGAACGAGGTTGCGGTGGCGCTTCGCGGCTAAATGCGTGAATTTGCGCGTCGCGCTGGTGCATCGATTCGACATCAGTGTCTGGACCACGCGATACCGTGCACAGTTCAACGACTAACTGATAACACGATGGAAGCGCGAGTGGGTCAGAGCCGGTATTTGTTGCGCTTATGATGTTCGCGAACGAAGCCGTAGAAGCGCTTCGAATAGTTCCGGGGCAACTCGAGCGGGTTTGCGCCGAGGAACGTGTCGAAGCGGGCCATCAACTCATCATAGTCCCAACCGGCAAATTCGCGGCGAATGTCCGCGTACACATCTTCGTCGAGCACGTCGCACGCGCGGGTCCGTCCTGGTTGCCGCCGCGGCGCTGACTGCACGGCCGGGCGCGGTTCGGCATCCTCCGTCCGAAACCCGCGGGTCGCCGCCGCAATCATGTCGAGCGCGAGGCCGCTGTCGACATACTCCGTCGTATCGGGAGCGGATTGGGCTGGGGGAGAGGGGGAGGGCTTCCGCTGCGCCGCGTGGGTTTGTGAAGGAAGGGAAGGGAAGGGCGCTTTCTTGGGCCTCTGGCCGAGATGGCGGCGCATCACCATCTTGAGCTTCGGCTCGGCCTTGCCGTCGAGGAGAACCTCCAGCGCGATTTCCGGCAAGCTATCGGCGGCCGCTAGCTCCAACATCATTTTCTTGAAGACCGGATAGGTGCTCTCGCTCCCACTCTTTTGGAAGAGAGTCTGAAACCCGATCGTGAACCCCTCGGGCCCGTTTCCGCCGGCATGTTTACGCGCGGTCCGATAGAGCCATTTGCCGAGGCCGCTCGTGATCTCGAAATACAGCGGCGAGATCGCCAGGATATTGCGTCGATCCATCACGCCGTCGAAAAACCACTTGGACAGCGTGATTTCCATGCCGAGCGAACGCTGCGTCTTCTCGTCAACCAGATGCGTGTAGCTGTCAATCCACGAAAAAGTCGTCTCGCGCGACCTGGTCTTTGCCCGGATATTGGTCTTGATCGTCGTCGCCTGGAGCCTGTCGAGCGCATTGATCAGCCGCTCATAGGCCCGGCCGCTCGTGCCCCAGCAAATCCGCTTGAGAAGATCGCCAGGCTGAAGGCGGACGACAGGCGAAATATCGTTCGCGCCACGATCCTGGAGTTCGTTGATATGCGAGGCGAGATAGATCATAATGTCTGCGTCCCAGATCGTCGCCATCCCATAAGTCGGGTTAGGGGCGACGTGGACGCTGACCGAGCCATCTCCACTTACATATTCGATCGGCTTGAGGCGCTTGCGCTTGGAGAGGCTGAAGAACGGCCTCTGCATGGTATCTTGGTAATCACGGAGCGAGATGTCGGAGAAATCTGGCAGGGTAAAGAACATCTCGAACTGGACTTTACGCTCCTTGGCCGACGATATGTTGCTCTGCGCTTTCACCACAACCCCGATGCATTCCTGCCATTTCCCCCCGGAGGGAAATTGACCTAAAACACTGAAAATAAAAGCATAATTTTCATTTTTGTACTTTTTGAACCTGCTCTCTCACGTGCTAACGCCTTTTCGCGCGCATGATCCGCGATTGCTCGATGATCGGCCGCAACGTTTCGAGAATAGCATCAACGCCAAGCTCCGAGGGTTCGAGCGAGATTGTCAAAAGCGTTTGCTTATTGCGCTCGATCCGCCCGAGCGCTTGCCCCCCGTCTGTGCGGATCACTGCTTTCGAGGGCCGCGCCGGCTTCTCGTTCACCAGCGACGAAAGCAATCGCGCGACCACGTCCACCCCGGGGATAGGCTCTTCGTCGCCTGATCGGCGAAAGCTCTGCTCACTCGCAATTTCCTCCGCAGCAACCGATAACACGTCAAGCGCGCCATCCTTCTTCAGGGCCGGCAGCAGCTTCTCGGCATATTTCGCGTGCATATCCATCGGCGAGGCAAAAGCGCTTACGATGAAATCCGGAATTTCGGTCAGCGCGATGTAGCGGGCAAGCTGGGATTTCGAGATTTTCAGACGTTCGGCCATGCGAAGCTGAACGCCACCGTAGTACGCTTCGACCGCGGCCTTGTAGTTGCGGCCCCGCTCGAGATCGGAGATATCCTCGCGCTCGCGATTTTCGATGTCGGCAAGGCGAAACGCGGTCTCGTCATCGAGATCCTCGATAATCGCGACCAGTTCGATTTCAGGGTGATGATTAGCGTTGAGCCACGCGATCGCCCAGTGGCGCCGCGTCCCGATGATGAGCTCGTAGCGGTGCTCGCCCTCCGACACCCGCCGGACCACAGCCGGAATGCGATTGCCACCTTCTGCAATAATCGAATCGATCAGCGAACGAAGGCGGTGCTCGTCGAGCAGGGAATAATCACGCGCATTCCCCGACCAGATCGAACATTCCGAAGGCTTGAGCCTGATCGTCGGGCGTTTGACCATCCGCGCCGCTTCACCAAATCCCTCGAGGCGCCGATTCGTGAACGTGTTTTTGGTTGCAGGCACCCCGCTTGTGTCCTCGCCGGCCGGCGGAATTTTCGGGTTCGTCGGCGCTGAAGCTAGCGCTTCGTCCATGAGCGAGCGCCGGCTCATGCCGCGATACTCACATTCGCGTCAGCCCCGGAACCCGACAGGCTCGTCGATGGCCATTGCCGCCGGATCTCCTTGACGACCTCTGCGAAGACGGAATCGAGATTGTCCCGACAGCGATTATAGGTCTCGTGGCTAGCCGATGGCTTCGACTCATAGATTGAGCGGAACGCCTGGGTCGCGTTCTTGATCTCTTCCGACGCCAGGATAGGTTGGTTGAGCAACAACCCGGCATAGGTCGATTGCATGATCTTCCACATATCGTTCTCGCCCGGCTTGCTCGGCGAAAAGGCCGAGCACACCACCCGGATGAAACCGTAATCAACCGGTGAACCGTGGTTTGCGAGAATTTCGATATTCTCGGCGATCGTCTCCATAAAATGGATCGTCGAGAGATAATCGAGCTGGCGGGCCGGCACCGGGACCAACAGACTTGTCGCGGCTGCCATGACGTTGAGCCCGAGAAAACCCATCGCAGGCGGTGGGTCGAGCAGGATCACGTCAAAATCCTTGGCTATGCTGGCAATGCCGATCCGCAAAGCCTGAAGGCTTTCCCGGACCGCCTGACCGCCTTCGGTCAACGTTGAGGTCAGGTCCCATTCGGCATCTTGAAGACCAAGACTCGACGGTACGATCTTGATCGACGGCCAAGGCGTATCGCGTATGGCATCAGCGAAATTCTCGAATGTGCTACGCGGCGAGAGGAAAAGGTCCAGCGTCGCATCATCGTCGATCAGCGTTTCGGGCTGGATGTCGAACATCGTGGTCGTCGAGGCCTGCGGATCGCAATCGATGACAAGAACCCGATAGCCGGCTAGCGCGAGATAATCTGCGAAGTGTTTGGTAATTGTGCTCTTGCCGACACCGCCCTTGAAGTTCTGGACCGCGACCACCACGGCGTCTTCCTGCGGTTGCTTTCCAACATGAATGCCCAACGCCGCACGGATGTCACTCAGGTCTTCGATCGTGTAATAGCGCCGGCCATTGGCAGCATTTTTCTTGGGCTGCGGGAGTCGACCCTTGGCTTCCGCCTTGGCGAGAGCTTCCGGCGTTCGGCCGAGGAGAGCTGCCGCTTGGGTTGGGCCAAAGGTGATGTCGAGCACTTTGTGCGCGTCAGGACGGAACACCACCGACTTGATATGGTCGCGCATTTGTTGGCACGAAGCCGCTACATTGCGCAATGTGTTGACGGTGAGCGTCATAAATTCCCCTGGACGAATCACGCATCGGAATGCGGTTTGCCTTTCATGGTCTTTTTTTGCGCTGAAAGTCAAACCTGAACTGTTTTGTTCAGCCGATCACAACCTCACGCTGTCTCGTGAGGTACAAGGCGAACCGCAAGCTCTTGGTATAGCCGAACGCGAAACAGCAGCCGGTTCGTGCTCCCCGTACGTCGTCTGAAAATCAAAAAATCTGAATCAATAGAATCACATATCCCGCGCAGCGGAAGGCGTTAGGGATTTTATTTCTTGGATTACAAAGATTAGCCGTGTCGCGCGGCAAATTTTATCAAGTTATTACAGTCCGTTATCGAGTGAGCGCGAATCCAATCGCACGATGAACCGATTCCGTAAACACGACCGGAAATTTCTGAAAACACGTCCAATCGGCGCCGATAACACGGTGGATTTTCGACCTTCGAGACCAGTTATCCACAATGTTATCCACAGGACGACGCACGCCAACGCTCTTCGTGGGCGGGATCGGAAATTCCGGTCAACCGCGATTTTCGTCGATAACGAGCCCCCATAGCTAGCAGGAGAAAGGGAAGGGGGAGGGGAGCCGTGAACAGGAGGACTGTCATGGCGCTCACCGCAAATCATCCGTCCCAGGAACTCATCGATCTTGTCGGGTCGCTCAAAGGGACTTGGCATGGCCGTTCCGCCATGTGCCATTGTCCCGCTCATAGCGACAGGAAACCAAGCCTTTCGATCCGCCAAGGCGACCATGGAATCCTCGTCACCTGCTTTGCCGGATGTGCGCGTGAAAACGTGCTTCGTGAGCTTGGCCGCATCAAACCCGATCGCCACTATAGCTATACGGACGCGCCAGAAACGGGAGCAACGTCCGAAAACGCCAACCGACGCTGGGAGGAGGCCATGCCCGTCTCCGGCACACTGGGCGAACGCTATCTGGCAGGCCGCTTTCTCTTGCCGATCCCCAACGACGTTCGGTTCCACCCCCGCTGCCCTTACCGTCCGTACCCACACACGACGTATCACCCGGCGCTTCTCATCGCGATCAGGGAAGGGCGGAAGCTGGTCGCCGTTCAGCGCATCTTTCTCGATCCCGACACCGCCCATTATCGCATGAAGGTCATGCTTGGCCGGCCCGCCCAAGGTGCGTGGAAAGGGCGCGGGCGGGGCGCGGGCGTGCTTGCGCTTGGCGAAGGCTTCGAGACGGCGCGCGCCTTCACGCTCCTCAACGGCTTTGCCTGCTGGTCGCCGCTCGGCGCACGCCGTTTCGACCTGATCCGGCTTCCCGGCGGCATTTCGCACCTGATGCTTGCGCACGACAATGATGCGGAGGGGCGGCGTGCAGCCGACCGGGCGGAGGCACGCTATGCACGATCCGGTCTCATCATTGAGCGGACGCCGCCGCCGACCGGCTTCAACGACTGGGCGAAGGTGCTCGAAGCCGAGCGGATGCTGAACGCACGGCCTGACGGCGCGTCAGCGCAGCCGCATCCAGTCGCCCGTCATCAGGAAGTGAAGCAATGCGCCTTGCCAACGGACCGATAGCCCGCGAGAGTTGCGCGATGAGATTATGGCTTGCCGGCGCGATCATCGCATCTGTCTTCACTGGTCCGGCTTCGGCGCAGATCGCTCCCGAATTGCTTGGCGGTGGCGCGCCTGGCGCGCCGATGTTTGGCGAGCCATTCTACAAAGGCGCGGAAGGCAGTTGGGTGTTGGTGCGCGAGCGGGAAAACACCGGCTATCACTGCTCGGTCAATTTTATCACGCGGCAAGGCACCTTCTCGCTGCGTGGCCCCGGCAGCGCCGATGACGCCCGGAAGCATTATGGTGCGATCTGGTTCGTCAGCAACGCGATCCCCGAAACGTCGCAGCCCGAAAGGGTCCAGATCACTTTGTCGGGAAACAACCCGACCGCGACGGTCTCGGCAGCTCACGTCAGCAGGCCCGGCCTCGGCGGCGCATTGCTGCTGGTGGTCGATATCGAGAAATCGATGCAGGAAAAGCCGGACAGCAACGAGATCGCGGTCCAGTTTCAAGGCAAGGAAGTATTCCGGTCCAGGCTGGTCCAGCTTCAGGCTGCGTATCGCACGCTTGCCCGCTGTATGAGCGCCGCCGGGAGATAGAACGGCGCTTGCGCTTGCGGCCCTTCGTGGCGTCAGGGATTTGGCACGTTCAGGATATCGGTGCAGGGATTGCTCATGCCCCGCGCATCGCCCCCGGTCCCGCCGAACACATTGACGTCGGCGACCCTGAATACGCCCCCATTATCGGGGATCAAAACATAGCGGACGTTACAACTCTTGTAGCCGCCGCTGGTGAAGGTCGCGCCGCTCGCCACGTTTTGCCACATGACCTGATTGTCGAATGTCTGGCCGTAGGAGAGCGTCCGCGCGATACCCGCCTGACGGACCACCGGGGCGCCATTCGCGGCGACGACATCCTGCTCGGTCTTTGACAGCCAGACCCTGAGAAGGTTCGCTTCGGTGCGCGACACATGGCGCTTGCCGCGATATCTGGCGGCGGCTTCCGTAAAGTCGAACCCCGCCTTCAT
>Ga0153956_1002537_pt1 | contig 13235 bp, 12 predicted proteins | sample TSFL040MetaG_FD_104704 | JGI IMG/M metagenome (GOLD analysis project Ga0153956, IMG submission 104704) | Attine ant fungus gardens microbial communities from Florida, USA - TSFL040 MetaG | ecosystem: Host-associated > Fungi > Mycelium > Unclassified | place: USA: Florida, Wekiwa Springs... | reverse complement strand
AGACACTGGCTTTGGGTATCAATATGCCTGCGCGCACGGTGGTGCTGGAGCGGCTGGTCAAGTACAACGGTGAGCAGCACGCACCGCTCACCCCGGGGGAGTACACCCAGCTGACCGGGCGCGCCGGTCGCCGCGGCATCGATGTCGAAGGACACGCGGTGGTGCTGTGGCAGCCCACCGACGACATGGCCGAACCGGCCCAGGTCGCCGGCCTGGCCTCGACCCGCACCTTCCCACTGCGCAGTTCGTTCGCGCCGTCGTACAACATGACGATCAACCTGGTGCAGCACATGAGTCCCGCGCAGGCGCATCAACTGTTGGAGCAGTCTTTCGCGCAATATCAGGCCGACCGGTCGGTGTCGGGCCTGGTGCGTGGCGTCAAGCGCGGTGAGCGGATGCTCGACGAGATTGCCGCCGAGCAGGGCCAAACCTGGGACACGGTGCTGGAGTACGCGCGGCTGCGGGCCACGATCAGCGAGCGTGAACGGGCCCAGTCGCGGGCGTCGCGGTTGCAGCGGCGCCGCGCGGTCAACGACGCCTTGGCGGGTCTGAAACGGGGGGACGTCATCGTGATCGGGCAGGGCAAGCGCAGTGGTTTGGCGGTGGTGCTGGAACCGGCCTACGACGGCGAGGATCCGCGGCCGCTGGTGCTGACCGAACATCGTTGGGCGGGAAGGATTTCCGTCGCCGATTACACCGGACCGTCGGCTCGGCTGGGGTCGATGTCGCTGCCCAAACGGGTGGAGCATCGTCAGCCCCGGGTGCGCCGCGATCTGGCCTCGGCGTTGCTGTCGGCGGCCGAAAGAATGGACGTGCCGTCGGTGCGGCGCAGTCGTGGGGCCGCTACCGATGATGCCGCACCCGATGTGGATCCGGAGTTGGCGGGTCTGCGTGAGCAGATGCGCCACCATGCGGCGCACAAGTTGCCCGACCGGGAAGCGTTGGTGCGTGCCGCGGAGCGGTATCTACGCATCGAGCGGGACAACGCCGCGACCCAACAGAAGGTTGCCGCGGCCACCAACTCGCTGGCTCGCACCTTCGACCGAATTGTGTTGCTGCTGAGCGACCGTGGCTTCATCAGTGCGTCCGAGGACGATCTCGCGGTCACCGACGACGGCCGACTGCTGGCCCGGATCTACAGCGAGAGTGACCTGTTGGTGGCCGAATGTCTGCGCGGCGGGGTGTGGGATGGGTTGAACCCGGCCGAGTTGGCCGCGGTGCTTTCCGCGGTGCTGTTCGAGTCGCGCGGGGATGGACCCGGTGTGCCGCCCGGAATGGAACAGGCCACCGCCCAGGTGCGGACGGCGTTGGCCAAGACCCGCCGGCTGTGGACTGATGTGCGCGCCGACGAACAGCGCCACCGGCTGCCGGCAAGTCGCGAACCAGACGCCGGTTTCGTGGCCGCGGTGCATCGGTGGGCGAGCACCGGTGATCTGACCGCGGCCCTGCTGGCCTCCGACAACGGCAACGGAAACCCGTTGTCGGCAGGTGATTTCGTGCGCTGGTGCCGCCAGGTGCTCGATCTGCTGGATCAGGTTCGGCTGGCCGCGCCGTCGCCGAAGCTGCGGACGACGGCCAAACGCGCCATCAACGATGTCCGTAGGGGTGTCGTGGCGATAGACAGCATGTGATCAGCGGGGCGGCAGGTCCAGCCAGTCATCGACCATGAAGCGGTCTCCACGGGTCACGATCGTGGCACCACCGGCACCCGGGTAATGCGCGGGAATCACCGCGGCCCGTCGTCGGGAGGCCTCGGTGAAGATCCGCTTGCGGGTGACGGCCGCCTCGTCGGCGTTGACGTCGAACGCACACGGATCGTCGGGCCGGGGGATCTGGATGGGGCAGTGCGTCAGATCGCCGACGAACACCGCGGGCCGGCCGGCATCGAGCCACAACACCGAGGCGCCCGGGGTGTGTCCGGGCGCCGGGCGCAACCACACCGATTCGCTCAGCCGGTGATCTCCGGCATACTGCTCGGTCTGATCGGCCACCGGAATAACACTGTCGGAGAAGACTATTCGCATCTCGTCGGTGGTGTCGGGACTATCCGGGGCGAAGAATCGGCAGTCGGCCTGCGGCATCAGGTAGCGGGCGTTGGGGAACGTGGGCACCCATCGCTCGTCCACCAGTCGGGTGTTCCAGCCGACGTGGTCGGTGTGTAGGTGGGTGTTGACCACCACGTCGATTTCGCCGGGTTCGAAACCCGCGGCGCCCAGGGCCTCCAGGAAACCGGTGTTCAGATGATCCAGCGGGGGCATGCTGGGGCGGGTGCGATCGTTGCCGGCGCCGGTGTCGATGACGATGGTCAGCCCGTCGACCTGCAGCACCCAGCTCTGGATCAGAATGCGCCACCGATCGGTCTCGGGATTCCAGAAATGCGGTGCCAACAATTCGGCGGTGTCCGGCCAGGCCTGCGGCGGGGTCTGGGCGAACAACATCGGGGGCAGATCGACCTGGGTTTCCACGATCCGGGTCAGGGTGGCGTTGCCCAGCCGTATCCGATCGGTCATGCGCCGAGACTAGGGCCGCCTCGGGTGAAATTCGGCGCGATCCCTCAGCAAGTCGCGAGACACGCGGGCCGGGCGGGTGTGCGCAGGACATTGACACTCGAAGTCACCGGTAATGTGGGCAAGCAGCGCACCGCACGTGGCGAAATGCACCAAGGAGAGACGATGAGCGGACCACAGGGCACTGACCCGTCACAGGGTTGGTCAGGTCAGCAACCGGGGTTCGAGCAGCAGCCGGCCTGGGGACAGCCCGCGCCCGGCACCGAGCAGCCTCCTGCCGCCGCCCCCGCCTGGCAGCAGCCACCTGCCTACAACCCTGAGCAGTACCAATACCCCTCGATGCCGCAGACGTCGCAGCAGCCCGGCGGGTATCCGCAGTACGGACAGCAGCCGGGATACCAGCAGCCGGGCGCCTATGGCCAGCCGCAGCCGCCGGGTGCCTACCCGCAGTACGGCCAGCCCCACTACGGTCAGCCCGGCGCGTACCCGCAGTACGGGCAGCCGGGGATGGGTCAGGAGTTCGATCAGCAGTTCGGCCAGCCGAGCAAGCCGAAGAACAACAAGACTCTGCTCGCCATCGGCGGCGGCATTGCCGCCGTCATCCTGCTCACCGTCATCGTGTTGGGCTTCGTGTGGCCGGGCTGGTTCGTCACCACCAAACTGGACGTCAACGCCGCGCAGCAGGGCGTGCAGAAGATCCTGTCCGACGAAACCAGCGGCTACGGCGTCAAGAACGTCAAGAACGTCAAGTGCAACGACGGCGCCGATCCCGAGGTCAAAGCCGGCGCCACCTTCAACTGCTCGGTGAGCATCGACGGCACCAGCCGCACCGTCACCGTCACCTTCAAGGACGACAAGGGCACCTACGAGGTCGGTCGGCCCCAGAACAAGTAGGGGCTAACTCTAACTCAGCTTGTCGAGCGCCTTCTGCAACCGGGCGATCGAATTCGTGACGCCGTAGCTGCTGGCCAGCTCCGCGACCCGCTGCGGGTCGCGGGCGGTCAGCGGTAGCGCGTCGGACTCGGAGGACAGCACCACCGGTGCATCGGTGGCCACCCGCACCACGGGCCGTGCCGCGGCGATGTAATCGGCGGCGGACAGCAGCTTCTTACGTTGCGCGGCAGGCATTTTCGATGCGGGGTCCTCGGCGGCCGCCTCGATGGCGGCCAGTGAGCCATAGGTTTGCAGCAGCGTGGCCGCGGTCTTCTCACCGATACCGGCGACCCCGGGCAGTCCGTCGGACGGGTCACCGCGTAGCAGTGCCAGTTCGGCATAGGCGGCGCCCGCGCGCTCGGGCGGCACCCCGTAGCTTTCGGCGACCTGTTCGGGGCCGTAGAGCACCGCCTTGGCCATCCCGCGGCCGATGTAAAAGACCTGCACGGTCGCACTGGCCAGTTGCAGCAGATCGCGGTCACCGCTGACCACGATCACCGGGTCGGCTCGTTCGTTGGTGGCCAGGGTGCCCAGGACATCGTCGGCCTCGTATCCGGGGGCGCCGGCGGTGGCGATGCCGAACGCGTCGAGCAGTTCCATGATCATGTCGACCTGGGGGGTCAGGTCGTCGGGTACTTCTTCGATATCGGGTAGGCCACCGGCGGTCTCTTCTACCACCCGGTGCGATTTGTACGACGGGATCAGGTCCACCCGCCACTGCGGGCGCCAATCGAGGTCCAGGCACACCACCAGCCGTCCGGGCTGATGCTGGGTGACCAGCGCGGCGATGTTGTCGATGAAGCCGCGCACCGCGTTGACCGGACGGCCGTCGGGCGCGGTGATCGAGGACGGCACCCCGAAGAAGGACCGGAACCACATGCTGGCGCCGTCGAGGAGAAGGACCGGCTTCGTCATGCGGTCCTCCGGAAGGTGTAGGACGCTGAGGTGATCACCTTGTCGGCGTTACCCTCGTCGTGCAGCAGAACCCGCACCGCAACGGTGCCTTCGGGGCCATCGAGGGTTTCGGTCTCGGCGCGGAACGGGCCGGATTTACCGCGGGCCATGAACATCACATGCGCCGAAACCCCTTGCACGTCGGTGCCCGCGGCGTGCGCGGCGGCGGTCTCCAGGATGACGAACTGCGGGCCGATATGCAGCGCCGCATCGGGCGAGGCCACATCCTCGGTGAGCTCGGGCAGCATCCAGATGCCCTCGTGCCGATAGCCGCCGAACACCTGCCATAACGGAGGCAGATCGGGCGAGTCGACCACCTCGATATTGTCGACCTCCATCTTCTCCAGCCCCTCCGGCGGCACCCCGATGGCCACGCCCTGGCCTTCGATGAGCGCCAGGGTGCGCTCGGGACGGTTGGCATCGACGATTTTGGCCCGGCTGTACCCCATCTGCCGGCCGCGTTTGAGTTCCTCGGAGACGATCTCGATGCGGGTGACGTCGTGACCGGGGTCGATGATCTGACAGGAATGGATCACTGGGTTCGGCACCGCCTCCAGGTCGGACATGTGCCCGCTCTCCGGGGCGCTGATGCCCAGCACCGCGAACAGCAGCCCACCGCTGGGGTTGCGCATGTCGTGGCGCACGATGACCGTGTTGCCGACGTCGCGGGGGTCCATCGAGTCGTACTGGCGGCCGATATACCGATAGCTCAGTAGCCCGCCCCACCGGCGGCGCAGTTCGGCGGCGTATTCGTCGCGCCGATCGGTCAGGTCACGGATATCGCGCAGCATCGCACTAGCCTATTGCCATGACAGCTGCCCGCTTCGATACCGCCGTCTATGCCGCACGTCTGAGTTCGGCCGCCGCTGCCGCCGCCGAGGCCGGTCTGGACGGGCTGGTGATCACGCCGGGCTATGACCTGCGCTACCTGGTGGGGTCGCGGGCGCAGACCTTCGAGCGGTTGACAGCGCTGGTGATCCCGGCTTCCGGGGCGCCGACCGTGGTGGTGCCGCGGTTGGAGTTGGCCTCGCTGAAGGAGTCCGCCCTGCCCGATCTCGGTGTGACGGTGTGCGATTGGGTCGACGGCGAAGACCCGTACGCGCTGGTGGCCTCGGTTTCGGGTGGTGGCGCGGTCGCGGTGACCGATGCGATGCCCGCCCTGCACCTGCTGCCGCTGGCCTCGGTGCTGGGATCGGTGCCGGTGCTGGCCACCGATGTGCTGCGTCGGTTGCGAATGATCAAGGACCCGGCCGAGATTGCCGCACTGCGGGAAGCGGGCGCGGCGATCGACCGGGTGCATGCGCGAGTCCCCGGTTTCCTGGTACCTGGCCGCACCGAGGCGCAGGTATCCGCCGATATTGCCGAAGCCATTGTCGCCGAAGGGCATTCGTCGGCCGCGTTCATCATCGTCGGCTCCGGGCCCAACGGCGCGGATCCGCACCACGAATGCTCGGACCGGGTACTGTGCGCCGGCGACATCGTCGTCGTCGACATCGGTGGGCCGGTCGAACCCGGCTACAACTCGGACTGCACCCGGACCTACAGCATCGGTGAACCGGATGCCGTTGTGGCGCAGCAGTACTCGGTGCTGCAGCGGGCGCAGGCCGCCGCGGTGGCCGCGGTGCGGCCGGGGATGACGGCCGAGCAGATCGACTTGGCGGCTCGTGAGGTTCTCGCGGCCGAGGGGCTGGCCGAGGTGTTCGTGCACCGCACCGGGCACGGCATCGGGTTGTCGGTGCACGAGGAGCCCTACATCGTGGCGGGCAACGCACTGCCACTGGAGCCCGGCATGGCGTTCAGCATCGAGCCGGGGGTGTACTTCGCAGGGCGGTGGGGCGCACGCATCGAGGACATCGTGGTGGTTACCGAGGATGGCTGTGTCTCGATGAACAACCAGCCCCACGACCTCGTCATCATCCCCAGCCCCTAATTGCGCCCAAACGGACAAATGGGCCACTTTGTGCGAGTAGAAATGGCCAGTCCGTCGGTTTCGGCGTGGGAGTCAGACCTCGCTGCGGTCGAGCAATTCGCTCGACCCGAGCACCCGGTCGACCCGGACCTCGATAACCACCCGCCGCGGGTTGGTGCGTGGGGTCCGGTACCGCTGGGCGTAGCGCAATTCGGCGTCGCGCACGGCGTCGGTCTCGTTGCTGACGATGGACTTGCCCTCCAAAGACAACCAGCGGGCGCCGTCGACCTGACTGAGCACCGCTACGCCGCGCTCGGCGGCGTTGATCGCCTTTTGTGACCCGCCGGTGGTGATCACCCGCGCGATATGGGTCTTGGGGTCGAAGGTGAATCCCACGGCCACCACATGCGGCGATCCATCCGAACGCAGGGTGGTCAGCATGGCGAGATGACGTTCGGTGAGGAACGCCAGCGCGTCGCTGGTAAGCCGGGTAGTTGCCTTCGCCATCACCGCTAAAACTAGCGCAGGAGATAATCGCAGCCGTGAACGACACGACGGACACCGACGGCGGAGTCATCGTCATCTTCGGCGGCCGCAGCGAGATCGGCCTTGAGCTGGCCTGCAGACTGGCCCTGGGAGCGACGGTGGTGCTGGCAGCGCGGGCGGCGGACCGGCTGGCCGACGAGGTGGCCGCGGTGCGCGCTGCCGGGGCCACGGCCGTGCAGACGCGCGAGTTCGACGCCGACGATTTGAGCTCGCACGCCGCATTGGTCGCCGGCATCGAAGCCGAGCACGGCCAGATCGGCACCGCGGTACTGGCCTTTGGGATTCTGGGCGATCAGGACCGCGCCGAGGTCGACGCCACCCATGCGGTCGCGGTGGTGCACACCGATTACGTCGCGCAGGTGAACCTGTTGACCATCCTGGCCGCGCGGATGCGGGCCGCGGACCGGGGCAGGCTGGTGGTCTTCTCGTCGATCGCCGGGGCCCGGGTGCGCCGTGCCAACTACGTCTACGGGTCGGCCAAGGCCGGCCTGGACGGCTTCGCCTGCGGGCTGACCGACGCACTGCACGGCACCGGCGTCGGGCTGCTGATCGTGCGGCCCGGCTTCGTGATCGGGCGCATGACCACCGGCATGGACCCGGCGCCGATGTCCAGCACGCCCGCGCAGGTGGCCGACGCGACGGCTCGGGCGTTACAGCGAGGAAAGGCGCAGGTGTGGGTGCCGTGGGGGATCCGGCCGCTGATCTTCGCGACGCGGTTTGTGCCGAAGGCGATCTGGCGCAGGATGCCGCGGTGAACGGGGGGCGCATCACCGTTGTCGGCATCGGAGCCGACGGCATGGCCGGCCTGTCGCCCTTGTCGGCTGATGAATTACACAGAGCCACAGTTGTTTTCGGTGGATCACGTCAACTCGAACTGCTGGATGACACCGTGAGCGCAGCGCGGAGGTCCTGGCCGTCGCCGATGCTGCCCGCGCTGCCGGATCTGTTCGCCGGTCCGCAAGACGTGCATGTGGTGGCCTCCGGAGACCCGATGCTGCACGGCATCGGGGCCACCCTGATCCGGCTGTTCGGCGCCGACCGGGTACGGATCCTGCCACACGTGTCCTCGGTGACGCTGGCCTGCGCGCGGCTGGGTTGGCCGGTCCAGGACGTCGAGGTGATCAGCCTGGTCGTCGCGCCACCACACACTGCCGTTCGTCGCGGTGGACGGGCGGTGGTGCTGTCCAAAGGTGCTGCCACGCCGCTGGCGTTGGCTCGGTTGTTGACCGAAATGGGTTGCGGTGAATCGCAATTCACTGTGCTGGAGCAACTCGGTGGCCCCGGCGAACGGATAACCACGATGACGGCGCAGCAGTGGGTGCAGTTGCCGGTCGATATGGACCCACTCAATGTTATTGCGGTGCAATACCTTCCCGACCGTCGCGTCGGCACGGTACTGCCCGACGATGCCCTCGACCACGATGGGCAGATCACCAAACAGAACATCCGCGCGGTGACCATGACCGCGCTACAGCCGCGACCCGGTCAGCTGCTGTGGGACGTGGGGTCGGGTTCGGGCAGCGTGGCGATCGAATGGTGCCGGGCGTCGGGCGGCCGCGCTCTGGCGTTCGAGCGTGATGAGCGGCGCCGCGAGCGAATCACCGGTAACGTCAACGCATTCGGTGTCCGAGTCGAGGTCCATGGCGCCGCGCCGGACGAGTTCGCCGACGCACCCACACCGGACGTTATCTTCATCGGCGGGGGATCGACTCAGCCCGGACTGTTCGACGCATGCTGGGCCGCACTGGAATCCGGGGGTCGATTGGTGGTCAATGCAGTCACCGCGGAGTCGGAGGCCTTTGTGGTGCAACGCTACGGCGAACTTGGCGGCGAGCTGCACAGATTCCAGCACTACTTCGGCCGGCCGATCGGTGGCTTCACCGGCTGGCGTCCGGCCCTTCCGATAACTCAATGGGCGGTGGTCAAGAAATGACGGTGTATTTCATCGGTGCCGGACCCGGCGCCGCCGACCTGATCACCGTGCGCGGACAACGACTGCTGCAGTCCTGCCGAGTGTGCCTGTACGCCGGGTCGATCATGCCCGGGGATCTGCTGGCGCTGTGTCCGCCGGATACCCGAGTGGTGGACACCGGGCCGCTGAACTTGGAGCAGATCATCGCCGAACTCGCCGACGCGCACGCCAAGGGCCTGGACGTCGCGCGGTTGCACTCCGGTGATCCATCCATCTACAGCGCCGTCGCCGAACAGAGCAGACGACTCGACGAACTCGGTATCGACTACCAGATCGTGCCCGGCGTACCGGCTTTCGCCGCTGCGGCGGCGGTACTCGGACGTGAACTGACCGTCCCCGGCGTCGCGCAAACGGTGACGCTGTCGCGGGTGGCGACGCTGTCGACCGCGATGCCCGACGGTGAGGATCTGGTCACCCTTTCCAATCCCGGCGCCACCTTGGTGCTGCACCTGGCCGCCGCGCAGATCGAGAACATCGTGCCGCAACTGCTGGAAGGTGGCTATCGGCCCGAAACTCCTTGTGCGGTGGTGGCTTACGCCAGTTGGCCGGGGGAGCAGGTGCTCACCTGCACGCTGGGGGACCTCGCCGAGCAGACCGCGCAGGCGGGTATCACGAAGACCGCGGTGATCTTCGTCGGTGACGCATTGGGCGCACAGGGTTTCACCGACAGTTACCTGTACTCCAGCGGCCGCCGCCGCGGAACGCGACACTGATGCGCGTCCTGTTGCTCGGCGGCACCGCCGAGGCTCGTGCCCTGGCCAAGCGCCTGCACCCCGACGTCGACCTGATCAGCTCGCTGGCCGGCCGCGTCCCGGACCCGGCTCTGCCGGAAGGGCCGGTCCGGATCGGCGGTTTCGGCGGTGTGGACGGCCTGCGAAAATACCTGCAGGACAACGTGATCACCGCGGTGGTCGATGCCACCCATCCATTCGCGGCCACCATCACCGCCAATGCGGCACAGGCGTGCGTGCAGGCCGGGGTGCCGCACCTGGTGTTGGCCCGTCCGCCCTGGCTGCATGGCTCGGCGCTAGTGGTGGGTAATGACCGCGAGGCTGCGCGAACGGTGAAAGATCTTGGTTACCAACGAGTTTTCCTGACCACCGGCCGCTCGGGCACCGCGGTGTTCAAGGATGCCACCGCGTGGTTCCTGATCCGGGCCGTCACCCCGCCGGATGCCGACAGCCTGCCGAAAAACCATGAGATCCTGCTGTCCCGCGGCCCGTACGACTACGGCAGCGAGCTGGCCTTGCTGCGGGAGTACCGCATCGATGCGCTGGTCACCAAGAACAGCGGCGGCGCCATGACCCGCGCCAAGATCGACGCGGCCGAACACCTCGAAGTCCCGGTGATCATGGTGGACCGCCCAGCGCTGCCCGAGGGTGTGCAGACCGTCGGTACCGTCGCCGACGCCGAAACCTGGGTCCGTTCCCTGTGATTTGTGCACGATTTCCCGCGCCCAGCGCGGGAAATCGTGCACAAATCACGAGGAGATGAGGGCCAGGGAATCCAGGTCGCGGATCGCCTGACAGCTGCGGGCGGTCATGGTCAGCATCATCTCGTTGCCACGCTCGGTCGAGGTGGCGAACGCGGTGCCCAGCACCACCAGCAGCGGGCCCTGCAGCATGCCCAGCCGGTAGTCGTTCCAGCACGCCTCGCGGCCGTAATCGCTTATGCCATAACGCATCAACTCGTCGTAGTAGGCGTCCACCAACTGCCGATCGGCCTCGGCACGGACGGAGGGAACCAGGCTGGTCCCGGTGAAGTACGCCAGGTCGCGGGCCGGCAGGCCGTTGCCCAGGGTCTGCCAGTCCACCACGGTCACCTCGGTGCGCTCGGGGTTGAACAACATGTTGTCCAAGCGGTAGTCACCGTGCAGCAGCGCGTGCCGATCCTGCTCGGTCATCAGCCACGGATAGACCATCGACATCGAGTCGCGCAGGGTGTCGCGATCGGCCTGCGACATCCGATCGCCGATCTTCTCCAGCGTGATGTCGGTGGCCATCTTGGCGACCTCACCGAACCCCTTGGCGAATTCCTCGTTCGCCTTGGGCATCGAGATACCGGGGTAGGCCGACCATTGCGGGTCACACCAGCTCGGACCGTGCAGCCCGGCCAGCGCCCGTACTCCCAACAGGGCTTCCGGCAGGCTGCAGCCGGCCAGTTGGTCACCCTGCTCGGCTGGGGCCATATCGCCCAGCAGCATGGCGAAATCGGCCCCGTCATTGCCGATCTCGCAGTAGTGACAGACCGGGACCGGGATGTCGACATGCGACGCGATACCGGTGTAGAACGCATGCTCGGACTTGTAGCCGATCGCCACCCGTTCGCGTACCGAGTCGTCCTGGGACGGCAGCTTGATAGCGAAAGTCGTTGGCAGGTCCGAGGTTTCCGCGTAGTTCACGCGCACCCGGTAGGTGGCGCCGGTCTGTCCGGTGCCGATCGGTGCCACGTCGACCGCCGACACCGACGTGCCGAGGACTTCGCCGAGCCACTGGGCGGTGACATCGACAGGGCTGCGGGGGATGGACACGACGGCGGTCATGACCCGTGACACTAACTACCGCAGATGTAAAGCGTCAACGAGTTGGTCAGGATGGGTAATACCGCGGCGTGAAGACCCGGTCACCCTCGTCGGTGCGCTGCCATACCGTCTGCGACGAGCCGATGATCAACAGACAGCGCATATCCACCTCGGCCGGGTCCAGATCGGCCAATCGCACCACCCGCACCGACTCCCGCGGCCCGGCCACATCACGGCCGATCACCACCGGCGTATTCGGGTCGCGGTACTTCAGCAGCAAGTCCTGCATGGCCGCAACCTGCCACGTCCGGGTCTTCGACGCCGGGTTATAGATGGCCAGCACCAGGTCGGCTTCGGCGGCGGCTTTAACCCGGGACTCGATGATCTCCCACGGCTTGAGCCGATCGGACAGCGAAATCACTGCATAGTCGTGACCCAGTGGCGCACCGATCCGGCTGGCGACGGCCTGTGCGGCGGTCATCGCCGGAATCACCCGGACCCTGACACCCGGCCACTGCTGGGCCTCCTCGAGCACCGCGGTCGCCATCGCGAAAACACCCGGGTCACCCGAGGACACCACCGCGACCGTCCGGCCCTCCTGCGCCAGCCGGCAGGCCAGCTGCGCGCGGGCCGGCTCGTCGGTGTTGTCGCTGGGATGACGCTGCTGACCGGGCCGTACCGGCACCCGGTCCAGATACGGGCCATAGCCGATCAGGTCGGTGGCCGCGGCCAACTCACGGCGGGTCTGCGTGGTGGTCCACTCCGGATCGCTTGGACCCAGGCCGACCACCACGACGCTGCCCGACTCGGCCGCCGGGCGTCGGGTGCCGGGCACCATGGCCAGCGAGAAGTACGGCACGGTGTCGGCATGCACCTCGCCCGCGGGCAGCACCCGCTGGGTCTCGGTGCTGGCGCGCTCCACGTAGAACGCCCCGTCGAGCCGCCCGGCCGCCGAAAGCGCCTGCCGCACCGCGGGATACGAACGTCCCAGCTTCATGATCACCGCCGCGTCCGTGTCGGCCAGGCGTCGGGTCAGCTCATCGGACGGCAGCGTGCCCGGCAGGATCGTCAGCACCTGTTCGCCCTGCACCAGCGGGGTGGAGATGGCCGCCGACGCCGCGGCCACCGAGGTGACGCCCGGCACGATCACCGCGTCGAACCGCTCGGTCAACCGGGTGTGCATGTGCATGTACGAGCTGTAGAACAGTGGGTCGCCCTCGGCCAGCAACGCCACATTGCGGCCGGCCTTCAGATGCTCGGCGATGCGCTCGGCGGACTCGGCGTAGAAGTCCTCCATGGCGCCGTCGTAGCCGCCCGGATGCGTGGTGGTCTCGGTGGTCACCGGGTACACCAGATGCTCTTCGATCTGGTCCGTGCGCAGATAGGGCTGCGCGATCCGACGCGCGATGCTCTGGCCGTGCCTGGCGCTGTGATAGGCCACCACGTCGGCCTCGCCGATCAGTCGCGCGGCCTTGACCGTCACCAGTTCCGGGTCACCGGGGCCGAGGCCGACGCCGTAGAGGGTGCCTTGGTTACTCAGCTCAGGTTCATTGCTCATTCGGCAAGCCTCATTCGTGTTCACTCGCAATCGAATTCACCGCGGCGGCGGCCATCGCGCTGCCGCCGCGCCGCCCCGTCACCACCAGATAGTCCATGCCCCGCGGTCGGGCGATCAGCTCATCCTTGGATTGCGCCGAGCCGACGAAGCCGACCGGCCCGCCCAACACCGTGGCCGGCACTGGGGCACCCTCATCGATCAGTTCCAGCAGCCGGAACAGTGCGGTCGGTGCGTTGCCGATGGCCAGCACCGCACCCTCGAGCCGATCGGCCCACAGATCGACCGCCGCCGCCGAGCGAGTACTGCCCAACCGGGCGGCCAACTCGGGCGCGCGT
>Ga0153956_1002536_pt1 | contig 13239 bp, 9 predicted proteins | sample TSFL040MetaG_FD_104704 | JGI IMG/M metagenome (GOLD analysis project Ga0153956, IMG submission 104704) | Attine ant fungus gardens microbial communities from Florida, USA - TSFL040 MetaG | ecosystem: Host-associated > Fungi > Mycelium > Unclassified | place: USA: Florida, Wekiwa Springs... | reverse complement strand
TGTGGAAGAAGGGGAACAGGTTGATCGACGAACGGCAGCTGTCGAGGCGGACCTTGGTGCCTTCGTTATACGCGTTCATCACATGGCTGACGAACTGGTTGGGCGCGCGGAACCAGCGCATCTCGCTACCCTGGCCGAAGCGCGGCATGACGGCCATGTAGCTGTCTTCGTCAGGGTCCCAGGCGTAATAGGTTTCGAGGCGCTTGAGCCCCTCCTCGCCCACGCCTTTGATCGGCACGACCGGGAAGACGATATAATCCTTGGTGATGCCGAAATCGTGCTGCTCGGCGAAGTAAGGCAGTTCGAACCAGGCTTGGTGGATCACGCGGCCTTCCGGATCGACCTCGAAATAGACCACGTCGCGGCTGAAATCGCCCTTGGCGCCGAAACCGAAGCCGACGAGATTGCCCGTCGCCGTATCGATCCGGCAATGCGCCGAACAGGTCGGCCCCGGCAAAGTGCCGTGGAAATCCCAATTGCCGATCGTTTCCAGCGTCACCGGATCCATCGCCACCGGCGGACTGTCCTCGCGCAACGCCAGCAGGACGCCGGCGTGGATGATGACATTGGTGTTGGCGAGATTGCGATTCATGCCCGCGACGCTCGGGTCGTCGCTCCACTTGTTGCGATACTTGCCGAACAAAGCGCGGCCCGCCTTGCGCTCGGCCAGGAAGCGGTCGGTGCGCACGTAGCGCGATTTCAGGTCGACCTTGCCGTTCCTGATCCGGAACATGGAAACCATGCCATCGGCGTTGAACGGCACGTCGCCTTCGTAGCGCGGCGGGAATTGGGCGTCGGCGGCGACCCGGTAGAAAGCGCCGTCAATCTCGGCCGGAATCGTGCCGACTACCTCCAGGTCGCTGAGATCCGCCTCGACCCGCGATGGCGCGTTGACGCCGCGGAACATGGGTATGTCGGGAAAATTGGCCACGGCGGCTCTCCTCGCCCTTTCGTGGGCCGAGGCGGATATCCCGTCGCCGATTACCGATGTCAAGACATCGATTTTTTGTCAATAGGCGGCGCCGCAGACGATGCGGCGCCGACAGCTCAGAACCTGACCTGGGCCGAGACGTAGAATTGCCGTCCGACGATGTCATATTCGCCGAGATTGGTGTTTCCGGCGACCCCGCCGACCACCGGCGGCTCCTTGTCGAACAGATTGTCGACGCCCGCGTTGAGCCGGAAGCCCTTCTTCACGTTGATCCCGCCAAACAGATCGAACAGATCATATTTCGCGGTGCCGGGGGCAAGACAAGCGGTACCCGTGCACGTGCTGTCCTTGGCCGAAGGCAGATGTTTCCACCGCAGGCCGACATTGAACATGTCGTTGCGATAGGTCAGCGTGGTCAGCGAACGCCACCGATAATAAGCCGCCGTCGAGCTGATCGTATCGGCATAATCGACGAACGGCACGCCCGGCGCGAACGACACCTTGTAGTGGAGCAGGTAGCTCGCCACGGCATTGAAATCGATCGTGCCCGTTCCGACGGGAACCGACCAGTCGATCTGGCCGTCGATGCCCTGCGTCTTGATGCCGCCCTGGTTCTGGTAGACGCTGTTGACCCCGGCCGGCAGCCCGTTGCCCGGCGCGCGGATGATCGCCTGGCAATAGGGATTGGTCGCGCTGTAGGACGGATTGGTGCCGTAGGCGTTGAAGCACAGCTGGTAGGTCTGGTTGGGATCGAGCGCCCCGATCGCGCCCCGCACCGAGATGCTGTAATAATCGACCGACACCGAAAGGCGCGAATTCAGCGGTAGCCCTTTGGGCGTGAAGACGGTGCCGATGGTGTAGGTATTGGCGCGCTCGGGCTTGGCGTTCGGATTGCCGGCGAGCTGGCCGACCAGGACCGGCGTACCGCTGCCGACGAATCCCGCATTGTAGAGGCCGGCATTGGCGCTCGGGGTCAGGGCCGTGCACAGCGCGCGCACCTTCGCCACGTCCGGATTGGCCGAATTGTTGCCGTAATTGCCCGGCGGGATCGCGAACGGCCCCGCATTCACGCACGGATCGAGCGCCGGAATGACGATCTTCGACTGTTGCGCGCTGAACAGCTCGGTCACGTTCGGCGCACGCACGGCGCGCTGGTAGCCGCCGCGGAAGCGCAGGAAATCGACGACCTGCCAATTGGCATCGCCCTTATAGGTGCTGACCCCGCCGGAGAGGCGGTAGTTCGAATAGCGATAGGCAAGATCGACGTCGAACGACCGCCCGAGAGGCGAATCCTTGAGCACCGGCACCAGCAGTTCGCCGTAGAATTCGTAGACGCTGGAAGACCCATGGCTCGAATTGGCGGCAAAATTGCCGACCACGTTCGAGGCCGAGCCGCTCGCGTCGACCGAAAGGTCACCGACGAACGCCGGGTCGAGATCGTTGCGCAGCGAATTCCGGCGATAGTCGCTGCCGACCGCCAGGCGGAGCTCGCCGGCCGGCAGATCGGCGATCTTGCCCTGCAAATTGGCCTCGGCAATGTCCTGCGTCTCGCGGATGCGGTTATGATAGCGATAGGTCAGCAGGTTCACGCAATCCTGGCTGACCTGGCTGATGAACGGCGAAACACCCGACGTGCAGGTTCCGCCGCCGCCCGAATAGCCGGCACCGTAATTGGGCGCGCTGATCAATGTCCGGTAGGTCGATTCCAGGGCAAATCCCTGCTCGCCGACGCTGTTGACCCGCGCATCGCCATGACTTCCGTAGATATCCCACGTCCAGTTGTGATCGGCGAACGAGCCCGAAAGCCCGGCGAGCGCCTGGTACGTATCGTTGGCGTTGTTGGTCGTCGGCTGGCCGAGGAAGGACAGCGACCGGCCCAGATGCCAGGGAGCCCCGGCAACCGGCCGGCTGTTGAGGATGGCGGCGAATGATGCCGGAATCGGGTGCGCGGCATCGCGCGGGATGTTGATCGCCCAGAAATTCGCCGCAGGCACCGGGATGAAGACGTTCTTCACGTCATAATGGGTGTAGGAAAACTGGGCATAGGCCGATATTTGATCGGTCAGCTTATATTCCGCCCGGGCAAATCCCGAATAACGCTCCAGCGGCGTGGTGGCATATTCGTTGTAGTTCGCATTATATTTGACGCCATTGTTCAGCGCGTAGCTTGGATTTTGCGGGTACACGCCACTGTTATACCCCGCGCCGGTCGTTATATTGAAAATGGATGTGTGATCGGTGTTGAAGCCGAATTGCGTCGCGCCGGTCGTCGGGAAATTGGGTGCGAAGGCGCCGCCTCCCAGCGGGACCACGGGTTCGAGTTCGGGCTGATAATAGCCGGTATCGAGAAAGCCTACGGCGAAGGCGCCCGATCCCGTCGCCAATGCCCGTTTATAGAAGGGAATGTCCTTCTGGTAGGTGGCGCCGCGCTTCGTATAGTCGAACGCCACGACGACATTGCCGCGATCTTCCGCGAAATTGGTGCCCGCCAGGATCGAGACGTCGCTGGTGGCATATTGTCCCCGTTCGGACAGCCCTTTCTTTGCGTCGATCTGGATACCTTCAAAATTATGCTTGAGCTTGAAGTTGATCACACCGGCGACGGCGTCCGATCCGTAGACGGCCGAGGCGCCGCCGGTGATCACCTCGACATTGTCGATCAGCGCCGATGGAATATTGTTGATATCCACCGCGAAGCTGGTCGTCGAAGGCTGAAGGCGCCGGCCATCGAGCAGCACCAGGTTGCGATTGTCGCCGAGATTGCGGAGGTTCAGCGTCGCCGCGCCGGTCTGGCCGAAGCCGCCGCCCGTCGTCGACTGGCCGTTGATGCCGGTGAACTGGGGCAGCTTCTGCAGCGCATTGTCCAGCGTCACCGGCGAAAGGTTTTCGAGCGCCTGCGTCCGCACGGTGACGATCGGGCTGTTCGCCGCATAATCGCGCCGGACGATGCGCGACCCCGTGACGACGATTTCCTGGACGGCCGGGGCAGCGGCGGGAGGCTGCCCCACGTCGGTGACCGGTTCGGCGGGCCCCGACGTCGGGCTCGGGTTCGGTCCGGCGTCCTGCGCATGCGCGGCGCTGCTCAGGGCAAGCGCGATTGCGACAAGACTGCACGAAGATATCCGTCCGTGGATCGAAACCATCTCGCCTCTCCTGATGGGCCGCGCCTTTGGCGTCGGCTTGATTTTTTTGACGCAAATTATTGCGCAAAAGTGACGTAAATGACGCGCAAAACGTCGTCAACGCATCAATGTGAAAACATCGATCCAATTTGAACCAGGCTGTTCGCATGCCAAAAGGAAGTGCCGTGCGAGGCCGCCGGGAACCGGCTCGATTACGGGGCGCGGGCGGTCGATCATCGATGTCAAGACATGCCTATTGTGCGGACGTCTGGACGTTACGCCGACGCGCCGTAAAACGGACCGATGACCAGCCCACGACCGTCCAGCGATCTCGAGGACCTCATTCCCGTCCGCATCGCGCGGATGAGCGAGATCTTCCAGCGGATCGCCGCGACCGCCTTCGCCCCTTTCGGCTTGCGCGTCACCGATCTGCGCATCCTGAACGTGCTTCATGGCGAGGAAGCGATTCCCGTCGCCGAGATCAGCCGCCGGGCGCGCGTCGACAAAGCGTGGATCAGCCGCCTGGTGCGCGAACTCGAGGACAAGGGCCTGGTCGCCCGCGCGCCCGACCCGCAGGACAGCCGCGCCGTGCTGGTCTCCCTGACCCGCGCCGGCCGCAAGCTCCAGGACGAGATCCTCCCCATTGCCCGCGATCACGAATCCGAGGCGCTGGGCAAGATCAAGCGCGCGACCCTGGTGGCGTTGCTCGACGAGTTCGAACGCAACAGTTTGGGCCTGCTCGACGGGGCGCCCGAAAATCGGTGAGCGGTCATAGGTGTCGGTTTGGGATGGGCCGGGATTAGGATAGGGCTCCGCCATGATCGCGGTGGGCTGCCTGCTTCTCGTCATCCTTCCGTTGGCTGGCTTGGTGCTCGGCCTGTTCGTTGGCAGCAAGGCTCTGGCGATCTGGTTCGCGCTCGGCGGGCTGGCGGTCGCGATCGGCATCTGCGGCATATCGGCTTATGCCTTGTTCAGGGCCGGCCACCGATCCTGAACAACGCGACAGGGGCGCCCGACGGGCAGGCGCTGCCGGCGATGCTTTTGGTCTCGCACAGGGCCACGCACGGCCCTGTGGCAAAGATGATCATGGACCCGTGAAGTGGCAATAGCCAGCCTCAGGACTGCGGTCGCCGCCGCGCCCTTTCGAGTTGCGCGATGCACGCGGCCATCATCGCCTTGGTCCGATTCCGAATCTCCTGGGCTTCGATACGGACGCGGGCTGCCTCTGCCCGCACGCGGCGCGCTTCCTCGATCGTCTCATTCAAGGGGCTTCCCAGCACGTCCTGCTCCCGGCCAACCAATTTTCCCGACTGTTTACCACAACATCCGCATGATTCGCGATCTCCGTGCACGCCTTAGGCCCCAATATTTCCACCCAGCTCATCATCCCGTCGGCCGCGCCTGGAGCCAGAGCAATGCCTCCTCGACGGCGGCCCTGGTCGATGTGCCGAGCGTCGGCCGCGCGCCCATGATGTGCACTTCATGTCCCAGATCGAGCTTGCCCGCGCGGGCGAGTTGCGCGGCCAGCGCCGCGCCGACCCCGCTCAGGTAGAGCGTTCCGCCGGCCGCGAACAATCGATCGGCATAGCGATCGAGCACGTCGATGAACGTCGCACCCGCCGGGCTGTAGCCGCGCAGCCGCAATATCACGACCGGCTCCCGCGCACCGTGCGGATCGGGCAGCCGGTCGGCGAGCGTGCGCGCCCCCGCGAAGAACAGGCTGCCACGCACGTCGAGTATGGTGATCTTCCGGTCGCCCAGCGTCGCGGGCGGCGGCTCTTCGCAGATGCTGCCGTCGGGCTCGCGTTCGAGCATGCGGACCAGGACATCGCCGGCGGATGACAGGACGAAATAGGCGATCGTCACGATCACGCCCACCCCCACCGCATTCGGAATCGAGGTGAACAGGCTGGCGGCATAGGTGGCCACGATCGCCCAGCGCGCGCCGCCGCCCACCCGCCAGACCGACCAGGCTTCGCGCCAATTGAGCGCGCCGAGCCCCGCATTCACCATCAGCGCCGCCAGGACGGGGATTGGCACCCGTGCCACCAGCGGCGAGAGGAGGGCGATGAAGGCCAGCATCCACAGGCCCGAGGCGATCACCGCCCAGCGACCCTGGACGCCCGTGCTGACGTTGAGCGCGGTCTGGCCGACCGACCCGCCGGCGGGGATCGCGGCGAAGACGCTGCCCGCTATGTTGGCGGCACCCTGCGCGATCATGTCGCGCGACACGTCGGATCGGCTTCCGTCGAGATTGGCGACACCCTGGCTGATGCCGGCGGCCTGCACGGCGATCACCACGGCGATGGCCAGCGCCGCGCCGGCGAGCTGCGGGGTGATCAGCGCGACATGCGGGATCGCCGGCATGGGCAACGCGCTGTCGCCCTGGCGACCGACCACCGCCACGTCGCCCCAGCCGAGCGCGATCATGGCGAGGGCGGGAAGGACCAGCGCGATCAATGGGGACCATCCCGCCCATCGCGTCCGCCGGAGAAACAGCAGGATCGCCAGAGCCGCGCCGCCCAGGGCGGCCGAGCGCGGCGCCACCCCACCCGGGTGGGCGAGGAGCGACGCCGCCTGCACCACCGGAACGCCGGGCGGCGGCGCATATCCCAGCAACGGCGGAAGCTGATCCAGGACCAAAGCGGTAGCCACGCCGAGGAGGAAGCCGGTCATCACCGCGTGCGACACGAAGCGCGTGAGCCGCCCGGCGCCCGCCAGCCCGAGCGCCACCAGGAAAAGGCCGATCATCAGGACGAGCAGGGTCAGCGCCTTTTCGCGCGCTTCGGGCGGATAGGCAGCCAGCGCCTCGGCCGCGGCGATCGCCGACGCGCTCGTCGCGCCGATCTGCATGCGCTGCGTGCTAGACAACGCGCCCCCGACGATCGGCGCGACCGTGCTGGTATACAGGCCGAGCACCGGGCTCACGCCGACCATCGCGGCGGCGGCAAGCCCGTCGGGAAGCGCGACGACCGCCGCGACGAGCCCCGCGAGCGGCTCGTGGCGGAGCCGGCTCACCGCCGCGAAACTCATACGGCGCTTCCGCGGCGTCCCCGGGACGCACTGTGGCTGGGCTTTGACCGCATCGGCACCGCTCCACTTTTGCCTCACGTGCGATGTTCGGCGAACGAGGTGTATCCTGATAAACCCCGGTGCTGCCCGGCGAGGTGCCCCGCCGGCACCCCTTCCCTGTTCGCCACCTTGATTTTTGTTCTTTTTTTGTTCTATTTCGGCGGGCGCCCGAGTCGGCGCGCTGGACCATCGTTGGAGCATGACCATGCGGCACGACGTGCGGCACCGCGCCGCCACGCGAGCGATCTTCGTTCGGCAGCAGGAGCCGGTCTGATGGCGGCGGCAGAGGCGCCCCTCCACATGCTCTGGTCCGAAGCCGATCGGCCGCCTCCCCCGCCGAGAGCCGCAACACCGCGCCGCCGACAGCCGCGCGGCGAGCCCCCGGCGGCCGATCGCCAGATGGAGCTTCGCATGCCGGCGCCATCGGCCGCCCGGTCGCCGCAACCGTGTATTGAACTGCCGCCCCCTCTCGTTGCGCCAGCGGCCGGGCGGCCGGAGCCGGAAGCCATGCCGCCGGTCGAGCGGGTGCCGTTCGGCACCTGGCTGCTCGAACAGGGCAATCGCCGCGGCACGCTGGGCGAGCTCGCCAAGGCGGCCAGGCTCGACCGGCTGTTCCCGCGCAAAGGCCATGCCGATGCGGTCCGCGCGCGCTTCAGCGCTGCGGGTGCCGACGGGGATGCCTTCGAGGCGCTCGACGATGCCGAGCGCGACTATGAACGGGAAGAACCGATGCCAAGTGGGGCCCTGGGGAAACGCTGAACTGCGTCGGCATCTCCAAACTTCGGCGACCAGCTGTCCATATCCGGCCGCCGAACGCGTCAGGCCGCGCCAGGCAGGCGATGATATTTGCCGGCCCAGTGGAGCAAAGGTTCGCGCGGCTGGCGGCGCGCGGTGAGGACCCGGCCGATGAACAGGCTGTGGTCGCCGCCTTGGTGGCGCGCCTCGGTCGCGCATTCGATCCAGGCGAGCGCGCCGTCGATCAGGGGTAGCCCATGCGCGCCGGCATGGTGCGGGGTGACGGCGAAGCGATCCGCGACGCGCGAGGCGAAGGTCTGCGACACCCCTTCCTGGTCCGATGCGAGGATGTTGATCGCGAAGCGATCGGCCGCACTGAAGATCGGGTGCAGGAAGGCCGCGGTGCGCAGGCTCCACTGGACGAGGGGCGGATCGAGCGAGAGCGAACCGAACGACGTCGCGGTGACGCCGTGCTTGCCGCCGTCGGGACCGAGCGCGGTGACGACGGTCACCCCGGTCGCGAAATGGCCGAGCGCCGCACGAAAATCCGCCGCCGATACCGATTGTCCGGCCGGCTCGTCGATCGCCAATGCCACGCCCACGCACGCCTCCTATAGTGCATCGTTGATATAGACTATATGCCCGGTTCCACCCCGGCAATCGGGGACCGCCCGCGGCGCCAAACCATATCTGCACCTGTGCGTAGATTTTTTAACGTGGTTTCGGCGATAGACAATACCCCACTAAATAAGTAGACAATGGCTGCCTCACAGCGGAGAACGAGTCATGACGGCAGTGCAGGAGATTCGGCCGGCCAATCCCGGGTTCGATGTCGACCTTTCGGTGGATGTGCTGATCATCGGCGGCGGCCCTTCGGGCGTGTGGGCGGCCCTGTCGGCGATCGAGGATGGCGCGACCGTCGCCATCGCCGAAAAGGGCTATCTCGGCACGTCGGGCCCGTTCGGCGTCGGCGCCAATACCGGCATCTATTACATCATGCCCGACGATCAGGAGCAGCGCGACGCCATCGTCCATGCGCGCCAGCCGATCGCCTTCGGCCTGTCCGATCCCGCCTGGGGCTACAAGGTATTCGACCAGAGCTATGCCAATCTCGATCTGATGGCGCGCTGGGGCTATGAATGGCCGCGCAACAGCCAGGGCAAGGAATATCGTGGCTCGCTCCGTGGCCCGACCATCCTCCATTTCCTGCGCGAAATTCTGGTTGCCAAGGGCGCGACGATCCTCGACCACAGCCCCGCGCTCGAGTTGCTGGTGAGCGACGGCGTCGCCGCCGGCGCGCGCGGGGTGAACAAGCAGAAGGGTACGACCTGGCAGGTTCGGGCCGGGTCGGTGATCGTCGCCACCGGCGGCACCGCTTTCCTGTCGGGCGTGGTCGGATCGAAGACCCATACCGGCGACGGCTATCTGCTGGCGGCCGAAGCCGGCGCGCATTTCTCCGGCATGGAATTTTCCAGCCAATATCATGCCGCGCCTGCGGAATCGAACCTGACTCGCGGCGCCTACCGCGAAGGCATGGGCACCTATACCGACAATAATGGCCAGCCGACCCAGGAAGGCCGCAAGATGGTCCAGTCGATCACGGAGACCGGGGCGGTGTGGGATCAGCTGGACAAGACCAAGGATCCGAAGACGCAGGACCTGATGCGCAAGACGCATGCGGCCGCCTTCCAATATTTCGAGCGCAAGGGAATCAACCCGTTCGAGGAGCGTTATCCCGTGACCTTCCTGCTGGAAGGCACGATCCGCGCCGCCGGCGGCATCGCGATCGACGACGATCTCCAGACCACGGTGCCCGGCCTGTTCGCATCGGGCGACGTCACCAGCCGCGAGAAATTGGTCGGCGCCGGCCCTCCCGGGGGCGGCCCGGCTTCGGCCTGGGCATTCGCCACCGGGGCCTTCGCCGGCCATTCGGCGGCGGCGTTCGCCAAGCGCTATGGCGCCCGCATCCATGACCGCAAGGTCGAGGCGGTCGGCGGCGTCGGCATGCGTCCGAGCGACCGACCGCGCGTGACCGCCGACGAGGTGATCGACGTCGTCCGTGACGAGATGCTGCCGTTCGAGAAGAATTACTGGCGCAACGCCCCGACCATGGCGACGTCGCTCGACCGGCTGAACGGCCTGTGGAAGGACGCGCGCGACGGCCTTGCTCCCGTCCAGCACAATGACGCCAAGCTCCGCGCCAGATCGGCGATGCGGGCACGCGAGGCGGCAGCCCTGCTGGCGGCGGGGCGCTGGATCTATGCGAGCGCCAACGAGCGGACGGAATCGCGCGGCCTCCACCGCCGCAGCGATTTCCCCGAGCTCGATCCCAGGCAGAACGGCCAGCACGTCCTGACCGGCGGGCTCGACGACCTGTGGGTCAAGCGCAAGGCCTGGTCGCCGACGCTGACGCTCGCGCAGGAGCAGGCGGCATGATCGAACTGGTCGTCGCGGAAAATTGCACCGGCTGCGGCAAGTGCGTCGAGGTCTGCCCGACCGACGTGTTCGAGCTGGTCGGCGACGGCCCGGTGCAGATCGCGCGGAAGGACGATTGCCACAATTGCATGAATTGCGAGCTCTATTGCCCGACCGACGCGCTCTACGTCTCCCCCCTGGTCGTCGACGATCCGGTGACCAAGGAGGAGGTGATCGCGGCCGGCCTGCTCGGCAGCTATCGCAAGCGGCTGGGCTGGGCGAACGGGCGCGCGCCGCGCGGCACCGGCGACAATTGGGCGCTGCAATTGCGCGAGCACAAGCCGGACAAGAAGCCGCCGCCCGAGGACAAGATCCGGACGCAGCTCCATGCCGTCAAGGACCGCACCTACATCTGAGGTGCGGTCCGCCCTCTCTGACAGGACAGACCTTTTGCTTACCCGCCGTTCCTTCGCGCTTTCCTCCGGCGCCGCCCTTCTGCTCGCATCGTGCGGCAGGAAGGAGATCAAGACCCTGCGCGTCGCCGCCGTCGGCGGGGCCGCGGGCAAGAACAGCAGCACGAGCAACGTCACGCTGGCCCACGTCAAAGGCTTCTACGACGAGGAATTCGCGCGCGACGGGATCAAGGTCGAGGTCGTCTACCTGACCGGCACCGGCCCCGCGATCAACGAGGCCTTCGCCCAGGGCCAGGCCGATTTCGCCGAATATGGCGGGCTGCCCAACGTCATCGGGCTGGCCGGCGGCGCGCCGACCAAGCTGGTGGTCGCCCGCCATACGGCGCTGACTTATTATCTGGCGGTCAAGCGGGGCAGCCCGATCCGCCGCGTCGAAGACCTGCGCGGCCGCAAGATCGCCCTGCAGAAAGGGACGATGCCGCACCTGCTGCTGGTCCAGATCCTCGAAAAGCATGGCCTCGACGAAAAGACCGTCTCGATCGTCAACCTGCAGAGCGCGGAAGCCACCGCCGCCTTCCTGTCTGGCGCGGTCGACGCGCAATTCGGCACGACGACCCTGCTGCCCTTGCGCGACCAGGGCCGGCTCGAGGTAATCGCCTCGACCAAGGAATTGCCGCAGGGGATCAATCTTGGCGGCTTCCTGGCCAACGCCGATCTCGAAAAGGCGCATCCCGATCTGGTCGCGCGGATGACCAAGGTGATGGTCAAGACCTACCATTGGGCCTCACTCGACGAAAATCGGGACGAATTGCTCCGCCTGTACGCGCGGTCGGGTATCCCCGAACATTATTATGCCGAGGAATTCCCGCTCCCGCTGCGCCAGCGGTTCAGCCCGCTGATCGATCCGCAGGTGACCGACGGCTATCGGCGGATCGCGGCCTTCGCCAAGGACCACGACCTGATCCGTCGCCTGCCCGATTTCGACAGCTGGTTCCTGCCGGCCTATCAGCAAAAAGCGATCAAGGACCTCGGCCTCGTCGGCTATTGGGCGCCTTCGCCGGGGCAGGCCTGATCGAACCCGACCGATTGAAAGGTATCCATTCCGGATGAAAAGCAAAACTATGCGAAACTGAGCGTTAAATCTCTATCAAATTAGTAGAGATTTAGTAGCGTGGATCGGTCCATATAATAAGGGGACCGACAATGTCTTTGGTTAATCGGCATAACAGCCGTCGGTCTAGCAGGACCGTCCGGTTTCTTGTTAGCGCATCTGTTTTATCTACTTTTACTGTTCTTTCCTTTCCTGTACTTGCAGCCGACGCCGCCGCATCCTCTGCGGAGGCGACAGACGTAGCGGCTGCGGATGCCGGCGTCGGCGAAGTCGTGGTCACGGCGCGCCGTCGCGACGAAAAGGCGCAGGATGTGCCGATCGCCATCACCACGATCGGCGGGGACAGCCTGTCGCGCGACAACACCGACCTGGTCACCAAGCTGACCCAGAAGGTGCCGGGCATCACCACGTTCTGGAGCAATCCCAAGCAGGTCCTGGTCAGCCTGCGCGGCTTCGGCGCCAATGCCGGCAACAATGACGGACTGGAGCCGAGCGTCGGCGCGTTCATCGACGGCGTTTATCTGAGCCGCACCGGCCAGCTCGGCTTCAGCGGCAATTTCGAGGATATCTCGAGCATCCAGGTGCTGCGCGGGCCGCAGGGTACCCTGTTCGGCAAGAACACGACCGCCGGCGCGATCCTGATCACCAGCAACGCCCCCACCTTCGCCTACCATGCGTCGGCCGAGGTGAATGTCGGCAATTACGATCTGCGCTCGTTCCGGGGCATGATTTCGGGGCCGATCGTCGATGACAAGCTGGCTTTCCGGATATCGGGCTATGACAATCGCCGCGACGGCTTCTTCGACAATGTCACGGCCGGCACGACGCTGCAGACGCTCAACAATTGGGGCGCGCGCGCGCAATTGCTGTTCACGCCGACCAGCGATCTGAGCATCAAGCTGATCGGCCAGCACGACAAGATCGCGCAGGCGCAGCAGCCGAGCTCCTATCTTGGCGACGGGCCGGTCCGCGCCGGCAGCAAGACCTATTCGTCGCGCCTGATCCCGCTCGGCTACACGCCGGTCGCCGACCCCTTCTCCTACAACGTCTACCAGGATGCACGCCTGTTCTCGACCGCGCGGCAGAACACGGTGACCGGCGAGGTCAATTGGTCGTTCGGCGACGGCTACAAATTGACGTCGATCAGCGGCTATCGCGATTATTATTTCGTTCCGCACAACGATTTCGACAATACACCCCTTCTGATCGAACGCGACGGCGGGACGACCAACGATCTTGTTCAATATTCGCAGGAAATCCGTATCGCGTCGCCGTCCAACCAGCGGATATTGGGTCAATCGGTCGACTGGGTGATCGGCGCCTTCGCCTTCCATCAGCGGCTGAAAGGCGTGAACTTCGCGCTATGGGGGCCCTATCAATATTATATCGCGACGCCGCCCGCCGGAACGACGCCGGCCGATTTCGACAATATCCGCTATG
>Ga0153956_1002535_pt1 | contig 13240 bp, 12 predicted proteins | sample TSFL040MetaG_FD_104704 | JGI IMG/M metagenome (GOLD analysis project Ga0153956, IMG submission 104704) | Attine ant fungus gardens microbial communities from Florida, USA - TSFL040 MetaG | ecosystem: Host-associated > Fungi > Mycelium > Unclassified | place: USA: Florida, Wekiwa Springs... | reverse complement strand
CGCTGCCCGCTACCACTCAGAAGATCATCATCCTGCTCAGCGACGGTCTTAACACGCAGAATCGATGGACCTCCACTCAAAGCAACATCGATGATCGCGAGAAAGCGGCTTGCGATAACGCCAAAAAAGACAATGTCCTCATCTACACCATCTTCGTGGATATCGGTGGTACACAGGGGAGCTCGTCGGCGCTTCAATATTGTGCAGGCTCGACGCCGGGCTCGGGCGATAGCAGCAAATATTTCGATCTTACCAGCGCGAGCCAGATCGACGCCGCATTCAAGGCAATTGGAACACAGATCACGCAGCTGCGCGTCGCCCAGTAGGTCAGGCGCGGGATATATCGAGCAGTCTATCGACGAGGTGTATGCGCTTGTCCACGCGATAGCGCTCGCTCGCCCGGACGATAGCACCGGCGGCTACCCAGAACAGAACGGCGAGCGCCATGCCCGCGATACCGTCGACGGCGTAGTGCCATGCCAGATGGATCGAGCCGAGGAAGATCAGCGCGAGGAAGATCACAAAGGTGATACCGAGCTTCCAGTTGATGCGCCAGGCCACGAGCGCCAGCAGCGTGGACGCTGCCAAGTGCATGCTGGGCATTGCGGAGATCCCTCCCAGGCCGTCGGAATTCGATACATAAGATGTCCAAAGGATCTTCTGGACCGTCGTGTCCTGCATCTCGGTAGACCAACTTGGCCAATGTGCAGCGGCCGCATGCAGATAAGCCAATTGCGCTGCATAAGGATCGGGACCGAGGTTCAGGAGCCCGTAGAAACAAGGTCCCGCCGACGAGAAGATCGCGGCGAGAATATTGCCTGCGATGAACCATGCGAACGAAAAGGCAAGCAGAAACTGCATGCGCAAAGCGCTGCTGCGCGCGGCAAAGGCTTGGGAGAATAGGACGCCGAACATCAACAGAAACCACGCGTCATAAGCGAGATTCAATCCGGCGGTGATCCAGGGATAGCCCAGGAAGGGCTGCAATATCTCCCAGGGCAATCGGCCCATGCCGATGACGCGGTCCCAATGCGTGAACGTCTGGTCCCAAGCGAAGGGATGAATTTTGGGAATCTGAAGCTTCACTGCCGAGAAGCTGATCATCAGCGGCGTCAGCACAATGAGTGAATGCAGGATATTTCCTGGACGATCCTGGAAGAGCAGACGCTCGCCGATCCGTTTCAGAAGCGTGCCCAACGGACGGTCGGGAAATCCGGCGCGCACCAGCTGGATGAACTCGAATGTCGCGAGACCTGCGAAGCCGAGAACGAGGAATTGCCCGACCATGCTCAGGAAGAACAACCCGGTGCTGGCCTCGAGCTGAATGCGGTAGAAAGCTGTGAGGGCGAGTGTTGCGCCGCAAAACACTACCGCGCAAACATAAAGCGGGATGTGGTCGGGAAACGTCCGCACAAAGCTCTCGGACACCCGCTTCAAGGCTTCAAGTGCCTGCACCCGGAAGCGCAGCAAAGGCGTGGTGCAATCCGCACGTGCGATCCGGCCCGCCACTATCCACGCGACAATCGCGAACAGCGTGCCGGCAATGCCGTCCACCGCGTAGTGCCAGGCCAGATGAATCGAGCCGATGAAAATAATCGCGGCGTAGATCCAAAGCACAATTCCGAGTGCCTTGTTTCGCCGGAACGCGAGCAATGCGAGCAATACGCTGGATGTAACGTGAATACTGGGCATCGCTGAGATGCCAGAGATCGCACCGCTTTCGCCCACATAGGCTTTCCAGAGAGCATCTTGGAGGTTTAACGACCATATCGGCCAGTGCTCAGCGGTGTGGCGCAGATATGCCATTTGCGGCGCATAAGGGTTGGGGCCCGGGTGCAAGAAACCGAAGTAACAGGGTCCCGCGGAGGAAAACGCGATCGCAAGCAGATTTCCCGCGATAAACCAAACGAATGCAAACGCGATGAGATATTGAATTCGCACGCTGTCGCGCTTGGGCGAGAGACCCTCCCACAGCAGAGACCCCAAAATCAGCAGGAACCACATGTCATAGGCGACGCTCAGAGCGGCGGTGACCGACGGATAGCCGATTAGCGATTGCAACCATTCCCAAGGAAGGCGTCCCCTCCCCAATACGCGGTCCCATTCGGAAAATGTCGCGTCCCAGGAAAAAGGCTTGATGCGCGTGATGACCTCCTTGAGCCCGTCGCACGCAACCAGAAGCGGAGTGAAGATGACGATTGCGTGGAAAGCGTTCCCGAGCCGGTCTCCATGGGAAAATTGATCTCCAATCCAGGCTCGGACCGCAAGAATGGGGTGAGGATCGCCGCGGCGAATGGCGTCAATGAGGTTGGCGATGCCGCCAACCAGAAGGCCGAATATCGTGAAACTTGAGAAAAGTGCAAAGGCGGTGAGCAACGCCAGAACGGCGCCGGCATCCGGGATGAACGGCACACCATAAGCGGCAAGGATCGCGAATATGATTCCGCAAAACGTGATGGCGCAGACATAGAGGGGAAGATGATCGACGAAAGTTCGTCGAACACTTGCAGCCCACCCGGGGAGTTCCTGCCGCGCGTCTGCCGCGAGCGAAGCGGGCGAAATTTCCATCTTTACGCCTCGGCAGAAGCGGCATGTCCAGGCCGCTTCACTGTGTGGTGCTCAGCGAACCTATGGATTGGACGCGACGGCCGCCTTGGCCGCAGAGTCTTCATGCGTCTGCGCCGCGCCTTCCGTGTTCGAGACGTAATCTTTCGGATCGCCCGGGCGCGGGCTTGTCTCGCAGTGCAACCGTGTGCACGAGTAGTTGAAGGTGTCCGCGCCGCGGTTGAGCGTGACTGCACCGATAACGCGATTGGTGACGTTGATCTGCGCATTCATGACTTGATGGTTGTTGGCGTCCAAGCCGATCATGTTCGTCGCCCCGAAGGTCTTGCCGAGAAGATAAGCGTGATGGGAATCGATGATCGTCACATCGGCTATCGTCGTGTTGCCCACAAAAAGCGTGGTGACCGGCTGCGTGAACGTAATCATGCGCGCCTCGTCCATCGGAACGGTAAGGCCATCTGTGTCGTGTTTGGTGGCGTGCTTAGGTGCCGCAGCCGCGACGGTGGTCGCCGTCAGAAAAACGGTTGCGGTCAGAAGTGCAAAGCGGAGCGCACGCATGGATCGATCCTTCGCCAAACCAAGGCAAAGGCTAAGGTGCGCGCGTAAAAGAAGATTTAAGTTTATTCCACCGATCTTCGCCATATCGGTTCCGCTCATGCCGGCGATCGAGACGCGCGTAACAACGCGAAAGCGCACCGAACGGAATTCTCGCGCTTGGTTAAGAAAGGGCTTCTATTTACGCCAGTGGAGGCGTTTGGAGCCGGTTTCGTTTCACCTCGACACACAATCGCAGAGTCGAGGCGGGCCGCGTTTTACATCGCGTTAATTGAGTCCGACGTAGAGTTCCCGCGTGTCCATGCAATGGGCCGTCAAACGAAATCGGCGCCGGCTGGATCTCTAGGGTGTCAACAACGGAGATTTCCATGAAGAATCTTGTTTCCCGCTTTGTGCGCGATGAATCCGGCGCGACGGCCATCGAATACGGCCTGATCGCCGCGGGCATTGCCGTCGTGATCATCACCGCCGTTCAGCTCGTCGGCTCGAACCTGAAGGGTACCTTCAGCGCCGTCGCGTCGGCCGTGAAGAAGAAGAGCTAATATAAACGGCGCCCTGTTCCAGGCGCCGCTCTGTTCAAACGCCCGATTTGGGCTGGGGGACGGTAGGTACGGGACAGAAGCGGCGGCCGCTCCAAAGGCGGCCGTTCGCATTTCTTGCAGAAGGCAGATGGTCGCGCACGCTCTTATCCTCTTCGTTCTTCCTTCGCTGTTGCTGGCCGCGGCAGTGTGGGACCTGGCCAGCTATACCATTCCCAACTTCCTGCAGCTGGCCTTGCTCGCGGCGTTCGCACTTCTGATGGTGGTTCATCCCCTCAGCGCGAGCGCCTTTGCCTTGCATGTGCTGGCGGGGTTCATCGGCCTCGTTGCCGGCTTCACCCTGTTTTCGCTCGGCTATATCGGCGGCGGCGATGCGAAGCTGTTTGCCTGCATCGCACTTTGGTTCGGCATCAATGACCTTCTTCCCTACACGCTGATCGCATCGGTGTTCGGCGGAGCCCTGACTCTAGGCCTTCTGGCGATGCGCAATTGGCCGCTGCCCGCGCCGCTCGCTTCGCAAAACTGGCTGCTACGCCTGCACGACGATCGTGAGGGAATTCCCTATGGCGCTGCGCTTGCTGCGGGAGCTTTCTTCATTCTTTCGCAAGCTGAAATCTTCCAAGCGGCAATCGCCAGCTAGAGCATTTGCGAAGCATTCCATTAATCAATTTCTAAAGGGTTTTGTGGTCGGATTGCCGCAAAGGAGCCGCTTTCCATGAACAGGTCGCGCATCATCGTTCTCGTGCTGGCTGCATTCGCTGCCGGTATTGCTGCGCTGCTCGTGCGCGGTCTTCTTGGTGGCGGAACAGAACCCGTCAAAGCGGCGATCGCGCCAGCGCCTGCTGCGATGCTCAACGTGCTCGTGGCGGATAGCGATATTCAACCTGGCACCGCTATCACCCCCTCCATGGTGCATTGGCAGAGCTGGCCAAAATCGTCCGTCGATTCCAGCTTCATCACGGAGGAAGGAAACCCGAATACAGATACGATCGTGAAGGGCACGGTTGCGCGCGCGCCGATCGTCGCGGGCGAACCGCTGACCGGAACCAAGATCGTTCACGCCGACGCGGCGAGCTTTATGTCTGCGCGGCTAGCGCCCGGCATGCGCGCTGTTTCGACGGCGATTTCGACCGACACCGGCGCTGGCGGATTCATTCTTCCGAATGATCGCGTGGACGTTGTGTTGACACAGCAGGTTTCCGACTCGCCACGCCGTTTCGGCTCGCGCGTGATCCTGAGCAATGTGCGTGTTCTGGCGATGGACCAGACCTCCACGCAGGACAAGGACCAGAAAACTGTTCTTGCCAAGACCGCCACGCTTGAGCTCGCGCCCGATCAGGCGACGATGCTCGCGCGTTCGGCACCGGCCGGAACGATTTCGCTGACGCTCCGTGCGCTCGGCGACGACGCCAACATCGCAGCTCGAACCGGTCACAAGGACAGCGGCCAGATTGTCGTGGTCCGCTATGGTGTGACGCGCGGCGTCGATCTGGGGGGAGAGTAGCTGCCATGAGACGGGGGCTTTTTGCGATCCTTGCAGCGGCGCTTGTGCTGGCGACAGTGCCGGCATTTGCCGCTGATACTCATGCGACACGCGTGATCAATGTGGCGACGCGTGGTGGTGCCGCGCCGCAACAGCACATTACGCTTGGTCTCGACAAGGCCGCATTGGTGCAGCTCGACACCGATGCGCGGGACGTTCTCGTCTCCAATCCGTCGGTCGTCGATGCCGTCGTTCGCACGCCACGCCGCATTTTTCTGCTCGCGCAGAAAACAGGTCAAACAAACGCGTTTTTCTTCGATGGCGCCGGTCATCAGATTCTGACGATCGATGTGCGCGTGGAACGCGACGTAACAGATCTCGCGGCGATGATTCACAACGACATGCCGACGTCCAATATCCGCGTCGCGGCGTTGAACGACAACATCGTTTTGACCGGCATGGTCGAGAACACCGGCGATTCCCAGCGCGCGCAGGATCTGGCGGCGCGGTTTGCGGGTGATCCGGCTAAGGTCGCAAACTTGCTCAGGATCGACACCAGCCAGCAAGTGATGCTCAAAGTGCGCGTCGCCGAGATGCAGCGCTCTGTCGCCAAGCAGTTTGGAATCAATGCTGTTGGCGCCTTCAAGGTCGCCGGCGTTCCGCTGATCGCTGCAACAGTCAATCCTTACGGTCTTGCCGGTTCGGCTTTGTCACCTGGTTCTGGTGCACAGATCGGTTCGGTCGGAAGTGATCTCTTGCACCCGGGCCCCAACAACGTTCAGGGCGTTCTCAATGCATTGGAGCAGGTTGGCTTGGTTCACACCCTGGCCGAACCGAATCTGACGGCCGTATCCGGCGAGACTGCCAAATTCCTCGCCGGCGGCGAATTTCCCGTTCCTGTCTCGCGCGACCAATACGGAAACGTGACTGTGGCGTTCAAACAGTTCGGCGTGGGGCTCTCCTTCACGCCGGTTGTGATGAGCCCGAGTAACATTTCGCTTCAAATCTCCAGCGAGGTCAGCGAACTGACGAACACCGGCTCCTTCACCCAGGCAGGAGGCACGTCTAGCACCAACACCGGAGCGTCATCGAGCATCCCGAGCATCACTATTCCGGCCTTGGCGGTGCGCCGTGCGGAAACCACGGTGGAAGTGCCGTCAGGTGGAAGCTTTGCTATTGCGGGCTTGATGCAACATGCCACCAAGCAGACCCTCGATCAGTTTCCTGGATTGGGCGACATGCCTGTTCTTGGCGCGCTGTTTCGTAGTCGCGACTTCCAGAACGACGAAACCGAGCTCGTCGTCGTGGCCACTGCCTATCTCGTGAAGCCGGGCAAGGAAAAAGATTTTGCGTCGCCGGGTGACGGCTTTGTGCCGCCGGCAGACGCCGAAACGATTCTGCTCGGTCGCTTGAACTCCACTTACAAGAACGATCCGCAGGGATTGAAATCGGCCGGCGTCGCGAAGACCGGCTTTATCGTCGAATAGGAGTCCCGCAATGGCTATGAGCGATGCAATGCGCGCCGCCGCGATCGCCGCGGTTCTTCTCGCCGGAAGCTGTGCTGCGCCGATAAACGATGGCAGCGCCGGGCTGACCGACGATCCGAGCATGAATCACCCGATCGTCGTGGACACGGCATCGAATTCCATCAGGCTTTCTTTTTCCGCGGCGGACGCCGGATTGATGCCCGAAGATGCCGTCCGCTTCGATGCTTTCGTTGCGCAATACAGAGCGGATGGAAGCGCAACCGTGAACGTCACGGCGCCCGCAGGACCGGCCGCGCAACAGACGCTTTCCTACTTTGGCGAGCGCCTCGCGGCTGCAGGGGTCCCCCGTTCGCGCATCATGGTCGGAACACGCAATGACGGCGATGGCCGCGTCGAACTCAGTTATGTCGGCTATGTCGCGCACACCGTTGGGTGCGGTGACTGGTCGTCGCAACAGGCTTCCGACACAGCGTCCAACTTGCCGATGGCAAATTTCGGTTGCGCCGTGCAGCACAATATCGCCGCACAGATAGCCAATCCCCGCGATTTGGTCGATCCGCCTGCGCTTGGCCAATCCGATGCGATGCGCCGTGCGACGGTGATGAGCGCCTATGAGAAGGGCACGCCGACCGCGGCAACCAAGAATGCAGACCAATCCGTGGCCGTCTCCGACGTCGGCCACTAGTTCGGAGAGATGTGATGGCGAAGTCGACGCCGGGTGGATTGGGAAGCGGGAGCGACGAGGGCTTTGGCGCCGCGCCGCATGAGCGGCCCGTGCCGCGCATCTCCATCCAGGCTTTCTGCGAATTTCCGGATACGGGCGCTGCGCTTCAGAGGGCTGCGGCGGACCGCAGGCTCGCCAAGGCCCATGTTACCGTGCAGTTGGGCGGCATTCAGGCGGCCGTCGAACATCATGCAAGCAATCCCACGCCCAATCTGCTGATTGTCGAGACACGTCTCCAGGGCAAGACTGCGATCGATGAGATCGACCGTCTGGCGGACGTTTGCGACCCGGCAACAAAGGTTGTCATCGTCGGTCGCGTCAATGACGTGGAGCTTTATCGCGAGCTGATGCGCCGTGGTGTAAGTGAATACCTTGTTGCCCCGCTAAATCCGCTCCATCTGATCGAAGTCATCTCCGGCCTCTATCTCAACCCCGAGGCCGCACCAATTGGGCGCGTCATCACATTCGTCGGTGCTCGTGGCGGCGTCGGGTCATCGACACTGGCGCACAATGTGGGCTGGTGCATCGCCGAGCGCTTGAAGATCAACACGACGATCGTCGATTTCGATCTACCGTTCGGAACCGTCGGTCTGAACTTCAACGAAGAACCGAGCCAAGGCGTGGCGGATGCGTTGTCGAGTCCCGAGCGGCTCGATGACGTGTTGCTCGACCGGCTTCTGGTGAAATCCACGGATCATCTTTCGCTTCTCGCGTCACCCGCGGTGGTGGAGCGGAATTACGAAGCCGATCATGCGTCTTTTGAAGCCGTGCTGGATACGGTTCGAGCAATCACACCGTGCGTCGTGGTCGACATGCCGCATATCTGGACGCCTTGGGTGCGTGATGCGTTGCTGGCATCCGACGATATCGTGATCGTCGCGACGCCGGATCTGGCCAGCCTGCGGACCACAAAAAGCTTCGTCGACATGCTCAAGCAGAATCGTCCGAACGATCCGCCGCCGAAACTGGTGATCAATCAGGCGAACACGCCGAAGCGTCCCGAGATTCCGATCAAGGATTTCTCTGAAACCGTCGGTGTTTCGCCATCTCTCGTGCTGCCGTTCGAGCCGCAGCTTTATGGTTCAGCCGCGAACAACGGCCAGATGGTGATGGAAGTCCAACCGCGCTCCATCACGGCCGATGGTATCCGTCAACTCGCCGAGATGGTGACAGGCCGGGCGGTTCAGGCTGAGGACAAAAGCGTTCTGCCGTTCCTGTCATTCCTCACGGGAAAGAAAACGGCCTAAGCGATGTTCGGAAAACGCTCCGATACCGGTACCGCTGTCGCTGCACCGCCGCGCGCCGAGCCGGCTGCCGCGCGTCCTGCTGCGCCGCCACCGCCTCCGCCGGTAGCCGATGGCGTGGCGCCGCCACCTCCGCCCCGCTCAGTCGCTCCGCAAATGGCGCCGGCTCCCAGCAAACCGGTCGCGCGTCCGGTCACGGATCAAAGGTCCGAAGATTATTATCAGATCAAGACCACGATTTTCGGCGCGCTGATCGACACGATCGATCTTGCGCAGCTCGCGCAGCTCGATCCGGATTCCGCGCGCGAGGAAATCCGCGACATCGTCAACGAGATCATTTCGATCAAGGCCGTGGTGATGTCCATCGCGGAGCAGGAACATCTACTCCAGGATATCTGCAACGATGTCCTGGGTTACGGTCCTCTTGAGCCTTTGCTGGCCCGCGACGACATCGCCGATATCATGGTCAATGGCGCCAACCGCGTCTTTATCGAAGTCGCTGGCAAGGTGCAGCTGACCCCGATCCGTTTCCGCGACAACGCGCAGTTGATGAACATCTGCCAACGTATCGTGAGCCAGGTTGGCCGCCGCGTCGATGAATCTTCGCCGATCTGCGACGCGCGTCTGCTGGATGGCTCCCGCGTCAACGTCATCGCACCGCCGCTCGCGTTGGACGGTCCCACACTCACCATTCGTAAGTTCCGCAAGGACAAGCTGACGCTCGACGATCTGACGCGCTTCGGCTCGATCTCGCCCGCAGGCGCGCGCGTATTGGGCGTCATCGGCCGGTCACGTTGCAATGTGCTGATCTCGGGCGGTACCGGTTCGGGCAAGACCACGCTGCTCAATTGTATGACGGCCTATATCGACGTCGACGAGCGCATTATCACTTGCGAGGACGCCGCCGAACTTCAACTCCAGCAGCCGCATGTCGTGCGTTTGGAAACCCGCCCGCCGAACCTGGAAGGGCAGGGACAGATCACCATGCGCGATCTCGTCCGAAACTGTCTGCGTATGCGTCCCGAACGTATCATCGTGGGCGAAGTGCGCGGACCCGAAGCGTTCGATCTTCTGCAGGCTATGAACACCGGCCATGACGGCTCGATGGGTACGTTGCACGCCAACAGCCCGCGCGAAGCTATGTCGCGTCTGGAATCGATGATCACAATGGGCGGCTTCCAGCTTCCCACCAAGACGATTCGCGAGATGGTCGTCGCCTCCATCGATGTCATCATTCAGGCCGAACGCATCCGTGACGGTTCTCGCCGCATCACGAAAATCACGGAAGTAGTGGGCACGGAAGGCGACGTCGTCATCACCCAAGATCTCATGACCTACGAGATCGAGGGCGAGGACGAGACCGGCCGCATCAAAGGAAAGCACGCCGGCACGGGCATCGTCCGTCCCACCTTCTGGGAACGCGCGCGTTACTACAATCTGGATCGCGAACTCGCCGAAGCGCTGGACGCGCTCCAGCAGTGAGGATCGTCCGATGATCCTCGTCCTCACCGTGATGTTCGCGGTTCTCGCCCTGGGAGGCGTGGGCTTCGCATTCGCAGGCAATTCCGGCGCATCGAAAAAACGCTTGGCAGCGGCTTCCGGCAGCGCAGTCGTGGCATCGACAGCGCGGGGTGCAAGCGACAATGCCCAGCGTCGAAAGAACGTGACCGCACTGCTGAAGGACCTGGAAAAGCAAAAAGACGAGCAGAAGAAGCGCATCACGTTGCGGCGCCGTCTGGAATGGGCCGGGTTGGAAATCGAACCGCGCACATATTGGATGCTTTCAGGCGCTGCCGCGATAACCGCTGCCGCGATCTGTCTATTCACTCGCCAGTCCCCGACCGCGACGCTTCTTGTCACAATCCCGGTTGGACTTGGTCTGCCGCGCTGGATATTGGGTTTTCTCAAAAATCGCCGCGAGAAGGCGTTTACGGCCGAGTTCGCGAACGCCATCGACGTCATCGTCCGCAGCGTGAAATCGGGCCTGCCAACGAACGAGGCGCTCAAGATCGTTGCGCGGGAAATCCCGGATCCGGTGGGCAGCGAGTTCTACAAGCTTACCGAAGGCCTGAAAGTCGGCGTCACACTCGATCAAGGCCTCAAGAAGATGTTCGAGAACATGCCGACCGCTGAGGTCAGTTTCTTCGGCATCGTCATGACCATCCAGCAGAAGTCGGGTGGCAATCTTTCCGAAGCATTGTCGAATCTTGCTTTCGTGCTGCGTGACCGCAAGCGCCTGCAGGGAAAGATCCGCGCGATGTCCTCGGAAGCCAAAGCGTCCGCGATGATCATCGGTTCGTTGCCGCCGGTTGTCATGGGTCTCGTTTACATGACGTCGCCGCAATACATCAGGCTGCTATTCACCGAGCGCATGGGCAACATCATGCTCATGGGTTGCGTGGTGTGGATGAGCATCGGAATTCTGGTCATGCGCAAGATGATCAGTTTCAAGCACTAGAGGCGGGCGACATGAGCGGCCTGGATATCGGTTTCCTCAATATCATTTTCGAAAAGGATTTCGCGCTTACGGCGATCGCCGCTGTTTTAGCGTTTGCGACTATCGTGACCTTCGGTTTGCCGCTTTTGGAGCGTAACGCGCTCGGCAACCGCATGAAAGCGGTGTCCGAGCGCCGCGAGGAATTGCGCGCCAAGCATCACGCCGCCCTCAACAAGCGCTCGCTCCGTTCAGAGCCCGTCTCGTTCATGAAGCAGACCGTAGACCGGTTGAAGCTTTCCAACCTGATGGAATCACCCGACACGCGTGAAAAGCTGACGATGGCGGGTTATCGCGGCCAGGCGCCGATGGTGACCTTCCTCTTCTTCCGCTTGGTGATGCCGTTCATCGTATTCGGCGTCGTCCTGTTCTACCTGTTCGTCGTCACCCATTTCGGGTATTCGACGCTGATGAAATTCTGCATGGCGCTGGGTGCCGCGCTGCTGGGCTATTACCTGCCTGACGCGTTCGTCTCAAACCAGATCCAACGGCGTCAGCAGTCGATCATGAAGGCGTTTCCCGATGCGCTCGATCTGCTTCTGATCTGCGTCGAATCCGGCATGTCGATCGAAGCGGCCTTCACACGCGTGGCATCCGAAATCGGCCAAACATCCGTGGAGCTTGCGGAAGAGCTTGGCCTTACGACCGCCGAGCTTTCCTACTTGCCCGAACGCCGTCAGGCGTTTGAAAATCTTGCGAAACGCTGCGGCCATAATGGCGTGAAGGCGGTGGCGGCCGCGCTCAATCAGGCGGAAAAATACGGAACGCCATTGGGGCAGGCACTTCGCGTCACCGCGGCAGAAAATCGTGAAATGCGCATGCAGGAAGCCGAACGTAAGGCTGCTGCGTTGCCGGCGAAGCTCACGGTTCCGATGATCCTGTTCTTCCTGCCGTGCCTGTTCGTTGTGATCCTGGGGCCAGCGATCATGAAGGTGATGAGCACCTTCCACCATTGAAGCCTGTCGAAAGTCGAGCACGGGCACGCGCCGGCCGGACGTGCCCAAGCTGCAATCTGGAAAATCTTGAGATCAGTCGGACGCGGTGCGCAAAGAAGGCGGCGGCGGTGATTTCGGCGCCGGCTTGACGGCCTTCGCGACCTCGACAGGCTTTCCTGCCGGAAGAGGCGTCACAGCAGCGGCTTTCACCGGGCCCGCTTTCGGGTCGACGGGAACTTTCTGCATCACGATGCTGTTCGGGTTCGCGTTCAGCTTGGAAGCCGCCGCGGCAAGAACCGGCTTTGTGACCGTTTTGGCGCCCAGATCGCGAGGCGCGCCACCAGCACTGCGCACCGGGCCCGCTTTCGGATCGTTGGGCACCTTCTGCATCACCACGTTCGGATCGGCCATCGCGGTGGAGGTGGCCGGAGTGGGGACCGGTTTGGTCGGCTGTGCAGCGGCGGCGACGGCCTTGGGCTCGTGCGCCGCTTTCAACTCTTCCGCCTTGGCGAGATTGGCTGCGATCTTGGGATCGCTCGAATGGAGCTGAGAGAGCATCTGCACGGCGCCGTCATAGTCTCCAGCCAGCATGCGCGAGACGGCATAGTTGTTCACGACAGAGGGCTCGCCCGGCTTCATCGCGAGTGCGCGGTCGTAGGATTTTCGCGCATCCGCGCGATTGTCGAGCTGGTCATAGGCCACGCCGAGCGCCGAATAGAGAGTCCAGTCACTGCCGTTGAGCTGCACGGCTTTCAGCAAGACAGTCACTGCGTCTTTTGCATAACCCTGCTGGGTCAGAACCTTGCCATACTCGCCCGTCACGCGCGGATCGCTGCCCGCCACGAGCATAAGCTGACGCAGCGCCTTCGCCGCATCCGCGAACTGGCCTTTCTCTCGCAGATCTTTCGCATGGGCGATCTCTGCATTCAGAGTTGCCGGATAAGACGCCGCCGTTGGTGCGGCCGGCTTGACACCGTCGGCGTACGCTGCGGGCGCAGCGAGGCCCGCGCAAAGCGCGATGATCGAGGTGCAGGTGAGCAGGCGGTTCATTTTCGTTCCTCTGAGGCCCGAAATATCTGGGCTTCAGGATGCTTGGGTACCTCTCAACAAAGGCTTAAGCATGTTGTTAGGAAGCGCATCGTCCAAATATTGTCGCAATAGATGCGTCCTATATTGAGGCATGACGCGGCGGTTCGCAGTTTCAGGTCTATTCG
>Ga0153956_1002533_pt1 | contig 13246 bp, 11 predicted proteins | sample TSFL040MetaG_FD_104704 | JGI IMG/M metagenome (GOLD analysis project Ga0153956, IMG submission 104704) | Attine ant fungus gardens microbial communities from Florida, USA - TSFL040 MetaG | ecosystem: Host-associated > Fungi > Mycelium > Unclassified | place: USA: Florida, Wekiwa Springs... | reverse complement strand
GTCCGGCAGCACATCGTGGATCGCGTCGGAGGAGTCGCGGTCGGACACGACCCAGCCGGACGATCTCGCCTGCGTGCGCAACCGGCACCAGGAGCGGCATCTCTATACCATGGCGCTCAGCCCGCTCATCGCCTGGACCGCCGATCTCGGCGGGGGGCTCATCGATGTCGATCAGCGCGGCCTCGATCGCTTCGGGCTGACCCCGGCGAGCGCAAGAGACAAGGGCTTCCTTTCGATCGTGCATCCGCAGGATCGTTCGAAGCTGTCGCGTACCTGGCGGGAGAATGCGCCGATCGGCCATTCGATCGACAGCGAGGTCCGCATGCGCCTGCGCGACGGCTCCTATCGCTGGCACCGATCGCGTGCCGCGCCACGCTATGATGGCCAGGGCAATATCATGCGCTGGTACGGCATGATCGAGGATGTCCACGACCGCAAGCTTGCCGAGGACGCTCTCCGCTGGACGGCCACGCACGACGGGCTGACCGGCCTGTCGAACCGGCACCATTTCCAGGCGCGGCTGGCCCAGGCGCTCGAGCGGAGCCAGCAGGAAGGCTCGCAAGTCGCGTTGCTTCTCCTCGATGTCGACAATTTCAAGGCGATCAACGATCAGTTCGGCCATCATGTCGGCGACGTCCTGCTGCTGACGATTGCCGACCGGATGAAGCGCTTTGCCGGGCGGGCGACCACCGCGGGCCGGCTGGGCGGCGACGAATTCGCCCTGTTCCTGGCCCGGCCGGACCTGGCCGAGCTCGACGGCACCGTGTCGCGCGTCCTGGCCGTGTTGAACGAGCCGATCCATGTCGAAGACCAGACGATCGATTGTCGGGTCAGCATCGGCGTTTCGGTCTATCCGGCCAACGGCCTGGATGTCGCGACGCTGACCCGCAATGCGGATCTCGCGCTCTACGATGCCAAGGCCGGCGGCGGCGGCGTGCGCTATTTCGAAAACCAGATGCGCGCGCGGACGCAGGCGCGCCTTTCCATGCTGTCGGTCGCGCGGGATGCGTTGGCGGATGGAAGGATCACCGCTTTCTATCAGCCCAGGATCGACCTCGCGTCGGGCAAGGCGGTCGGCTTCGAAGCCCTGCTGCGCTGGTGGCACCATAGCCGTAAATGGCAGCCGCCGGCGGCGATCGCGGCGGCCTTCGACGATGCCGAGCTTGCCCTGGCGATCGGCGGCGACATGCCGCGGCGCGTGCTTGGCGACATACGCCGCTGGCGGAGCGAGGGCGTGGCGTTCGGCCGTATCGGCATCAACGTGACGTCGGCGGAATTCCGGCGCAGCGCATTCGCCGACGATCTGTTGCGCGATCTGCGCGACTGGTCGATTCCGGCCGACTGCATCGAAGTCGAGATCACCGAATCCGTCTTCGTCGACCGGGACAGGGAGCATACGTCGCGCGTCCTGCAATTGCTGAGCGCATCGGGCATATCGATCGCGCTCGACGATTTCGGCACGGGCTACGCCTCGCTCGCCCACCTCAAATATTTTCCGGTCGACGTGCTCAAGATCGACAAGTCGTTCGTGCACAGCCTGTCGGACGCCCGCAACCGGGAGATCGTCCGCGCCGTCATCGGCCTCGGCCGGGGGCTGGGCATCGCGACCGTCGCCGAAGGTGTCGAGACCGAGGACCAGGCCGATCGCCTCCACCGGCAGGGCTGCGGGTTCGCGCAGGGCTTCCTGTTCAGCGAAGCCATTCCCGCCGACGGCGTTCCGGATCTGCTCGGCAAGGCCTGGCAAAGGCGGCTTCCGAACGATCGCCGATCGGGCGATCGGCGATCTAGCGCGCCTGCCGGACTCTGAGCGCTATAGCCGCATCGCCGCGGCCGCGAGGATGACGGCGAGCGTCGGCGCGTAGGCAAGCAGCAGGCGCTGCCGCGGTAGGTTGCGCGCGTCGCCTGCGACCAGGACGGTCGCGATGGCGGCGGCGATGCCCGTCCAGACGTGGTAGCGAAGCTCCGAGGCGACGCTGAAGGCAAGATAGCCCATTCCGTAGAGGAACGCCGATGCGGCCAGGGGCACGACCAGTCGGCTCGTCTTCGGCCCGCCGCCGGCGATCAGCGCGCTCCAGGCCAGCGCGATCCAGACGATCGGCCAGCCGAGCGGCGTCTGCGCGACCGCGATCGCCAGCCGATCGATCGTACCGAACAGCGGGTTGGGCGCGACCTGGATGCCCCAGGGATTGGGCGCGGCGGCCGGGACCGGCCGCTCGATCGTGCCCGGCAGGGGCAGGAAACGCGTGTTGATCGCGAAATGGTGGATGCGGTGCCGGGCATAAGCCAGCGGATGGGCAAGGACGGCGCGCACCCACAGCAGGTTGGGATTGACGCCCGTCGGGGCGACGGCCTGGTTCCAGGCGGTGAAGCCGAGCGGACATTCGGGATCGACCCAGTCCGAATAGCTGTCCCATTTGTCGGGGCGGTAGCAGCCATGGTTGACCGCCACCGGATCGGCGACCGCCAGTTGCGCCGGGAAGACGTCGACGCCGGCTTCCTCGGTGATGCCGCCCAGATCGAAGATGATCAGCGACAGAGAGACGGCGGTGTGCCTGGCGCCGATCAGGCGGTTGGCGATCGGCATCGCCGCAGTCAGTGCGATCGTCCCGGCGAGCACCGCGATGACCGCCCGCTTTCCCGCCAGCCACCGCGCCGGCAACAAAGCGAGGAGAAGGGGCAGGCAGGCGATGAAGGCATTGAAGCGCAAGGTCGCGGCGCAGAGCAGCAGGGCACCCGCGGCGAGGGCGGGGGCACGCCGCCGCCCTTCGCCTTGCCAGGCGAGGAGGCCGACCGCGACGAGCAGCAGCCCGGCCATCAGGCAATCCTTGAGCACCGCGCCGATCAAGGCGAGGTCGAATGGCTGGAAGCCGCAGGCCAGCACCGCCCAGGCGATACGTCGCCGTCCGGCGCGCCACAGCGAGGCGGCGATCAGCAACAGCCCGCCCCAGAAAAGCACGAGCTGGAGGAGGAGCATCGGCGCCGGGCCGGGGTGCAGCGGGATCAGGCGCTGCCATAGCCATTGCATCGACGGCGGGTGCCAATCGCCGATCGTGCCGCTCAACGCCTGGTCATATTGATGGACCGCGTCCCACGGCATCAGCCCCGGCCAATAAGCGCGGCCGGTGATCGCCGCGCCGGCCAGCGCGGCCAGGGCAAGCGCGATCAGGCCTCCCGCGCGTCCAGGCTTGGCGGATGGCATGGGCTCAGGCGCTGGCTGCGGCGACTGTGCGCCACGCGTCGCGCACCGCCGCGACCGTACGCTCGGCGTCGGCCATCGTCGTCGCGATCGAGCAGACCGATGCGCGCAGCACCCATTGCCCGCGCCACTGCGCCGGGCCGAGATAGGCGATGGCATCTGCCTGTACCTGGGCGGCGGTGGCGAGCGTGGCCTTGTCGCCCGCTTCGCCCGGCCCACCCATCCGGATCATGAACTGGTTGAGATCGACCGGGGCGACCAGCGCGATTCCCGGCTCCCTGGCCAGTTCGGCGCCCAGGTAAGCGGCGATCCGGCAATTGCGCTCGACCATCTCGGCGATGCCGGCGCGGCCGAGTTGGCGGATCATCGCCCAGGTCGCGAAGCCGCGCGCGCGGCGCGACAATTCGGGGACATAGGCCGAAGGGTCGCGCTCGGCGCCTTCGGCCGGCGGCAGGTAGGAAGCGGCGATCGCCATGGCGCGGCGATGCGCGTCGGCATCGCGGACGATGGCGAAGCCGCAATCATAGGGCGTCTGCAGCCATTTATGCCCGTCCGTGCCCCAGCTGTCGGCCTGTTCGACGCCTTTGGTCAGGTGGGAGCGGGTGGGCGCGGCCTGTGCCCACAGGCCGAAGGCGCCGTCGACATGGAGCCACGCGCCGGCGCCATGGGCGAGCGGGGCGATCTCGGCAAAGGGGTCGCAGGCGCCGGTGTTGATCTGCCCGGCCTGGGCGATGACGATCTTGGGCCCGGCCTGGACGTGGAGTGCGGCTTCCAGCGCATCAGGGTGCATCCGGCCGAGATCGTCCGTGGCGATGGTCGTCACGCGTCGCGCGCCGAGGCCGAGATATTTGAGGCCGGAGAAGATCGTCGCATGCGCATCCGCGCCGATCAGCACCTCGATCGGCGGCGCGCCGAACAGGCCGTCCGCCTCGACATCCCAGCCCGCGCGCCGCAGCACTTCGCTCCGTGCCGCCGCGAGGCAGACGAAGTTGGCGACGGTAGCGCCGGTGACGAACCCGACCGAGGCGTCGCGCGGCAGATCGAGCAGGTCGAGCAGCCAGGCGGCCGCCACCGCCTCGACCGCCGACGCCGCGGGCGCGGCGATCAGATTGCCGGCATTCTGCCCCCAGGCCGATGCCAGCCAGTCGGCGGCGACCCCGGTCGGGTGCGAATTGCCGATGACCCAGCCGAAGAAGCGCGGGCCGGTCGAGGCGCGGATGCCCGGCGTGGCGCGCTCGACCAGCTCGGCGATGATCCGTGTCGCATCGCCGCCGGTCTCGGGCGTCGGGCCGTCGAACGCGGCGAACATCTCGGCATAGGATGCGACCGGGGTTTCCCCGGCCGCGGCGATCCGGCGGCGATAGGCGATCGCTGCCTGCGCGGCTTGGTCCATCGATGCGAGCGCTGATGTGTCGTCGGCCATGGCCCCTCCGCGCCGGGGCCTAGCTTCGTGGCCCGCCCTTGTCACGGGCGAGCGCATCCAGCACCGCCGTCCCGCAGGCGACCAGCTCGGCAAGCTGGAAGGCATAATGGAGCGCGATGACGGGCATGCCGGCGTCAGTGATCGAGAGGCGCCCCCGGCCGCGATAGACGATCAGCCCTTCCTCCTGCGCGCGCTTGAGCAGGCGGCGGACGTGGAGATGGGTCACCCCGAACCGGCGTGAGGTCGTGCTGATCGGCAGCAGGATCGTTCCGGCCGGCGCGGTGACGTTGCCGCCGAGCAGGGTCAGGGTCCACAATATCTGCGAGCCGGCATGGGGGTGGAGGAAGGCGCGGTTGAGCGCCGGGAACGGATTTGCGGCCGGATCGCGGGCCAGCGCGTGCAGGCGTGCCGCCTGGGTGGTCAGCAGCGCGGCATAGACGGCCGGCTCGGTCAGCCGGGCGGCGAGCGGGCCGAGCGAAGGCTCGATCAGCGCCGCCGCGGCGATCGCCGCGCGGAGATGGCGCGCCCAGGCATCGCTGAAGGCCGCGGTCGGCCGGTAGTGCGTCTCGCCCTTCGTATCGGTCGCAGGGGTCAGATAATCGAGGTGGAGGAGGAATTCGACGATCGCCCGGGCGCGACCGGGGCTGAGGAATCCCGTCCCGGCGCAGATCTGCTTGAGCAGCTTCATCGTCAGCCCGCCGGCGCCGTCGAGATAGGCGACCGACATCGCCGTGACGTAGCGCCCGGCATCCTTGAACACCGCCGCCAGCCGTCGATCGCCGTCGCACAGCGCCAGCATGTTCCCGGCCAGCGCCTGCGCCGCGTCGGCGAAGCGCGGATGGTCGGCCGTGGCGATCCATTCCGGCGGTGCCGCCAGATCGGCTGGAAAGATCGATGCCGTCACCCGTGCCCCCAAGATCGGCCGGCGCCGCTCTACGCCAACAACGCGCCGCTCTCGACCAAAATTGTTCTGTTCGCGGAACGGTCAGGCGCTGTCCGCAAGTGGACAAGTGTCCGTGTCCGGACAGGGGCGGCGGGCGGCGACGGGGCGCTTCCCCCTCCTGTGGCGGCAAGGCACGCTTTTTGCTTCAGGCGCCCCACCATGTGGGGACATCTGAATGCCGAATACGAACCGAACGGGGCGCCGCGCTTGAAAATGGCACCGACCTCGCGCCTGGCCCTTATGGCCGGCGCTCTCATCGCCGCGCCGCTCGCCGCGCAGCGCGTCAACAACAATGCGACGACCGCGGCCGAGGACGCGTTCGGCACCAGCGTCGGCGACCAGTCGATCGGCATCTACAGCGCGACCGACGTGCGCGGCTTTTCGCCGGTCGATGCCGGCAACGTGCGGATCGAGGGGCTCTATTTCGACCAGCAGGCCAATATGCGCGATCGCGTGGTGGCTTCGAGCACCATCCGCGTCGGCCTTTCCGCCCAATCCTACCCCTTCCCGGCACCCACCGGGGTGGCCGATTACAGCCTGCGCCGCGTCGGCGCGAAACCGCTCGTCTCGCTCGGCTTCACCTATGGGCCGTGGAAGGGAACGTCGAGCGAGCTCGACGTCCAGGTGCCGTTGATCGGCGACAAGCTGGGCATCGCCGCGGGCGCGGCTTATTATACCCGCGCCACGCCCTTCGACGGCACGCCCGACGTGCTGTCGACCGGCATCGTCGGCCGCTGGGCGCCGCGCAACGATATCGAGATACTGCCTTTCTGGCAGCATTACCGCGACAGCAGCGACGAGGCGCAGCCGCTGATCTTCACCGGTGGGGCCTATTTGCCCAAGCGCATCACCCGCAATGTCTTCTTCGGCCAGAAATGGGCGATCTATGCGAGCACGCAGGACAATTTCGGCCTGGTCGCGATCGCCCATCCGCTGGATTTCGACGTTCGGCTCGGCGTGTTCCGATCGATCGACGTGACGGACCGGTCGGCGGCCGATCTGCTGTTCGCGTCCGACCAGACGGGGGGCGTCGGCGATCGGGTGATCGTCCTTGAAAATGGCGATCGTTCGGCGTCGACCTCGGGCGAGTTTCGCGTCGCGCGCGGCTTCGACAGCGGGGCGATCCATCACACCTTGATCGCCGCGATCCGGGCACGCGCGCAGGATCGCCGCTATGGCGGATCGAGCGCGGTGGATCTCGGCACCAGCCGCTACGACATGCAGGATTTCCGGCCCGAGCAGACGGGCGGCGACGGGGCGAAGACCAGCGATCGGGTGCGCCAGGCGACGATCGGCATCAGCTACCAGGCGAAGTGGCGCAATGTCGGCGAACTGTCGGTCGGGCTGCAGAAGACGAAATACAGCAAGAAGATCACCGATCCCGATCCGGCGATCCGCTTCCCCGAAAGCAAGGCCGATCCCTGGCTGCCCAACGCCACCGCTGCCTTGTACCTGACGCACCGGCTGGTGGCCTATGGCGGCTATACCCGCGGGCTCGAGGAAAGCCCGGTCGCGCCGATCGAGGCGGTCAATCTGAACGAGGCGCCGCCCGCGATCCGTACCGAGCAGAAGGATGGCGGCATCCGCTGGACCGTCAGCAAGGGGCTGACCGCCGTGCTGGGCGTGTTCGACGTCTCAAAGCCCTATTTCAATCTCGACCAGGGCGGCCGTTTCCGGCGGCTCGGCATGGTCACCCACAAGGGCGTCGAATTCTCGATCGCCGGCCAGGTCGCCAAGGGGCTGACCGCGGTGCTCGGCAACGTGCTGGTCGATTCGACGCTTTCGGGCGAGGAGGTCGACCGCGGGCTGATCGGGCGCAAGCCGATCGGCTCCTACGTGCGGCACACGATCGGCAGCGTCGACTATCGGCTGCCCTTCTATCAGCCCGTATCGTTCGACATGTTCTTCGAAATGACCAGCAAGCGCGTCGCCAACGCCGCCGACACCTTGTACATTCCGGCGCGCGGCGTCGTGCATCTCGGAGGCCGCTATCGCTTCAAGCTGGCCGACAAACCGGTGCTGTTCCGCTGGCAGGTCCAGAACATCACCAATGTGTTCGGCTGGAACAACGGCAGCAGCGGCTATTTCACGCCCAATGGGTCACGACGCTGGCTGGTCAGCCTGGCGGCGGATATTTGAGGGCGCCCGTGCATAGCCGACCACCGTAATCGGTGTCACCGTAATCGGCAAAGTACTGATCGTCTGCCGCCCGTTCTTCCAATCGCGCGGAATGTCATGCCGCGCGGACCGGTCGGTGATGCTATGATCGCCAGCGGCGATAAACCGTACCGGTGCCGCGGATCGAAATCGGCTTTGCCGCTTTACTGCGAGGCGCCAGCATCGGTTGGGGGAGCATCGTGCCATGAAGGCAGCGGACGTTTTCACGAAGCTCGATATCGAGATCAAGCCCGATCCGTCGCGGACGGTGATCCGGCCCTTCGACTTCGCTTACCCCGATGCCTATGCCGCCGGCCGGCCATCGCGCGAGCAGCAAGTGGTCGATCGGCTGATGGCGCTCGATCCCCGCCTGCGCGAACGGATACGTCGCCTGCTTGCCGTGCCGATGCGCAAGCGCCATCGCAATGCCGACCAGGTGTTCCTCCGCCGGTTCGAGGAGGTGAAGGCCAATGTCGTGGATGCGGGCGCGTGGGAGGAGTGCGACCGCATCCTGATCGGCGCCTATTTCAGCCAGGAATATGCGTTCGAGGCCGCGGCCCTGTTCAACCCCAGCATCGTCCGCGTGCCGCACGACGAACGGACGCCGGTCGGCAGCGTCCGCTTCGTCCTGTCGCTGCGCGGCATCGGCGAAGGGCATGTCTCTTCGGTCACCTTCCGCACGGGCGTGTGGGATGGCCATGACGGGCTGGTCGTCGATCCGCCGAGCGATCAGGGCGTGCCGCCGCGCATCGAAAGCGACAATGAAGGCTGGGTCCGCCTCAAATGCCCCGATGCGGAGAATGTGTCGGAAACGGTGATCTTCCCGATCCTGCCGAGCCAGCGTTCGGGCGTCGAGGACATGCGCATGACGCGCTTCGTCGACGAAGACGGCACGCGCAGCATCATCGGCACCTACACCGCCTTCGACGGGATGAACGTGCGCGAGGAGCTGATGCGCGCGGTCGATTTCCAGACGTTCGAGATGCGCGCGCTCGAAGGCAAAATGGCCGCGACCAAGGGCATGGCTTTGTTCCCGCGGCGGATCGGCGGCAAATATGTCATGCTCGGCCGGCAGGACAATGAGCAGATCTGGCTGCTGCGGTCCGACGACCTCCATGTCTGGGACGACGGCGCGCCGATCATGGGGCCCAAATATCCGTGGGAATTCGTCCAGATAGGCAATTGCGGATCGCCGATCGAGATCGAGGAAGGCTGGCTGGTCTTCACCCACGGCGTCGGCCTGATCCGCGGCTATTCGATCGGCGCCTGCCTGCTCGACAGGGACGATCCGTCGAAAGTGCTGAAGCGCACCCGGTCGCCGCTGCTGTTCCCCAGCGCCGAACAGCGCGGCGGCTACGTCCCCAACGTCACCTATAGCTGCGGCGCGCTGCAGCACGGGCGGCGGATCCTGCTGCCCTACGGCATCGGCGATCAATATGCCGCGTTCGCGGCGGGAAGCGTCGACGACCTTCTGTCGGTGATGGAGGCAGCCTGAGGGCGGTCCATGCGCCGACCTCCTGGCCCCGACACGGCAACGCCGCCGGACCGTTCGGGCCGGCGGCGCTTTCCGTCCGCTGCGGGCGGGATCAGGCGAAGCTGACGGTCGTCCGGCGCTTGCGGGCGCGCAGGGCCGCGCCGGTCAGGCCGAAGCCGCCGACCATCATCAGCCAGGTCGCGGGCTCGGGCACGCCCGGCGTCGTCGTCAGCGTCGTGTAGGCGTCCCTCGCGGCGATGTTGAACGTGTTCCGGCCGTCGGTGACGTCGGCCGCGAACCACCAGCCGCCGTCGTTCGACAGGAAGTGGTCGCCCGTGCCGAGCGTCAGCAGCTGGCCGGTGCCCGAAAAGGTCGCGCCGATCCCGGCAAAGGTGATGCCGGCAGCGTCGTGCACGGTGAAGACCAGGGGCGGGGGAGAGGCGGAGCCGCTGCCATTGGCGTCGCCGCAGCAGCCGATGCGATTGGTGAAATCGCCGAACGGCGTGGCCGTCCACTGGGTGCTGGTCGCCGTCGCGCTGTAGCCGCCATTATAGAAGGTCTGGCTGGCATTGTTGCTGATCGTGACGCCGTAATTGCCCGTCAGGTTGAACAGGAACGGATCGTGCGGCCCGCCGGTGTTCAGGAAACCGAACAGCGGCGAATTGAGCGTGACGGTCACCTTGACGTCGTTGGCGTCGATCTCCTCGAGCGTGACGACACCGAACGGCGTGGCATTCTTGGTGATGCCGCCATGGTCATAATATTCGAGCAGCGACGTGTAGGTCACCGTCGCATCGGCGGCGGCAAGTGGAAGCGCGGCCAGGCCGGAAGCAAGGGCCAAGGCTGCGGAACGCGCGATGATGTTGGTCATCTTCAGTTCCCCCGTGAACTGCCAAAGCTCTCGCTGAATAAGCGCGCGAGCAAGGGCGTGCTGGAATATGTAAATTACCACGAAACCAGGGTGTTGGCATGGCTCGATGATTAACGGCTTCAGCGGGCCCAAGTGGAATAGGAGTCGATTCCGGGTTATTTTCCAATGGTATGGCCGATATGGCCATGCTTGATGGGAAAGGTTAAAAGTCGGCAACCTTCATGGCGCGAGCTGAAATGATCCGGGTCCTTGCGCTGACCGGCGGAAATTTACCGGCGACTCGCCGGTCGCGCCGGCGCGACGCGTCGGAGGGGCCGTTGCCGCGATCCGCGCGCCGTTCCGGCCGCTACCGTCGCCGGACGACGCTCACCTTGCCGCTGCCTTCGACCGTCGCCAGTTCGACGTCCGACGGATCGGCCGCCTGTTCCAGCCGGATCGCCTCGTGCAGGTCGGCGTCGCTCAGGTTGGCGCGGCGCATCGCCCGGTCGTCGATCGCACCGCCACGGATCACGGTGATCGGTCGCGCCTTGACCAGCGGCGCCAGCCACGTCCAGCGCACGGTCGCCCAGGCGAGCAGGCGATGCAGGATGACGAGGACCAGGGTCGCACTGAGTGCCGGTACGACATCCGCCTTGCCGGTCATCACCCTGCTGATGTTCGATCCGGCGACCAGGGCGACGATGATATCGAGCGGCGAATAATGCGAGAAGGTCCGCCGTCCGGCAATGCGGATGCAGAGCACCCCGAAAGCGAAAAGCAGGACGGCGCGGGCGCACAATTGCGCCGTACTGGCGCCCTCGTCGGGCCCGATCAGCAGCCGAATCCAATCCATGACGATCGAACGTGGCGACGGGGCCAAGGGTTGCACATTGCCGTGCCGCGGGGCCGGGACGGCGCCAGGCGCGTTGGGCCGGGATGGCCAGGCTCAAAGTCTATGTCACCCCGATCGGTTTCCACGATGCCTATGTTGCCGCGACTAGCCAGAAGGCGGCGCTCGCCGCCTGGGGCGCCGATGTCGATCTGTTCGCGCGCGGCGCGGCATCGGTCGTCACCGACAAGGATCTCGCCGCCGAACCGCTCGCCAGCCCCGGCACGGTGATCCGGCGCCTGCGCGGGACGGCGGCCGAACAGATCGCTGCGTTGGGCAAGGCGACGGGCCCGGCCAGGCCGCGCGGCGGTGCCAGGCCCGTCGCCGATAGGGACAGGGCAACGGCCAAGGCGAAGCCGAAGGGCAAGCCGCGGCCGAGCCGCAAGAAGCTCGATACGGCGGAGGCAACGCTGGCCGTGGCGCAGGCCCGCTATGCCGCGCGGCATAAGGCGATCGTCGATCGCATCGCCGATCTGCAGCGCGAACGGCAGAGGCTGCGCATGGCGGAGGAGAAGGAGATTGCGCGGCTGGAGCGGCAGCGCGACGCGGCCCGGACGCGCTATCAGGAGGCCGTCGCGCGCTGGACTGCGGATTGACCGGGAACCAGTGCTTCCTTCCGTCTTTTCAAAGTCATGCGCCCGATGGTGGCGCCAGGCAGAGGAGATGAGGGATGAGCGACGACACCACCCTGCGCGGGCCCCAGGACCGCACCCGGATCAGCCTGAGCGAGGATTATGAGGTCCGCTACTGGACCGACGCGCTCGGCGTTTCGGAGAATGCGCTGCGCAACGCCGTCCAGGCGGTCGGCAACAGTGCCGCCGACGTTCGCGAGCATCTCGGGAAATAGGGGCGCGCGCGATCAGCCCCGCCACTCTGTGGCGAGCAGGCCGAAGATCAGGCTGTCGCGAACGCCGATATGCGTGTGCCATTCGCCGCGAAGCCGGCCTTCGCGGATGAAGCCGAGCCGTTCGAGCAAGGCGATCGAGGCGCGATTGTCGGGATCGGTATCGGCGAAGACGCGGCGCTGACCCTCGTCGAACAGCCGGGCCGTCACCGCCGAGACCGCCTCGCGCGCGATGCCCTGGCCCTGCGCGTCGCGCGCGAGGAAATAGCCGAGTTCCGACACGCCGCCTTGCCGCTTCTCGCCGGCCGCGACGAAGCCGAGCGCGCGATCGTCGCCGGCACGCGTGATCGCCCAGCAGCGCCAATCGCTGGCGACATGCGCGGCGAATTGCGCACGCAGCGCCTCGACGCTGGCGAAGGGCGGGTGCGACCACCAGGTCATCTGCGCGGGGTCCGACATCGCCGGGAAGAGCGCATCGGCATCGTCGATCGTCCGGGCGCGCAGCAGCAGGCGCGCCGTCGCGATCGGCGGGGCAGGGGCCGTGGCGTGCTCGTCGGGCATGGGCCCGATCCTATCGGGCCTGCCTGCGCGTGCAAACCGCCCTCGTCCGTGCGCGGTCGCGCGCCGGCCGATGAAGTGCCTCAGATGTCGAGCGCGACGAGGAAGCGCGAAACCATGTTGTAGGCGGCAGCCGTGGCCACCGCCTCGACCGTCTGCACCTCGCCGAACAATGTCTTGAGCCGTTCGATCACCGCCGGATCGACGGCCACGGCGCGGGTCGATTGATCGGCCAGGGCGAGCAAGGTGGCGTCCTTCTCGTCGAAAATATCGGCAATCTCGATGAGGCGGAGCGCATCGCCCTTGGCCTGCGTCCCCCCAGCCGAAAGATAGAGGGGATAGTGCGCCTTCCATTCGAATTCGGCGCGGTTGAGCATCGCGATGCGGCACATGATCAGCTCGCGATATTCGAGCGACAGAGCGAAATGGCCGCGTATCTGCCCGAGCAGCATGTTCCAGCCGGCGGCGAGAGGCGCGCTGCGCAAAAGGACGCGATCGAGCTCGGTCAACACGCCGCCGCGGCGCGCGGTGATTGCGGCCAGGAGGTCTGCATCCACCGGATCGCCGTCCGCCCAAGGTGTGACGCGCGTCATGATCTTCCTCCCGTCCCGGAAATGGTTTTTCCCTAGGTAGCTTTCCCGATGCGTTGAATCCGCCGGAATTTCGCGCGCGACCCATAACGAACAACAAAGCCGCCATCACGAAAACATGTCGGCACTGCCGCGCGGCGCCTATGCATTGAGTGCGAAACGAGTTTTTCTGCTAACTTTATTTAGGATTTAAAGAAATAAATCATCCTATAAAGAACGTTTCGAAGATCGCTCGATATCGGATGTAATTATACTGACAAGATGCGTTCGATAAAAAATCGTGGCGGGCCAGTAACGACGGATTTTCTTAACCTGGCTCAGG
>Ga0153956_1002532_pt1 | contig 13247 bp, 13 predicted proteins | sample TSFL040MetaG_FD_104704 | JGI IMG/M metagenome (GOLD analysis project Ga0153956, IMG submission 104704) | Attine ant fungus gardens microbial communities from Florida, USA - TSFL040 MetaG | ecosystem: Host-associated > Fungi > Mycelium > Unclassified | place: USA: Florida, Wekiwa Springs... | reverse complement strand
GGGCCAGCCGGCAGAAGGCCAAGGCCGCACGTCGACTCGGTTTCGAAATCACCTGAGCTTTTCACCCTGAGGGCTCGCCTCGATACAGTGAGGGGCAATGAACCAGCGAGAGTCATCCGGGTTGCCGCTGCGCGCCATGGTCATGGTGTTGCTCTTCCTCGGAGTGGTGTTCCTGCTCGTCGCCATCCAGTCGTTGACCTCGGATGACAAGGACGCCAGTTCGACCGCCAGCAGCACCAGCGTCACGTCCAGTGCCCCGACGACCACGTCGACGACCCCGGCACCGGTGAACGCGCCGGTATCGGTGTTGAATGTCTCCGATGTGCCCGGCGCGGCACAGACCGTGGCCGATCGGCTGCACGAAGGCAAGTTCAACGTCGGTGAGCCGGGCAACCTGACTTTGGAGCCGGTCCCGCCGGCCACCACCGTGTACTTCGGTGAGGGTCCGGGCGAGAAGGACACCGCCGACGCCGTCGGAAAGCTGTTGGCCGCGCCGGTCGAGCCGCGCAGTCAGATTCCCGAACTTTCCGACCAGCCTCCAGGCGTGGTCGTGCTGGTCACCGGTTAGGCTCTCGGCATGCCGATCTCAGCTCCGCTCCGCTTCCTGGCCGCCGCGGCGGTTATCGCTCCCATCGCCACCGCGTGCGCGCCCAATGAGCATGCTGCCCCCGGTCCGGGCCCCACGCCGCCGATCTGGACCGGTGTCGAGCACGCCCCGCATGCCGCTGCCGCCACCGCGCAACCGCAGCGCGAGGTGGTCGTCGAAGGCGAGAAGCTGGTGTCCGAGCTGAAGACGCCGGAGGGTGTCTCGGTTGCCACCGCAGAGTTCGTCTTCGCCGGTGATTTCGCCACCGTCTCGGTCAAAACCCTCCAGCCGGGCCTGCTGGCCCCGGGCTTCCACGGGCTGCACATCCACTCGGTGGGCAAGTGCGAGCCGAACTCGGTGGCTCCGACCGGCGGCGCCCCCGGCGATTTCCTTTCGGCCGGTGGACATTTCCAGGTTTCGGGACGCACCGGCCACCCCACCAGTGGTGACCTGCCCCCGCTGCAGATTCGCAGTGACGGCACCGGGTCGTTGGTGACCACCACCGACGCGTTCACCGCCGAGCAACTGCTCGCCGGCAGCAGGACCGCGATCGTCATCCACGAGAAGGCCGACAACTTCGGCAACATCCCGGCCGATCGCTACCAGCAGGTCGCCGGTGGAGCAGCGGGTGCCGACGAAGCCACCATGAGCACCGGCGACGCCGGTAAGCGCTTGGCTTGCGGTGTCATCTCCGCCGGGTAAGGCGCAGTCAGGCACCCGCCCCCCACGCATCGACTTCGCCGGTTCGCCTCGGCCCACCGTCGGAGTCGAGTGGGAATTCGCTCTGGTCGATACCACGACCCGGGATCTGAGCAACGAGGCCGCGGCAGTTATCGCCGAGATCGGCCAGACTCCGCATGTTCATAAAGAGTTGTTGCGCAACACCATCGAGGTTGTCACCGGGGTCTGTGACAACGCGAGCGAGGCGATGGACGACCTGCGCGGCACCCTGGGGCCGGTCCGTCGGATCGTGCAGAGCCGCGGTATGGAGCTGTTCTGTGCGGGCACCCATCCGTTCGCGAAATGGTCGGCGCAGAAGCTCACCGACGCCCCCCGCTACGCGGAGTTGATCAACCGAACCCAGTGGTGGGGACGGCAGATGCTGATCTGGGGTGTGCATGTGCACGTGGGCATCTCATCTGCGCACAAGGTGATGCCCATCATCACCTCGCTGCTCAACCAGTACCCGCACCTGCTGGCGCTGTCCGCGTCATCGCCGTACTGGGATGGCGAGGACACCGGATACGCCAGCAACCGGGCCATGATGTTCCAGCAGTTGCCGACCGCCGGTCTGCCGTTCCACTTTCAGAAATGGTCGCACTTCGAGCGTTTCGTGAACGATCAGCGCAAGACCGGGATCATCGACCATATGAACGAAATCCGTTGGGATATCCGGCCTTCGCCGCATCTGGGCACCGTGGAGATCCGGATCTTCGACGGGGTGTCCAATATCGACGAACTCGGTGCGTTGGTTGCCCTGACCCACTGCCTGGTGGTCGATCTGGATCGGCGCCTCGATGCCGGCGAGCAGCTGCCCACCATGCCGCCGTGGCACGTCCAGGAGAACAAGTGGCGCGCGGCGCGATACGGACTGGACGCGGAGATCATCTTGGATGCCGACAGCAATGAACGGCTGGTCACCGAGGATCTCGAGGTGTTGCTCAACCGGCTGGAACCTGTTGCCGCGTCACTGAATTGCGCGGACGAACTGTCCAGGGTCTCCGATATCTACACCAACGGGGGGTCGTACCAGCGGCAGCGCCGGGTGGCCGAGGAGAATGACGGCGACCTGCTGGAGGTTGTCGACGCGCTGGTGGGGGAATTGGAGTTGTAGCCATGACCGTGACGCCGATGTTCCCGCTCGAATCCGTGCGGCTACCGGGTGAGGGGCTACCGCTGCGTATTTTCGAGCCGCGGTACGGCGCATTGGTACGGGACTGTTTGGCTGCTGCAGACCCGTTGTTCGGCGTGGTGCTGATCTCAGCCGGCCGTGAGGTCGGCGGCGGGGACAAGCGGCTCGATGTCGGCGTGCTGGCGCACATCGATCGGTGTGAAGCTCAAGGGGTTGGGCGTTACCGGCTGTCGTGTTCGATGACGGATCGAATTCGAATCACGCAGTGGCACAACGATGATCCCTATCCGCGAGCGGCGGTCGAGGTGTGGCAGGACGAGCCCGGGCCGCCGGTGTCGGTCGACGAGATCGTGGCGGTCGAGGACCGGATCATGGCTGTGTTCTCGCGATTGGCCGACGCCCGCGGGATGGCGATGCGCGACCGTGATTTCGTCTTGGGTGTGCCGGTCGCCGACCCTGGAATGCGGTTGTACACGTTGGCTTCTCGGGTACCGATGGGACAGGCCGACAAGTACTCGGTGTTGGCTGCCCCGACCGCCGCGGCCCGGCTGACGGCGCTGAACGAGGCCGTCGAGAGTGTCGCGGCGATGGTGGAATTCCAACTCGCGCAAGACTAGTGGCCGATCAGGAGGCCGCCGACGCGTTCGGCCCGCGCCAGCGCACTACCTCCAACGCGGCAGCGACGGCGATGACATTGCTCGCCAGCGGGCGGGGCAGCAGGGTCTGGGCCCGCTCCACCCGGCGCAACACAGTGTTGCGGTGGGCATAGATCCGCTCCGCGGTGCGCGAGGTACTGCCTTGCTCCTGCAGGAAGACCAGTAGCGTTTCGCGTAGTTCATGGTCGGCTCCGGCGAGGTCGCCGAGCGTGTCGTCGACGAATTCACCGACCTGGGTCGCGCTACCGGTCAGTGCGGCGACCAACTGGACGTCCTCGAACCGGGCCACCTGTTGCGGGGAATTCAGTCCGGCCAGGATCTGCTGGGTCGACAGGGCGTCGCGATGGCTGTTGCGGAATCCGTCGACGCCGGTTCCCGGCCGGCCGACGGCCACCCGGATATCGGGCACCGGGAGCAGGGCCTGGCGCAGTGGCGCCACCGCGTCGAATTGCTGAGCCGGCAACCAGATCCACAGTGTGCGGGGACCGCCGAACACCACCAATTTGCGTGTCACACCGGCGAATTCGGCCAGATGCTCGGCAGCTTCGGTCAGTGCGGCGGTCGCGGTGTGCACACCGCCCCAGATCACGGTGGCGACGTGGGGTCCGGTCAGTGAGTAGCCGAGCTGCTTCTGGACTCGCGAATAGCCGCTCGGTGTGCCCTTCATAATGAGTTCGATCGCCTGCCGGTCGGCATAGGAGCCGCCCGAGCGATCGGCCAGGGCGGCCTGCACGCGGGCGCCGATCGTGGCGATCATGTCGTCGGTGTAGGTCGACATGGACAACGCCGATGTGTCGAGCAGCTCGCGTAACTCGCCGGCGTCGGTGGTCAGTTGGAAACAGACCGACATCCAGTAGCGCCAGGCGACATTGGATGCGGTGCGATAGGAATCGAGCGCGCGTTCACCGAATCCGCGGCGGGTGACATCGCGGGCGAACTCGATCTCCTCGGCGGTCACATTCGTGCGGACCCGGGCACCCGGATTGTCGATATTGGCCCGCACCCAGTGTCGGGTGTTGACGATATTGGCGCGAAGCGTGCCCGAGCGCAGCACCGGATCGGCGGCGATATCACGCATCCCGGGGCCGTCGAACACCGCGGTATTGAGGGCGTCGGCCCATTCGGCGGGCGGATGCACCGCGATCTGGGCGGCCTGGCGAATCAGTTCGCGGACGCGATCGGACACCTGCGGCCATTGGCCGGTCGACGATGCCACGGGAGACCTCCTGGCCTGGCGGTGGTGCAGCGCGCACCATTGCTGGGAAATAACTGTGCGGACAGGCCCTTAACTTAACGTAACTAAGTAGTCATTATGGTCACGCCCGTCAATTTGATTCCTGGGAAGTGCCAACCGTGAAAACTTCGCCCACATGTCGCCGAGCGAGCGGTCCGCTTCGCCCACGACATCCGCGACGTGCCTGCGTGATCGCCAGTCGCCGGCATATGACCCGGGTGTGGCCGGCCGAGGCGGACCGATGAGCCTCCCGATCCCCGACCTGGAGATGGTTCCCCGCAAACTTCGCTACCTTTCGCTGGAAGCGCACGACCGGGGAATGAGACTTCATGAGCTGTTCGGCGCCGCCGATGCCCCGCAGGATCTGCTGCGCACGGCACGGGTCACAACGGACCGGAACTACCGCGACGCCATCGAATCGGCGATCGATCACCTCGGTGATCCCGCGCTGGGCCTGGCTGTCGGCGCGCGGCAGCCCGCGACGAGCTACGGACTGCTGGGGCTGGGATTCTTGTCGTGCGCGACCCTGGCCGATGTCCTGCGGATGGGCGCCAAGTACCTCCCCGTCGCCGAACCGACCGCCCGATGCCGCGTCGAAGTCGTTGGCAGCGGCTCGATCTCGGTCATGGACAGTGCCACGGGTTCGCCGGTGGTGGACATGTTCGTGGTCGACCGGACTTTCGCCAGTGCGCTGCGAGTGGGCCGCGACACCACCAAGACCGGATTCACCCCGGCCTGCGTCGAGCTCAACAGGCCACGACCGCGTAACGCGGATGTCTACGAATCCCATTTCGGCGCCCGGGTGATCTTCGGGGCGCCCCGAAACGCCCTGCACATCGGATCTGCGGAGCGTGCCTTACCGGTATCCACGGCAGATGAATGGACCTGCGCGGCGGTGTCCGCACGACTCGACGAGAGGCTGGCGACGGTCACCGGGGACACCGATATCGCAGCCCGGCTGTCGGCGCATGTGGCCGCGGCATTGCCGGAGATGCTGCCGCTGAGCACCCATGCCCGGGCCCTGGCGATGAGCGAGCGCACGCTGCGCCGTCGGCTCGAGGAATCCGGCACCTCGTATTCCCTTGTGGTGGAAGCCGTGCGGCAAAATCTGGTGGCGCGGCTGTTGCCGCAACAGCAGATATCGCTGACGAATATCGCGATGCGTGCCGGTTACGGCGATGACCGGTCGCTGCGTCGAGCCGTTCAGCGGTGGTACGGCCGATCTCCCAATGAGGTCCGGCGGGCACTTGCCGGCGCATTCCAGCACGGCTGACACGGCGGTTGATGAAATACCAAGCGGCCCCGGTGAATCCACCGGGGCCGCTGGCGTTGCCGGGCCGCTCAGGATGTGTGAGCGTGCTTGGGCTGCTTCTGATTCTGCTTGGTCCCATCCTTGGCGTGGTCGCCCTTGCGGTGCGCACCTCCCGACCGGGTGCCGTCGGAGGATTTCCCACCGTCGCGGTGGCGGGCATCTCGACGGCCTTGCTTCTGCTCGGATGTGGTGTCGGCATCATCGGCGTGCCGGGCATGCCGTCCGCGCTTGGCCGAGTCGTCGGTGTCGGTGTCGGCGACCAACTTGCCGCCATGGCTCTTGACCGGCACCAGCCGTGCCGACGAACGCTGCGCCTTGCGGTCCGCGCCGTCGATGCCCGGAACGTCCGGCGCCGCGGCGAGGGAAACCGCCATGCTGTTGGGCACCTGGGCGGGATCGTCGCTGGGCGTGCCACCCGGATGCAGCGCCTCGTTGAGCCGGCGTAGCGCATCCTGCACGGCCGCGGTGAGCTGGGCGATCGTCGTGTGAACATTGGTCGCGACACCTTGCACCGAGGCGTTCAGGTTCTGCGCGGCGGTCTGAATGGAGGCGTTGACGTTGTTCACCACGGACTGCACCGAGGCACCGACATTGTGCACGGCGCCCTGCACCGATGCGGTCACGTTCTGTACCACGGAGTTCACCTTGTGGATCACGCCATTCACCGCGGTCTGCAACTGGTCGACCACCTGCTGCACGGCGGCGTGCAGACTGTCGATCGCGCCCTGGACCTTGCCCTGCACCGCAGTGACCTGGTCGACGAAGAAGTTCCGCACGTTGTCGACGACACCCTGCAGGCCGGCGGTGATCTCGGCCGTCGCCAACTGCATGCCGAGGGCCAGCGCGGCCTGCGCATCGACCTTGGCCTGCGCCCGTTCGTCGTCGGTGAGCGGATTCATCGAGCCGAAAGCCAGTGACTCAGAGGTCGGTTCGTAGGTGCGGTCGTAGGCCTTGTAGACGGTCGAGTGGTAATACGGGCTGTTGGGGTTCTCCAGGTCGGCCGGGGTGACGACATCGGGGTAGGCGATGTTGATCAAGATTCGCAGTGCGGGCTGCAAGGCATCGGCGATCGGGGTGGGGATGTGCAACCCGGTCGCCAGGTTGATCAACTGGGAAGGCAGCCGCAACAATTCGAGGATCGGAAGATTCTCGGTGGTCATCGTCAAGTGGTAGTTGCCGCCGGGGCCGCTACCGCCCAACGGCATGAGGCCAAGGGCCACACCTTCTTTGGACAGATTGTTGAAGAGATCCGACACCACGTCGGAGATCTTGTCGCCCTCCATCATGGGTGGCAGGACACCCAGATCACCGCTCTGCGCGGCCTTCATCAGCTGCGGAGTGAGCAGGTTCAGTGGCAGGATCGCCATGATCGAGTTGAGGATCGCCAGTGGACTGTTCACCACCGGGAAATCGGTCATGGCGTCGTAGGCCCAGTTGATGTCCATCACGGTGCCGTTGAACCAGGATCCGCTGCTGCTCGAACCCGATTGCGAGACACCGGAAGTCGCCCGACTGCTCAGACCGAACTGTTCCCAGAGCTGCGGGAACCGATCCGGGATGCCACCCGCGTGGGTAGGATTCTGGATCATCATCATGATCAGGTTCATCCGGGTCTGCCGCCCGGAGGTGGTCGCGAACGAGCCGAATCCGTCCTGCGGATGACCGCCGGCGGCCGCCTGCAACGCCTGGTAGGCCTTGATCAGCGGGACGTTTCCGGTGCCGTACGACATCGCCATCGTGGTGGCCGTGCGGACCTTCGGGGTCAGGATGGGCAGCAGCCCGACGTTGGCGTTGGTGTACGCGACCGCATTGAGTGCGTTGAACAGCGCGACGGCCTGGTTGGGCACGGTCTGCGAGTGCATGACAATATCCGCCATGCTGGTCAACAGGCTGCTGACCGCGCCCGGCGCAAGCTGATTGAGCGCCTTGGTCACTTGGTCCATCGTCGTCTGATTGACGATCTGATTCAGGTCCTTACCCATCTGCTGCAACATGAATGGGTTGAGCAAGTCGAACAGCTGGCCGGTGTTGATGACGTTGACGTCGGCGGTGGCCAGGGCGGCCTCCGCGGTCGGCGCCGTCATACCGAGGGTGAGTGCTGTGGCGCTCGTCGCCACCACGCCGGCGATCCCGGCACGCTTCCACGCCGACTGGGCGGCGGGGGTATTTCGGGTGACTTCCACTGTGTTCGACCTTGTCCCTTTCTCATGTCATGCGGCCGTGAGCCGGCGCATGAACGATTCGACTGTCATGACGGCGCCCTGTGTGTGCCTACGCCCGTCGATCGCGCATCCGGTCGATAACCGGAACCTGTTTCACCTCAACGGGTTCCGAATATATTTTCCGGTCGTGACGCGCAGCTATTCGAGACGCTGATCAGGAACCGTAATGGCGACGGTATGGATGGCGCCGGACATGGATAGCCGGATTTCGGACAACACCGGCCACGGTGAGCGTCTTGCGGTATCGGGTCGCGGAATGCGGTCTGTCGATCGATTGTCGTCAACCGACTTCCGCGGTCGGAGTGTCATCGGGACCGGTGGATTTGCTCCAGGGGTGGCCGGAATTTGCTGAGGTCCGACCTCAGTTCGTGTCGAAATCCTCGCTGCGTAAGCGATCTAGCGCGCGACCGTTGGTCAGCTCGACGCGATCTTCGGGGTGATGCCAATAATGTCGGACCATCCAATAGACGGCAGCGCCGTTGGGAGCAAATCCGCTGGCGTTCTTGAGGACATGGGGATGGCCGTCACGGAGCACCAGCACCACCGGGTGGTGGGCTTTCTTGTAGGAATCAGTGATGTCGACGACGTTATCCCACGATCCCCGAACGGGTTTGGCTCCTAGCGAGATGATCTCGTAGCCGCTCGGGCTGAGCGTGATGTGGCCGGCTTCGCGCCGGATGGCGAGGGAAGTCAGGCCCCACACGGCGATCAGGACCAGCAACCCGATCAGGTAAGGACTGAAGACCCGCTGGCCAGGGCTCAGGGAGATGTTTACCCCGCCGCGAGGGACATAGATGCAATAGAGAATGCCGCTGGGGATGACCGCGGCGAGGGCGGTGAAAACGAGTGCCAGCAGTGTCCGGTCCGGACGCAGGATTGTTCCCGTGGAATCTGCTGACGCGCGGATCGGAGCGGGCACAAATCTGAGTCGCATTATCGCGAGCGTGATACACGAACTGAAGACGACGCTCCCCAGAGCGACTACCGCGGTCAGCGAGTCACCGGCAACTGCCGACCGGAATGCAACTACAGCAGATGCGATTGCACCCGCTGCGAACAAGGCCCCACCAAGGAGCAGTACATTGCCGTTGTCTTGCCAGTTCGATGGCTTGGGAAGATGTGCTATTGGCAAAATGCCACTCCGATCTTGGCGCCCAGCTTCGACATCCACTGGCCGCCATAATATGCGCCACCCACCGCGAATGCGGGGCCGGTCACGACGTCGACCACGGGTATTGCTCCACCGATTGATCCACCTATGGTGCCCCCGACGTAATCACCTACGACACCGAATGTTCCGGAGAAGCCCGCGATGCACCGGTCGTATTCGGTATCGGCCGCGCCCATGTTGTAGATCGTGGTGAGAATGCCGAGACCGGGTCCGGCAAATTTGGCGCCGGCACCGATGCGTTCTGCCGCTTCCATAGAAACTCCGGGTATACCACCGCCTCGCGCGACGTGAGTGTCGAGCGCGGTGAGTGCGGCAGCTATTCGAGTTGGTGTAGAGCCCGTGAAGAAGGGGTTATTTGGAGGGAGGATTGCGTGGTGACCATCGGGAAGATTGAATTCACCACTCATTTTTCCATCTGGTGTCTGAGAGCCGACAAACTGCGTACCATCAGGAAAATTTATGATGGTGCTGACAGTTCCGTTTGGGGTAATGGACGTACTCGTGTACATGATGGAATTGCCATTGGCATCACGATAATCATCTACAGTCATATTGGGTGATCCGTGTGCGTAATCGTAATCGTATTTGGTGAATTCGTGAGTGCTGCCATCTTGCATGGTGACTTTTTTCGTCCGGTGGCCGTCGGAATCGTAACCCTGGACTGTTTCGCGCACCGACGTCGACATGGATTCGCCTCGGCTGACCGACTGTTGATACATCCCAATCAGGGTCGACGGGTTCGGAACTTGGTCATCGGGTCTTTGGGCACCCGGAACCATAACGCTGGCCAGTCCAGTCGTTGCCGGTGGAACGAAACCAAATGGCTTGGCCCCGCTGGAGAGTTTCTCGGCAGTTTCGTCGTCGGCATGTCCAACTGCAAGTAGCAATCGGTTGATTTCAGCTTGTTCGGTAGCCACCTGCTTCATCAGCTCGGCGACTTTCTCGGCGGACATCGGAGCATCCTTGATCAGGACAATCCAGTTATCGGAAACCGATAATTCACCGCGATCGATTTCATCGGCCTCGTCCAGGAGCTCTTTTCGTGTACGGCTGAGTTCGTCGGACCCGGACTCCATGATTTTGCCGATGGCTCTCGTGTAGTCGCTGAACATTTTTGCGCGTGTGGTCGACCTCCCGAACATGTCCGACGCTGCATCGTGGGCTTGACCTGACCACGATTTCGACTCTGGCATGGTCTTGATGTTGTGGTCGAGTGCGTCGATGGCTTCTGAAACTGATTGGCCACTGGAAGCAAGAGATCGGCCTGCGGTCGCGAGGGAATCCGGCGACCAGCGCTCCAGTGTGGGTCGTGAGGGCAGCATTTCAGAAGAGCCGCTTGAAACTGTCCGACAGATCGCTGTCCGTCACTTCGTATTTGTCACCGGCACCCCGAACAGCCGTTCTCATGGCGTTGAGGTTCGTGGCGATTTCGTCGGCTACGTGTGCGATATGGGCGCCGACGAGTCGAACGGCCCATTGCGTGGTTGATCCGGGTAGTCCGTCGGCCGCGGCCTGAGCAATTTCGGCTGTTTTTGCCTCACGAACGGCGTTGGAGGCGATTGTCACGCGGTCGGCGAATGCGCGTAGTACATCAGGATTTACTTGTAGACCAGCCATTTGTCGCCCCCGCGATTGAGTTTCAATTAACGCTACATCATCGTAGCGAGGGGCCAAGACGCTTTTTTGGTGTTGGTCGTTGGCACGTGAGGAGGCAGCACAACGTAATTGATCCGCTACCGCAGAGCTTTCCGTCAGCTCAGTCGTACTCGTCCATCTCGTCGCGGACCAGCAGATCGTCTCGGAAACTCTGCTCGCGATAGGCCATCTGCCCGACACGATTGGCCACCACCGGCGCGGTGATCAAAGTGAACAGGCCGGTAAGGATCAGCATGCCGACATCGGCATGACCACGCATCCGCACCGCGGCACCCGCCAACACCAACAGCAGCCCCAGCACCTGTGGCTTGGTGGCCGAGTGCATCCGGGACAAGGTGTCGGGGAACCGTAGTACACCGATCGCCGCGGTCAATGCCAGCAGCGCACCGGCAAGAACGAGAACGGCGGCGATGACGTCGAGCGTATTCACTGTGGCGGCTTTCGGTCGGTGTCGCGAACGCGGAACCGGGCCACGCTGACCGAGCCGACGAAGCTGATCAACGCCAGCGCGGTCAGACTGTAGGTGACGGTGGTGTCCCGGCTGAACGCCGCCCAGGTCCCGATGGCACACATGGTCACCGCGACGAAAGTATCCAGTGCGACAAGGCGATCCAAGGTGCTGGGGCCGGCCAGCAATCGGAACACGGTGATGAGGGCCGCAGCGATCAGCAGGACCGAGGCGATGATCCATACGGTATTCATGCGCGTACCACCGGCCGCTCGAAGGACGCGATCATCAACCGCTCCACCTCGGCGATCTGGCGGTGGAAGCGCTGCACGGCCTTGTCCGAGCCGACGTCGAGCACATGCACATAGATCAGCCGACGGTCGGGATCGATCTCCAGCACGATCGACCCGGGAATCAGATTGATCACGTTGACCGCCAGCGCCAGGATCAGATCGGACTTCAGATTCAGTCGAGCCCGCAGCACTGCGGTCAACGGCGGCGGACCCGGACGCACCGCGAGCCAGGCCAGCTGAATAGAGGACAGCACAAGGTAATACGCGACCGTGATCACCAGGTGCAGCAACGCCAACGGATTCAGCCGTCCCTGCACCGGAACCGGAGGCATCGGCAGCAGCACCAGGATGCCGGTCGCCACCGCCAGCCCGCCCACCACATTGGCCGTCGTCACACTGCCCCACAGCAGCACCCACACCACGGTCAGCCAGCACAACATCAAGGCGCGTAACGCGATTCGTCTCATGGAGTCAGCACCGCCGAGATGTAGCGGTCACGGTCGAGCACCTGGTCGGCGGCCCGCTGTGCGTAGCCGAAAATCGGCCCGGCCCAGATCGTCAACGACACCCCGATCGCGATCAGCGCGACGGTCGGAGCCAACATACTGACCGGCATCCGGCCGACATCGATCCGCTCGTCGACCGCGACATCGGCCGTCGACTCCAGCAGGGCGGCCGGAGCGGAATCGGCCAGCATGCCCTCGGGGGCGTCGGCGCGCGACCGCCAGAACGCCTTGGTCCAGACCCGGGACATCACATACAGCGTCAGCAGACTGGTGGCGACGCTGCCGGCAACCAGGATCCACGCCAGAGCAGATCCTGCTTGGGCACCCGCCTGCAACAGGGCGACCTTGCCGATGAAACCCGAAAATGGCGGAATACCACCGAGATTGAGTGCCGGGACGATGAACACGAAGGCCAGCAGTGGGCTGGCCGCGGCCAATCCGCCGAGACGTTGCAGCGTGGACGCCCCGGCCTGGCGTTCGATCAGACCGACCACCAGAAACAGTGTGGTCTGCACGATGATGTGGTGGGCCACGTAATAGATCGCCCCCGACATGCCCAACTGGTTGGACACCGCGATACCGAAGACCAGATATCCGATATGGCTGACCAAGGTGAACGACAGCAGTCGCTTGATATCGCTTTGCGCCATCGCGCCGAAGATGCCGATCACCATGGTCAACAGCGCCGCCACCATCAGCACATTGTCCAGGGAGCCACCCGGAAACAGCAGACTGTGCGACCGGATGATCGCGTACACACCGACTTTGGTCAGCAGGCCGGCGAACACCGCAGTCACCGGTGCCGGCGCGGTGGGGTAGGAGTCGGGCAGCCAGGCCGACAACGGGAACACCGCGGCCTTGATGCCGAAAGCCACCAGCAGCACCGCGAACAACGCGTCGCGGGTACCCGAACCGATGCCGTCCAACCGGTGTGCCAATTCGGCGAAGTTCAACGTGCCGGTCGCCGCGTACACCAGCGCGATACCGATCAGGAACACCACCGACGACACCAGCGACACCATCACGTAACCGACTCCGGCCGTGACCCGTTCCTCGCTGGCGCCGATGGTCAACAACACGAAACTGGCCGCCAGCAACACTTCGAAGCCGACGAACAGGTTGAACAGATCACCGGCCAGAAACGCGATGCACACCCCGGCGGACAACACCAGATAGGTGGGTAGGAATATCGAGACCGGCTGTTCGTCGCCGCCGTCGCGGATTCCCTGCCCGATCGCGTACCACACCACCGCCAACAGCACGATCGCCGAGACCGCCAGCATCATCGCCGAAAGTCGGTCCACCACAAGG
>Ga0153956_1002531_pt1 | contig 13252 bp, 12 predicted proteins | sample TSFL040MetaG_FD_104704 | JGI IMG/M metagenome (GOLD analysis project Ga0153956, IMG submission 104704) | Attine ant fungus gardens microbial communities from Florida, USA - TSFL040 MetaG | ecosystem: Host-associated > Fungi > Mycelium > Unclassified | place: USA: Florida, Wekiwa Springs... | reverse complement strand
TATCAGCCCCGACGAAATCCACGCTCGCATAGCCACGCTCGCCAAACGCAGAGCCTCCGGCAAAGCCGCTCACGCCATCAACAGGGTCCGATAAGCAACGCGGCCCTCAGGCCACGTTTACCGTCCAGGAACGTCGCGACGATAAGGACTTCGCCGAGCTGTGTCTGGTCTTGTATCGCATGGTGAAACTTAGCGAGGTCCCCAAACCGGTCCTCGAAGCTACTCTCAGCCAACGTCTTTTCCTCTCCACTCAACGAGTTCGCTTGGTGGTATATTGGGTCTACGACCCATGACGCTGACATTCCAGACGATGCCGCTCGGCACTAACAACCTCTACATTAACGGCACCCGCGGTCGCTTCCTGTCTCCTAAGGCTCGCGAGAACAAGCAGCAGATCGCATGGGAAGCACGCTCCCAGTATCGGGGGAAGCCGCTCGAAGGCCCGCTAGCGGTCGAAATTTGGCTTGTGTGGGGCGATAGGCGCAAGCGCGACGTGGATAACATCAAGGCGTTGCTCGATGCCTGTACGGGCGTCCTATGGGCTGATGATAGCCAGATCGCCGACCTCCACATCATCAAGCACTACGACAAAGAAAATCCGCACGTCGAAATGCGGGTTTGGCCGCTCAACTAGCTCTCCGCGGGCGGCTCCTCGCCAGCCATTTTTTCCGCCTTCTCTTTCAGCTCCGCGAGCCTCGACTGCGTGAAGGCACCGTCGGTCAGGCCGACCGGAACGATGAACGTGTCGCTCAATCCGAACACAAGTCCCGCTTCACGCTCGGCGGTCCAGCCCGGTTTAATGGGGTGCCGGACCGAGGTGCCGTCCGCGGCCATGCTCGACAGCACGCCATCGCGGTGAACGAAGACCATGCGCACCTTCTTCGTCGTCCGGCTGATGCCATACACGATGTGCGTCGTCTCGTCGCGATATGCTTTCGTGCCCTTCTTCGCCATGCCGCCCTCCAACCTACCCAGTCAAACTTGACTCACAATCAAATACTTACGACCGAGCGAACCTGACTGCGAATTTTATCGCATTCTAGGGGGAGCTCAGATTGCCAAACGTTTCGAATACAGCCGAGGCGATCGCCGTCGCGACGGAGCACCTGAACGAGCTCAAGGGGCATGAGTTCGACCTTCTGACCGTCTCGAAACCGATCAGCCCGGACGCAGCGGTCAACCTCTCGAAAGTCGTCTCGAAGCTATCGCCGCTCCTCGGCAATCTCATCGAGTTCAACACGGTCGAGTTCTTAAATGACCAAAAGGAGTTCGCGGGTATAGGCAACTGGCGTCGGCAGGACCCTGGCTTTCCGGACGCCGTGTTTGACGGCATCCTCCCGACCCCTGGCTTCGAAATCAAAGCATGGTTCCCCTTGGCGACGGAGATCACTGCGCGGTTCAAAGACAGTCAGAATCACTTCCGCGACGACAACACGCATGTCTGCATGCTGGCGTGGCTGCCGGAGCACATCATCTTTGGAAAGCCTCGCATCCTCGACGTCGTGGTAGTGTCGGGCGGGTCGGTCGCGAAGGCTCGCGACGATCACTATCACAACCCGCCCGACTATCTCGTTCTAGAGCCGGAAGACACGACGGCGCGGACGAGAAACCTCCAGCAGACCAACACGAACGGCTATAAGCTCCAAGAAAGTGATCCTGCGAGGATCGCCGAGGCGGAAGCCATTGTGAAATCGTGGGGGGAGGGCGCTGCGGTGTATACGCCGACGCCAGAATACCAGGTCCGCCTGCGGGAGCTCATCGCGCGCTTCAATTACCGCTTGGACACGAATTACGCGAAGATGGATCGGATCGTTCACGCTGAGCTTGAGACCTTCAAGACCCGCGTCGCTGAAATCGAATGCCACGGCATGAAAGTGAGGGAATGGGAGCGCCTATTCCGAAAGAGCAACAAATGCGCCGCCGAGATTACGAAATGCGAGAAAGCCCGAGAGAAGGCAGAAGAAGCGGGCGACGTTGATGGCGCTGCCGAAGCTCAGAGCAAGGCCGAAGCGGCGGCTGTAAAACTTGCTGAGGCGGACAAGGAGGTCCGCGCGGTTTTGGAAGCTCGGCTCGGGATCAAAGAGGGAGACGCAGAGACGCTTCTGACCTGAGGCGTTCCATACCGTAATGAAAGTAGGTCGGGTCCATCTCCGCCGCGTACGAACGGATGCCAAGGCTGCGCGCGGCCACGGATGCGGAGAAAAGTCCTCCGAACGGCTCCCAAACAACGCCGTCTTTCGTAACCGACGCTTCGATGATGCGGGTCATCAGATCGAGCGGCTTTTGGTTTAGGTGGACGGCTTTTCCTTGATTACCATTGGTCTTGATACGCTCCGCCCCACGCAGAGCCGGTCGTTGCCAGACGTTCGTGACACCGTGAGGGCAGTTGAAACTGGTGCGGGTTCGCGCCCAATCCGCGCCCGTCATGGGCGTCTTACCATTCTCGGAGAAATAAGGCCGGCCATCCGGACGACCCTTCTCATTCGCATACGCGACCATCTTTTCGAACATTTCGACCGGCATCCAGTACCAAAGATGGCCTTGGTCGAGATATTTGCGTACCGCCGCGTCCGCGACGCCACAGGCGGTATTCGCTTCTCGAACAGGCAGGCCCGTCCGCTTCCACTCCTTGAGCAGCCAGTGCTTTAGCAGTTGGCCATCGATCCTCGCCTCGTATACGTACTGGACGCAAACTTCGGACACGACGGGGAAGCGACGGATTTTCGCCGTGTTCACGTTCCCGGCGATGTGTCCGATCCCCTTGTCCCATATATTCGCATTCACGTACCGCCAGCCATAGCGCTCTAATACGGGGTGGACGGCCGCCCAACCGATCTCGGAGTTCCAGAACCAAAGCGCCGTCTGCGGGGTTGCGCGTTCCGACCATGCCGCGACGTGAGGCTCATACCACTCTGGCATGCCGGTATGGTCCGACGTATCGCCCTCGAACCCTAGGACCCCGTACGCACCGTCCGAAACGATGCAGGTCGGCGTTTCCCAGCGATCATAGAAATTGAGGCTATCGCCAAGGAACACGTGCGCTATGCCGTCAGACCACTGGTCGGCGTCAAGCGCCTGGGTGCGAGTGACCGCCTTGCCGCGACCGACAGTCGAGGTCGGTGCATGCCGCTGCGGCGGGGCGATAATGTCGTTCATGGTACCCTGCCGGAACAAGAAGTGAATCTGCCAAGATATGGGCTAGAGGATTCTCGTGCTCAAGCGAAAAGACGTGTCACAAGCACGCTGATGCCAAGACGGTGCCAAAAGCGAACGCCGAAGCGCTGCTCACGTGCTAACTGTTTGAAAGAGTGGTGGACGCACTAGGGCTCGAACCTAGGACCCGCTGATTAAGAGTCAGCTGCTCTACCAACTGAGCTATGCGTCCATTCCGGAGCGGTCGATGAGGGCGCCTGGTGAGCGCCGCCGCGTTCGGGAAGGGCGCCGTTAGCATCGTGGCTCCGCGTTGCAAACCCTTTTTTGCGGGTTTTTCTACCAGCGTTGCACTTGCCGGTTGGTGCGATCGAGCGACATCAGGATGCCGAGGCAAAGCAGGATCGTCATCTGCGCCGATCCGCCGAAGCTGATCAGCGGCAGCGGCACGCCGACGACGGGCGCAAGGCCCATGACCATCGCCATGTTGATCGCGAAATAGAAGAATATCGTGGTGGCGAGACCGCCCGCGGCGAGCTTGCCGAAGCGGTTCTGCGACTTGTACGCGACGTTCATCGCCCAGTGCACGACGATCATCCAGGCGAGCAGCAGCAGCACGCCGCCGACCAGCCCCCATTCCTCCATCATCGTCGCCAGCGCGAAGTCGGTATGGCCTTCGGGCAGGTAATCGAGATGGCTCTGCGTGCCGTGCAGGAAACCCTTGCCCCAGATCCCGCCCGAGCCGATCGCGATCTTCGACTGGCTGATATGATAGCCGGTGCCGAGCGGATCGCTTTCCGGATCGAGGAAGATGAGGATCCGGTTGCGCTGGTAGCCGTGGAGCAGGAAGTTGACCGCCAGCGGGATGGCGGCCCCCAGCGCCAGCCCGCCGCCGATGAACAGCCGCAACGGCACCCCGGCCAAGAACATCACCACCGCGCCGCTGGCGCAGACCATCAAAGCAGTGCCGAGATCGGGCTGCTTGACGATCAGCGCGGCGGGTATGCCGATCAGCAGCGCAGCGGGCCAGATCGCGCTGAAACGCCGCGTTTCGTTGGGCGGCAAGCCGTCATAGAATTTGGCGAGCGCGATCACGATGCAGGGCTTCATCAGCTCGGAGGGCTGCAGCGTCAGCGGTCCGAAGCCGATCCAGCGCTGCCCGCCACCATGCACCGCGCCGAGCAGTTCGACCACGACGAGCAGCACGATCAATATGCCGTAAGCGGGGAAGGCCGCCTTGCTCCACGCCCCTTCCGGCAGGCGCGAAAGCATCAGGGCCACGGCGAGAAAGGCGAAGAAGCGGATGCCCTGCGAGAGCGCCCAGGGCCGCAAATGGCCGCCGGCGGCCGAATAGAGCACCACCAGCCCGAAACAGCCGATCAGCAGCACGAGCAGGATGATCCGCCACGGCATCTGCGCGAGCGGCGCGGGAACGAAGCCGAGCCCGCTCATTGCTGCGGCTCCGGCGAACCCTGCGCGGCGACGCCTTCGCCCGCCGCGGTATCGTTGGCGATCGCTTGTTGCAGGCTGTTGGCGGCGTCGGTTGCCGCTTCCACCGCGGGTGCATCGGTCGGCGCCGTCGCGTCCGCCTCGGTCTGCGCGGCGGAGACCGGCGTCAGGCTGTTGGCCTTGCGATATTCTGCGGTCTGCGCGGCCATGCGGGTGCGGATGTCGCCCCCCCAGGTCGGCTCGAGCTCGGCGAGCGTGGCGATCGCGCGGTCGCGGTCGAGCAGATAGGTCATCAGGTCGCGGCCGATCCCCGGCGTGTCGAGGTTGCGGATCAGATGGGCGCCATGTTCGAGCACTATGCCCGCGGCATAGCGCGGATTCTCGACCGGCGCGAAGCAGATGAACAGTGCGTGGTCGCGCAGCTTGAAGGGCAGGGCGGCGTTGTTGAGCACGCCGTGCGCGCGCTCGGCCATGGTGATGCGGCGCACCTGCGCGGTGCCGGTCTTGCCCGCGATCGTCATGCCGGGGATGGCGAGCCGTGATGCGCCGCCGGTGCCGCCGTCGTTCACCACCGCGTACATGGCGTCGCGCACGATCGCGAGATGCTCGGGCGTGGCGGACAGCGGCAAGGCCTGCGGCCTCGTGCCATCGAGCAGCAGACGCGGTTGCAGCGCGCGGCCCGATGCGATGCGCGCGACCATCGTCGCGAGCTGCAGCGGATTGGCCAGCACATAGCCCTGGCCGATCGACGCGTTGAGCGAATCGGCGACCGTCCAAGCTTCCTTGTATTTCCGCAGCTTCCAGGCGCTGTCGGGCACCGTGCCGTAACGCTGCGAGGCGACGGGCAGATCGAATTTCTGTCCCAGGCCGAGCGAGTGGGCGACGGGTGCGATCGCGTCGTAACCCACGCGGCGCGCCATCTCGTAGAAGTAGATGTCGCAGCTTTGCGCGACGGCGCGGCGCATGTTGACCGGGCCGTGGCCGCCGCGCTTGTAGCAGTGGAAGGTGCCGGTGCCGACCTTGAGCGCGCCGGTGCAATGCACGCTGTCCTGCGGGCTCACGCCGGCTTGCAGCAGCGCCAGCGCGTTCATCGGCTTGACCGTCGAGCCGGGCGGGTAGAGCCCCTGCAGCACCTTGTTCATCAGCGGCACGTGATCGTCGTCGCTGAGCATCTTCCATTCGAGATGGCTGATCCCGTCGGAGAAGCTGTTGGGATCGTAGGCCGGCATCGAGACCATCGCGAGGATATCGCCGTTGGTGATGTCGATCACCACCGCCGAGCCCGAATTGGTGCCGAGCCGCCGCGCGGCATATTCCTGCAGGCCCGCATCGATCGTCAGGTGCGCGGTCTTGCCGGGGATGTCCGGGCGCGTCGCCAGTTCCTGCACCAGCTTGCCGCGCGCCGTAACCTCGACGCGCTTCGCGCCTGGCGTGCCGCGCAGCTGCGATTCGAGCGTCTTCTCGAGCCCGTCCTTGCCGAGCTTGAAACCCGGCGTGATGAGCAGCGGATCCCTGGTCTTCTTGTAATCCTCGGTCGAGGGCGTGCCGACATAGCCGGTGAGGTGGGCGACCGCGGCGCCGGCGGGGTAACTGCGCGCAAAGCCGCGCGTCGGCTCGACGCCGGGCATTTCGGGCAGGCGCACGCTGACCGCGGCGAAGCGCTCCCAATCGAGGTTTTCCGCGACCTGCACCGGCTGGAACCCGGCAGCGCGCTTCAGGTCGGTGACGATGCGATCGACCTCCTCGGGCGGCAGGCCGAGGATCTCGCGCAGCAGGGTCAGCACGCGCCCCTGGTTCTCGAGGCGATCGGGAATGATATCGACCCGGAAATCGGTGCGGTTGTTGGCGATCGGTACGCCCTTGCGATCGACGATCCAGCCGCGGCGCGGCGGGATCGAGGTCACGTTGACGCGGTTGCTCTCCGACAACAGGCTGTAATGCTCGTTCTCGGCGACCGCGAGCCACGCCATCCGCCCGGCCAGCGTGAGGCCGATCGCGGCCTGCACGCCGCCCAGGAACAAGGCGCGGCGCGAGAAGCTGTAGGTCTGCGCCGCTTCGGAGACGACCCGGCCCGGCGCGTTCACTTGCCCTCGCGCCTGCGATCGAGCCAGCCGCAGATGCGCGCGGCGACAGGGAAGAGGAGGATCGAGATCACGGCCTGCAGCAATAGCACGGTATCGACGTGCGCGCCGAACGGCGATGCGAAATAGCGCCCCGCCAGCAGGCAGAAGCCGATGCTGCCGCCGGCGAGCAGCCAGTCCTGCCAGAAATCGCGGAATACGGTGCGCTGGTCGATCATGTCGATCGCGAAGAAGCACAAGGTCCAGGTCAGCATCGCGCTGCCCAGCGGCTGTCCGCTCAGCAGATCGTCGAACAGGCCGAGCGGGAGCGGCGCCCAGATGCGGAACACCTCGGGCCGCATCAGCCGCCAGCCGAGCAGCATCATCAGGCCACAGGGAGGCAGGATCGGAAAGGTGGCGATGTACGGCCACAGAGTCAGCATCGATCCGGCCATCACCGACAGCCACGGCACCAGGCGCACGCCGATGCGGGGCGGCGCGGGATCGAATGGATTGCGCGCGTGCGCCATCAGGGCAGCGGCGCGCCCTGCGCGGGTTGGGGCATGAACGCGTGCTGGACGAGCGCCCAGTCGAGCGAGCTCGCTTGCGCGAAGCCGCGCGCCAATGCGCCATCATGCGTGAGGCCCACCACGCGGGCCACCGGCACGCCGGGAGCATAGATGCCGCCCGCGCCGGTCGTCACGAACATGTCGCCGGGCTGGAAGTTGGCGCTCGCCGTATCGGCGGTGATTTCCAGCAGGCCGTCGCCGCGGCCCGCGACGATCGCCGAGAGACCGTCGCGCGTTCGACGCACCGGCACCTTGCTGTCGGGATCGGCGAGCAGCAGCACGCGCGCGGTATTGGGGCCGGTTTCCAATATCCGGCCGATCAGGCCGTCCGGCCCGCGCACCGGCTGCCCCTCGCGCACGCCCTGCCAGAAGCCGGCATTGAGCATCGCGGTACGCCGCGTGCTCGATGCCGACGAACTGACCAGCCGCGCCGCGACGACGGGATTGTCGATCCGCTCGCGCAGCCTGAGCAACGCCATCAGCCGGCGATTGTCGTAAGACAGCGCCCGGGCGCGCATGATCAGCGCGTGCTCGTCGGCGATCTGCTTCTTCAGCCGCTCGTTCTCGTCGCGCACGCCGATATAGGACCCGATTCCCGAGGGGATCGAAGCGAACCAGCGGCCCATGCCGGCCATGCCCGACGAAATCGGCGTCGTCGCTTCCGCCACCGTCGCGCGCAGCGCGGCGAAGGCCGGGGGATCGAGCGCCGAAAGCGCGAGCAATACCGCCGCGACCAGCGCGAGCGCGACGGCGATCACGTAACTGAGAAACAGACCGTATTGCGCCCGCCGTGAGAAGCCCGGGCGCCGGTTGCGGGTCGGCGCCATCATCCCCCCTCGATCATGCCGCGCGCTGACCCTTCACATGCGCGGCCAAAAGACTCGTTGCGACCCGAACCTTCCGCCGATCCTAGGCGCTGTGCAGCACGCCGCGGAAGACCGGATCTTCCAGCGCGCGTCCCGTTCCGAGCGCGACACAGGTCAGCGGATCCTCGGCGATCGTCACCGGCAGGCCGGTCTCGTCGCGCAACACCTCGTCGATGCCCTGCAGTAGCGCGCCGCCGCCGGTGAGCACGATGCCCTGATCGACGATATCCGCCGCCAGTTCGGGCGCGGTATTCTCGAGCGCGATGCGCACGCCCTCGACGATCGTGCCGACCGGCTCGCTGAGCGCTTCGGCGATCTGGCCCTGGTTGATCTGAATCTCCTTGGGCACGCCGTTGACGAGGTCGCGGCCCTTGATGTGGATCGTCTGGCCGATGCCGTCGAGCGGCGGCTTGGCGACGCCGACATCCTGCTTGATCCGCTCCGCGGTGGCTTCGCCGATCAGGAGATTGTGGTTGCGGCGCACGTACGAGACGATCGCCTCGTCCATCTTGTCGCCGCCGACGCGCACCGACGTGGTATAGGCGAGGCCGCGCAGCGAGAGCACCGCGACTTCGGTGGTGCCGCCACCGATGTCGACCACCATGCTGCCGATCGGCTCGGTCACCGGCATGTCGGCGCCGATCGCGGCGGCCATCGGCTCCTCGATCAGCCACACCTGGCTCGCGCCGGCGTTCGACGCGGCATCGCGGATCGCGCGGCGTTCGACCGAGGTCGAGCCCGAGGGCACGCAGATCACGATCTGCGGCCAGCGCATGAACTTGCGCTTGCCGTGCACCTTGGTGATGAAGTGCTTGATCATCTGCTCGGCGACGTCGATGTCCGCGATCACGCCGTCACGTAAAGGGCGGATCGCCTCGATCGTGCCGGGGGTCTTACCCATCATCAGCTTGGCGTCGTCGCCCACCGCCTTGACGCGCTTGACGCCGTTCAGCGTCTCGACCGCCACCACCGACGGCTCGTTGAGCACCACGCCGCGCCCGCGCAGATAGACGACGGTGTTCGCCGTCCCCAGGTCGATCGCCATATCGTGCGACATGAAATTGAAGAAACGCGAGAAGAAGGCCATCGATCAATCCGTTCCAGGCCGCGCCCGAAGCGGGATCGCGGCAATTCGCACGTGTCCGCTGGTCCGTCGATATGCCGATGGCCAGAGCGCTTTTCCACGCTCTGTGTACCGGTAAATGCGGGTCGCGGGATGGCGTCGCTTGGGCTAGAGCATGACCCATGTCAATACGGCGTCTGCCCGAGCATCTGGTCAATCGTATCGCAGCCGGTGAAGTGGTCGAAAGACCCGCCAGCGCGTTGAAGGAACTGGTCGAGAACGCGATCGACGCGGGAGCGAAGCGCATCGACGTGAAGCTCTCCGCCGGCGGAATCGAGCTGATCGAAGTGGCCGATGACGGCTGCGGGATGACGCCCGGCGACATGGCGCTGGCGCTGGAGCGCCACGCAACCTCCAAGCTGCCCGACGAGGCGATCGAGGCGGTCTCCACGCTCGGCTTCCGCGGCGAGGCCTTGCCCTCGATCGCCAGCGTGGCGCGGCTGACGCTGGAAAGCCGCGTGCGTGGCGCCGACGGCTGGTCGCGGATCGTCGACAATGGCGCGCTGGTGGGCGAGGGACCGGCCGGGCTGCCGCCGGGTACCCGGGTGCGCGTCGAGGGACTGTTCGCGCGCGTGCCGGCACGGCGCAAGTTCCTGCGCTCGGCGCGTGCCGAATATGCCGCCTGCCTCGATGCGGTGAAACGTCTGGCGATGGCGCGCCCCGACATCGCCTTCTCGGTCGAGCATGACGGCCGCCGCGCGCTCGCCGCGCCCTATCCGGAAAGCCATCCCGACCGCGTCGCGGCGCTGACCGACCGCGCGCTGGCGGAGAACAGCGTTGCGGTCGATCTGGAGCGTGAGGGCGTGCGGCTGGGCGGCGTCGCCGGGCTGCCGACATTCAATCGCGGCACCGCCGATCACCAGTATCTGTTCGTCAACGGACGGCCGGTGAAGGACCGGCTGCTGATCGGCGCGGTGCGCGGCGCCTATGCCGAGATGCTGGCGCGAGACCGGCATGCCGTGGTCGCTTTGTTCCTCGACGTGCCGGGCGACCAGGTCGACGTGAACGTGCATCCGGCGAAGACCGAAGTGCGCTTCCGCGATCCGCAACTGGTGCGCGGCCTGATCGTCAGCGGCCTGCGCCGTGCGCTCGATGCGGCGGGCCATCGCAGCATGCAGCGCCCGAACGACGCGGCGCTGGCGATGTGGCAGAGCGAGCCTTCAAGCCCCTCCCCCTCGGGAGTTTCGGGTTGGTCATCGCCCCGCGATGACCTGAATAGCGCGGGGCGCTATTCACCCGAAACTGGGTTGGGGTGGGGCAGTGCGGCAAATACCGGTCTCGGTGAGACTTTCCCCACCCCTTACCCCTCCCCTGAAGGGGAGGGGCTATTGCTCCGTGATCGCCGCCCCACCTTCTTCGCCCCACCACCGCAGGCGCGCGCCGAACCGGCTTACGCCCCGCCGCCCGACACCGTCGCACACCCGCTCGGCGTTGCACGCGGGCAGGTGGCCAAGACCTATATCGTCGCCGAAGCCGAGGACGGTCTCGTCATCGTCGATCAGCATGCCGCGCACGAACGCCTCGTGCTTGAGCGTATGCGCGCGGCGATGGCTGGTTCGGGCGTCGCGCGGCAAGCGCTCCTGCTCCCCGAAGTGATCGAGCTCGACGAGCCCGCCTGCGACCGCCTCGAAGCGCGCGCCGCCGAGCTGGAAGCCTTCGGCCTCGAGCTCGAACGCTTCGGCCCGCGCGCGATGCTGGCGCGCGCGACGCCGGCGATGCTGGGGCAAAGCGACGTGCGCGGGCTGATCGAGGATCTCGCCGACGAACTCGCCGCGTTCGACGAGGCGCTGAGCCTGAAGGAACGTCTCGATCACGTCGCCGCGACGATGGCTTGCCACGGCTCGGTGCGCGCGGGCCGCATCCTCTCGGTCGCCGAGATGAACGCGCTGCTCCGCGAGATGGAGGTCACCCCGCATTCGGGCCAGTGCAATCACGGCCGCCCGACCTGGGTGAAGCTGGCGCATGGCGATATCGAGAAGCTGTTCGGGCGGAAATAGGGGCGGATTGATGCAGAAACCAAGGATCGATCCTGTAACCGTTGTAGGTCTCGGCCTGCTGCTCCTGCCGCTGCTGACGATGTGGCACGAGATTGGCGGCCACGCCGCCACGTGCGTCGTTCTCCATGGCAGAGTCGCCACGATCGGGGCTTTCTACGTCGATTGCGAGGGGCTGAGCGGCTGGCGGCAGGTCGCGGTATCGAGTGCCGGGGCGGCGATGGACACCGTGCTTGCGATCGTCGCATGGCAGGTCTGGCGCAGGGTGACGAGCGATCGGGCACGGTTGTTCTGGTGGTATGTCGCGGTGGTGAAGGGCTATGTCGCGGCCGGCTATTTCCTGTTCTCGGGCGTGTCGGGCTTCGGCGATTTCGGGACCGATCCGGGCAATGGCCTGGCGATCCTGCCGGCGCATGCGGTGGTCCGCATCGCGCTGATCGTGATCGGCGGGCTGGCTTACTGGCGGCTCTATCTGCTCGCGGCGCGTATGCTCGCCGGGATGCTGGGGCAGGGGATGGAGACAAAGGTGGCGCGTCGTGTCGTCGCGCATCTCTTCTATCTGACGATGGGGCTCGATGCGGTGCTGATCGGAGTGTTCAATCCCGTCGGCTTCGTGATAACGCTCATGTCGGCAGCGGCATCGTCGTTCGGCGGCAATGCCGGGCTGATCTCGGTCGGCTATGCTACCAAGGAGGCGGGCGAGCCGAAGCCGTTCACGATCGACCGGTCCTGGGCGGCGCTGGTCATCGGCGCGACGGTCAGCTTGGCGTTCGGTGCGATTCTGGGTCCGTCGCTTCATCCCTGAGCCGCTGGCGCCCGATGATGGGAATGCTGTCTCGCGGGAAACGATATGTTTCCCGTTCATCCACTGGAAAGATTTCGCCGCCTCCCCATTTGTGTTCGCGAACAAGGTTTCCTTGAAAGCTGACGGCGATGAACAAGATCCTGCCTGTCGTGTTCGCCCTCATCCCCCTTGCGGTGATGGCGAGCGCGTATGTCGTGGCTCCCTGAGCTCCCCCCTCCACCCCAAGGGAGCCATGACGAGGAAGGGCCATCCGGAACATCTCCGGATGGCCCTTTTCTTTGCCGCGAGCAGGCTTGCCGCATTTCGCGGAAAAGTTCCTTCGTGCGGCGAAAATATATCCGGAAACCTCTCGCCGCCTCGGCGATTATTGCGGGATGATGAACGAACCTCGATCCACGGGCACAGTCGACAATGTGCTGCCGCTCATTTTCGCGCTGGTGCCGTTCGTGGCAATGGTCAGCGCCTGCGTCGTCTTGCGCTGAGATTTCCCAAAAGAAAGGGCCGCCGGAGCGATCCGGCGGCCCTTTCTTTTCTTATCGCAAGCGGTGCGATCAGCCCTCGGCGGCCGCGTCCGCTTCCGGAGCGACTTCGGCGGTCGCGCCCGGCTCGGCATTGGGATCATAGGCTTCGGTGAAGCCGGCTTCGTCCTTCTCGAACATCGCCGCCATCACGTCCACGCCCTGCGCCTGCATCTCGGCCTCTTCGGGCGAGCGGGCGACGTTGACCTTGACGGTCACCGACACCTCGGGGTGCAGCGCGACCTTCACCTCGTACACGCCGATCGCCTTGATCGGCTTGTCGAGCACGATCGCCGACTTGGCGACCTTGTGGCCATCGGTCTCCAGCGCTTCGACCAGATCGCGCACCGCGACCGAGCCGTAGAGCTGGCCGGTGTTCGACGCCTGACGGATCAGCGTGACCGAGGCCTTGTCGAACGTCTTGGCTTCCTTCTCGGCATCCGTGCGGCGCGAGGCGTTGTCGGCTTCGATGCGGGCGCGGTTGGCCTCGAACACCTTCCTGTTCGCCTCGTTGGCGCGCAGCGCCTTCTTGTTCGGCAGCAGGTAGTTGCGGGCGAAGCCGTCCTTCACCTTCACCACGTCGCCGATGGCGCCGAGCTTCTCGACGCGTTCCAGCAGAATAACGTCCATCGCTGAGCGCTCCTTACTTAACCAGGTAGGGCAGCAGGCCCAGATGACGGGCGCGCTTGATGGCCTGGGCCAGCTCGCGCTGCTTCTT
>Ga0153956_1002530_pt1 | contig 13252 bp, 11 predicted proteins | sample TSFL040MetaG_FD_104704 | JGI IMG/M metagenome (GOLD analysis project Ga0153956, IMG submission 104704) | Attine ant fungus gardens microbial communities from Florida, USA - TSFL040 MetaG | ecosystem: Host-associated > Fungi > Mycelium > Unclassified | place: USA: Florida, Wekiwa Springs... | reverse complement strand
GCAAAAAGGTGGTGTTTGATACCAACTTTGATGGCGACCCGCGTTTAGTTGACGCAAATGAACGCGTAAAGAACGAGATATTGCAAGTTTTAGAGCGTGCTGAAACTGCTCAGAAAAAATAAAAGCAGTTTTGATATTGCAAATTAATAATCTATATTTGCACCTCGAATTTTAAAAATATAATTAACAAACCATGTACGCAATAGTAAGTATAGCAGGACAGCAATTTAAAGTTGCTAAAGACCAGCAGATCTTTGTACACAGATTACAAGGTGATGAAGGCGCTAGTATTGAATTTGACAATGTGTTGTTAGCAGAAAACGATGGTAAATTCAAATTAGGTACTGATTTGAAAGGCGCTAAAGTATCGGCTAAGATCGTGTCTCATTTAAAAGGTGATAAAGTAATCGTTTTCAAAAAGAAAAGAAGAAAAGGTTACAAAAAGAAAAACGGTCACCGTCAATCGTTTACCAAGATCGAGATCACTGGTATCACTTTATAATAAAAAGATTTTTAAAACAACCAGCTTAACAGCCGGTCATAAAAATATAACATAATGGCACACAAAAAAGGGGCCGGTAGTTCACGAAACGGCCGCGAATCGCATAGCAAACGTTTAGGTATCAAGATATTTGGTGGTCAGCCGGCTATTGCAGGTAACATCATCGTTCGTCAACGCGGTACTAAACACAACCCGGGCCTTAACGTAGGCATCGGTAAAGACCATACATTATTTGCTTTAATATCAGGACAAGTAGTTTTCAAAAAGAAAGCAGACAACCGTTCATACGTTTCTGTTCTTCCTTTTGAAACTGCACCGGTAGTTGAAGACGCTGCTCCGGCTCCAAAAGCTAAAGCTGCTGCTAAACCGGTTGCCGAAAAAGCTCCTGAAGTTGTAGCTGAAGCCGCTGCTCCTGCTACAGAAGAAGCCCCAAAAGCAAAAAAGGCAGCACCTAAAAAGAAAGCTGCTGACGCTGAAGAAGCAACTGAAGCTGCTGAATAAGAATTTGTAACAATTACACAAAAGCCTGTATTATTTGATACGGGCTTTTTGCATTTTAACCCGGCGTAGCTTAAACTACAAAGTTTGAGAACTTGGTAAGTTTACAATATTATTATCCCTTTACAGGCAGGTGTGATAATGATAAACCGTATACGCCATCTATCGCGCTAAATTTGAAACAGAGACGTTTTAAAATATAAGCAAAGAGCTTTGCCTGCCAACGCCATTGCCGAAAGACAAAGTTTGATTTTCATACATCAGGTTATCGGGGTACCAAAAATATGCTGATTATATGCATCAGATGATATCTCCGCTGTAAAAACTTAGCACTAATACTCTCTTACCATTAAGCTATCGGCAAAATCCCGCAGGTATTGTTTGTTTTCTTCAGGTAGGTTTATTTTCTCCAGGGCTTCAAAAGCCTGGTCGGCATATTTTTGCATGGTTTCTTCGGCATGCTGTTTTACCTGTATGGCGTTGTAGATATTAGTTACCGCCCCAATTTTTTGTTGGTTATCAAAGTCGCCGGCCTCGATCCATTTATGAAGCTCGGCCTTTTGCGCTTCGGTAGCTAATTCTAAAGATTTGATAAGCAGGTAGGTTTTTTTATTAGAGATGATATCGCCGCCCACCTGTTTACCAAATTTTTCGGGCAAGCCGTATACATCCAGAATGTCATCTTGTAATTGGAAAGCCAGACCCAGGTTTTCGCCAAATTCGGCAATCAATTCGGCATCTTTCAGATCGGCGCCGCCTAAAATTGAACCAATCTTTAAAGCTCCACCCAAAACTACAGCGGTTTTAAGGCGAATCATATAGATGTATTCGTCAATCTTAACATCATTGCGTGTTTCAAAGTCCATATCCAGTTGCTGGCCCTCGCATACACCTACGGCAGTAGTATTGAATATGTCCAGAATAACGCGCAACAGCCTGTCTTCAACCTGCATCATTAGTTTGTAGCCTTCAATCAGCATCACATCGCCCGATAGGATAGCCGCATTTTGGTTCCAGCGCTCATGTACAGTTGTTTTGCCCCGGCGCAGCGGCGCATTATCCATAATATCATCGTGCATTAGGGTAAAATTATGAAACACCTCTATAGCAAGGGCCGGTGGCAGTGCTTTCTCCACATCGCCGCCAAATAAATCGCAGGCCATTAGCAATAGAGCAGGCCGCATACGTTTGCCGCCCATGCTTAATATGTAATAGATGGGCTCATAAAGCTCGGCCGGGTAAGGCGGATATTTGAGCTCGGTAACAGCTTTATCAATTAACAACTGTAAATCTTGTAGTTCTCTCATCTTTTATTTGGGTGAGGCTATGAGCTATGAACGGCGGACAGTAAATGGTGAGTATTTACTGTTCACTATTTTATAATAGCCCTTCACTCACAATTCTCAATTCACTAATCTTGTACTAATGAAAAATCAATTTGCTTTTTAGCCAGATCAACATTTTTTACGCGGATCTTCACTTCATCTCCTAAACGGTATGCCTTTTTTTTGCGCTGGCCTATGATCTGGTAATTTTTCTCGTCTAAAGTATAAAAATCATCAGAAATATCGCGCAGGCGAATCATACCCTCGCACTTATTTTCAATGATCTCGACGTACATGCCCCATTCTGTAACTCCTGAAATTACGCCGCTATAAATATTACCAACCTGATCTTGCAGAAACTCAGCCTGTTTATATTTTACTGATGATCGTTCAGCATCGGCAGCGCGTTTTTCCATTTGCGAGGCATGCTGGCACATTTTTTCATAATGTTCGGCATTTACTGATTGCCCGCCGGCCAGGTAATGCTCCAGTAATCTGTGTACCATCACATCAGGATAACGGCGAATAGGCGAGGTAAAGTGTGTATAATGATCAAAAGCCAAACCGTAGTGGCTGCTGGTTTTGGTAGTGTAAATAGCTTTCGCCATTGAGCGAATTGCCAGATGTGTTAACACGTTTTGCTCTTTCTTGCCTTCCGCATCTTCCATCAAATGGTTTAGCGAGCGGGCAATTTCTTTGTCAGATTTGGTGTTGATCTTATATCCAAATCGCGCAGCAAAATTGGCAAAACTGTTCAAAGCATCAGGCTTAGGCGAGTCGTGAGCACGGTATACAAAAGTATATTTGTGCTTGCCTTTACCCATTTTGCTTACATGCTCGGCAACCTTGCGATTGGCCAGTAGCATAAAGTCCTCGATCAGCTTATGAGCGTCTTTGCGTTCTTTAACATAAACACCGGTTGGTTTGCCATTTTCGTCAAGGATAAATTTAACCTCGGTAGTTTCAAAGCTGATGGCGCCGGCTTTAAACTTGCGGTCGCGCAGTATATAGGCCAGCTCGTTCAGTTTTAAGATTTCATCCTTGTAATCGCCCTCATGGGTTTCAATAACCTGTTGCACTTCTTCGTAAGTAAAACGGCGGTTTGAGTGGATCACCGTTTTACCAAACCATTGATTAATAATATTTGCTTTTTCATCCAGCTCGAAAATGGCAGCAAAACAAAGTTTATTCTCATTGGGCCGTAATGAACATAAGCCGTTTGACAAACGTTCAGGCAGCATCGGTATCACGCGGTCGACGAGATAAACAGAAGTGCCACGCTCATAAGCTTCCTTATCCAGGGCCGAATCAGGAATGATATAATGCGATACATCGGCGATATGAATACCCACCTCGTAATTGCCGTTATCCAGTTTTTTGAAAGATAAAGCATCGTCAAAATCCTTAGCATCAAATGGGTCAATAGTAAAAGTAGTGATGTCCCGGCAATCGCGGCGTTTGGCTATTTCTTCTTTGGTGATATCCGCCGGGATAGATTCAGCTTCATGCTCAACCTCGGCAGGGAATGAGAGCGGGAAACCATATTCGGCCAGGATAGCATTCATCTCGGTATCATTCTCGCCTTGTATACCCAGAATGTGTTTGATGCGGCCGACAGGATTTTTAGCTTGCGCGGGCCAGTCGGTAATTTCTGCTACAGCCTTGATACCGTTCTTAGCGCCGTTTAAATCGGCCATAGGTATAAAAATATCATGCAGCATCTTCCTGTCATCGGGGATAAAGAACGCGTAATGCTCTGATAGTTTTACAATACCGGTAAATTCGGTTTTGGCACGTTTGATCAGCTCAATTACCTCGCCCTCTTTACGGCGGCCTTTGGTTTTGGCATAAACATATACTTTGACGCGGTCGCCGTTTAGTGCGGTACGCAGTTTACGCGGGGCAATATAAATATCGTTTTCGTCCGGATCATCGGTAACAATAAAGGCCGAGCCGTCGCTGGTCATATCGACGATACCTTCAACAAAGGTTTTAAGTTCTATAAGCTGGAATTTGCCCGGCGATACTTGTTTCAGAACCTGTCTGAATTCTTCTTCCTCAAGTATCTCCAGGATAGTTTCGCGAGCTTCCGGGTCGCGTATATTGAGTTTGGCCGACACCTGCTTATAATTGAGCGGCTGATTGTCTCCCTGCTCAAAAACATCAAGCACCATTTGCGTTAGCACCTGGTTTATGGACGGGCCTTTTTTCTTCTTTTTAGACATACGGTAAATGTATTTATGCGAAGATACACGAATATGTTTGCAAGTGCGATTTTTAAAGTTTTAAAACTGCGGGATAGCCTCTATTAATCGCCTGGTATAATCCTGCCGCGGGTGGTTATACACATCATCAGGATCGCCTATCTCTACTATCTGTGCTTTGTTCATTACCATTACGCGGTCTGAGATGTGTTTAATAACCGATAAGTCATGCGAGATAAAAATATAGGTAAGGTTGAATTCCCCTTGTAACTCGCGCAGCAGGTTCAATACCTGCGCCTGTACTGAAACATCCAGTGCAGATACCGATTCGTCGCAAATAATGAATTTAGGTTGTAAGGCCAGTGCACGCGCAATTACGATACGTTGCCGCTGTCCGCCCGAAAACTCATGCGGATACCGGTCAAAATGTTCGGCCGAAAGGCTGACACGCTCCAACAAAGTAAGTACATGTTTTTTGCGTTCACTATCGTTGCCATAAAGCTCATGCACCTGCAAAGGCTCCATAATGGATTGGCCTACTGTACGCCTTGGGTTTAACGACGAATATGGATCCTGAAAAATGATCTGGATATCGCGGCGTATATTCCGCAGCCCTGATTTATTGAGCTTAAGTAGATCGGTTCCGTCAAAGTTTATACTGCCGCTGGTGGGTTCGATAAGTCTTAAAATGCTGCGGCCCAAGGTTGTTTTACCGCAGCCTGATTCGCCAACCAAGCCCAGAGTTTCACCGGGATAAACTTCAAAATTGACATTGCTAACCGCCTTTATTACAGACTTTTTCAACTTAAAAATACCCTTGCTTACCGGAAACCACGTATTCAGTTTTTCAATTTTCAAAATAGGTTGTCCGCTATATATTTTTTTATGACGGTTAATAAGCTCGTCTTTGGTATATGAATAGGCTTTGCGAATGTTTTCAATACTATCTTCATTACCCATAAAATCCGTTATAACCGGTAGCTTTTTCAGCCGTAATTTAACGGATGGACGGCAAGCCAGCAAGCCTTTGGTGTAAGGATGTTCCGGATGTTTTAAAATGTGTTTGACATCGCCCTGCTCAACGATCTTACCTGTATACATTACGAGCACACGGTCGGCTATTTGGTTGATCACACCCAAATCGTGTGAAATAAAGATTAAGCTCATGCCGCGCCGTGCTTTCAGTTGTTTCAACAGCTCGATGATGGTTTGTTGTATCGTGACGTCAAGTGCCGTTGTCGGTTCGTCAGCGATCAATATCTCCGGATCGCATGACAGCGCCATGGCGATCATGACACGCTGCTTTTGCCCGCCGGATAATTGATGCGGGTAACTGTCAAATATTTGCTTGGGGCGGGGGAGTTGCACCTCTTTAAAAAGACCAATGGCTTGCATACGTGCCGCTTTCTTTGACAAGCCTAAGTGCAGTTGAATGGCCTCGGCCACCTGGAATCCGCAAGTTAAAACCGGGTTAAGCGAGGTCATGGGTTCCTGGAAGATCATAGCGATCTTGTTGCCACGAAACGCCTGCATTTCTTTTTCAGGCAATTTCAGAATATCTGTATCGTCAAGCGTTACCCGGCCTTGTATGGTAGCTGTATTTTTATCCAGCAAACGCATTATTGCCAGCGAAGTAACAGATTTGCCTGACCCTGATTCGCCCACAATACCTATGGTTTCGCCGTTGGCTAATTGAAAGGAAACATCCTTAACAGCCTCGAATTGGCCGGCAGGGGTTTTAAACTGAATATTTAACTTGGTGACAGTGAGCATCAGCCTACAATAGTAATATTTTCGGTGGCAATAAGTTCTTCGCCACGGTAGCGTCTTAAAAGTTGCGCTGTAGCGATAACGTCCTTTTGGCAGTAGGTGCAGATGCGTTCCAACTGGTTATCGTTCCAGTAAACGGCCCCCACCATGCTGCCATCGATATCATCCTTGGGTGTTGGGATATCAAATATTGCGGTAAGCAGATTTAACGAGGTAAAGTTTTTATAATCGCCAAACTTCCAAAGCTCCATGGTGTCCAAATGGTTGACCTCCCATGGTTTTTTAGCCGATATGTCCAATTGCTTTGGTAATAGCAAACTGTTAATTAACATTCTGCGGCACAAATAAGGAAAATCAAACTCCTTTCCATTGTGCGCACACAAAATCAGGCTTGGCGGCTGTGCGGCAAGCATATGTGAAAACTTTTCTAGTAACTCTTTTTCGTTATGCCCTGCGAAGGATTTTACGCGCAAGCCTTTAGGCGACCCGCCGGTAAAAATGCCGACAGAAATACAAATGATCTTGCCAAACTCAGCCCAGATACCGGCGCTTTCATAAAAATCCTCTGCGGTTTCTTCTTTACGCAAACGCTGTGTTTTCATGTCCCAAAGTTTTTTAAAATGGTCGGGCACTTCGGCGTGGGTAGCATATTGGGGCACCGTCTCAATGTCAAGCACCATTATCTGACTCAGGTCGTATTGTTCAAGCATACAGCTAATATAAACTATCTGCATGGTAATTGTCAATTTTAAGCTTGTGTTGACGGCGGGGTGACAGAACCGTACTTGTTTCTGTTATCAAGTTTTAAATCCATTTTTGCTGCTGCTGGCGCTCCAACCGTCGCCCAAAAACATTACAGCACTTTCCTCATCTTTTTTATCACGGTGAATATATTCCCGGGTTTTATTTAAACGAAGGAGGCTTTAGAGATGGCCTTACCTTCGGCATTCATATCCGTTAACAGGTTTCGCAATTTTATTTCTTTGATTTTGAGGGCAAAATGTTGCTTAATAAAAAAAGACTGAGATGTTTGTAGCGCATTAGCAGGTTAAACCGTTTAATTAAAATATAACTTTTCAGATGAAAGGTGAATAATTTTAAATTGAACAAACCCAACGAAACAATGGTTGGTTGCGAAGTTTCTATAGTTAACCGCAGGTAAATTATTTAGTAATTAATTATGAAGTACTTAAACAAATTAAGCTGCTATTTTGGCTGGCACAAATGGATACACAGGGGCTTATTTGAGCGTTATTGCTTTAAATGTCACATGCATCAATTAAGGTCGCGCCCGCATATGAATAAGTGGGTTGATGGTGAGGCGGAATCTGTTTAAGTAAAATACTGTTCAATAAAAAAGGCCGGTTTACCGACCTCTGTTCATTTTATGTATTATAACCTAATATTTTAAGCACTTGCTTGCTGTTTTGTTCTTCGCCAAATACCTCGAAATTAAATGTCTCATCGCGATTACGGCGTATAATAACATGCTTTGGCGATGGCAGCAAACAGTGATGAATACCGCCATAACCGCTCAATACCTCCTGATAAGCGCCGGTATTAAAGAAACCTAAATATTGAACTTTGCGGGTCTTAGGCATGAACACGCTGTTCATATGTGCTTCCTGGTTGTAATAGTCCTGCCCGTCGCAGGTTATGCCGCCCAGATTAACACGTTCATATTCTGAATCCCAGTTATTTATTGGCAATAGAATATACTTTTGATTTAAAGCCCAAACATCGGGAAGATTAGTAATGAATGAGCCATCAAGCATCAGCCAGCGTTCACGATCATTTTGTTGTTTGCGGCCCAATACCTTGTATAAAATACCAGAAGCTTCGGCTACGGTATATTTACCAAACTCGGTAATAATATCCGGTTCTACGGTGTCGTTTTCGGCACAGATCTCTTTGATACGTTTAACGATCTCATTGATCATGTACTCATAATCAAAGTCAAATACCAGTGAATCTTTGAAAGGCATACCGCCGCCAATATCCAAAGTATCCAGATGCGGGTTGATCTTTTTGAACTTGCAGTACAGAGTTACGTATTTTTCTAACTCGTTCCAGTAATACGGCGTGTCAGAAATACCTGAGTTAATGAAGAAGTGAAGCAGTTTTACCTGGAAGTTTGGATTGCTTTCGATCTTATTGTAATAAAAATCAATAATGTCCTCCATACGGACACCCAAACGCGAAGTATAAAATTGCGAGTCAGGCTGTTCCTCGGCAGCTATACGGATACCCAGGTTACAAGGGGTTGTTAGCTCAACCTCATCGTCATACAGGTTAAATTCTTCTTTGTTATCCAATACCGGGATGATGTTTTTAAAGCCATCGTGCAGCATATCAATGATATACTGTTTGTATTGAAATGTTTTGAAGCCATTACAAATAACGGTCATGTCTTTACTGATCACACCTTTTTTCTCCAGCGCGTCAATCATCGGCATATCAAAAGCTGATGATGTTTCCAGGTGGATATCGTTCTTTAAAGCCTCTTCAACAATATGCTTAAAGTGCGAACTTTTGGTGCAATAGCAATATTTATAAGTGCCACGATAGTTGTTCTTAATAATAGCCTGTTGGAACAACAATTTAGCCTGCTGTATTTTTTTAGTAATAATAGGCAAATAAGTAAAACGCAGGGGAGTACCGTACGTCTCAATCATCTCCATTAAATTAAGATCATGAAAGTACAATTCGTCTTCAATGATCTGGAAGCCTTCCTGTGGAAAGCCAACGCTCAAGTCAAGAAATTCCTGGTAACTCTGCATCTATTAAATTTTTCGCAAAAATGTAATTTTTAAATGGAAAATACACCCAATTATTATTGGAAATTTTATAGTCGAAATGTAATTTATTTTGCCTTCAGTCAATAACCATTAGTGGCTGGTTTACAGATGCATTTATTTTGGCGATAAATGCACTTCGGCAATCATGCATCGGGCACTGCCGCCGCCATTGGTTTCTATAGTATTTATATCTGCATAAATTAATTTTCCAAATGCAGATAGCGCGGATTTTTGCTGATAGTTCAATACATCAAAAGCGCTTTTTGACATCACGATCAAGGTTTTGCCGGCATTGTTTTTGATCTCCAGCATGTTACCCGCAAAATGGTTCATTTGGTCAAAGCTGATGTCAATGATTTGTTTGCCGGTATCGGTTAGGTTCTGTATAACATTTTCTTTTTCAGTATTTTCAGCAATGCTATTTAAACATATGGTTGCAAAATTACTGCCTACGCACATCATCACATTGGTATGATAAACGGCAAAATTATTTTGATCAAGAGCGTGGAAAGTTATAGGCTTATACTTAGTTTGCCTGCAAAAGTCCTCCAATACTTCCTCATCAGTTCGCGGCGACAAACAAGCATAGGCAATTTTATTTTCCCGATCTAAAACCATGCTGCCCGTGCCTTCTAAAAATTGTTGCTTTTGCTCAAAGCCACTCATGTCAATTATGTGTTTTATGCTAAAGTTATCTTCCAAAGTGCGGATGATATCCTCACGACGCTCCAGCCTGCGGTTTTTGGCTTGCATAGGGTAGGTAAATACATCACCGTTGTCATGAAGGGATATCCAGTTGTTCGGGAAGATAGAATCGGGCGTGTGTGGTAGAGGCGTGTCTTCAATAACCGTTACTGACACGCCGTTATCGCGCAATACTTTTACCAGCCCGTCAAATTCAGCCAGGGCCTTTATCTGTACCAATTGCTGGTCAGTGCTTTCAGTTTGAAAGGTATTGCTGGCGGCAGTTTGCTGGTTAAAACCAAAACTAACTGGGCGTATCATTAACAAGTTTGAAGTAGCTTGCATTATACAACGATATATAATGAATGTAACAATAACTTTCAATAATTGTTAAGAATGAGCTTTGTAATCTAATATATCGCCGGGTTTGCAGTTTAATTCGCGGCAAAGTGCTTCAAGGGTATCAAAACGCACGCCTTTAACTTTACCTGTCTTTAATAGAGAAAGGTTAGTCATGCTGATGTCCAGCCGCTCGGCCAGTTCTTTTAATGAGATTTTGTTTTTGGCCATCTCTACATCCAGATTTACGATAATTGCCATTATACAAACTCCTCATTTTCTTTTTTAAGTGTAAAACCATATTTGAAAACATCGGCAATAATGAATGTAACTATGGCCCACATAACGCCGCTAAGCCCAACACTCCAATAATATGCTGAAAAACGGATATCATTTATAAAATGACTAAAAGTTATATTCATAACTATGTGTTTAGCTATCTCTATAAAAGTCAGCCCTAAAAAAGTATATCCTATAATTTGCAATCGCTTAATATTATCGGGATCGAACGGTGTGCCATTTTTTATTGAGTAAAAAAAATCGCGAAAAGTTCTGAATTGAATAAATAATACCCAGCCAAAGCTAATCAGGTATAAGTAGGTAGGAAATACCGTAAAAAAGCTTCGTTTAAAAGATGCTTTTACCGCTGCGTTGTTGGCTACAATATTTATATCCTTCACTTCGTCACTGTTAGGTACTATATTTGTTTTTATTGGCTGTCGGTCCACCCGTATATAGTTGGTAACCTCAAGATAGTCTGAGGTAGAAAACTTAATGGTTGCAGCTAAAAGTGCCACTCCGGTAAAAATTAATGTAAGCACTCTAAGTACATCAAATAATTTAGGTAAAATTTTTAATGCGATTGAATTGGTTTTCATATCTGTAATAATTTAATTAATACAAATATATAAAAATTAAATTCAAAACGATAATTATTTTATGTTTTACGTAAAATAATTATCAAAATGTATTAAATTAGGATATCGCGTTGCAATGGCATGCTCATGCAATGAAACCCTCCGCGTGCTCTTGAAAGCTCGGCCGACGGCATCAGGATCAAGGTATTTTTCATGGTCTGCGGGTCGGTTTCATCATTTTCAAATTTATTGAGCAGGTCTTTCACTTTAGTTACTTTAAACCCATTTTTTTTAAACGCTTCTACAGTCTTATCGTTGCGGTCATAACCTAAAACTACACCTTCCTTAACAGCAAGTAAATTACATGAGTCTGTCCACTGCTCGCGGGCATCATAAGGGAAAGTATCATTGCCCGAGTAAATGAACTGGGTAGGCTCTGTACTTTTTAAATCGTTCTGGCTGATATCATTCAGCAGATCTTCAATACTACTAAACGTACGCGGTTTCTTTTTGCCCTGTTCAAACTGTGTGATCTCTGTGCGGTCTTTATCCTTCACCTTTTTGTCGGCAAACCAGGCTATGGGTTCGCTGTCTTCGGCAGGTATTTGGTTTGTGGCCAACGAGTGCAGTAATACCCAAACATTGCGTTTCACTTGGGTAAACACGGTATCAATATGCATGTAATCGCGGCGATGCGGAATCTTGACAACCGTAATCTTTTTTACCACATTATGGGTAAACAACAGTTTAATAGCCTCGTTGGCGCCGCTGGCCGATGTACGCTCACTGCAACCAATAATTAAATGGTCCCGGCTTATCATCATTACATCTCCGCCTTCCAGGGTTGTCTTCTCATCCTGATCTTCGCCCGGGCGAAGGAAGTGCTGCACAATTTCAGGGATCTCTAAAATATTATCCTGGTAGGGCGCAAATATCGGGTGATTAAAAAAAATATAACGAGCCAGTAAAGTCTCGCGCGAACGCGCCTTTTTTGCAGGCTTATTAAGCAGCATATAATTATTAATGGCGATGCCGATATCCCTTGAAAATATTAAATTGGGGATAGGGGCAAATATCATTTCATTATTATCTAACGATCCCGAAATAAATATCTTGGCCAACTCAACAGGCTCTGTTTCTGTTAGTTTTTGCTGCAGGCGATAATTGCAGCTCTCGATAGCGCAAACAGAAGCTGTAAGTTTATTGCGTATATCTTCGTCTTTCAAAATATCAGCCAGCAGGCTTTGTATTTCAATTACCTTATTTGAAGCATAAAAGGCCTTGTTATCAGGCTTGAAAAAATCGCGGTTATTTTCACGGGCGTCAATCTCTTTGAGTCTGCCCTTAATTTTAGCCGGGTCTAAAAAATAAAGCAAAAGTTTGACATAATAGTCGTATTCGTTTTTGCGCATGCTATCCAGGTGTACAATATCTTCAAATAGCCAGTCTTGCGCTTTTGAGGGTACTACCCGGCCAAGGCCATTATCGGGGCTGTGAATTAACAGTGCGCGCAGGTCGCCAATTTCTGAGGTTACGTTTAACTTAAAATCTTTACCAGGTTTTATCATAAAAATGTTTAGCAACGCAAAGCTATTCAGATTTTGGCTTTAATCAAATACCAGCATCCGGGCTTTAATCTTTCAGCCAAACTTCCCGACTAAAATGTTAATTTTGCCGCATGAATTTTATTATTGATGCCACCGTTAAAGCCGTTAAAAACCTGTATCAAACAGACATTGATGCATCTGCCGTAAGTTTACAGGAAACCCGTAAGGAGTTTGAGGGCCAGGTTACTATAGTTACTTTTCCGTTTACCAGGTTCTCCAAAAAATCGCCTGAGCAAACCGGCGCCGAGATTGGCGGGTACCTGCAAAATGAGTTAGCAGAGGTATCGGCATTTAATGTAATAAAAGGATTCTTAAATATCTCTATCGCCAGCGCTTATTGGATAGATCAGCTGAACAATGTTATTGCTGCCGATGATTTTGCGGTTATTAAGCCTAACGGTAAAAAAGTGATGGTTGAATACTCATCGCCCAATACTAATAAGCCGCTGCATTTGGGCCACGTGCGTAATAACCTGTTGGGCTACTCGGTGACTCAAATTTTGGCCGCTGCCGGATATGAGGTGATCAAGGCCAATTTGGTGAACGACCGCGGAATACACATCTGCAAATCAATGCTGGCCTGGCAAAGGTTTGGCAATGGCGAAACCCCACAGTCAACCGGTATGAAAGGCGACCACCTGGTGGGCAAATACTATGTTATATTCGAT
>Ga0153956_1002529_pt1 | contig 13254 bp, 17 predicted proteins | sample TSFL040MetaG_FD_104704 | JGI IMG/M metagenome (GOLD analysis project Ga0153956, IMG submission 104704) | Attine ant fungus gardens microbial communities from Florida, USA - TSFL040 MetaG | ecosystem: Host-associated > Fungi > Mycelium > Unclassified | place: USA: Florida, Wekiwa Springs... | reverse complement strand
GGTGCAGCAGCTGTCGGGCGCGGAGACCCAGCTGTCAGGCGCGCTGGGGCGGCTGTTCGCCGTGGCGGAGGCCTATCCGGACCTCAAGGCCAACCAGAACATGATGCAGCTGTCCGAGGAACTCACGTCCACGGAAAACAAGGTCGCGTTCGCGCGCCAGGCCTACAACGACTCCGTGATGGGTTACAACAACCGGCGCGAGGTGTTCCCCAACAGCCTGCTGGCGGGCACGTTCGGGTTCCTGCCGGCGCAGCCGCTGGAGATTTCCAAGCCCGAGGCGCGCGAGGCGCCGAAGGTGGGCTTCACCTCTTAAACCTGGGGGCGGCGGTGGATTTCTATGCCTACCAGGCGACTGCGCGGCGGCAGTCGCGCGTGTTCGTGCTGTTGTTCATCGTGGCGCTGGCGTGCGTGGTGCTGGCGCTGGACGCGGTGCTGTTCACGGTGCTCGATGCGCGCGACGGGGCGCGCTATGCCTCCTATGGCTATGGGGAGTCGCAGCAGTACGCATCGCCGGGCGTGGGCCCGCTGGACTACGCCCGCCGCCATCCGGACACTGCGCTCGGCATCTCGCTCCTGATCCTGGGTGTGATCGGGATCGCCAGCGCCTTCAAATCGCTGGAGCTGCGGGCCGGCGGCGCGGTGGTGGCGCGCTCGGTGGGCGGCGTGCGGGTGGACCCGGATACCTCGGATCCGGCGCTGCGCCGGCTGCGCAACATCATCGAGGAAATGGCCGTTGCCGCCAGCGTGCCGGTGCCCGAGGTGTACGTGCTGGAGCAGGAGCCGGCGATCAACGCCTTTGCCGCCGGCCAGACCCCGGCCAATGCGGCCATCACCGTGACCCGTGGCGCGCTCGACCAGCTGACCCGCGATGAACTGCAGGGCGTCATCGGGCATGAGTTCAGTCATATCGTCAACGGCGACATGCGCCTGAACGTGCAGCTGATGGGCGCGATTTTCGGTTTGCTGGTCATCGCGGTGATCGGCCGCATGATGTTCTATTTCGCACCGCGCGGCGGCGACCGTGATCGCCGTGGCGGGGGCATGGGCTGGGTGGGGGTGGGGCTCGCCGTCATGGCGCTGGGCTACATCGGGCTGATGGCCGGCCGCATCCTGCAGGCTGCGGTCAGCCGCCAGCGCGAACGGCTGGCGGATGGCTCGGCGGTGCAGTTCACACGCAACACCGACGGCCTGAAGGGTGCGCTGATGAAAATCGCGGCCTCGGAGTACGGCTCGCGATTCGTGGCCGCCGACGCCGAGCAGGTGGCGCACATGCTGTTCGCGCCCGGCCTGGACCGGATTTTCGCCACCCACCCGCCGCTGCTCGAGCGCATCCGCGAACTCGACCCGCACTTTGATCCGGCCGAGCTCGAACGGCTGGCGGCGCGTTCCGCGACGGTGGCTCCGGGTGGGAACGGGCCGGCTGCCGCCACCGCGGGCGGCGCTGCCACCGGCACGGCCAGTGCTTTTGCCGGCGCTGGCGGGACGGTTCAGGCTGCCGCGGCCGCTGCGACGGTTGGCGCGGCCTCGGCCGGCACGCCCGGTTCCCCGGCGTATGCCCGGGCGCTGGTGCTGGCGCTTCTGGCCAGCCGCGATCCGGCGGTGCGGCAGGCGCAGGGGCAGCTGCTTTCCCGGCGCCTGGGTCCCGCGGAGTTCGAGGCCATCAATGCCGCCGGCGCGCAGGCTGGCAACCTGCCGCCCATGCAGCGGCTGCCGATGCTGCTGACGCTGTTCCCGAGCCTGCGTCGCCTGCCACGCGTCGAGCGGCAGCAACTGGCGCAGCTGGCGCAGGACCTCATCCACCTGCATGCCGGCATCGAGGTGTTCGAGTTCTGCCTGGGGCAGTTGCTGGGCATGCTGCTGACCGACGAAATGACCGCGCAGCCGCCCCACGGCACCCTGACCCTGGAACAGGCGGCCCCCTCGGTGCACGCGTTGTTTGCCACCCTGGCGCGTTGTGGCAGCAGTGATGAGCAGGAAATCAACGCGGCTTACGATGCGGGCATCCGCGGCGTACTGGCCCGGCCCGTGCCCTATGCCACCTATGACGACTGGCCGCAGCGCACCAGTGATGCGCTGGGCCGGCTGGGGCAGTTGCGGCCGCAGGAGAAGCAGAAGCTCATCGATGGCCTGGTGCGCACCGTCGCGGCTGACGGGCGGCTGGCGGTGGAGGAGGACGAACTGCTGCGCACCACCTGCGCGTTGCTGCACTGCCCGATGCCGCAGCTGGGCGCCGGCTGAGATCAGCGCCACGAATCAACCGGCAGCAACTGGCGCCAATACCTCCCCTGTATCCGGTATCGCCTGACCGCGCCGGGTGTTCGCGGCAGAAATGCCGCTGTGCTGCGCGGCGCCGGCCGTCCCGGGCTAACCGGCGTCCTCCAGGAACGCGCTGATCTCGCCGCCGAAGCGTTGGACCTCGATCAGGAAGGAGTCGTGGCCCTCGATGCAGTCGAGGGGCGCGAAGCGTGTCTTGACGCCCGCGGCGGTGAAGGCGGACGCCAGCTGGCGCTGTTCGGCGATGGCGAACAGCATGTCGCTTTCCACGCCGATCACCAGCGCGTTTTCCACCCCGGAGCGCTTCAGCACCGCCGGGATGCTTTCGCCGTGCCGGGCAAGGTCAAAACGGTCCATGGCGCGCGACAGGTAGAGATAGCAGTTGGGGTCGAAGGCGCGCACGAAGCGGCGGGCATGCAGTTCCAGGTAGCTCTGGATGGCGAATTCCGGCCCGAAGGGATCGCCGTCGCGCAGGTCTTCCTTGGCGGGCTCGCGCCCGAAGCGCTGCACCCATTCGCCGGCCGAGCGGTACGTCATCATGCCGAGCTTGCGCGCGATGCGCATGCCGGTGGCCGGTGGATGTTCGTCGGTGTAATGCCCGTCCTTGAAGTCCGGGTCGCGCAGGATGGCCTCGCGCTGGATGGAGCGCAGGGCGATGGCGAAGGGCGAGGCCGCGGCGGTGCCGGAGATGCTGATCAGGTTGCGGGCCGCGCCGGGGAACAGCGCCGCATAGGCCAGCACCACGATGCCTCCCAGCGAGGGACCGATGACGGTATGGGCACGCGTCACGCCGAGGCTGCGCAGGACCTCGTAGCCGCCGCGGGCGATGTCTTCGACGGACAGGTCCGGGAAGTCCACGCGATAGGGCTTGCCGGTGGCCGGGTCGATCGACAGCGGGCTGGTGGAGCCGAAGGCGGACCCCAGGGAGTTGACGCACACCACGAACAGCTTCGAGGTATCGAGCGCAAGGCCGGGACCGATCATGTCCTGCCACCAGCCGGGGCTGGGGTCGGCCGTGGAGGAGCGGGCGTGCGCGGGCGGGGACAGGCCGGTGAACAGCAGCACGGCATTGTCGCGCTGCTGATTCAATTCCCCCCAGGTTTCGTAGGCAATGACTGCCTTATGCAACACTCCGCCGCGATACAGGACAAAGGGGTCCGGCAAGTCGGCATAGCGGCGGGCATCGCCGCGGGAGGGGCCCGAGGCAACGCCGGAGGTGTCCGCAAGATCGCCCGCCTGAGCGGCGGGTGACAGGGGCAGGCCCCGCTCAGGGCTCGGGGTCGCCACCGTCGCTGATTCCTTCAAACAGGGGCGTGGACAGGTAGCGCTCGGCGGTATCCGGCAGCATCGCCAGGATCACGCTGCCCTGCGGGGCATCCTTGGCCACGGCCAGGGCGGCAGCAAAGGTGGCGCCAGAGGAAATGCCGCAGAAGATGCCTTCTTTGCGAGCCAGGGCGCGGGCGGTCTCGATGGCGGTGGTGTCGGATACCGTGACGAGGCGGTTTGCCACCTTGCGGTTGAGCACGCCGGGCACGAAGTCCGGGGTCCAGCCCTGGATCTTGTGCGAAGCCCAGGGCTTGCCGGCCAGCATGGCGGCGTTTTCCGGCTCCGCGGCCACCACCTGGACCTCCGGGCGCGCCACATGCAGCACCTCGCCCACGCCGGTCAGGGTGCCGCCGGTACCCCAGCCGCTGACGAAGTAATCCAGCCGCCGACCGGCAAAATCACTGAGGATTTCCGCGGCGGTGGTGTTGCGGTGGTAGGCCGGGTTGGCCTCGTTCTCGAACTGCCGGGCCAGGAACCAGCCGTGCTTGTCCGCCAGTTCCTGCGCCTTTTTCACCATGCCGGTACCGCGCTCGGCGGCCGGGGTCAGGATCACCTTGGCGCCCAGGGCGCGCATGATGCGCCGGCGTTCCACCGAGAAGGTCTCCGCCATGACCGCCACGAACGGATAGCCCTTGGCGGCGCACACCATGGCCAGTGCGATGCCGGTGTTGCCGGAGGTGGATTCCACGACGGTCTGGCCGGGCTTGAGGGTACCGCGGCGCTCCGCGTCCTCGATGATAGCCAGCGCCAGGCGGTCCTTGACCGAGGACATCGGGTTGAAGAACTCGCACTTGACGTACATGCGGACGTTGGACGGCGCCAGGCGCTGGATGCCCACGATGGGAGTCCGGCCCACGGTGCCCAGGATGTTGTCGTAGATCATGCGGAACCTTCCGTTAAGCTAATCTATGGCGGAAATGCGCCTGCGGTGATTGCTGCCCGGCCGGCAAAAACCGCGTTTTTGCCGGCCTGGACGGGCGGCCTGATGAGTGCAGGCCGCAATACTGCCATGGCGTGGCGCCCGCGGGCCATGTCCGACCCAATATAAGCTTATGTCCTGATAGCCTAAGTGGAAGCTTCCGAACGCCTGCAGAAACTCCTGGCCGGTGCCGGTCACGGCTCGCGGCGGACCATCGAGGAATGGATCCGGGACGGCCGGGTCAGCGTCAATGGCCGCGTGGCTGAACTCGGTGTGCGCGCAACCGCCGCGGACGATATCCGGCTGGACGGCAAGAAACTTGAGCTTGGCGGTATCGCGCCCGCCGGGACCAGCACCGTACTCCTCTATAACAAGCCGCTGGGCGAGGTCACCACCCGCAGTGATCCGCAGGGCCGGCCGACGGTGTTCGAGCGCCTGCCGCAGCCGCCGCACGGCCGCTGGATCGTCGTCGGCCGCCTGGACGTGAACACCTCCGGGCTGCTGCTGTTCACGACCGATGGCGGGCTGGCGCACCGGCTGATGCACCCCTCGGCTGAAGTGGAGCGCGAGTACCTGGTGCGCTCACGGGGAGTGCTCTCCCCCGCGCAGCTGCGCCGGCTGCTGGACGGGGTGCAGCTCGAGGATGGTCCGGGCCGCTTTGACAGCGTGAGCCCCAGTCGCACCGAGGGTGCCCATGCCTGGTACCGCGTGGTGCTGCGCGAAGGCCGCAACCGTGAGGTCCGGCGGCTGTGGCAGGCCGTGGACAGCGAGGTCAGCCGGCTGTTGCGCATCCGCTATGGCCCGGTGCAGCTGCCGAAGGACATGGTGACCGGAGCCTGGCAGTTGCTGGGGGCGGATCAGGTGAGCGCCCTGGCCGGGGCGGCGGCCCTGGTAAAGCCCCGGCAGGCCTCGCCCGAGGTCCGGCCACCCGTGGCTGTGGCGGAGCGGGCCGGCGGCAGTCCCTGGTACCGGGGCGGCCAGGCCGGGAACAGAAAAAAACCCTCTGTATAGCTGTTGACACCACCCGTCCGCGAAATCAGAATACGCGGCTCGTTTTCGCAGGAGGGGTACCCAAGCGGCCAACGGGAGCAGACTGTAAATCTGCCGGCTTACGCCTTCGAAGGTTCGAATCCTTCCCCCTCCACCACGATGGGCAGGCAAGCGGCAGGCACGGTCGCCGGGTTGGGGCGCGCAGGGGTACCAGGAGCAGCGACGCAGGTTCGGGGTTGCCATCGGCGGGTATAGTTCAATGGTAGAACCTCAGCCTTCCAAGCTGATGGCGTGGGTTCGATTCCCACTACCCGCTCCAGGCAAGACAGTTCCGCTGACGTAGCTCAGTTGGTAGAGCACGTCCTTGGTAAGGACGAGGTCTCCGGTTCGATCCCGGACGTCAGCACCAGAACGCGCAAGGCCGGCCTCCCGGCCGTCGATGATCCGGGCCGCAGGGGCCCGCAGACGAATTGAACGGACAGTCGGAAAGAATTCGCCAGAGGTTGTAGTCATGTCGAAAGAGAAATTTGAACGCAGCAAGCCGCACGTGAACGTGGGCACGATTGGTCACGTTGACCACGGCAAGACGACGCTGACGGCGGCGTTGACGAAGGTGATGGCCGAGACCAACGGCGGTTCGTTCATGGCGTACGACCAGATCGACAAGGCGCCGGAAGAGAAGGCGCGCGGCATCACGATTTCCACGGCGCACGTGGAGTACCAGTCCAAGGAGCGGCACTACGCGCACGTGGACTGCCCGGGGCACGCGGACTACGTGAAGAACATGATCACGGGCGCGGCGCAGATGGACGGGGCGATCCTGGTGGTGTCGGCGGCGGACGGCCCGATGCCGCAGACGCGTGAGCACATCCTGCTGGCGCGCCAGGTGGGCGTGCCGTACATCGTGGTGTTCATGAACAAGGCCGACATGGTTGATGACAAGGAGCTGCTGGAGCTGGTGGAGATGGAGGTGCGCGAGCTTCTGTCGACCTACAAGTTCCCCGGCGACGACACTCCGATCGTGGTGGGCTCGGCGCTGAAGGCGCTGGAGGGTGACACCTCGGACATCGGCGTGAAGGCGGTGGTGAAGCTGGTGGAGGAGATGGACAAGTACATCCCCGTGCCGGAGCGCCAGATCGACAAGCCATTCCTGATGCCGGTGGAAGACGTGTTCTCGATTTCCGGCCGTGGCACGGTGGTGACGGGCCGCATCGAGCGCGGCATCGTCAAGGTGAACGACGAGGTCGAGATCATCGGCCTGAAGGCGACGCAGAAGACGACGTGCACGGGCGTTGAGATGTTCCGCAAGCTGCTGGATGAAGGCCGGGCGGGCGACAACGTGGGCGTGCTGCTGCGTGGCACGAAGCGCGAGGAAGTGGAGCGTGGCCAGGTGCTGGCGAAGCCCGGCTCGATCACCCCGCACACGAACTTCGAGTCCGAGGTGTACGTGCTGACGAAGGAAGAGGGCGGCCGTCACACGCCGTTCTTCAAGGGTTACCGGCCGCAGTTCTACTTCCGCACCACCGACGTGACCGGCTCGATCGAGCTGCCGGAGGGCGTGGAGATGGTGATGCCGGGAGACAACATCAAGATGGTGGTTGAGCTGATCAGCCCGATCGCGATGGAAGAGGGCCTGCGTTTCGCCATCCGCGAGGGTGGCCGCACCGTGGGCGCCGGCGTCGTCGCCAAGATCCTGAAATAAGGATTCTGACCGGCGCGCAAGCGCCGTTATCGGCGGGGTCCCACCCGGGACCCAAGTTGAATTCGGGGCCCTGCCCCTGTAAATTCCGCGGCCCGCTTCCGGATACCGGGGGCGGGCCCAACCCATAGGCGCCGGCCTTGCCCGACGCCAGTTCTATAAGGAAGACTGTCATGGCCAACCAGAACATCCGCATCCGCCTGAAGGCATTCGACCACCGCCTGATCGACAACTCGGCCCGCGAGATCGTCGAGACGGCCAAGCGCACCGGCGCCACCGTCAAGGGCCCGGTCCCGCTGCCGACCAAGATGGAGCGTTTCACCCTGCTGGTCTCGCCGCACTCCGACAAGGACGCGCGCGACCAGTTCGAGCTGCGCACCCACAAGCGCCTGATGGACATCCTGAACCCGACCGACAAGACCGTGGATGCCCTGATGAAGCTGGAGCTGCCCGCCGGCGTGGACGTGCAGATCAAGCTCAATTAATTAGTCAATGAAATCCGGGGGTTACTGCCTTGTGACCCCCGGTGACCTTCCGGCCAAAAATATTTCGGCCAGGGGGTTGTGGACGTGGCGCGTGATTCGTATACTGCGCGCCCTTTTCCACCGGGCACATTCCGGTGGCATTGCCGCGAAAGCGGCGTCGGGCGAGGTTGGTTGGTCCCAAAGGCCGCCAAGACCACTCGAGTAGACCTCTGCGGTGGCTGCCGCATGTCTCTTGCGTTGTCCCAAACCTCCCTGAACGAACATCAACACTGCCGCGGGCATTGGCCTGCGGCACAGGTAGTGAACTCAGCCCATGAAAAATTCTATTGGTCTGGTCGGGCGCAAGGCGGGTATGACCCGCGTGTTCACGGACGCGGGTGAAACTGTTCCCGTGACCGTGATCGAAGTGCTGCCCAATCGCGTCACCCAGCTGAAGACGAAGGAAACCGACGGCTATCGCGCCGTGCAGGTGGCCTTCGGCCAGAAGCGTCCCCAGCTGCTGTCCAAGGCGGCCGCCGGCCACCTGTCCAAGGCGTCCGTCACCCCGGGTCGGGGCCTGATGGAGTTCCGGCTGGTCGACGGCGAAGGTGCCGATCTCAAGGAAGGCGCCGAACTCAAGGTCGACCGCTTCAAGGCGGGCGAAATCGTCGACGTCACGGGCACCACCATCGGCAAGGGTTTTGCCGGTGCCATGAAGCGCCACAACTTCGGTGGCCAGCACGCCACCCACGGTGTGTCCGTGTCGCATCGCGCCCCGGGCTCCATCGGCCAGCGCCAGACGCCGGGCCGCGTGTTCAAGGGCAAGCGCATGTCCGGTCACATGGGCGTCGTGCGCCGCACCACCGAGAACCTGAAGGTCGTCGAGGTGGATGCCGAGCGCAACCTGATCCTGGTCCGCGGTGCCGTTCCGGGCGCCGAGGGTGGCCGGGTCATCGTGCGCCCTTCGGTGAAGGCCCAGCGCCTGGCGCTGCGCAAGAAGATCGTGCCGACCAAGGCCCAGGTGGCTGGCAAGGCCGTCAACCCGGGCAAGGCCGGCAAGAAGTAAGGACCCATCATGAAGCTGAAAGCTGTCAAGGGCGGCGGCGCCGAGCTCGCAGTCTCCGAGGCCACCTTCGGGCAGGCCTGGAACGAAGCACTGGTGCACCAGGTCGTTGTCGCCTACCGCAATGCCGGTCGCGCCGGCACCAAGCGGCAGAAGTCCCGCGCGGAAGTTTCCGGCGGCGGCAGGAAGCCGTGGTCGCAGAAGGGCACGGGCCAGGCCCGTGCCGGTTCCAGCCGCTCGCCCATCTGGCGCGGTGGTGGCGTGACCTTCGCGGCCCGTCCGCGTGATTTCTCGCAGAAGGTCAACCGCAAGATGTACCGCGGCGCCATCCGCTCCATGCTGTCGGAGCTGGCCCGCCAGGACCGTCTGTTCGTCACCGACTCGCTGTCGCTCGAGACCCCGAAGACCAAGCTGCTGGCCGGCAAGCTCGCTTCCTGGGAGCTGTCGAACGTGTTGATCGTGGTCGAGGCGCTGGACGCGAACCTGTACCTGGCCTCCCGCAACCTGCCGCATGTCGAGATGCTCGACGTCACGCAGATCAACCCGGTGTCGCTGGCCGGCCATGAGCATGTGCTGCTGACCGTCGGCGCGGCGAAGCTGCTCGAGGAGAAACTGCAGTGAACCGCGAACAACTCATGACCGTGCTGCTCGCCCCGCATGTGACGGAAAAGACGTCCATGGCGATGCAGAACCACAACCAGTACGCGTTCCGCGTGCGCCGCCAGGCCACCAAGGTCGACATCAAGGCCGCCGTCGAGCTGATGTTCGACGTCAAGGTCACCGGCGTACAGGTGGTCAACGAGCCCGGCAAGGCGCGCCGCTTCGGCAAGCTGCAGGGCCGCACCCAGGACATCAAGAAGGCGTATGTCAGCCTGGCCGAAGGGCAGACCATCGACTTCGAGGCCAAGGCGAAGGCGTAAGCCCGAGCCGGAAGATACCGACATGGCACTCATCAAGTTCAAGCCCACGTCTCCCGGCACCCGTCAGGTGGTGCGCATCGACCGCTCGCACCTGCACAAGGGCGGGCCGTATGCGCCGCTGACCGTTGCCCAGAGCAAGACCGGCGCCCGCAACCACTTCGGCCGCATCACCACCCGTCACGTCGGCGGTGGTTCGCGCCAGAAGTACCGCATCATCGACTTCAAGCGCGACAAGGACGGCATCGACGCCGTGGTCGAGCGCGTGGAGTACGATCCTAACCGCACCGCGCACATCGCCCTGGTGCTGTTCGCCGACGGCGAGCGTCGCTACATCCTGGCCGCCAAGGGCATGACCACCGGCGACCAGCTGCGTACCGGCGCTGATTCGCCGATCAAGAGCGGCAACGCCATGCAGCTGCGCCACATTCCGGTGGGTTCGACGGTTCACAACGTCGAAATGAAGCCGGGCAAGGGCGGCCAGCTGGCCCGCAGCGCCGGCTCCTCAGTGCAGTACACCGCCCGCGAAGGCCAGTACGCCTACCTGCGTCTGAAGTCGGGTGAGACCCGCAAGGTCCACATCGACTGCCGCGCCACCCTCGGCGAGGTCAGCAACGACGAGCACAACCTGCGCAGCTACGGCAAGGCGGGCGCGATCCGCTGGCGTGGCGTGCGTCCGACGGTGCGTGGTCTGGTCATGAACCCGGTCGATCACCCGCACGGTGGTGGCGAGGGCAAGTCCGGCCAGGGTAACCCGCATCCGGTCTCGCCCTGGGGTTGGAACACCAAGGGCAAGAAGACCCGCAACAACAAGCGCACGGACAACATGATCGTGCAGCGCCGCAAGAACAAAGTGCGGTGAGGAGCAGCATAGATGCCGCGTTCAACTAAGAAGGGCCCGTTCGTCGACCTGCACCTCGCCAAGAAGGTGCAGACCGCCGCCGCCCGCAACGACCGCAAGCCGATCAAGACCTGGTCGCGCCGTTCGATGGTCATCCCTGAGATGGTCGGCCTGACCCTGGCCGTGCACAACGGCCGCCAGCACATCCCAGTGCTGGTGTCCGAGAACATGGTCGGCCACAAGCTCGGCGAGTTCTCCCCCACCCGGACCTACAAGGGTCACTCGGGTGACAAGAAGGTCGAGGCCGGGAAGTAAGCCATGGAAGTCACAGCCAAGCTGCGCCACGCGCGCATCTCCCCGCAGAAGGTCCGCCTGGTCGCCGACGTCGTCCGTGGCCAGCCCGTGAACAATGCGCTCAACGTGCTGAAGTTCATGCCGAAGAAGGGCGCGGACCTCGTCTACAAGGTGCTGTGGTCGGCCATTGCCAACGCCCAGGAGAACAAGGGCCTGGACGTGGACGATCTGAAGGTGGCGCGTATCCACATCGATACCGCGCCGGTACTGAAGCGTTTTGCCGCCCGCGCCAAGGGCCGCGGCGCCCGCATCATCAAGCGCAACAGCCACATCACCGTGGCCGTGAGCGACGGCAGGAAGGACTAAGGCAATGGGTCAGAAGGTCAATCCGCTGGGCATTCGCCTCGGCATCACCCGCGACTGGTCGTCGAAGTGGTATGCCACGAAGAAGCAGTTCCCGGTGCACGTCCATACGGACTTCCGCGTCCGCCAGTTCCTGCTGACGAAGCTGAAGGAAGCCTCGGTGAGCCGCGTGAACATCGAGCGCGCCGCCAAGAAGGTGAACATCACCATCCTGACGGCCCGTCCCGGCATCGTGATCGGCAAGAAGGGCGAGGACATCGAGAAGCTGCGCGGCGAGACCGCGAAGCTTCTGGGCATGGCCGTCAACGACGTGCGCCTGAACATCGCCGAAATCCGCAAGCCCGAGCTGGATTCGCAGCTGGTGGCCGACAGCATCGCGCAGCAGATCGAGAAGCGCGTGATGTTCCGCCGCGCCATGAAGCGCGCCGTGATGAGCACCATGCGTTCCGGCGCCCTGGGCGTGAAGGTGCGCATGTCCGGCCGCCTGAACGGCGCCGAGATCGCGCGCACGGAGTGGTACCGCGAGGGCCGCATTCCGCTGCATACCTTCCGCGCGGACATCGACTACGGCCTGGCCGAGGCTCACACCACCTACGGTGTCATCGGCATCAAGGTCTGGATTTTCAAGGGTGAGGTCTTCGAGAAGACCCCGCAGGCGGCTGAGGCCGGGGATGAGGCCGTGCAGGCCGCTCCCGCCGAGCAGGCCACGGCCTGAGGTTGAAACATGCTGCAACCCAAGCGCACAAAATACCGCAAGCAGTTCAAGGGCCGTAACTCCGGCCTGGCCCAGCGCGGCAATTCCGTGGCCTTCGGCGAATTCGGCCTGAAGGCGACCAGCCGCGCCCGCATGAACGCCCGCGAGATCGAGGCGGCGCGCCGCGCCATGGCCCGCTACGTCAAGCGTGGTGGCCAGATCTGGATCCGCGTGTTCCCCGACGTGCCGATTTCCCAGAAGCCTCTGGAAGTCCGCATGGGCAGCGGCAAGGGCAACGTCGAGTACTGGGTCGCCAAGGTGCAGCCCGGCAAGGTGCTCTTCGAGATGGAAGGTGTGGATGAGGTCACTGCGCGCGAAGCCTTCCGGCTTGCGGGCAGCAAGCTCTCCGTGTCGACGACTTTCGTGAAACGGCAGGTTCGATAAATGGAAGCCAAAGAGCTGCGGGCGAAGTCCGCCACCGAGCTAGCCGATGAGCTCATCAAGCTGCGCAAGGAGCAGTTCGCTCTGCGCCTGCAGCGGGCCACCGGCCAGAACGTCAAGCCTGACCAGTTCGGCAAGGTGCGCAAGAACATCGCGCGCCTGAAGACGGTGCAGCGCGCCAGCGCCACTGGAGACAAGAAGTGACTACTGCTGAAGAAAAAGGCCAGCGTACCCTGACCGGCCGCGTGGTCAGCACCAAGATGCAGAAGACCGTGGCGGTCGAGATCGAGCGCCTGGTCCGTCATGCCACCTATGGCAAGTACATCCGCCGCACCACCAAGCTGCTGGCGCACGACGAGAGCGGTGCCCGCGAGGGCGACACCGTGACCATCGTGCCGTGCCGGCCGATATCGCGCCGCAAGTCCTGGAAGGTGTCGGCCGTCAACGGCCGCGCCGTCGAGACCGCGGCCGGCGGCCAGGGTTGAGGGGTACAGCATGATCCAGCTGCAAACCATCCTGAATGCCGCCGACAACAGCGGCGCCCGCACCCTGATGTGCATCAAGGTGCTCGGCGGCTCCAAGCGCCGTTACGCCACCGTGGGCGACGTGATCAAGGTATCCGTGAAGGACGCCATCCCGCGCGGCAAGGTGAAGAAGGGCGAGGTCTATGACGCCGTCGTCGTGCGCACCGCCCACGGCGTGCGTCGTCCGGACGGCTCGCTGATCCGTTTCGACGGCAATGCCGCCGTGCTCCTGACCAATAAGCTCGAGCCCATCGGCACCCGCATCTTCGGGCCCGTGACTCGTGAGCTGCGCACCTCGCAGTTCATGAAGATCATCTCGCTGGCCCCCGAGGTCCTGTGACATGAGCAGAAAGATCCGCAAGGGTGACCAGGTCGTGATCCTGTCCGGCAAGGACAAGGGCCGCCAGGGCGCCGTCCTCCAGGTGCTGGACGACGAGCACGTGCT
>Ga0153956_1002528_pt1 | contig 13255 bp, 10 predicted proteins | sample TSFL040MetaG_FD_104704 | JGI IMG/M metagenome (GOLD analysis project Ga0153956, IMG submission 104704) | Attine ant fungus gardens microbial communities from Florida, USA - TSFL040 MetaG | ecosystem: Host-associated > Fungi > Mycelium > Unclassified | place: USA: Florida, Wekiwa Springs... | reverse complement strand
CGCCGAGACGCCGATATAAGCGCGGCGCACGCGGCCGTGCCGGATCAATTCGCCGAGCACGTACTGCGCGGTGTTGCTTGCGATCGCAAAACAGATCCCCTGCGCGCCCATGATGACCGCGGTGTTGATGCCGATCACTTCGCCGCGCGAGGAGACGAGCGGCCCGCCGGAATTGCCGGGATTAAGCGCCGCGTCGGTCTGAATCACGTCCTCGATCAACCGGCCCGTGGACGAGCGCAGCGAACGGCCGAGCGCGGAAATCACGCCCGCGGTCACGGTCGACTCGAATCCGAGCGGATTGCCGATCGCGACGACGAGCTGGCCGCGATGCAGCCGCTTGGAATCGCCGAGACGCGCCGAAGGCAATGCCTGCGGCGTGTTCGCGCGCAACAGCGCGAGGTCGGTGTCGGGATCCTCGCCGATCAGGCGCGCGCCCAGATTCAGGCCGTCCGGCGTCACGAGCCGCAACTCGCGGCTTCCCTGCACGACGTGGCTGTTCGTGAGCACAAGACCGTCGGGCGAGATGACGACGCCGGAGCCGACCCCGCCGCGGCGCCCCTTCCCCGCTGTCTCCACGCGCACGACCGCCGGGCCGGCGGAATCCACGACATCGGAAACGGCGCGCGAATAGGCATCGAGGAGTTCGGCGTCCTCGACGGTTTCGGGAGCGATGGGCTGGATCGGGCTTTCGCCGGAATCCAGAATGGAAACGGGCGTTCTATCGAGCATGTTGTTCCGGGAATTGGATTTGGCCCCCGGTATATGGGGCGGCCGTACCCGGTGCGGTAGAGGCGCTAGCGCCGCTTGGCAGCCTTGCGTTTTCCGCCCTTCTTCCTGCCGGCCCTGCTTTTCTTGCCGGCTTTTCTCTTTGGCGCTGTCGGCGCTTTGGCCGCCTGCTTGCCGAGCCAGTTCTTCTTCACCACCTGCCGGCCGCGGCCGAGCGCAAGCGCGCCGGCGGGCACGTCGCTCACGATCACCGAACCCGAACCGATATAGGCGTTCGAGCCGATCTTCACCGGCGCCACCAGCGACGAATTCGTGCCGATGAAGGCGCGGCTGCCGATCTCGGTGCGGTGCTTGTTCTTGCCGTCGTAGTTGCACGTGATCGTGCCCGCGCCGATATTCGCGCCCGCGCCCACGCTCGCGTCGCCGATATAGGCAAGGTGGTTGGCCTTCGCGCCACTTTCGATCGTCGCTTCCTTGACCTCGACGAAGTTGCCGATGTGCACGTCCGCGCCGAGCCTCGCGCCGGGGCGCAGCCGCGCGAACGGGCCGATGCGCGCGCCCGCCGCCACCGTCGCGCCTTCGAGATGCGAGAACGAGCGGATCGTGACGTTGTCGCCGATCGTGACGCCCGGCCCGAAGACGACGTTCGGCTCGACCACCACGTCGCGTCCGAATTTGGTGTCGGCGGAAAGAAAGACCGTTTCGGGCGCGACCAGCGTCACGCCCGCTTCCTGCGCGGCGTCGCGCAGGCGTCCCTGCAGGACGGCTTCCGCTTCCGAGAGCTGCTTCCGGTCGTTCACGCCCATGACCTCCTCCTCCGGAACCTCGATCACGCTTGTGGCGAGATTTCGCCCTGCCGCGAGCGCCACCGCGTCGGTCAGATAGAATTCCTGCTTCCGGTTGCGGCTGTCGATCGCGCCGAGCAGCGAAAGCGCATGCTTGCCCGCGAGCGCCATCACGCCCGCGTTGCAAAGATCGATCGCGCGCTCCGCTTCGCTCGCGTCGTTCTCCTCGCGGATCGCCGTCAGCCTTCCCTGTTCCATCAGCAGCCGGCCGTAGCCTTTCGGGTTCTTCGCGCGGAAACCGAGAACGGCGACCGCCGATGTCTCGACCGCGTTGCGAAGGGCGCGCAACGTTTCCGCCCGCAACAGCGGCGTGTCGCCGAACACGACCAGGACGTTTTCGCCTTTCGCGATCGCGTCCCTTGCGGCCAGCACGGCATGCGCCGTCCCCCGCCGTTCCCGCTGCACGAAGATTTCCGCCCGCGGCGCGGCGCGCTTGGCTTCCGCCGCCACATCCGCGCGGTCCGGCCCCACAACCACCGCGATGCGGTCCGCGCCGCTCGCGCGCGCCGCATCCAGCGCATGCGCGATCATCGGCTTCGACGCGACGCGGTGCAGCACCTTGGGCAGCGCCGAGCGCATCCGCGTGCCTTCGCCCGCCGCCAGCACGACTATCGTGGTTCGTTGCGCCATCAATTTCTCATGGAGAATCTGTTGGAGAATCTCTCGTGAACAAGTCCGGGTGGTTTAGCCGAACGCCGCCCGTCCTAGGAAGCGAACGGCTCGACCTCCTAGCTGCCATTGACTTAGCAAAAACGCCAAGGACAAATATTGGCGGGGACTGAAATGGCGGCTGGAAAAGCATCACAGAAGCGGACAAGCGCACCTCCTCCGGCATCGAACGGCCGGAGCGCGATCGTTTGGGGATCGCTCGCCTTCTGCTCCATCCTTGCGGTATGCGGCCTGATTGCCTTTAGAATGGGCGCAAATGATGGCTCGCTCGTCACCGCCCGCGTCTCGACGACCCCGCCGCCGCCGCAACCCGTCATCCACAAACCGTCCGCCGCCTCCGAGTTCGAGGTCGCGCGCCTCAAGGACGCGATTCGCACGCTGGCCACCGAACGCGACCAGCTCGCCGCGCGGGTGGAAACGCTCGAGCAATCAGTTGGGGATATCACGGCAAGCATCAGCAGCGTGAAAAAGCCCGAACCGGCTCCCGCGCCTCTTGCTCCTGCCGCCGCAGCCCCCGCCGCCGAAGCGCCGGCTGCCAAACAGGAAGCCGCCCTCCCGGCAGCGGCAGCGCCGGAAAAGGCCGCGATCAGGCAGCCCGAGCCGCCTGCCCCGGCCGTCAGCGAAAAGCCCGCCGCGCCCGCGCTCGAAAAGCAGGCTTCCGCCGCTCCTGAAAAGCCGGTTGCGGAAATGCCGGCCGCCGAAAAGGAAAAACCGGCTCCGGAGAAAAAGGCCGAGAAAAAAGAAGAAAAACAAGAAGAGCCGAAGCAAGCGGAACTGAAGCGGCAAGAGGCGAAGCAGGAAGCGCCGAAGCAAAAAGCCGCGAGCGCGGCGCCCGAAAAACCGCAGCCGGCGGAACATGTCTCCGCCTCGTCGACCGAAACGGCGCCGCCCGCGCAGCCGCGCAGCCCGTCGCCGTCTCCGCAGCAGCCGCGGTCGCTGTCGTATCTTCCCACGGCGAACCCGGCGCAGAACCCGTTCCTCACGGCGATGAACAACTGGATCTACGGCGAGAACAAAACGGCCGAGAAGCCCGCCGCGGCGCATTCGAGCCCTGTCGGCCGCGTCGAAAGGCCGGGGCGCGTGGCGTCCTCTAAAACCTCGGCCTCCAGAACCTCGAGCCATCAGCGCCGGAATGCGAAGGTCGAAACCGGAATCGTGCCGACCCCGCCGCAACGGCCCCAAGCCAGGAAGGATCCCACTCAGGTCGCGCAGATTCTGCCCGGCCCTCCTCCGGCCCAAGGCCAGAATAACCAGGTCCGGAACAGGCCCGAAGTTACCGGCGCGACGAAAACCGAGTTCGGCGTGGACCTCGGCGGCGAGGCTTCGCTCGATGCATTGCGCGCGCGCTGGACAAAACTTCGCGGCAATCACAACGCCGCCCTGAACGGCCTGCAGCCTTTGGTCGGCGTCCGCGAAGGATCCCGCCCCGGAACCGTGGAACTCCACCTGATCGCCGGTCCCTTCACCAATGCCGGCACGGCGGCGCGCGTCTGCGCGCAGTTGCAGACCCACGGCATCGCCTGCAAGGCGTCCGAATTCGACGGACAGCGCCTTTCCGTTCGCTGATCTCCGCGCATTGCGGCTTCGCCCGCCGGCGGGCAAGATAGCGCCATGTCCGGACGATCCTTCCTGCCCTCGCCGCGCGCCACCAATCTTCTGGTCGCGATCGGGTTTCTTTCGCTCGGCTGCGCGCTCTATGTGCGTTACATGCTGATCGAAACGGCATCGGTGGGTCTTGAGTGCGATGCCGGGCTTGCGCTTTTCCGCTGCGACGTCCGCTCCGTCTCGATGCCGTTGTTCCAGAACCAGCTGTTCGGCATCGGCGCGCTGGCGCTGGCGGCGATCCATTTGTATCGCCCGAACCTCTATGTGTTCGGTGCGGCGCTCGCGCTGACGGCACTCGGCCTCGTGCTCTATAACAACGGCCTCGCCGCCATCGCCTTCGCCTTTCTGGCCGTCAGTTTTGTGCGGCCCGCAGCCGCCAGCACGACGCCGCCAGAAGCAGAAGAAGCGCCGCGAACCACTGGCCCTGCCAGTTCGCGGGCGTCTCGCTGAACGAAATATAGACGGCCGACGCCGCCAGCACCGAGCCCGCGATCCATTCGGCGACACCCCGGCGCTTCAGGCCCGCCGGACTGATCTCGCTTGCGATGGCGAGCGCGACGGCCGGCCCCGTCAGCGGCGCGAAGTGGAAATCGCGGTAGCGCGGATCGAACACCAGGCCGAGCGCGAGGACCATGCCCGCCATCGCCGACACCATCAGGGCGCCGGCAAGGAGCCGCTCCAGCGGCAGCGCGGCGCGCCAGAACATCGGATCCAGAACCGTGGCGAAACCGGCCATGGGCGTGTGGCGGGCGATGGCCGCGCCGCAAATCGGCGGCACAAGGAAGGCGATACCAAGCAGGAAAAGCGAGCGTGACCAGTCGATTACGCTGAAACTCTCCAATGGCGCCTGCGCTAATGCCCAACCCAAGAACAGGCCTCCGGAAAGCGCGATCAAGGCGACGGAGAACCACGGCGCCCGCTCGGGCGCGTCCTCGCCTTCGCTGCGGGCCGAAAGATAGGCAGCCGCGAACACGACGAAAGCGAAGAGAATGCCGAGCGCGCCCTGCGCGAGCCACAGCGGATGATCGCTGATCGGCGCGCCCCAATGGAATTTCGGCTCCCTCGTTTCGCTGTCCAGAAGCCCCCAGTGACCGCCGGCAGTACCCTCGAGCTGCCGCTTCCACGGCTGGTCGAAGGCTTCGATCAGGTTGACCGGCCAGTTTGCCCGCCGCGCCGCCGTGATGACCTCATGCAGCACGCGCGCCTGGTTCGAGGGAGACGGCAGCGCCCCGTCGCGCATCCGGCCCTGGCTCGGCCAGCCGACCTCGCCGATCATGATTTCCTTGCCGGGGAAAGCCGCCGCCACCTTGCGGTAGATATCCACGACATGCCTTGCCGCCATGTCCGCGGAAACCGGGAAATCCTCCCAGTACGGAAGAATGTGAATGGTGACGAAATCGACGGCGCCCGCAAGTTCCGGATTTTTGAGCCAGTACTCCCAGACATCCGCATAGGTTACGGGCACATCCACCTGACGCTTCACGTCGCCAATGAGCTCGCGCAGGCCGGTGGCCGTCATCTCTCCGCGCAGCAGCACCTCGTTTCCGACGACGAGCCCGCGGATCGTGTCGTGATATTCGCGGGCGAGCGCGACCGCCGTGTCGATCTCCTGCCGGTTCTTCGCCGGGTCGCGGCCGATCCAGATGCCCTGCAGGACGGACAGCCCATGCTTGCGCGCGAATTCCGGCACGCGGTCGATCCCCTTTTCGGTCGCGTAGGTCCTCACGCAGGAGGTGATTTTGGACAGTCTCTCGAGATCGGCATCGATCTGCGCGGGCGGCACGACGAAATTCGGATCGAGGGGCGACTGCTCGCCCTGAAACGGCGCGTAGGAGACGCAGGCGATCCGGCCGTCGGGGCCGAGGGGCGAATGCGGCATGTCCTTGGGCAGGCCGAGCGCGTACCAGGCAAGTCCGATCGCCAGTGAAACCACTGCGAGCAGAATCGCCGGATAACGATCTAACGATGAAAACGCCATGAAAACTCGCGGCAGAACTCGCGGCCCAAACCCGAACACCACATAGCCGCCTTGCCGCTGCCCTGTGAAGCTGGTTCCGGCGAAACCTGCATAACGTAGTACATGGAACGTGCTTGAAGCGCGCACGGAGCGTAAAAAAATCCGCGCCGTGATGCTGACAAATTCTCCGCCCTATGTATTGTTGAGCGAACAGTCGGAGCAGCTTGTTTTTCCAGAGCTTTCACAAATGAAATTTGCAGCCGCAAAATTCGCCGTCGCCCTTGCCGGCGGCATTTTTTTCGCCTCCCTCACGTCCGCTTTCGCGCAAAGCCAGAGCGGCGAGCCGAAGCAGGACGCAAACGCCAAACCGACCGCCGAGGAAATCGCGCGGGAAGCGCAGGCGCGCGCCATGCGCGAGCTGGAAGAGGCCGCGAAGCTCCCCAAAGGCGCCGGCCAGCCCGAGTGCCTGTGGCTCGGGCGGCGGGTGGCCAGCCTCTTATGGCGGGACGACCCGGACGCCGCCAAACGGTTCATGGATATTTACGACAAATGGGGATGTCCCGCGGATCATGTGAAGCAGGCGTTTCGCTGCCTCGTTCGCTTGGGGCCGATCGATCAAAAGGCCCCGCAGAAACTCGCCGACCGTGTCCATATCTGCTGGGTCCGCCCCGACAGCCATCCGTAAACCGCGCCGGGGACTTTCGCGGAACAAATACGCGGCTGGCGCGTCGTCCGTAGAAGCGCCGGAAATCCGGCCCACGATTTGCATGATCCATTTGCCTGTCTTCTCCGGGGGATGAACCGAAAATGCGTGTTGCTGCCCTCATCGTCGCGCTGATCGCAGCCTTGCACGCGGGGATATGGCTTTTGATCCGGCAAACCGGATCCGCTCCCGCCGCCGGCAGCGCCTTCTGGTCCCTCTCCTTCGCGCCGTTCAATCCGGTCGATAAGCCCGACAAGGGCGCGCTCGCCAGCGAGGAACAGATCCGCGCCGACCTCAAGGTCATCGCGCCCTACACCCACGCCGTTCGCACCTATGCTTCGACCGGCGGCCTCGAGCTCGTGCCCAAAGTCGCGAACGAATTCGGCCTCAAGGTCACGACCGGCGCGTGGATCGACAAATTCCGCGACCGCAACGAAAAGGAAATCGAGAACGTCATCGACCTTGCGAAGCACAACCGCAACGTCACCGCCGTCGTCGTCGGCAACGAAACGATCCTGCGCGACGAGATCAAGACCGACGAACTCATCCAGTACATCCAGCGCGTGAAGCGCGAGGTGAAAGTGCCGGTGACGACCGGCGAAATCTGGAATGTGTGGCTGGAGCATCCCGAGCTTGCGTCCGCCGTCGATTTCATCGCCGCGCACATCCTGCCGTATTGGGAAGGCGTGCCGGAACAGCAGGCGACGGATCGCGCTTTCGAAATCTACGAGCGGCTGCGCGCCGCCTTCCCCGGCAAGAAGGTCGTCATCGCCGAGTTCGGCTGGCCGAGCGCCGGCTACAACATGAAGCGCGCCGATCCCGGAACGATCGTGCAGGGACAGATCATCCGCAATTTCGTCGACCGCGCGAACGATCAGGGCATCGACTACAACATCGTCGAAGCCTTCGATCAGCCGTGGAAAAGCTTCGAGGGCAGCGTCGGCCCCTACTGGGGCGTGTTCGACGCAAGCCGCCATCTGAAATTCCCGCTCACGGGCATGATCGACGACCCGACCTGGCGGACTCGCGCCATCGCGGCGCTGATCTTCAGCCTGCTGCTGTCGCTGCCCGTTCTTTCCATCGCGGGCGTCACCGCGGCGCAGGCGGCCGTGCTCGCCGTCGCCGCCAATGCCGTCGGCGCATGGTTCGCGGTCGTTCTCGGCTACTGGATCAGCCACTACTTCGTCTTCGGCGCGATCCTCGCGCTCGCATTCGGCATGCTGCTGCTCGTTCCGCTGGTGATGATCGCGCTCTACCGCATCGAGGAACTGGCGGAAGTCGTTTTCGGCATCCGGCCGCAGCGGCTCTGGAACGCGCCGCTCAACACGGCTTTCGCGGGCCCCGCGCCGAAAGTATCCATCCACATTCCCGCGCATCGCGAGCCGCCGGAAATGCTCAAGCAGACCCTGGATTCGGTCGCGGCGCTCGACTATCCGGATTTCGAATGCATCGTGATCGTCAACAACACGCCCGAGCCGGAACTCTGGCAGCCCATCGAGGCGCACTGCAAATTGCTCGGCGAACGCTTCAAGTTCTTGAACGTCGACGGGCTGAAGGGCTTCAAGGCCGGCGCGCTACGGCTCGCGCTTGAAGACACCGATCCCGCCGCCGGGATCATCGGCGTGATCGACGCCGATTACGCCGTCGCGCCGAACTGGCTGAAAGATCTCGTGCCCGCCTTCAACGATCCCAAGGTCGGCCTCGTGCAGGCGCCGCAGGATCATCGCGACGGCGGCAAGAGCGTCGTCGCGTCCCTCATGAACGGCGAGTATGCCGGCTTCTTCGACATCGGCATGGTGCAGCGGAACGAGGCCAACGCCATCGTCGTGCACGGCACCATGTGCCTCGTGCGCCGCGCCGCGCTCATGGACGCCGGCAACTGGTCGAGCGACACGATCTGCGAGGATACCGACCTCGGCCTCACCATGCTCGAGCGCGGATGGCGCGCGCACTACACCAACCGCCGCTACGGCTGGGGCCTGCTGCCGGAGAGCTTCGAGTCCTACAAGAAGCAGCGGCACCGCTGGGCTTACGGCGGCGTGCAGATCATCCGCAAGCACTGGCGGCGTTTCCTGCCGGGCGGCAGCCTGCTGACGGCGCGGCAAAAGCTCGAATTCGTCGCGGGCTGGATCGGCTGGCTCGGGGCGGAAAGTCTCGGCGTCGTGGTCGCGCTCCTCAACATCGTCTGGGTGCCGATCGTGGCCTTCGCCGGCATCGCGATCCCCGAACGCATCCTGACGCTGCCCATTCTCGCGACGTTTCTGGTCACGCTGATCCACTTCCTCACGCTCTATCTCGCGCGCGTCAACATTCCGCTGCGGCAGACGATCGGCTCCGCCTTCGCGGCGATGGGACTGCAGTTCACGATCGCCAAGGCCGTCGCGGAAGGCGTGGTGAAGGATCATTTGCCCTTCATCCGCACCGACAAGGGCGGCGTGCGCAAGCGCGAGGGTTTCCCGGCGCGCTTCGAGGCGATCCTCGGATTCCTGCTGCTGATCGGCGCGGCCGTGCTGCTCGCGACAAATCACGACGAGGTGCGGGAAATCTATATCTTCGCGGCCGTGCTGATCGTGCAGAGCCTGCCGTTTCTTTCGGCCGCCGCGATCGCGGCGCTGGAGCGCTCCGCCTGGAACGATTACGCCGCGTGGCGGAAGCTCGCGGCGAAAATCGCATGGCTGGTGCCGAGGCGATTTTCGCGCGCGAGGCCTCCTGCCGTCGCCGACTGATTATTTCGACGCGTTCGGGAAGAAAAGCTGCTGGCCGTCGACCTTGTAGGCGGCGATCGTCTGCTGGCCCTCGGGGCTGACGACGAAATCGATGAAGGCCTGCCCGAGATCCTTCTTCACGTTCGGATGCTTGGCGGGGTTCACCAGGATCACGCCATACTGGTTGAAGAGTTTCTTGTCCCCCTCGACCGCGATCGCAAGGTCGCCGCGGTTCTTGAACGCGATCCAGCTTCCGCGATCCGAGAGAACGTAGCCGTTCATGGCCGACGCCGTGTTCAGCGCCTGACCCATGCCCTGCCCGATCTCGCGATACCAGGAGCCCTTGCCCGTCTGCGGATCGATACCGGCCTGCTTCCACAAAGCGAGTTCGGCGACATGGGTGCCGCTACGGTCGCCGCGCGACACGAAAGGCGCCTTCGCCGCCGCGACCTTCTTCAGCGCCTCGACGACGTCTTTCGAACCGGCGATCTTCGCGGGATCGGACTTCGGGCCGATCAGCACGAAATCGTTGTACATGACTTCCTGCCGCTTCACGCCGTCGCCGTCGGCCACGAATTTCTCCTCGAGCGGCTTGGCGTGGACGAAGACGACATCGGCGTCCCCCCGGCGGGCGACATCGAGCGCCTGCCCGGTGCCGAGGGCGACGACTTTAACGTCGATGCCCGTCTTCTGTTTGAAGATCGGCAGGAAATATTTGAAGAATCCGGTTCCTTCCGTCGAGGTGGTGGACGCAACGACGATCGACTTCTCCTGTGCGTGAGAAGGCGCCGCCAGCGCGAAGATCGCCGCGAAGGCAAGGACAAGACGGAACAATCGCATCGTAGTCTCCCAGGTTTGTGCAGGTTTGTCTTATGTTAAAAGATCACCGCGCAGGAACGCCGCGGCTTGCGGCGTTTTCGGCGCCGCGAAGAAATCCTCGGCGGGCGTGTGCTCGAGAATCCTTCCCTTGTGCAGAAAGACGATGTCGCCGGCGAGCCGCCGCGCCTGGCCGAGATCGTGCGTCGCCATCACGATCTTCACGCCTTGCGACGCGATCTCCGCGACGATGTCCTCGACCGCGCGCGTCGCGGCGGGATCGAGGCTCGCGGTCGGCTCGTCCAGAAAGAGGATTTCCGGATCGCGCGCCCATGCGCGCGCCAGCGCGACGCGCTGCTGCTCGCCGCCCGAGAGCTTCCGGGCCGGCCGCCTCGCCAGATGCGAAAGGCCCACGCGTTCCAACAAGGCAGCGGCGCGCTCGCGCGCACCCTTGCGGCCGATTGCATAAGCGACGTTGGCGAGCGCCGTTCGGCGCAGCATCACCGGCCGCTGGAAGACAAGTGCGGTGCGCTCCGTCGAAGGTGAATTGCCGCCCGCGCGAATCTCCCCCGCGGCCGGGCTCAGCAGGCCGTGGCAAAGCCGCAGCAGAACGCTTTTCCCCGCGCCGTTCGGCCCGAGCACGATCGTCGGAGGGCCCGCCGCGATCGCAAGCGAGAGATCGTGCAAGATCTCGACGCCGCCCGCGGAAAACCCCGTATCGCGAAGAACGAGCGGCAGGCTGGTCATCGGCGCGCGCATCAGGCACCCGCGAGGTTTTCGCCCGTGCGCCGGGCAAGCCATGCGAGCGCGTTCACCAGCACGATGATGAAAAGCAGCACGAAGCCCAGGCCAAGCGCGAGCGCGAGATCGCCTTTCGAGGTTTCGAGCGCGATCGCGGTCGTCATCGTGCGCGTGAAGCCGTCGATGTTGCCGCCGACGATGATGATCGCGCCGACTTCCGCCGCCGCGCGGCCGAACCCCGCGAGCACGACGGTCACGAGGCTGAAGCGTCCGTCCCACAGCAGCGTCCCCACGCTTTTGAGAGGTCCGGAGCCGAGGGAGCGCAGCTGCTCGCTATACTCCGCCCACAGGTCCTCGATGACCTGCCGCGAGAGCGCGACCACGATCGGGAATACGAGAAACGCCTGCGCGACGATCATCGCCTTCGGCGTGAACAGGATTCCGAACTGCCCGAGGGGCCCGCTGCGCGAGAGCAGAAGATAGATCAGGAGCCCCACCACCACCGGCGGCAGCCCCATCGCGGCGTTGAAAATCACGATCAGGGCGTTGCGCCCCGGAAAGCGGCAAAACGCGAGGAAGGCGCCGGCAGGCAGGCCCAAAAATGTCGCGATCGCGACCGCGGAAAGGGTTACGGAAAGCGACAGGCCGACGATCTCCCAAAGTTCCCGGTTGCCCGAGAACATCAGGTGAAATGCGACCGAGAGTGCCTGCGACAGATCCGACATGGGCACTTAAACGCATATTATCGACAGGCTATCAAATTTTGGAAAATATGCAGTAATATGCGCGAATGCGTAAATATCTGAACGAATATCTCACCACGGCGGAAGCCGCCGATTATCTCCGTCTGAGCGAGCGAAAGCTCTACGAACTCGTCGCCGAGGGACGCATTCCCTGCACCAAGGCGACGGGCAAGTGGCTGTTTCCCAAGGCGGCGCTGGACCAGTGGCTCGTCTCCGACCTCAACGAGCGCAACGAATTCCCCTTCCCGGGGGCGGCGCCCATCGTCGGCGGCAGCCACGACCCGCTGCTCGAATGGGCGCTGCGGGAGAGCAGGTCCGGGCTCGCGCTCCTGCCGGAAGGCAGCGAATCCGGGTTGCGGCGGCTTCGCCACAACGAGGCGATGATCGCGGGCATTCACCTCCACCACAGCGAAGGCCCGGACGAAGGCGCGAACGTGATCGCCGTCGCGAACGACAGCGCGCTCGCCGACTGCGCGGTGATCGCGTGGTGCAAGCGCGAGCAAGGCATCGTCGTCGCGCCCGGCAACCCGCTGAAGCTGCAGGACATCAACGATATCGCCAGCAAGCGCGCGCGCATCGCCGAGCGCCAGGCCGGCGCCGGCGCGCAGGCGCTCCTCCTCCGCCTTTGCAAGCTCGCCGGAATCGATCTGCAGTCCCTGCAGCGCGGCATCGTCGCCCGCACCGGCGACGATCTCGCGCTTGCCGTGCGCGAAGGCCGCGTCGATTGCGGAATCGCCACGCGCGCGACGGCCGCGACGCGCGGCCTCGATTTCGTTTCGCTGGCGTGGGAGCGCTTCGACCTCGCCATCCGGCGGCGGAATTATTTCGAGCCGTCCGTGCAGGCGCTGTTCGAGTTCGTGCGCACGCCCCTCTTCAAGGAGCGCGCGGATGCGCTGACCGGCTACGAGGTTTCGGAAACGGGACGCGTGATCCTGAACCGCTAGTTACTTCAGCCGGCTCGCGACCACGTCCCAGTTCACGAGCTTGTCGAGCACCGCCTTCACGTGTTCCGGACGGCGGTTCTCGTAGTCGAGATAATAGGCGTGCTCCCAGACGTCGATCCCGAGAAGCGGGTTCTTGCCGAAGGTCAGCGGGTTATCGCCGTCATGGGTGCCCATCACCGTGAGCTTCGATGAATCCTGCGCGAGCCATGCCCAGCCGGAGCCGAACTGGTTGGCGGACGCGATGATCATCTTCTCCTTGAGGTCGGCAAGGGAGCCGAAATTGTCGTAGATCATCTGCGCGAGGCGTCCGCTCGGAGCCTTCGGCCCGCCGGGTTTCAGCGACTCCCAGTAACGGTCGTGGTTCCACGCCTGTCCGGCGTTATTGAAGAAACGCTTGTCGACGTCGTGATCGCCTTCGATGACGATCTGCTCGAGCGTCAGTTTCGCGTATTTGGTGCCGGGCGTGATCGCGTTCAGATTGTTGTAGTAGCTCGCGTGATGCCGCAGGTAATGCAGCGCCACGGTGCGCTGGCCGATGACCGGCTCGAGTGCCGCTTCGTCGAACGGCAGCGGCGGCTGCTTGAAGCGTCCTTGCGGCTGCCCGGCGATGGCCGGTTTTGCCGGGGCGGCCGCGGGTATGGAGGGAGTTGCGGCGGGTGCAGGTGCTGCGGGTGGAGGTGCTTCGGGTGCAGATGCTGCGGGTGCCGCCGCCGGAGGCGTATCCGCGCCGGCCGGAGAATTCGCCGCGGGGGACTGTTCCTGCGCCAGCAGCGAGCGCGGATCGGCGAGACTCGCGGATAT
>Ga0153956_1002527_pt1 | contig 13260 bp, 12 predicted proteins | sample TSFL040MetaG_FD_104704 | JGI IMG/M metagenome (GOLD analysis project Ga0153956, IMG submission 104704) | Attine ant fungus gardens microbial communities from Florida, USA - TSFL040 MetaG | ecosystem: Host-associated > Fungi > Mycelium > Unclassified | place: USA: Florida, Wekiwa Springs... | reverse complement strand
CTTCATCTGACCGCTCGAACAAGGATTTTGTTGCCAAAGCACGAAATCGTGATATTGTTTTTCGTGCTTCATAGGATACGAAAAGCAAAATTGTTTTAGACGTATCCTGAAATGGGAGCCAGCGAAACCTCCGTGACAATCTGCGACAAATTCGTGCCGAAGGGTTGCGGAGCAAAACCCGTTCATCCTGCGTTCCACCTTTTCGCGATAGGATGGATCGTTTAATAGTATCGGCGAACGGAGACATAAGATGGCGTTTTCATTGCGTCGCGCCTCGGCCCTCGGCCTGATCGCGGCTTCCACGCTGGCTTTGGCCGGCTGCATGACCGAAACCACCTATCGCCCCGCGACCGGCAACGGCTTCTCCCGCGAGGGGTATAGCGAGCGGCAGGTCGAGGCCAACCGGTTCGTCGTGACCTTTGCCGGCAACACCATGACCAGCCGCGATACGGTGGAGAAATACCTGCTGTTCCGCGCGGCCGAACTGACCACGCAACAGGGCTACGACTATTTCGTCATGGCCGATCGCGACACCGACAAGAAGCAGCGTACCTACGCGACGCCGACCTTCGGCCCCGGCTATGGCTTCGGTTATGGCGGCTGGGGTCCGCGCTGGCGCTATTACGGTCGCGGCTTCGGCTGGCGCTCGTGGGATCCGTTCTGGGGCGACCCGTTCTTCGATCGTGACGTCAACATCAACACGGTCGAGAAATATGAGGCGAGCGCCGAAATCGTCATGGGCAAGGGCCCCAAGCCCGCCGGCAACGTCCGCGCGTTCGATGCCCGCGCGGTGATGGCCAATATCGGCCCGACGGTGGTGCTGCCGAAGTAGGCCTCATCGCTTTCGTGGAAATGAAAAGGCCGGGGAGCGATCCCCGGCCTTTTTCGTATGGCCCATTCCCACAAGCGGAAGAGGGTCAGGGCAACGCACACAACATATCACCGTTCGCCCTGAGCTTGTCGAAGGCGGTCCTCCGCAAGCGATCGATCGCTTGTTGTACACCGCCCTTCGACAAGCTCAGGGCGAACGGAAAAATAAGTGACCCCGTTACACTCTATCAGGCCGTCAAGCCGCCTGGCCGTGGCAATGCTTGTACTTGAGCCCCGATCCGCACGGGCACGGCGCGTTGCGGCTGACCTTGCCTTCCCATTCCCTGGGATCGGTGCCGAGGTCCGCTTCTTCCGGCCGAACGATGGACAGCGCCGGCATCGCGGTCGTCACCGTGCCCAGCGCCCCGCCATCGAGATCGCGCGTATCGTCGTCGCCCGAGAACGGGTCGAAATGCTGGGTGATGAAATCGGGCAGCTCGGACAGTTCGGGCGGCGGCTGGAAGCGGAACTCGGCATGCGCGAGCGTCCGCGTCACGTCCTCGCGGATCGACGCCAGCATGCGCTCGAACAGCGCGAACGCTTCCTGCTTGTATTCGTTGATCGGCGTCTTCTGCGCATAGGCGCGCAGGTGGATCACCTGGCGCAGCGCGTCGAGCGTCGCGAGATGCTCCTTCCAGTGATGGTCGAGGTTCTGGAGCAGGATCGACTTCTCGATCGTGGTCCAGGTCTCGGCGTCGATATCGGCGCGCTTGGTCGCGACATGCTGTTCGGCCGCCGCGCGCAGCCGCTCCTCGACCATCTCGACATCGACCGCTTCCTCGCCCAGCCAGGCGTCGATCGGCGGGGTGACACCGAGCAGCTCGGCCGCCTTGGTCTTCATCCCCTCGACGTCCCATTGCTCGGGATACGATCCCGGCGGGCACGAATCGCCGACGATCGAATTGACCGTCTCGGCGCGCATATCCTCGACCACGTCGCCGACCGCATCGGCGTCCATGATGTCGGCGCGCTGCTCGTACACGACCTTGCGCTGGTCGTTCATCACGTCGTCATATTCGACGACCTGCTTGCGGATGTCGTAGTTGCGTGCCTCGACCTTCTTCTGCGCGGTCTCGATCGCCTTCGACATCCAGCGCGACGGCGGCAGCGCCTCGCCATCCTCCAGGCTGGAACGCATCATCTTGGCGAACAGGGTGTTCGGCCCGAAGATGCGCAACAGGTCGTCGTCGAGGCTGAGATAGAAACGCGAGAGGCCGGGATCGCCCTGACGCCCCGAGCGGCCGCGCAGCTGGTTGTCGATGCGGCGGCTCTCATGCCGCTCGGTGCCGAGCACGAACAGCCCGCCCGCCGCCAGCACTTCCTGCTTCTCCAGCGCGATCTCTTCCCTGATCCGCTCGATCGCCTTGTCGCGCTCCGGCCCCTCCGGCATCTCCGACAATTCGTCCTCGACACGGAATTCGAGATTGCCGCCAAGCTGGATGTCGGTGCCGCGCCCCGCCATGTTGGTCGCGATGGTGACCGCGCCCTTGCGCCCCGCTTGCGCCACGATGTGCGCCTCCATCTCGTGATAGCGCGCGTTGAGCACCTTATGCTCCACCCCTTCCTCGACCAGGAATTCGGAGAGCATTTCGGACTTCTCGATCGACACCGTGCCGACCAGGATCGGCTGGCCCTTGTCGGCATGTTCCTTGATCGTCTTCGCGATCCCCCGGAACTTGTCGTTCAGATCCTTGTAGAACGTGTCCTCCTCGTCGATCCGCTTGACCGGCACGTTGGTCGGGATCGACACGACGTTCATCTTGTAGATGTCGTAGAACTCGGCCGCCTCGGTCGCCGCGGTGCCGGTCATGCCCGACAGCTTGGGGTACATGCGGAAATAATTCTGGAAGGTGATCGAGGCCATCGTCTGGTTCTCGGGCTCGATATCGACGCCCTCCTTCGCCTCGACCGCCTGGTGCAGGCCGTCCGACCAGCGCCGGCCGTCCATCATGCGGCCGGTGAACTCGTCGATGATGATGACCTTGCCGTCCTTGACGATGTAATCGATGTCGCGCTTGAACATCACGTTGGCGCGCAACGCCTGGTTGAGGTGGTGGACCACCTGCGTATTCTCGTAATCGTAGAGATTGTCGCCCTGGAGCAGCCCCGCCGCCTCCAGCATCCGCTCGACCGTCTCCGTGCCTTCCTCGGTCAGGACGACGGTCTTCTGCTTCTCGTCCTTCTCGTACGTGTCGGCGCTGAGCTGCTTCACGATCGCGTCGACGCTCTTGTACAGCTCGGACTTGTCGTCGGTCGGGCCGGAAATGATCAGCGGCGTGCGCGCCTCGTCGATCAGCACCGAATCGACCTCGTCGACGATCGCCATCGCGAACGGGCGCTGGACCATCGTCTCGCGCTCATATTTCATGTTGTCGCGCAGATAGTCGAAGCCGAACTCGTTGTTCGTGCCATAGGTGATGTCGGAACCGTACGCCGTCTTGCGCTGGTCGTCGGTCAGATTGGGGATGATGACGCCCACGGTCATGCCCAGGAACTTGTAAACACGCCCCATCCACTCGGCGTCGCGCGCGGCAAGATAATCGTTGACCGTGATGACGTGGACGCCCTTCTCGGTCAGCGCGTTGAGGTACACCGCCAGCGTCGCGACCAGGGTCTTGCCCTCGCCCGTCCGCATCTCGGCGATCTCGCCGCGATGGAGGACGATGCCGCCGATCATCTGCACGTCGAAATGCCGCATGCCGAGCACGCGCACCGACGCCTCGCGCACCGTGGCGAAGGCTTCGGGGAGGAGGTCGTCGAGCTTCTCGCCGTTCGCCAGCCGTTCGCGGAACCTGACCGTCTGGTTGGCCAATGTGGCGTCGTCCATCGCCTGAAGGTTCGGTTCGAACCCCTTGATCTTGTTGACGATCGAACCGAGCGACTTGACGTACCGGTCGTTGGACGACCCGAAAATGGATTTGGCGAGTCCGCCGAGCATGATGATATTCCTGTTATATGGAGTGCGCGCGACACCATCGGCGCCACGCGGAAAATCAGCGATGGGAACAGGCCCGGCACAAGGCCGGACGGCCACGGCTTATTCGCGCCGCCGGCTCGCGTAAGCGGGAACGATATCGGCCAGCGCGAAGGCGCGCATGACCGGAACGACGCTCGCCACCGGCCCGCCGACCGCCTGCACCGGCCTTGCCGCGACCTGAAGCTGCTTCGCGGTCGCCTCGACCACGCTCGCCACGCTGCTGCTCAGCGCCGCCGGCGTCACCGGCGCACGCACGCCCCCCGTGCCGCAAAGCGCGGACAACAAAGCGGAGAGGAGCAGGATCAGGTTCAAGCGGCTACATTCGTGAATTGCAAGTGTGCGGTCACATAGGGACGGACGGATTAAACGTCTAATTATTTTGGCGGACCCTTTGGCGCTGTCACCCCGCCGCCGGTCGCGACATCGCGAATTTCACCGTGATGCCACGGGGCTTTTCGATCGGGAAAAACGGCCCCGGCGTCGATTCGCACAAATTCTCCGGGTTGGGTCCGCTCTGCGCCTCGACTTGGCAATTGCCGGCTTTGCCGTCGATCCCGACCTCGAAATGAATCGCGCTCATCTTGATCGTCTCGCGTCCCCCCGATTCGTAAGCCATGTCGAGGCCGGGGGCGTCGTCGAAGCTCAACGACGTTTCGAGAAGCAACTCGCTCACGGCAGCGGCTGAGCCGCCCCGCGCGAACATGCCGAAAGCGGGCGGCATCAGTTTCGCGCTTTCGCATAACCGGACCTCTGCGGGAACGGGACCCGACCGCTGCTCGTTGCAGGACGAAAGCTTGCCGGCCTGATCGATCCGCAAGGTCGCGGAGGCACGCCACGGCCCGTCCAGTTTTATGGGCGGATTTCCTCCCAATTCCCACCTGACGCCCGGCAATGTGTAAGGTGCCGCGATGGCCTCGCCGCGCGCATCCGTCGCGGGCCGGAACCGCGCATTGGCCATTGCCAGCTCGCACGTCACGGCATCGAGCGCCGCGGAACCGCTGCTCCCCATGACTTCGCACGCGACCGGCGTGCCGGTATTGTCCAGCATCAGCCGGACGCTGACGCGGCCCTGTTCGCCCTTGCGCTTCGCATCGGCAGGATAGGAATTTTGCGGAAACCAATCGCCGGGATTCCCTATGGGTTTCGCCGGCTCCGCCTTGTTCTTCGACATGCCGGCGGACGGCACCCCGATCAGGCCGAGCGCAATCACGAGCGTTACACAGCGCATGGCTATTTGTTCCCCGATGGCGTCGTGGGAGGCGGCGGCGGCGTCTCCAGCTTCCACCGCACCGACGAATTCCACTGGCTGGCGGTCGGCTTGTTCTTCTTGTCGCGCGGCGGCGTGAAGCGGCCGTTGGCGCTCATCAGGGCGCAGGTCGTCTCGTCCAGCAGCGGCGATTCGGACGTCGCGGTAATCTTGCAGTCGGATACCGCCCCGGTCTCGTCGATCGTCAGGGTGAACGCCACGCGCCCCTCCTCCGCCGATGCCTTGGCGGCGGGCGGGTAGGCGTTGGGCGGGATCCAGTCGCCCGGATTGCCGATGGGAGTCGCGCGGGGCAATGGCTCCTCCTGCGCCAGCACCGGCGCCCCGAACAGCAGCGCCACCAGACCAACCATACCAATCGAGATATGCACGATGTCCTCCTGTCGGAGATACTGGCTAACGGTTCCGGCGCATTGCGTCACCCTCCACGATCTTTATGGAGTGCGCGCATGACCGACCCCTCTCCCCTCGCCCCGACATCTTTGCCCGACCTGCCCGAAATCGCCGGCGTCACGCGCCGCGTTGCGCGGGCACGGTACAAGGCGTGGGACCGCTGCGACCTGACCTATGTCGAACTGACGCCGGGAACCACGGTCGCGGGCGTGCTGACCAAAAGCAAGTGCGCCTCGCCCGAGGTCGATTGGTGCCGTGCGGCGCTGGCGCCGGGACAGGCGCGCGCGCTGGTGGTCAATGCCGGCAATTCGAACGCCTTCACCGGCGACCGTGGGCGGCAGGCGGTCGAGGGGCTGGTCGCGCGGGTGGCGCGGCACCTCGACTGCCGGCCATCGGACGTGTTCGTCGCCTCGACCGGCGTGATCGGCGTGCCGCTGCCGCTCGACAAGGCCGAGGCCGGGCTGGCCGCCGCGTTCGTCGCGGAACCGTGCGATTGGGAGACCGCCGCCGAGACGATCATGACCACCGACACCTTCGCCAAGGTCGCCGTCACCAGCGCGGTCGTCGGCGACCGGACGGTGAACCTGGTCGGGATCATCAAGGGGTCGGGGATGATCATGCCCGACATGGCGACGATGCTGGGGTTCATCTTCACCGACGCGGCGGTCGATCCCGCCTGGCTGCAAGCGGCGCTGTCGGCGGCCAACACCAGGAGCTTCTCGTGCATCACGGTCGACAGCGACACGTCGACCAGCGACACCGTGCTCGCCTTCGCGACGGGCGCGGCGGGCAACGTCCCGATCGCGCGCGACGACGATCCGGGGGCCGACGCCTTCCGCGCCGCGCTCGACGATCTCTGCCTGCGACTCGCGCATCTCGTCGTGCGCGACGGCGAAGGCGCGTCGAAGTTCATCCGCATCGACGTGACTGGCGCGGCGAGCGACGCCAGCGCGCACCGCATCGGCATGAGCATCGCCAATTCGCCGCTGGTGAAGATCGCGGTCGCCGGCGAGGACGCCAATTGGGGCCGCGTGGTGATGGCGGTCGGCAAGGCCGGCGAGCCCGCCGAGCGCGACAGGCTCGCGATCCGCTTCGGCGAGACGCAGGTCGCGAAGGACGGACTGGCGGTCGACGGCTATGACGAAGCCCCGGTCGCCGCGCATTTGCAGGGGCAGGAAATCGACATCGGCGTCGATCTCGGCCTGGGCGACGGCCGCGCCACGGTTTGGACGTGCGACCTGACCCATGGCTATATCTCGATCAACGCCGATTATCGTAGCTGATGTCACACCATATCCACATCATCGGCGGCGGCCTCGCCGGGTCGGAAGCGGCATGGCAGCTCGGCGAGGCGGGCGTTCGCGTGAAACTGTCGGAAATGCGCGGAAGCGGCGACATGACGCCGGCGCACCAGACCGATGGCCTCGCCGAACTGGTCTGCTCGAACAGCTTCCGCTCCGACGATGCGGAAAACAACGCGGTCGGGCTGCTGCATGCCGAAATGCGCGGCCTGGGCTCGATCATCATGGCCGAGGGCGATCGCCACAAGGTGCCCGCCGGATCGGCGCTGGCGGTCGACCGCGACGGCTTTTCGGCCGGCGTCACCGCGCGGCTGGCGGCGCATCCGAACATCGAAATCGTCCGCGAGCGGGTCGATACGCTGCCCGACGGCCCCGCGATCGTCGCCACCGGCCCCCTCACCGCGCCCGGCCTCGCCGCGAGCATCGGCGCCGCGACCGGCAGCGACGCCCTCGCCTTTTTCGACGCGATCGCGCCGATCGTCCATCATGACAGCATCGACATGAGCGTCGCCTGGCGCCAGGCGCGGTGGAACAAGGGCGGCGACGATTACATCAACTGCCCGCTCGACAAGGACCAGTACCACGCCTTCGTCCAGGGCCTGATCGACGGCGAGAAGGGCGAATTCCGCGACTGGGAAAAGGACACGCCCTATTTCGAAGGCTGCATGCCGATCGAGGTGATGGCCGAGCGCGGGCCGGAGACGCTGCGGTTCGGGCCGATGAAGGGGGTGGGGCTCGACGATCCACGCACCGGGCGCTGGCCCTATGCGTGCGTTCAGCTCCGCCAGGACAATGCGAGCGGCACGCTGTGGAACATCGTCGGGTTCCAGACCAAGCTGAAACATGCCGAGCAGGTCCGGCTGTTCCGCACCATTCCGGGGCTGGAAAAGGCCGAGTTCGCGCGGCTGGGCGGGCTGCACCGCAACACCTTCATCCGCTCGCCCGATCTGCTCGACCCGACGCTGCGGCTCAAGTCGCGGCCCAACATCCGCTTCGCCGGGCAGATCACCGGCTGCGAAGGCTATGTCGAAAGCGCGGCGATCGGGTTGCTGGCGGGCCGCTTCGCCGCCGCCGAACTGCGCGGCGACGTCATGACGCCGCCGCCGGTCGAGACCGCGCTGGGGGCATTGCTCCACCATATCACCGGCGCGGCGGAGACCGCGACCTACCAGCCGATGAACGTCAATTTCGGGCTGATGCCGCCGATCCCCGGCCGCACCAAGAAAGCCGACCGCAAGAAGATGTACACCGACCGCGCCCGTGCCGCGCTGGCGGACTGGATGGCGGCCTAAGGGAGCAAGTCGGGTAAATCAGGCGCGCCCCATTTCCCGTTCGTGCTGAGCTTGTCGAAGCACGGCTCTCCCCAAGCGCGTCGCTTGCGGCACTCCGCCCTTCGACAGGCTCAGGGCGAACGGGTCAGAACCAACGCTTATTGTCCTAGGAATTCTCGTCGCGGCCATCATCGGCCGGTGCGGGCTTCTCAGGGCAATTCACCTTGGGACGCGGCTTGCGCTTCACCGCGGTGGTGGCGAACTCGGCCGCGTTCAGCGCGCCCGATTTGTCGGCGTCGGCGGTCGCGAACTTGGTTTCCGCCTTCACCGCCCACTCGTCGAACGACAGCTTGCCGTCGCCGTTGGTGTCGAGCTTGGCATAGGCCTTCCGGCGCGACGCCAGATATTCGTCGCGCGTGATCGCCCCGTCGCGGTCCTTGTCATAGCGATCGAAGCGTTTTTGCTCGCGGGTCCTGTCGGTCGCCTCGGGAACCGCCGCGTCGCTTTGTCCCTCGACGGTCGCGGCGCTTGCCGTCGGCATGGCCGCGAACGGCGCGACGGTCGCGGGCCGCATCGCCTGAAGCACCATCCCCGCCGCCACCAGCAGCGCCCCCGCGCCTGCCCCCGCCAGATATCGCCACATCACACCGCCCCCTTGATGCCGGAGCAGGGAGATTATCGCGGATTTTCCAGGGGTAAAGGCTAACGTCCCGTCAGCCGATGCCAGGCCAGGCGCGCGACGCGGCGTGGACCGGGCCGACCGGCGAGATTCAACCGCGCGAGATGGGCCAACGCGCCCAGCGCGCGACCTTCACGGCTCCAGCGATGGCCGGTGGCTCGGACCAGGAATGGCGCGGCGGCGGCGCGGGCACGCGCGGCCAAATTCGGGTCGCTGAGGTGCGCGGCGAGATCGGCCAGCGCCCAGCCCCGCCCGGCCTCGGCCAGCGGATCGCCCGTGCTGCCAATGACGACCCCGGCTTGTTCGAACAGCGTTTCGCCGCGCCATCGCCCGTGATCGGCAATGGCCCGTTCGTCGATCGTGCCGAGCAACGGCTCCCAGCCGTCGACCATCGCGGCCAGTGCCGCGCCGGTCGGCCCGAACGGCATGACGTCACGCGCCACCGCCTGCAGCACCGGCTCGGCGGGAGGCGGCATGGTGTCGAGCCGCGCCAGCGCCTCGCGCCACCACGCCAGCCGCATCTGGCCGACCATCGGTTCGCGCGTCGTCCGCAGCACTTGTCCCAGCGCGGCGTCGAGCGCGAACAGCGCCCCCAGCCCCGCGCGCCGGCCTCGCGGCGCATAGCTCAGCGCCAGGTCGCGCTCCGGGTCGTCCAACGCCGTCACCGTAACATTAACCATTCCGCTTTAGGGCCGGTTATCCCTTCGGGCGTCATAGCGCACGCTCGTGGGAGTTTATCGGGCGGAATTGGGCAGCAGATGATCGGACCGGACAATCGCAAGGCGATGCGTGGGCCTTCCACGATGGGACGCCTGCGCCGTGACGTGCGCGGCAACACGCTGGCGATGATGGCGATCGCGCTGATCCCGATTTCGGCGATGGTGGGGTCCGGCATCGACACCGCGCGACTGTATGTCGTCAAGGTGCGGTTGCAACAGGCTTGCGACGCCGGCGTGCTCGCGGGACGCAAGGCGATGGTGTCCTCGGACTCGCCCACGCTCGACAGCGACGCGACCGATCAGGCCAACGCATCGTTCAGGAACAATTTCAAGGAAGGCTGGATGCGGACCAACGCGGTCAGCTTCACGCCGAGCAAGACGACCGACCAGCAAGTCAGCGGCACCGCGTCGACCAACGTGCCGATGACCATCATGAAGATGTTCTCCGCCCCCGACGTGACGCTCAACGTCACGTGCGAGGCGCGGTACGACGTCGCCGATACCGACATCATGTTCGTGCTCGACACGACCGGATCGATGGCATGCACGTCTGGCGGCTCCTGCACCAGCAAGGTCGCTACCTATACGCGGGAGAACGGCACCACGGGATACAAATCGGTCGAATCATCGGGGTCCAAGATTTCCGGCCTGCGCACCGCCGTGCTCAATTTCTACGACACGATCGCGGCCAATATCGATCCGACGACGCATGTGCGCTACGGGTTCGTCACCTATTCGTCGACGGTGAATGCCGGCAAGGCGCTGCCGTCGGACGCGATTGTCGACACCTGGACGTATCAATCGCGCAGTTTGGCCGGCACGGCGCCCAAATATGGCGCGGATAACGGCAACCCGGTATCTAGCACCCCGGATCTCAACCAGACCGATTGCGCCGCCGCGAATAAAGTCCGCACGCCCGCGACCGGTTTCAAGACCGACGGCACCGCGACCTACGTCACGACATCCTGGTCGAACAACAAATGCAATATGAGCACGCAGCCGCTGAAGCCGACCTGGCGCTATCAGCCGGTCACCTTCGACACGAGCCAGTACAAGACCGGCGCGGAAGTGCCCGATCCCAGCAAGGTCGACGGTTCGAAGACCACATGGGCGGGTTGCATCGAGGAACGCGACACCACCGCGAGCGCGTCGTTCGATCCCGACGACCTGCCGCCGGACCTCGACCCCGACCTGCCGGCCACCGATGCCGCATCCAAATGGCGGCCGATGTGGCCGGAGGTCGAATATTACCGCGGCAACTACACCAGCATCGACTATTCGGGCGACGTCACGGCGCCGAAGACACCACCCGCGCCCTACGTGTACGGCGACTCCGCCTATACGGGCACCGACGCCACGACCCAATATACGTCGTCGGCCTATTCCGCCAACCAGAGCAGCGGATATTATTCGTGCGGCAAACCCGTGCAGCGCCTCACGGAAATGACCCGGACCGAGGTCAGCGATTACGTCAACGCCGTCGATTTCGTCGCACTGGGCGGCACGTATCATGACACCGGCATGATCTGGGGCACGCGGATGATCTCGCCCACCGGGATCTTCAAGGACGATACGAAAGCGTGGCCGGGCCGCAACACGCCGAACCGCTACATCATCTTCATGACCGACGGCGACATGGCGCCGAATGAGAAGATCTACGGCATGTACGGGATGGAATATTACGACAAGCGCGTCACCGGCAAAAACGGAACGTCGAACCTGACAAATTATCACAACGCCCGCTTCCTGGCGGAATGCGCGGCGGCGAAGGCGCGCAACATCAAGGTGTTCGTGATCGGCTTCGGCCAGAAACTGACCTCCCAGCTGACGGACTGCGCCTCGCCCGGCAAGGCCTATTACGCCAGCGACAATGCGGCGCTGAACAGCGCGTTCCAGGACATCGCCAAGCAAGTCGCCTTGCTCCGGATTTCGCAGTGATGGCGATGCTCCGCTCCCTCCGGCGCGACACGCGCGGCGCGACGATCGTCGAGTTCGCGATCGTCGCGCCCGTCATGATCCTGATGATGATGGGCCTCGGCGACCTGGGATACCAGGTCTATGCCCAGGCCATCCTCAACGGCGCGATGCAGAAGGCCGGCCGCGATTCCTCGATCCAGGGCGGCGCCGACGACCCGGCACAGACGGATGGCAAGGTCGAGGCGATGGTCAAGAACGTCGCGAAGAACGCGATATTCTCGTTCTCGCGCAAGAATTACGATTCGTTCAGCGTGATCAAGCCCGAACCGTTCGTCGACGACAACAACAACGGCAAGAAGGACGCTACCGATGGCAACGGCGTGCTAGACAAGGGCGAATGCTTCACCGACATCAACGGCAACGGCCAATGGGACGTCGATCCGGGCGAGAACGGCCAGGGCGGCGCGAATGACGTGACGGTCTATACGGCGACCGTCACCTATCCGCACCTGTTCCCCGTGGCCAGCCTGTTCGGCTGGTCGCCGACGCAGACGATCACCGCGTCGACCCTGCTCAAGAACCAGCCCTACGCGACCCAGACGACGGTAACGCCGGCCAAGGTATGCATAAAATGATGACGCACCTTCGCTCCGCCCGTTCGAGCCTCGCCCGCACCAGGCGCCGGCTCGCGCGCGACACCAGCGGTCTCGCGATGCTCGAATTCGCCTTCTCGGCGCCGCTGGTGCTGATGATCGGGCTGTACGGGATCGAGACCGCCAATCAGGCGCTGGTCAACCTGAAGGTCAGCCAGATCGCGCTCAACCTTGCCGACAACGCATCGCGCGTCGGCCTGATCAACAACGCGAACATCGAGCAACTGCGCGAGATCGACCTGAACGACGTGCTGGAGGCGGCACGCAATCAGGGCAGCGGGATCGGCCTGACGGCCAACGGACGCATCACGCTGTCGAGCCTCGAAAAGGACAGCGATGGCGTCCAACGTATTCATTGGCAGCGTTGCATCGGCGCGAAGTCGGGCGCCAACTATGATTCGAGCTATGGCACCACGACCCCGACGGCGGGCACCGACACCAATGCATCGAACGCCGGCACGCTGGCGCCCGACGGGATGGGCGACCCCGGCGAGAAGGTCCAGGCGCCGCAGAACGGCGGGGTGATGTTCGTCGAGATCAACTACGACTACAAGCCGGTGGTCGGCCAGTGGCTGTTCGGCCCTGCCCGCATCCATTACATCGCGTCTTTCGTCGTTCGCGACGACCGCGACTTCAAGCAGATCTACAATCCGTCGCCGGCCGCGACCCGCGCGACTTGCGACACCCATATGTCGATGAGCGGCTGATGCGAAAAGCCGCGCCCGGAACGACCGGACGCGGCTTTCTTTTGACGATGGCGCGATGGCGCGATCAGTAGCGGTAGTGGTCCGGCTTGAACGGCCCTTCGACCGGCACGCCGATATAATCCGCCTGCTTCTTCGACAGCCTGGTCAGCTTCACGCCCAGCTTTTCGAGGTGCAGTTCGGCGACCTTCTCGTCGAGGTGCTTGGGCAGGACGTACACTTCGTTCTTGTAGTCGTCCGCCTTGGTGAACAGTTCGATCTGCGCCAGCGTCTGGTTGGTGAACGACGACGACATCACGAACGACGGATGGCCGGTCGCGTTGCCCAGGTTCACCAGGCGGCCCTTCGACAGGATGATGATCTGCTTGCCGTCGGGGAATTCGACCAGGTCGACCTGCGGCTTCACCTCGGTCCACTTGTAGTTCGACAGGCCCGAAATCTGGATCTCGCTGTCGAAATGGCCGATGTTGCAGACGATCGCCATGTTCTTCATGCCCGCCATATGCTCGGCG
>Ga0153956_1002526_pt1 | contig 13265 bp, 12 predicted proteins | sample TSFL040MetaG_FD_104704 | JGI IMG/M metagenome (GOLD analysis project Ga0153956, IMG submission 104704) | Attine ant fungus gardens microbial communities from Florida, USA - TSFL040 MetaG | ecosystem: Host-associated > Fungi > Mycelium > Unclassified | place: USA: Florida, Wekiwa Springs... | reverse complement strand
GTCAATATCGATACCGATTGCCGGCTGGCGATGACCGCGGTGTTCCGCAAGGTCGCGAATGAGACCAGAAGCGAGTTCGACCCGCGCAAGTTCCTGAAGCCGGCGATGGATGCCATGCGCGATCTGTGCCGCGAGCGTTTCGAGCAGTTCGGCACCGCCGGCCATGCCTCGAAGATCAAGGTCATTCCTCTGTCCGAGATGGCGAAGCGGTATCGCGCCGGTGCACTGGACCCGCGCATTGGAGATATGGCGAGCGCCGCCGAATAAAGCCCCGAGGTTGAGAACCGGTCTGGCGCGCCGGTCCGCAGAGATGAAGGAGAGCGACATGAACGATCAATCGATGACCATTCGCGGCAAGGATCGCTACAAGTCTGGCGTGATGTCCTACAAGAAGATGGGCTATTGGGAGCCGGACTACGTTCCTAAGGATACCGATGTGATCGCGTTGTTCCGCGTGACTCCGCAGGACGGCGTCGATCCGATCGAAGCCTCGGCGGCGGTGGCGGGCGAATCCTCGACCGCGACCTGGACCGTGGTGTGGACCGACCGTCTGACCGCGGCGGAGAAATACCGCGCCAAGTGCTATCGCGTCGATCCGGTTCCGAATTCGCCGGGCCAATACTTCGCCTATATCGCTTATGATCTCGATCTGTTCGAACCGGGTTCGATCGCCAATCTGTCGGCCTCGATCATCGGCAATGTGTTCGGCTTCAAACCGCTCAAGGGCCTGCGCCTGGAAGACATGCGCTTCCCCGTGGCTTATGTGAAGACGTTCCAGGGACCGGCGACCGGCATCGTGGTCGAGCGCGAACGACTCGACAAATTCGGCCGTCCGCTGCTTGGCGCCACCGTCAAGCCGAAGCTCGGTCTCTCCGGACGCAATTACGGCCGCGTGGTCTACGAGGCGCTCAAGGGCGGTCTCGACTTCACGAAGGACGACGAGAACATCAATTCGCAGCCCTTTATGCACTGGCGCGAGCGCTTCCTCTATTGCATGGAGGCAGTGAATCGGGCGCAGGCAGCTTCCGGAGAAGTGAAAGGCACTTATCTCAACATCACGGCTGCGACGATGGAGGACATGTATGAGCGCGCCGAGTTCGCCAAGGAACTCGGATCCTGCATCGTCATGATCGACCTGGTGATCGGCTACACCGCCATTCAGTCGATGGCGAAGTGGGCACGCAAGAACGACATGATTCTGCATCTGCATCGTGCCGGCCATTCGACCTACACGCGGCAGAAGAGTCATGGCGTGTCGTTCCGCGTTATCGCCAAGTGGATGCGGCTGGCCGGTGTCGATCATATCCATGCGGGCACCGTGGTCGGCAAGCTCGAGGGCGACCCCAACACGACGCGCGGCTACTACGATATCTGCCGCGAGGATTACAACCCGGCCAGGCTGGAGCACGGCATCTTCTTCGATCAGCCCTGGGCAAGCCTGAACAAGCTGATGCCTGTTGCGTCCGGCGGCATTCATGCGGGCCAGATGCACCAGTTGCTCGACTTGCTCGGCGAGGATGTGGTGCTGCAGTTCGGGGGTGGAACCATCGGTCATCCGATGGGGATTCAGGCCGGTGCCACAGCCAATCGCGTCGCGCTGGAAGCCATGATTCTCGCGCGTAACGAGGGCCGCGACTATGTTGCCGAGGGTCCGGAGATACTGGCCAAGGCGGCGGCGACCTGCACGCCGCTGAAGTCGGCGCTCGAAGTCTGGAAGGACGTCACCTTCAACTATGAATCAACCGATGCGCCGGACTTCGTGCCGACCGCCATCGCGTCTGTCTAAAGATCGGGAGGTTTACCATGCGCGTGACACAAGGTTGTTTTTCGTTCCTTCCTGACCTGACCGACGAGCAGATCACGAGGCAGATACAATACTGTCTGGAGAAAGACTGGGCGGTGAACATCGAGTTCACGGACGATCCGCATCCTCGCAACACCTATTGGGAGATGTGGGGGCTTCCGATGTTCGATCTGCGCGATGCCGCCGGCATCATGATGGAACTGGCCGAATGCCGTAAGGTCTATGGCGATCGCTACATCCGCATCAACGCGTTCGATTCCAGCCATGGCTGGGAGTCGGTGCGGATTTCCTTCATCGTCAACCGTCCGAAGAACGAACCGGGCTTCCGCCTGACGCGGCAGGAGGTGAACGGACGGAACATGCGCTACACGACCGTCTCCTATGCTGTCGATCGACCCGAAGGCCAGCGTTACAACGGAGCGTGAGCGTGTTGTCCGAGGCTGAACACACACGGCAGGCACCTGCCGCCGGCATCGACCTTCGTCAGGAGTTCAACGAGGTCGGTATCGGTGAGGTGCTGGAGCAGCTCGATCGGGAACTGGTCGGCCTTGCGCCGGTCAAGATGCGGATCAGCGAGATCGCGTCGCTGCTTCTGATCGAGCGCATTCGCCAGCGCATGGGGCTGACGGCGGAAACGCCGACGCTTCACATGTCCTTCACCGGCAATCCCGGCACCGGCAAGACCACGGTTGCCCTGCGGATCGCGAGCATCCTGCACAAGCTCGGATTCGTGCGCCGCGGCCATGTGGTATCGGTGACGCGGGACGAGCTGGTCGGGCAGTATATCGGCCATACCGCACCGAAGACCAAAGAGATTCTGAAGAAGGCGATGGGCGGCGTGCTGTTCATCGACGAGGCCTATTATCTCTACCGACCGGACAACGAGCGCGATTACGGCCAGGAAGCCATCGAGATCCTGCTGCAGGTAATGGAATCGCAACGGGATGATCTGGTGGTCATTCTCGCCGGGTATGGCGACCGGATGGACAAATTCTTCGCCAGCAACCCGGGCTTTCGCTCGCGCGTCGCCCATCACATCGACTTTCCCGACTACGGCGACAGCGAGTTGCTGTCGATCGCCGAACTGATGCTGAAGGAGCAGAACTATCGATTCACGGCCGAGGCGAGGGAGGCATTCGTTCGCTACATCGCGTTGCGTAAGACCCAGCCGCTGTTCTCCAATGCGCGTTCGATCCGCAACGCTCTGGATCGTATTCGCTTGCGCCAGGCCAACCGTCTGGTGGCAGACCTCGATCGCATCGTGACGGCAGATGATATCCAGTCGATCGAGGCGGTCGATATTCTGGCCAGCCGTGTGTTTTCCAAATCCAGCACCGCCGAAGGAAAGTCCTGATTCGATGTCCCAGCCTGTCGTGATCGCGCCATCGATTTTGTCTGCGGATTTTTCCCGCCTGGGTGAGGAGGTGGAGGCGATCGATGCCGCCGGAGCGGACTGGATTCATTGCGACGTGATGGATGGGCATTTTGTGCCCAACATCAGCTTTGGACCGGATGTGATCAAGTCGATCCGGCCGCGTACCAGGAAGCTGTTCGACGTGCATCTGATGATCGCGCCGGTCGATCCTTACCTCGAAGCCTTTGCCAAGGCGGGCGCCGACATCATTACCGTGCACGCGGAGGCAGGGCCTCATCTCGACCGGTCGCTGCAGGCGATCCGCAACCTCGGCAGGAAGGCAGGCGCCACGATTTGTCCGGCGACACCTGAGCATGTACTGGCGAATGTTCTCGAGCGGCTGGATATGATCCTGGTGATGAGCGTCAATCCCGGCTTCGGCGGGCAGCAGTTTATTGCCTCACAGCTCGACAAGATCCGCCGCATTCGTGCAATGATCGGCGACCGACCGATCCGGCTGGAAGTTGACGGCGGCGTCGGCACGGAAACCGCGGCGCAAGTGGCGGCGGCAGGTGCGGATACGATCGTGGCGGGGTCCGCGGTCTTCAAAGGCGGAACGCAAAGTGCCTATGCTGCAAATATTGCCGCCATTCGCGCGGCCGCGGAGACGATGACATCATGCTGATGACCAGGCCCCATGCAGCGTCGAGGGGAACCTCATGGCCTGCGGCCGTGATATTCGATCTCGACGGCACGCTGGTTGACAGCGCCGGGGATATCACAACATCGCTGAACGAATTGCTCGTCGCGCGGAAACTGGCGCCGCTTCCGGAGGCGACAGTGCGCGATTTCGTCGGCGACGGCAGCAAGGCGCTGGTGCAGCGGGCCTTTCAGACGCGCGGCATGCTGCTGAGCGCCGACGAGTTGCGGATTGCTGTTTCATCCTACGATGCGATCTATGGCTCGCATCTCGTCGAGCGAACCTATGTCTATGACGGTGCGCTCGCGGTGATGGCCGATCTCAAGGCGCGCGGGATCCGCATGGGCATCTGCACCAACAAGTTTCAAGACAAGGCCGAACGCGTCGCCGTGCATTTCGGCCTCGATGAATATGCCGAAGTGGTGGTCGGCGGCATCGCCGGGCGGCCGGGGAAGCCGTCGCCGGACATGCTGGTCGAAACGCTCGCGGCTCTGGACATGCCGCGCGAGGATGCCGTCCTGGTGGGGGACAGCACCTTCGATGTGCAATGTGCGCGCGCTGCGGGTGTGGCGGTGATCGGCGTGACGTTCGGTTATTCGCAAACACCGATGCGCAAGCTCGGCCCTGACGCGGCGATCGATTCCTATTCCGAGTTTGCGAAGGCGTGCGACAGCCTGCGGGCCAGGGCTGCATGAAGGATTTTTCGGCGCTGATTTTCGACGTTGACGGCACGCTTGCCGAAACCGAGGAGATTCATCGCCGGGCTTTCAACGAATCCTTTGCCCATTTCGGACTCGGCTGGCACTGGAGCGCTGAGCTTTATGCCGAACTGCTGCTCGTCACCGGCGGCAAGGAGAGGATGCATCATTTCGCGGCCAGGGACGGAAAGCCACCGGCGGATTTGACGGATGAGCGGTTGGCGGAGTTGCACCGCTACAAGACCATGCGCTACGGTGAGTTGATCGCAGCCGGCACATGCGCGCTGCGCCCGGGCGTCATCGCGCTGTTGAATGCGGCCCGGGCGCAAAACCAGCGCCTCGCGATCGCGACGACCACCTCGCGTGACAATGTCGATGCGCTGCTGCGGGCGACATTGGGTGAGCGTGGTCCCGGCCTGTTCGATCCGGTCGTCGCCGGCGAGGATGTCGTTAACAAGAAGCCCGCGCCGGACGTTTACCTGAAGGCGCTCGATCTCCTCGGTTTACCGGCCTGCGAATGTCTGGCGATCGAGGATTCGCGAAACGGGCTGATTGCCGCATCATCCGCCGGCATTCCGGTGCTGATCACGCGCAGCGCCTATTTCCGTCACGAGACGTTCGACGGCGCATTTGCGATCGTTGAAGATCTCACCGAACTGGCGGAGAGGCAGCTTACGGGCTGATCTCCGAGCCTCTGGGGATCTCGGAGGTTGTTGTTTCATCCGGCAGAAAGACAAGAAGCCTGTCTATCCCAGGCTTTACTTTCACCGCAGCCATGAGGTGCCCAAACCTCTGTCAGGCTCCTTCGACTTCCTCAGTCAAAGGCTTTCCGCGCTACGCTCCCATTCGTTTGAGACGCTGACGAGTTCGAGAGGCAATATGGGATTGCTTACAGATCTGATCATTGCTGCGTCTGAAACAGCTCAGACAGTTCGGCATTCTGATTTAAGTTTAAATTCCTGCGACAGGGTCGCCGATGCCTGCATTGCCCGCATTGTCCGCCCTCCGTGCTATCCCATACAGATTGGTCATTCCAAATCCGATGCATCGGGACATGATTTACTGTCCCTCATCGATCCGGAGGATGCGATGAACGACAGGGTGGTTGATGACATCGTCGGTTGGTTGCCGCCGTTGCTTCAGGCGGTGGAGGCGCTGCAATTCGTCGCGCGCCATCTGCATCCGCCGGGTTTCGATGCCGTCATGGAGGCCATCGGGCAGCCGGATTCGGCCCTTCAGGATGCGCGGGCCGGCTTGGGCGAATGGCCCGCCGATTTCACTGACCTGAGGCAGCAGCTCGATGCGGCGAGCGACGCTGCGCGCGCGGGCATTGCCGGTTTGCGTGCGGCGCAACAGCCGGGCGGCGACATCGTCGCGGTCTTCCGTGCACTGCGCGATTTGCCGCGGGCGCAGGAGGCGCTGTATGCGGCGGCCACACGGCTGCCGCCGGTCAGCGCGTTCTTCCTGCCGCCGGCGTTGCGCGAGGATGCCGCGCTGGCCGAGCGGCTGGCGCAGCCGGCCGCGGAGGCCACGGGCGTAATGCATGGCGGGCCGCCCGGTGCGCGCGGCGGTTTCTCGCTCTATGTGCCGGAATACTACGTGCCCGACCGCGCCTGGCCTCTGGTGGTCGCCCTGCATGGCGGCAGCGGCAACGGCCGGGCCTTTCTGTGGAGCTGGCTGGCCGACGCCCGCGCTCGCGGCGCCATCGTTATCGCGCCGACCGCGGTCGGCAGCACCTGGGCGTTGATGGGAGATGATCCCGACACGCCCAATATCGCTGGTATCCTCGATATCGTTCAGGCGCGTTACAATATCGATGCGTCGCGCCGGTTGTTCTCCGGCATGAGCGACGGCGGCACCTTCTGTTACATCAGCGGCCTGCGTGCCGATTCACCCTTCACGCATCTCGCCCCGGTCTGTGCGACCTTTCATCCGCTCCTGGCGCAATTCGCCGATGCGGATCGCGTGCGCGGTCTGCCGATCCGGATCGTCCATGGCCGGCGCGACTGGATGTTTCCGGTGCAGACGGCGCGCGACGCGCGGGATGCGCTCGCTGTGGCAGGCGCCGATGTCGACTACCGCGAGATCGACGACCTGAGCCATTGCTATCCGCGCGAGGTCAACGCCGAGCTGCTCGACTGGCTTGGCGGTTGTTGAGCCGTGCACCGGCTGGGTCGGTGTTCGACTCGGGCTTTTGCATCGCCGCGCGGTTCCTATATGCTGGCATTCGCGGGCGATACGGATGAGGAGATGTGGATGCCGTCATTGACCGAATGGAAAGTTCCAGCCGGCGTACAGCCGCGTGCGGAGGATTTCGATTTCGATCTCGATCGAACGCTGGAGGCGGTGGTCGGGCTTCATTGCATCATTCCCGACGATGCCTTTACCGCTGAGACGCTCGGCACGGAGCGCGCCGGCAACGGCGTCCTGATCGACGATGGTCTTATTCTCACCATCGGCTATCTCATCACCGAAGCGGAGACGATCTGGGTCCACCTCGGCGATGGCCGCGTGGTGCCCGGCACCGTGCTCGGTGTCGATCAGGAAACAGGCTTCGGCCTCGTGCAGGTGCTCGGTGAGATTGATATCAGGCCGCTGAAGCTCGGCAATTCCAGCGCCGCGAAATTCGACGACCGCGTCGTCATCGGTGGTGCCGGTGGACGCACGCGCTCGGTGTCCGGTAAAATCGCGGCGATCCAGGAATTCGCCGGCTATTGGGAATATCTCATCGACGACGCCTTCTTCACCCATCCCGCGCATCCGAACTGGGGCGGCGCGGCCCTGATCGACGGCAAGGGGGAACTGATCGGCGTCGGCTCGCTGCAGATCGAGCGCGAGCAGGCCGGACAGAACGAGCACCTTAACATGGTCGTGCCCGTCGATCTCCTGAAGCCGGTGCTCGACGATCTCCGCAAATTCGGCCGTGCGAGCAAGCCGCCGCGGCCATGGCTCGGGCTCTACGCCACGGAAGTCGAGGACAAGGTGGTGGTGGTCGGTATCGCCAGGAAGGGGCCTGCGGCGCGCGCCGAATTGAAGACGGGCGATGTGATCCTGGCCGTCGACGGCGAGGAGGTGTATGACTCCGCGAGTTTCTACCGGGCGCTCTGGGCGCTCGGCGATGCCGGCGTCGATGTGCCGCTGACGCTCTATCGCGGCGGCGACACATTCGATGTCGAATTGGTCTCGACGGATCGCGCGCGGATGTTCAAGGCGCCACGCCTGCATTGATGGGTGGCCAAGGCCGTAGCTGTAGGGGGGATGACGCGAAGCGGCATCCGCCGTTCCTCGCCGCACACTCGGCCGGCGGATGACGAAGCGTCATCCGCCCTACGGCGGCGGGTTTCCCGCAATGACAACGACGAATCATTCCGAATCAGCCACGCCTTCAATGCGCGTGGCCATTCTCGGCCGGCGCTGACGCGCCGACAGCGTTGACGTCGAATTCGACGTCGACTTTTCCTGTCTTTTCGAATTGCAGCCGGGCTTTGACTTTCTCGCCCTTGATGAACGGTTTTGTCAGATCCTCCAGCATCAGGTGATAGCCGCCGGGTTCGAGCTTCACGGTGGCGCCGGGCTTGATCTCCAGCCCGTCATTCAGCGGGCGCATCTTCATCACGCCGTCGGTGATGCTCATTTCATGCACTTCGATCCGGTTGCCGTCGCCGAAGCTGCCGCCGGTGAGCTTGTCGCTGCTCTTTCCGTTGTTGGTGATGGTGAGAAAGCCGCCGGCAACTTTCGCGCCGGGCGGCGTGGCGCGAGTCCATGGCGCGGAAATCATCAGGTCACCGGCATGAACCATGTTGCCCATCTGCGCCATGGGGTCATGCGCCGAGGCGGCGAGGTGCAGCATCGGGGCCGGCGATTTAAGGCTGTGCGGATTCTCTCCCGCTGCCGGGATTTGTGCCCAGTCCTCGGAACCGTTCTCGCAGGTCTGCAGCGTCGGCAGGTAAAGCGGCGTGTCGGTCTTGAGCGACGCGGGCAGATAGGCCGAGAAAACGAATTCGTCGTAGAAACCGTTGTCGAGCTTGCCGGTCCACGAAATCTGCCTGATGCCTTCGGACGCCTTCTTGCCGTGCATGAAGTCGTAGCTTTGCGCATAAGGGCCAGTTTTCGTCTCGATCAACCAGCCGGGCTTCGGCATCGGCTTCACGGCGATCATGCCTTCGGGAATCTGCACGGTGATTCTGGTCGTCGGCGAGCCGCTGCAGCCATGCGGCACGGCGAGTACCGCGCGATAGGAAGCGCCGACGGTGGCCGGCCCGCTTTCCACGAATACATGGGCGGAGGCCGACGACGCAGTGCCGAGTGCTGTGAGCAGGGTCAGAAGGAAACGGTTGGTCATGAGGCATCCTTTCGCGTTTTGCAGTTTATCTCGAATCATCATCTTCACCACCTGGCCTTGACACCGGCATAGAAGGCGCGGCCGGTGCCGGGCTCGAACAGCGGCGAAGCCGATGTCGCCTTGTCGATGATGCTGGCTGAGGCGATGTAGCGGGTGTCGAGGATGTTGCGTGCCTCGATGTAGCCGGAATAAGTCCCGCCATTGTCCACGCCCGCCTTCAAGCCGAGCAGCGCATAGGGTTCGGTTCTCAGCGTGTTGGCGCTGTCCACATAGTAGGACTCCGGCACCCACTCGACATTGGGGCCGATATAGAACCCGTTGGCATGTTTGTAGAGCAGTTCCGCGCGCAGATAGTGCCGCGGCGCGCCGGGCAGCAGATTGTTGCCGTAGAGGGGATCGTTATCGAAGCGGAAATCGTTCAGGGTATAGGCCATGTTAAGCCAGAGCTTGTCCGGCTGTAGGCCGGCGTCGAATATGCCTTTCAGCACGGCGATGCCGAGCCCGGCCTCGATGCCCTGATGAATGGTGCGATTCGCGTTGGTGACGTTGCAGTTTCCGAACGCGCTGTAGAGGCACAGCAGTTCGTCGACGATGTCGGCGTGATAGGCGGTCAGCTCCCAGGTCAGGTCCGGCCGCTTGCCGCGCGTGCCGACTTCATAGGTGGTTGCGCGCTGCGGGCGGATGCTGGTGAAGGGAATGCTCGGAATGCCCGGGCCCGACGAACTCTCGCCGAAGCTCGGCACCTCCGCGCTATCAGAGACATTGGCGTAAGCTTGCCAGGTCGGATCGATGTTCCACAGCAGCCCACCTTTCGGACTCCACAAATTGAATTCGGTGCCGCCCGACTGGTCGCCGTCGCCAAGGAAACGATCCTGCCGGCTGCGTGTGGCATGAAGGAACTGCGTGCCGCCGACCACCGCAACGGCGGGCAGCACGTAGAGCGAATTCTCGACATAGACCGACGTGTTTTTCGACGTGTCGATGGACGACGAGGCCAGTGCACCTTTCTGTCCGGAAGCATTGACATACTGGTTGTTGTCGATGCGGCCGTTGATGATGTTGACACCGGCAACGAACACGTTGCGATAACCGCCGATCATGCGGTCGTCTGTCGCTTTGGCGAAGCCGCCATAATCCAGATAGCGATAGTCCAGATACTGGTAGATCGGATGCATCAGATGGCGATCGACACCGAAGATGCCGATATCGATGGTGGTGTTATCGAGGCGGATCGTGGTCTTGTTGGCGAGGCGAACGGTATCGATGTTGCGCTGCTGGTCCAGGGTGACATTACTGCCATAGGGCGCGGTCGGCGCGTTCAGCGCCGAATCCTTAGCGACGGAGCCGGGGATGCGCTGTCGCACGCTGTTGGCATTCAGATAGAAGCGCGTCTCGAAATCCGGTGAGAATTGATAGCCGATATTGCCGCTGATGCGGTTCGCGGTGCCCCAGCTATGATCGCGGAAACCGTCGGTGGATTGCGTGGAAGCGGTGATGAAACCGTCCCATGGCCCGTTGGTGCCGCCGGTTGAGGCTTGCAGGCGGCGGAAGCCGAAAGCGCCCATGTCGAGCGAGACGGCGTTGAGGTGCGGGTCGCGGCCGGATGGCGTCACGAAATTGATGGCGCCGCCGAGTGCATTGGCGCCGAATTGCAGCGCATTGCCGCCTTTGAAGACCTGAACATATTTGTAGGCGGTCGGGTCAATCTCCTGGAAATCGCCGTAGCCGTCGGACGTGTTGATCGGGATGCCGTCCATATAAAGCTGCACGCCGCGCAGATGGAAATTCCGCGACAGGCTGGAGCCGCGGATCGACAGCCTGACGTCGTCGCCCCATTTCGGTTGGGCGAACACGCCGGGCACGTAATCGAGAATGTCCTTGATGGTGCTCGACGGCGTGGAGTTCTTCCACGCATCCGCCGTCACCAGCGCGACGCCGCCCGGCGTCTGCTGGATGTCGCGGAGCGCCTGCTGCGCGGTCAGCACGGTGAGGGCACCGGGGACGCGCCCGATGGCGGTTGCCGCAATGGGCGTCGTCGCCGGTGCGCCGTTGCTGCGGGCGACATGCGCATGGGGCAAGGCCTGCCGCGGTTTGCGCCCGGCATGAGGGCGTTGTTGCGCGGGGGCGTCGACGGTGACGGCTGGAAGCGTCGTGGCAGGGGCCGACTGGGCCGATACCGCGCCGGGGATCAGCGCAGCCGCGGATGCGAGCAGGATGCCGCGCAGTCGCGTCGATACGGATAGCATGAGGTGAAACTCGGCCGGAATTGAACGGAGCACGCACGCGCGGATGCGCGGCGTCTGACGGCGTAGGCGTCAGCTCAACTGCGGCGGTGCGCGGGCGCGACGGTCCGAAGCGGCCTGTTCCGCGACGATGCGATCATTGGTGATGGTGGTCGGCGCGATTGCAATCGCGATGCGCGAAACATGGAACGTGGCAGCGACCGGCGGCGCGCCCGGCGCATGGGTGCCGACGCAGATCGGGCAATGGACAGCCGGGGCGCCGGTCGTCTTGCCGTTGTTATCGGGCGCGGCGGCAAGATCGGGATGGGTGAGGCAGAGTTCGAACCCCGCGGCCTGCGCCGCCGGCGGGATTGCCGCCAGAATCAGGCTCGACAGCACCACATTGAGGACAAGCGCATAGACCGCAGCCAGGGAAGCCACGGCGCCAAACCAGCGTTTGCGCGATCCATGATGTGTCACGAGAGCGATCCTCGTGTGTCGATTAGCACGGGAGCGAGGGCGGTCAAAGCGGGTTTATGGGTACTTGTCCCGGACGCGATGCGGCACGAAGTGCCGCTTCGCAGAGCCGGGACAGGGGAGGAATCTATACGGCGAGCAGCCCCGCGTCGCCGGCCTGATCGGCGAAGGCGAGCAATGAACCGCGCGCGTTCCAGGCGAGGGCCGTGACCGGTTCGCCCTTGTCGCCGCGCACGAGAATTTCCGCGCCGTCCGTCAGCCGCACCATCAGAATGGTGCCGTTGCTGTAACCTGCCGCAAGAATATCCTGCTTGGGATGGCTGGCGACGACGGTGACCTTGGCCTGGAGCGGCGCCAGCATCGCCGGTTCCTTGCCCATCGGGCCGTCCTTGCCGGCGAAGGGCCAGACGATCACGGTGTCGGCGCCGGACGTGGCAAGACCCTTGCCGCCGGCAGTCCAGGCGATCGAGCGGACGCGGGCCGGATAGCCGGTCATCCGCATGTGCCTGCCGTCGGCGAGACGCCAGCCATGCAACGCAGGCTCGTGCATCGCCGTGACGATGAACTTGTTGTCGGGGCTGAAGGTCACGGCAAGGTGCGAGCCCTGCCATTCCAGCACTTCGATGCTGCCGGCCATGTTGGGAAACCACAGCGTCACGCCGTTGTAGTGGGCGATGCCGAGCCGCAGGCCCTTGGGCGCGAAGGCGAGGCCGCCGACGGTGGACGGCACCTCGAAGAATTTCTCCTCGCCCTTCGGCGCCTGCATGAATGCGACCTTGCCCACCGACCATGCCACGGCACCGTCGGGATGCACCGCGACATTGTCGATCCAGCGTCGTTTGGCGTCGGTGGCGAAAGTCGACACCGTGCCGCCCTGATCGAGCATGAGCACCTTGCCGTCGTCGGAGCCCATGACGATGCGCTTGCCGTCGCTGGCCGCGCACAGGATGCCGCCGAACGCGACATCGACTGGTGTGGTGCTGCCGTCGGGATCGGCCAGCGTCACCTTTTCCTCGGCGTGGACGAAGGCTGCCTTGTCACCGAGAAAATACACGGCGCTAACGGCGGCGCCGATCGCCACCGGCACCACGCGGTCGGTGACCGAGACGATCGAGGCTTGCTCCTTGAGCGGGTTGAAATCGGACATCAGGACGGGATGACCTGCTCGAAGCCGTCGCGGATCAGCTGTTCGGGCAAATCCCGGCCGATGAAGACGAGGCGGCTCTCGCGCTTCTCATCGTCCTTCCACGGGCGCTGGTGGTCGCCTTCGAGCATCATGTGCACGCCCTGGAAGACGTAGCGTTCGTCATCGCCGGCGAACGAGATGATTCCCTTGGAGCGCAGGATCTTGCCGCCTTCCTGCGCCATCAGGTTCTGCAACCAGGGCATAAAGGTCGACGGGTCGAGCGCCTTGTCGGTGCGCAGCGACAACGATTGCACGTCCTCGTCGTGATAGTGCTTCAGGCCGTGATCGTGCCCGTGATGGTGATGATGGTCGTGGCCGTGGTCATGATGATGGCCGTGATCGTGATGATGATCGTGGTCGTCGCCGGCTTCAAGGAAGGACGGTTCGATCTCCAGGATGCGGTCGAGGTCGAACGCGCCGCGGTCGAGCACGTCCTCCAGCTTTACCTGGGCGCGCTGGGTGCGATGCAGCTTGGCATAGGG
>Ga0153956_1002525_pt1 | contig 13270 bp, 13 predicted proteins | sample TSFL040MetaG_FD_104704 | JGI IMG/M metagenome (GOLD analysis project Ga0153956, IMG submission 104704) | Attine ant fungus gardens microbial communities from Florida, USA - TSFL040 MetaG | ecosystem: Host-associated > Fungi > Mycelium > Unclassified | place: USA: Florida, Wekiwa Springs... | reverse complement strand
GTGCGGGTGGCCTGCTTCACGTAAGGGCAACGCCGGGCCACCAGCCCGTCTCATGCCCTTCCGCTTGCATCCCACCCGCACACAGCCCCAGACCTTCGGGACGTTTTGACCACACCTTCTAGGCACCGAGACAAGTGAGTCCGTTTGCCCGTCGAATTGACGGGCGAATTGACGCACTTATCTCGAACGTGGGACCGGACCGGGTCAGCTGCCCGGCAGGCGGTCTTGGTCCGACTTCAGCTCGTCGAGGATCTCCTTGGCCCGGTCGGCGGCCGCGGCGGGGACGAAGATGTCTCTCGCTCCGGCGGCCAGGAAGTCAGGCACGTCGAAGCCCTTGTTTCGCTTGATCAGGCTGGGAATGCCTTCCTGACGCAGTATGTCCGCGATCAGGTCCGCCTCGGCGACGTTCTCGGCCCAGGCGATCTTGACCGGCTCGGGAGTCCTTTCGGACCGTTCAGACCGCCTGAATATCGACATCCTCGACCTGGCCGTCACGGATGTTGAACCCGCGCACGTAGGGTTCGTCCGGGTTCTCCAGGGAGACGATGAAGTAGACCGCGTCGGGCCAGCCGCTGGCCAGGTTGATGTCGGTCTGCGACGGATACGCGGCGGTCTTGGTGTGCGAGTGGTAGATCCCGACGATGTCGTGACCGGCCTCGAGGATCTGCTTGTAGACTTGGAGCTGCTCCTTCGAGTCCATCTCGTAACGGAGCGGGCTGTGGGCGGTGTTCTCCATCCGGTGGAGGGTGATCGCCTCGTCGGCCAGGCCGCCGATCAGGCCGCAGCACTCGTCGGGAGCATCGGCCTTGGTGTGCTCGATCATCTCGTCGAGCAGGGACTGCGGGACCTTCACGGCTACCACCAGTTGGTCGCGTCGATGTCGCCGAGTTCCTCGATCGACTTGGTGTAGACGCCGGAGGAGAGGTACTTCCAACCGCCGTCGGGGATCAGGAAGACGATGTTGCCGGAGTCGATCTCGTTCGCGATCCGGACCGCGATCGCGGCGACCGCACCGGAGGAGACGCCGGCGAAGATGCCCTCCTGGTCCAAGAGCTTCTTGGTCCAGACGATCGCGTCCATGTTCGAGACCATGATCTTCCGGTCGAGCAGGCTGAGGTCGATGATGGGGGGGATGAAGCCGTCGTCGAGGGAGCGGAGCCCCTGGACCAGCTCGCCCTGCATCGGCTCGGCCGCGACCAGCTTGGTCTCCGGGTTGGCCTCCTTGAGCCGGCGGCCGTTGCCCATCAGGGTGCCGCCGGTGCCGAGGCCCGCCACGAAGGCGGTCACCTCGTCGAGCTCCTCGAGGATCTCGACCGCGGTGCCGTTGTAGTGGGCGTTCGGATTGGCCTCGTTGCCGTACTGGTAAGGCATGTAGTACTTCGGGTCCTCGGCCAGCTCCAGCGCCAGCTCGACCGCGCCGTTCGAGCCCTTGGCGCCTTCCGAGTAGACGATCTCGGCGCCGTACATCTCCAGCAGCTGGGTGCGTTCCGCGGTGACGTTGTCGGGCATGACGACCTTGAGCGGGTAGCCCTTCCGGCGGCAGATCATCGCCAGCGAGATGCCGGTGTTGCCCGAGGTGGGCTCGAGGATGGTCTGGCCGGGCGCGATGGCTCCCGTCTCCTCGGCCGCCTGCATCATCGAGCGGGCGACGCGATCCTTGACCGAGCCGGTCGGGTTGGCCGATTCGAGCTTGGCGAAGATCCGCACGTCTTCCTTGGGCGAGAGCGTCTTCAGCTCGACCAGCGGAGTGTGGCCGATCGAGTCGACTATGTCGTCGAAAGTCCCCCCGCAGGGCTTGTTCAAAAGGTCGTAGTAAGGAGTCATGAGGTGAGTCGCTGGGCCGTGGTACTTCATAAAGTGTAGTCGCTCGGGCACCAATCGGAAGATTCCCCCGGAAATCGTGAGATACTGGCCAGGTTGCGCGTCCAGCAAACCAATCCCTCTGGAGGAAAACGCATGAAGAAATCCCGTCTCGTCGCGTTGCTCTCAGCTTTGATGATTCTCGCGGCCATGGTGGTCGTTGTCGGCTGTGGAAGCAGCGACGACAGCAGTAGCGGCAGCGGTGACTTCAAGTCCGAGCTGATCAGCGATGGCACCCTGACCGTCGGGTCAGATATCCCGTACGCACCGTTCGAAATGGGCAAGGCCCCTGACTACACCGGCTTTGACATCGAACTCGTCGACAACATCGCCGAGAAGCTCGGCTTGACACCGAAGATTCAAGACACCGCGTTCGACACGATCTTCACTGATGTGGCTCAAGGCAAGTTCGACATGGTGGCCTCGGCCGCGACGATCACGCCCGAGCGTCAGCACGCTGTCAACTTCTCGGATCCGTACTTCGAGTCCGAGCAAGCACTGCTCGTTCCTCCTGGTTCGGATATCGCCACCGTCGATGATCTCGCCGGTAAGACCGTGGCGGCCCAGGACGGCACCACCGGTGAGGCCTACGCCAACGACAACACCGATGCGTCCCAGGTTCGGGGACTCCCGACCGGTGCCGCAGCAATCGCCGCCGTCGTAAACGGCCAGGCTCAGGCTGCCATCGTCGATGCACCTGTCGCTGAAGACGCCGAGTCGAAAGGTCAGTCGGGCTTCGAAATCGCGACCAACATACCGACTGGCGAATATTACGGATTCGCGTTCTCGAAGAACACGCCTGAGCTCCTGAAAGCCGTGAATGGCGCTCTCTCCGATCTGATCGACAACGGAACCTACGAGAAGATCTTCCGTAAGTACTTCAACGCGACGCCGCCGGCCAGCATCATGAACGGCACTGCGTCCGCTGACACTGGGACTACCGGCCAGGACTAGTTCCCGACGATTCAAAAGAGGGGGCGCCCCTCGGGGCGCCCCTTCTACTGTTGTTCTCCGCTGCGGCTGCTACATATATGAGCTAGGACACCATGGGTGACTTTTTCGACATTTTCTTCAATTTCCAGTTCATGGCGGATCACTTCTCCTACGTTCTGGAGGGGTTCTGGTGGACGATCAAGCTTTCGATCGTCGGAGGCATATGCGCCCTCACCTGGGGTCTGATCCTCGCCGTGGTGCGCCAGCTTCCGGGCAAGCCACTAGCTCCGGTCCGCTGGATCGTGATTGCCTATATCGATTGCCTGCGCGGTATCCCGATGCTGCTCACGATCCTGCTGCTTTCCAGCGGTCTTGCGACGATGGCATCCCAGGGCGTCATCCCGCGGGAGATAGGCATTCCGCAGTGGTTCGGTCAGTCGGACTACTTCTGGTACGGCGTGATCGCCCTGACTCTAACTTATGGCGCCTACATGGCCGAGGTCTATCGCGCCGGTATCGAGGCGGTGCCGCGAGGTCAGACCGAAGCCGCCCGTTCACTGGGAATGTCCCACGGCCAAGCAATGCGCTTCATAATCGTCCCGCAGGCGGTACGCAAGGTCATCCCGCCGCTACTGAACGACTTCATCGCGCTGATGAAGGATACGGCGCTGGTCAGCACGATTGGCCTGGTCGAAGCTGTCCAAGCTGGTCGGGATCTCTACTCGGAGTTTTACAACCCTTCGGGCTACACGCTCGGGGCAATCATGTTTCTGATCGTGACCATCCCCCTTGCTCGTTTCGTTGACCGGTTGATCAAGAAGCAAAACGAGAAGTTCCAGAGAGGGTTGCCGTGAGTGAGACAGTGACGATGACCAGGCTGAAAATTGAGCGGGGCGAGACGATCCTCAAGGTTGACGGCCTGAAGAAATATTACGGCGAGCTTGAGGTTCTGCGGGACATCGACCTCGACATCAAGAAGGGCGAAGTCATCTGCGTGCTCGGGCCCAGTGGGTCCGGCAAGAGCACCATGTTGCGCTGCCTCAACCTGCTCGAAGTGCCGACCGGCGGCACGATCGACCTCAAGGGCGAGGTCGTCTTCGACGGCAGCAAGCCCAAGAACCTCGATGAGCTGAGGCGCGAGACCGGGATGGTCTTCCAGTCCTTCAACCTCTTCCCGAACATGTCGGCGAAGCAGAACGTCTCGATCGCCCAGATCAGGGTGCGAGGGCGCAAGAAGGCCGAGTCCGACCAGCGCTCGATCGAGGAGCTGACCAAGGTCGGTCTGGCGGAGAAGGTCGACGAGTACCCCGACCGCCTCTCCGGCGGCCAGCAGCAGCGCGTGGCGATCGCCCGAGCCCTGGCCATGGACCCCGAGATCATGCTCTTCGACGAGGTGACGAGCGCGCTCGACCCCGAGCTGGTCAAGGGCGTGCTCGACGTGATGCGGAGCCTGGCCGACTCCGGCATGACCATGATCTGCGTGACCCACGAGATCGGATTCGCCCGCGAGGTCGCCGACCGGGTGATCTTCATGGACGGCGGCTACATCGTCGAACAGGGCCCGCCGGACGAGGTCTTGGGCAATCCGAAGGAAGAACGCACCCAGAAGTTCCTCGGGCTCGTGCTCGACCACTGATGCAGCCGGCCATAGCTGCAACTTTGGCCTGGTCCAACCTGTTGTAGCTTCCGATGAATATGAAAAGGGTTCTCGGATTTTTCGCTGTCCTGATCTCCGCCTTCCTTCTGGTTGGCATCACGGGGGCTTCGGCTGCTCCGAAGACGGTGAAGATCAGCGGCAAGGCGTTCATCTTCAACCACATGGACACCTACATCTCGGGCGCGACGATCAAGGTGCGCGAGTTCCCGAAGATCTCGGCCACCACCGACAGCCTCGGTGACTACGTGCTGACCGTCCCGAATGACGCGAACGTGACGCCGTACATCCTCTCGGGCGAGGGCACGCTCACCAAGCACGCCAAGGCCGACGACAGTCCGACCGGGACCGTCCAGACCCACTGGAACGAGATCGACCTCCAGACCTTCCACGCCCGCGGTCAGGACATCGTCAACGCCAACTTCCAGACGCCTCAGGACGGCGAGTACGCCGGACTGAAGGCCATCCTCTCCGTGCCGGCCGACGAGAACGGGCGGCCGCAGCGATGCGCGATCGTCACCACCGCCTCGCAGCGCGACGTCCGTGACACCAGCTACCAGGGCTACTGGGAAAACACCCCGCACGGCGTCGAGGGGGCGACCTCGGTCGAGTATCCCGCGCTCGACGGTCCGATCTACTTCAACGCCCTGGTCATTCCCGACAAGACCGCGACCGCGACCTCGGGCGACGGCGGCATCATCTGGCCGATCGTCCCGACCGGCGCCTACCGAGTGGTGACCAGCTCCCCGACCACCCGTTTCGCCAGCTTCCTGGCGACCTGCGCGCCGGGCCGGGTGATCAACGCCAACCCGCCGTGGGGCGCCTACGAGCTGAAGCCGGGCGAGAAGCCGCTGGCCGCCGGCAACGTGGCCGCCAACCTCGTTTCCGCCAAGGTCGCCCGCAAGGGCAAGAAGAAGCGCGTCGCGACCATCGTGCTCAAGTCCGGCGAGAAGATCGACGCGACCGTGGCTCTGAAGACCGGCGCCTCGGGCAGCGCCAAGTCCGTCACGCTGAAGCCCGGAACCCGCAAGGTCACCTTGGGGATCGGCCCGAAGGTCAAGGCCAAGAAGGCCAAGGTCTCGGTCACCCTCAAGGACCCCTCCGGCGTCGCCTTCACCACCGTGAAGAAGATCACCGTCCCCAAGCTCCGAAGCAAGCACCGCCAGGGAAACTGAGCGTGGAAACTCCCGCCGGCGGGAGTTTCCACGCTCAGTTTCCCTCAGGGCTCCGGCTCAGGGCTCTGGTTCCATCGGGCCGAGCAGCTCTTCCGGCGAGGGTAGGGACGTGAGCTCGGCCTGGGGACGGACCAGGTCGCGGAGGTAATCGCGCCACATGTCCTCGACCTCGCGGATCGGGAGGTCGAAGGCGACCTCGAGGTTGGCGACCGGCCCGTCGCGCCGCAGACGGCCGATCAGGAGCTCGCAGGCGCCCCCTCCGCGGTAATCCTCGAGCAGGTCGAAGATCGTGCCGCCGAGAATGATCGCGTCGCGCCGGGACGGCGGAAAGCCGGGGCGCGAACCCTCGCGCAGACGGCGGATCACAGCGGCCCGGAAGAAGTCGACCTGACGGGCGAAGTGCTGGGCTCCACCTTCGACCAGCCAGGCCCAGTTCAGATAGTGGAGGAAGCGCATCGGGGTCCAGGGCGGAGGGATGCTCTCGTTGTTGGCGGCCAGCACGATCTGGGTGTAGAGGCGCTCAGCGGTGCCGCGGAGCGCCTCGAAAGAGGCCTCGCCGGCGGCTCGCTTCTCCATCGCTCTCTCTCCGAGCACGTGAACCTCATTCGCCATCGGCCAACCGGCCAGATAGCGGCGTCCGGCGGGCGCCGCCGCGAAGCGCACGAAGGGCAGGAAGGGATGGGCCGCGTTCAGCCAGACCGGGGAGGGGTGGATCACGATCGAGACATCCCCGGGAACCGCTTCAAAGCGGTCCTCGAGCTTCAGGCTCAGGTCCTCCAGCCGGTCGAGCAGGTCCTCGGCGTAGCTGCGATCACCGTCCTCGTGCCGGGCGGTGAAGGTGAGGGAAGTGGTTTCGATCCACGTCACCGTCGAAGCCTATTGCAAAGAAAAAGGCCCGCCGGAGCGGGCCTTTCCGATGAAACATAAACGGCGGAGCCCGCCCAACCATTCATGAATCGAATGGGCGGGCGGGGTTCCTGCTGCCATCCGGCGAACCGGATGGCGCGCGGTCAAACTAGCGCCGGTTCGCGGTCGCCCTGGCAGATCGAACGGATCTCGTTCGAGGCAAACTCGAACTCCTCGTCCGACATGACCGGGGTGCCCTCGAAGGGCAGGTCGCGATCGATCTCGACCCAGGAACGGCAGCCGTGATACTCCTCGCGGACCCGGACGGTCACCGGGCGCGGGATGCGGTGGACCCGCAGCAGCACGAGGTGCAGCGGATGACGCGGCTTCCAGCTGAGGCGCTTGTGGGCGTAGTCGGTGGTCCAGATGTAGAACGGGGACAGCGCGTCGACGACCCGCGGGTCCTCGATCGTGATGTCCTCGGCTACCTCGGCCCAGGCACGGATGCGGACGCGATCGGGCTGAGGGATCCCGCCGTCCTGCAAGAGTGCGCGGGCGGGCGGCTCCTCGTCGGGCCAGACGCCCTCCTCGAGGGCACGGTCCAGCTCCGGGTGATGGGAAGCGCGCACCAGGTCGTTCTGCTGGTGGTCGAATGTGGGGTAGAGGAAGAAACGATCGTGCTCGAGCTCGAAGTTCTTGTTCTCCTCACGGATTCCGCCCTTGCGGAGAGTGAGAAGCTGCTCGCCTTCGGCGAGGGCTCGCACGGTAACGGCCCATTCCTTGAACGCAATTGGCATAGGTATTCAGTCAGTGGTTGAGGTTGCTACGGACAGGTACTACTGCAGACACCTGTACGGGGCGAGTGGAGGCATGACTGGCTGCCGCGGGCTCCGTAAGGGCCTGTCACCATACAGAGCAAATCGGCGAAAATCAAGGCACTGTGCCGGGAATCACGTATTTTCCCGCATTCAAGTACTCAGAGTTCACGAATCATGGCGAGTAAACCGCCGGATTCGCCACCGACTTTCCAGCCCTTCGGGACGTGAAGAGTGGCCTCGCCGAGGTCGATTGTCGCGGGGCCTTCTCGCTCTATCCGGGGGCTCTTCGCCGGGCTGAAACCGGGGCCGGCATCGAGGTATCGGCGGCGGACCGTGACCAGATCGATCGGGGTGCCCGGGTCGGAGTATCCGTAGCGGGTTTCGTGCTCCAACTCGAACAGTCGGCGCAGCTCCGTGGGATCGGCTGAGTCGTCGGTCACGGTCAGCTCGAAGGACTGACCCCGGTAGCGCAGGTCCCAGCCGGTCTGGTCGGACTCGCCGATCATTGCCGAGAGGAACTCGCGGTCGATCTCTGCCTCGGGGAGGAGAACGGTTTGGACCTCGTCGCGGCGGCGGTCGGCGGCGGCCAGTCCGAGCGCGCTGAAGACGCCACCGGCCAGCGGCACCAGAATCTTCGTGATGCCGAGCTCGTCGGCCACTCCGGCCGCGTGAAGGGGGCCGGCGCCGCCGTAGGCGAGCAGGGTGAACCGGCGAGGGTCGAGTCCACGCTGGACGGTCACCACCCGGAGCGCTCGGACCATTTCGGCGTTGGCGACCCGGACGATGCCATCCGCGCATTCTTCGACCGAGATCCCGAGCTGGTCGGCCAGCCCGCCGATCGCTTCCAGCGCGAGCTCGAGGTCGAGCACGATCCCACCGGCGAGCTCGTCGCCGGCGGTGAGGCGGCCGAGGGCCAGATTGGCGTCGGTCACCGTGGGACGGTTGCCGCCGAGGCCGTAACAGGCGGGGCCCGGGCGGGCACCGGCGGATTCGGGCCCGACCCGAAGCGCCCCGCCGCTGTCACGCCAGGCGATCGAACCACCGCCGGCTCCGACCGTGTCGATGTCGACCATGGGAAGGGCGATCGGCCGGCCGGCGATCTTCTTCGAGGCGGTCTCGTGGACCTTGCCGTCCTCGACCGCACACACGTCGCAGGAGGTGCCACCCATGTCGAAGCAGAGCAGGTTCCCCTCACCGGACTGGCGGGCGACCATCGCGGCGGCCGCGGCCCCGCCGGCCGGGCCGGAGAGCACCGCCACCGCGGCGTGATCGGCCACCTCGTCCAGCCCGGCGACCCCGCCGCTCGACTGCATGATCTCCGGTTCGGGAAGCCCCTCATCAGAGGCCCTTCCGGCGAGCCGATCGAGATAGCCGGCGAGAAGGGGGGAGAGGGCGGCGTCGATCTCGGTGGTGGCCGCCCGTTCGAACTCGCGGAAGGTTCCGACCACGTCATGAGAGAGCGAGACGTGCACATCCGGGCCGAGCCGGTCCCGGATCGCCTTGCCGATCGCCAGCTCGTGCCCGGGGAAGCGGTACGAGTGAAGCAGGCAGACCGCGACCGACTCGACTCCCAGCTCGGCTGCTCGATCTGCGACCCGGGCCGCCTCGGCCTCGGTCAGCGCGACTATCACCCCGTCGGGACCGTGCCTCTCATCGACGGCGATCCGTCGCTCGGGCGGCACGAGAGGCGGCGGGTGAGCGGCCTGGAGCCGATAGAGCGATGCCCGGTCCTGGCGGCCGATCTCGACCAGGTCGGTGAACCCCCGGGTGGCGACGAACGCGGTCTCAGCCCCCTTCGACTCGAGCAGGGCGTTGGTCGCCACGGTCATCCCATGCGCGAAGTGGCTGACCTCGCCGGCACCGATCCCCGCCTTTCCGAGCACCTGGCGGATCGCCTCGACCACTCCGACCGACTGGTCCTCCGGGGTGGTCGGGGACTTCCCGGTGAAGGGCCCTCCGGCGGTGATCAGGACCGCGTCGGTGAAGGTGCCGCCGACGTCGACTCCCAGGATCGCCCCCGCGGCCGGGCCCCCGTCCTCAGGCGGGGCCATAGCCGCCCCCGCCCGGGGTCTCGATCCGCAGCCGTTGGCCCGGCTCGAGCCGTCCGGCTGCTTTCGGCTCCAGTTCCTCGCAGGCGCCGTCCTCGTGGACCAGGAGGTTGCGACCCATGGCTCCGGGGGCGCCCCCTTCGGCTCCCGCCGGGGCGTGCCGGCGACGCTCGGTCAGCAGGGCGAATCCCATCGGCTCGGTCGCGACGATCTCGCGGACCAGTCCGTCGCCGCCGTGCCGGGCGCCCTCGCCGCCGCTGCCGCGCCGCACCGAGTATTCCCCGGCCCGCAGCGGGAACTCGGTCTCCATCGCTTCAACCGGGGTGTTCAGGGTGTTGGACATCGCCACATGCACCGCCGACGGGCCGTTTGCCTGCCCGGAGGCGGCCTGGCCGCCGCCAAGGGTTTCGTAGTAGGTGAAATCGTCGTTGCCAAGGGTCAGATTGTTCATCGTGCCCTGGCCCTGGGCCAGGCCGAAAGCCGTCAGGCAGAGATCGGCGACTCGCGATGAGGTCTCGACGTTGCCGGCCACCACCGCGCTCGGTGACTCCGCGTTCAGGAGGCAGCCTTCCGGGATCACCACCTCGACCGGCCGCCAGGCCCCGGAACTGGCCGGGATGTCGGGGTCGGTCAGCACGCGGATCGCGAACAGGCAGGCGGATTCGGTCACCGCCCGGGGGCAGTTCAGATTGCCCGAATCTGGACCTGAAGTGCCGGTGAAGTCGAAGCGGATCCCGCTGCCCTCGACGGTCGCCTCGAGCCGGAGCTCGATATCGCCTTCGCGGCCTTCGAGTAGGTCGATCGATTCGTAGACGCCGTCGGGAATGCGCTCGATCTCCGCCCGGGTGCGGACCTCGGCGTAGTCGATCACGGCGTCCATGGCTGACATCAGCGGCTCGACCCCGCGATCGGCGGCCATCGCCTCCAGCCGCGCCACCCCGGCCCGGTTGGCGGCGATCTGGGCCCTGAGGTCAGCCCGGCGCTGTTCGGGCTGGCGCATCAAGGTCACCACCTCGAGGATCGACTCCTCATCGAGGATCCGGGGCGGGATGATCACCCCTTCGTCATCGAGGCAGGTCGAGTCGGCAGGCATCGAACCGGGCACGACCCCGCCGACGTCGGCGTGATGGGCCCGGTTGGCGGCGAAGCCGATCAGCCTTCCGTCGGCAAAGGCCGGGGTGACCACCGTGATGTCCGGCAGATGGGTGCCGCCGGCGTAAGGATCGTTGAGGAACCAGGAGATGCCCGGCACATGCGGCTTGCCGGCCACGGCGCGGACCGAGGCCGGCATCGAGCCCAGATGGACCGGGATGTGCTCGGCCTGCATCACCATCGCGCCGTCCGGCCCGAAGATCGCGGCCGAGCAGTCTCGCCGCTCCTTGATGTTGGCCGAGTGGGCCGAGCGGATCAGGACCGCGCCCATCTCCTCGCAGGCCGAGGCGAGGGCACCGGCTGTCACCTGGACCTCGACTGGGTCCGGCGCCGGTACCGACATCGTCAGTCCCAGCGACGGAGCTCGATCTCTCCGTCGGGCCGGTAGACCAGATGGGTGAAGTCGAGCTGGGGGTCGGCGTCGCGGAAATCGGTGCGCCGATGACCGCCGCGCGACTCCTCGCGGCTGAGCGCGGTGGCGCCGATCGCCCTCGCCAGCGGGTAGGGATCATCGGCCAGATGGGTCAGTCCAGCCGCGTCGCGCAGCGGCCCCGCGTGCTCCCAGACCGACTCGCGGGTGGCGGGCTGGGGCGGGTCGAATCGCCAGCCGGACGGAGCCGGCATGGGTTTGGCTTCCTCGCGCAGCCCGGCGAGGGCGGCGCGACGACCGAAGACGAAGCACTCGGTGAGCGAGTTCGAGGCGAGTCGGTTGGCCCCGTGAAGGCCGGTGCAGGCGCACTCTCCGGCCGCGTAGAGGCCCTCGACCGTGGTCCGGCCGTCGAGGTCGACCGCGATGCCGCCCATCATGTAATGGGCCCCGGGCGAGACCGGGACCGGTTCCCTGGTTCCGTCGAAGCCGGCCGCCTTGAGCAGGGCGAAGACGCTGGGGAACTTGGCCGGGTCGATCGAGGTCAGGTCGAGGCGCACCGCGCGGCCGCCCTGGTCGCGGGCCTGCGCGAGAATCGCGGTGGTGACGTCGTCCCGGGGGGCCAGCTCCTCGGTGAACCGCTTGCCGTCGAGGTCGAGCAGGGTCGCGCCTTCGCCGCGGATCGCCTCGGTGATCAACGCTCCGTCGAAGGCGGTGCCGGGAGCGGAAAGGCAGGTCGGGTGGAACTGGCAGAACTCCAGGTCCGCGAGCTCCGCTCCGGCGGCGCTGGCCAGGACGGGCCCGGCTCCGATCGCGCCCCACGGGTTCGAGGTGCGGCGCCAGAGGGCGGCGGCGCCGCCGGTCGCCATCAGCGTAGCCGGGCTGGCGACGACGCCGGCATCGGTAATCACCCCGTAGCAGCGCCGATCGTCGGCGATCAGGGCCAGCGCCGAGGTCTCTTCGAGAACCTGGATGCGGTCCATGTCAGCGACCATCTGGGCCAGGGCGGAAGTGATCTCGCGCCCGGTCTGGCTGCCCCCGGAGTGAATGATCCGGCGCTGGCTGTGACCCCCTTCGAGGGCGAGCCCGAGGGAACCGTCGGGCTCGCGGTCGAAGTTCATCCCACGCCGGACCAGATCGTCGACTATGCCGGGACCTTCTTCGGTCAGGACCCTGACCGCCGAGGCCCGGCAGAGGTTGCGGCCGGCGGCCATGGTGTCCTCGAAGTGGAGCTCTGGCGAGTCGGCCGGGTCGAGCGCGGCGGCCAGCCCTCCCTGGGCGTGGAAGCTCGAGCTCTCGGCCAGCGGCTTGCGCGAGACGAGGCAGACCGAGCCGCCCTCCTCGGCCGCGCAGAGCGCAGACCACAGTCCGGCGGCCCCGCCGCCGACCACTGTCAGGTCAAAGGTCCCGAGGGCCCGCTCTTCGTTTCCGGCGGGCAAATCAGGTCCGGGTTCGCATCTAGCGGGGACCGGCTCCGTCGCCTCCGCGCGCCAGATCATCCAGCTCCTGAAGGGTGAGGCCTTCTTCGAGGCCACGGGCGATCAAGTCGGCTTCACGGTCGATCTTGACCACTTCGGCGGCTTGCGCGGAGAGGCGGGTCCGGTCGAACCGGCCTTCGGCGGCCATCTCGACGGTCATCTGCCCGAGATCGCTGAGGTTCGAACGGCGCATGTCATCCAGCTCGCGCAGATGGTCCTGCATTGCGCGTCGTTCACGCCCGGTCTGTCCGCCACGGTTGAAGAGAGCCATCAGCTGCCTCCCGATTCCTTTTCGGATTCGCCGCCCTTGGCGATCTCCGTGCGGAGCGCGCCGATCTGGCCACGCAGCCAGTTGACCGCGGCTTCCCGCGCCTCGGCCTCGGTCGCGCCCTTGCCGTCGCCGGCGGTCGCGGTTTGGGACTCGGCCTGCTTGCGGGCGTCGTTCGCTGCCTGCTCGGCGGCTTCTACCCTTGCCTCGGCAAGCTTGGCGTTCTCTTCGATTTCCTTGAGCCGGGCCGCGGCCTTGGTCAGGGCCTCTTCCTTCGATGCCTTCTCGGCCGCCAGTTCGGCCTCGAGCGAAGCGACCCGGGCGATGAGGATCGGATCCGGCTCGCCACTCGGCGTGGCTTCCTCGCCACTCATCTCGGCGGCGAGCGCCGCGTCGGCTTCGATCTCGGAGGCCTGGCCACGGACCCACTCTGCGGCGGCCTCGCGGCCGGCGGCCGACTCGCGGACCAGACGCGCTTCGGCCTGTGTCGCCTTCTGCTCGGCGGCGGCGATTGCGGCGGCGGCTTTGCTCAGAGCGTCGTCGAGCTCGGTCCGGCTGGTCTGGACATCGTGGGTGATCGCGGTCAGCTCGGTCGGCGATGCGGACTTGAGCGAGGCCTGGGCTGCTTCCAGCGCGGTCTTCGACTTGGTTTCTCTGTCGATGATCTGCTT
>Ga0153956_1002524_pt1 | contig 13285 bp, 12 predicted proteins | sample TSFL040MetaG_FD_104704 | JGI IMG/M metagenome (GOLD analysis project Ga0153956, IMG submission 104704) | Attine ant fungus gardens microbial communities from Florida, USA - TSFL040 MetaG | ecosystem: Host-associated > Fungi > Mycelium > Unclassified | place: USA: Florida, Wekiwa Springs... | reverse complement strand
GCTTGTTGGTCGTGCCGGGCATGGCGGAAACCACGACGGCGACGTCGGTCCCCGCGTCCCACTCGCGCTTCACGTGGCGGGCGACGTTGCGGATACGCTCGATATCGGCGACGGACGTGCCGCCGAACTTCATCACAAGCCGGGACATTTTGGTCCTAGATTGACGGTTCCCAGGGGACGCGCGGGCCAAGCCCTGCGCGAAAGGCAGAGTATCCATACCCAAGGCCGCTATGGCCCGCAACGGTTTCAGACGCTATCAAAAGCCCTCAGGGAGCATCAGGGTGAACGAAAAGACCCATTCCGCCGCCGATCCCACGACCGTCGATCCTGCGGAGGTCGCGCGCTTCGCCGCGCTCGCGGGCGAGTGGTGGAATCTGTCCGGGAAGATGGCGCCGCTGCACAAATTCAACCCGGTCCGCCTCGCCTTCATCCGCGATCAGGCCTGCGCGCAATTCGCGCGCGACCCCAAACGGCTCGACTGCCTGAAGGGCCTGAAGGTGCTCGATATCGGCTGCGGCGGCGGCATCGTCGCCGAGCCGCTCGCCAAGCTCGGCGCGAGCGTCACCGGCATCGACCCCGCCGGGGAAAATATCGCCGCCGCCGCGCTGCATGCCGAAAAGAACGGCCTTGCCATCGACTATCGCGCGGCAACGGTCGAGGCCCTCGCCGGAAGCGAATCTTTCGACATCGTGATCGCCTCCGAAGTCGTGGAGCACGTCGCCGATCTCGATCTGTTCGTGAGGAGCGCGGGCAAGGCCGTGAAGCCCGGCGGGCTTCTGGTCGTCACCACCATCAACCGCACGCTGAAGAGCTTCGCGCTCGCCATCGTCGGCGCCGAATACGTGCTGCGCTGGCTGCCGGTGGGCACGCATCGCTGGGACAAGTTCGTCACCCCCGGCGAGCTCGACAGGGCGATTTCCGCGAGCGGCCTCGAAGTCGTGGAGGAAAGCGGCATCATGTACGACCTCCTGCACGACCGCTGGACCGCGTCGTCCGACATGGACGTGAACTACATGCTCGCCGCCGAACGCCCGCAATGATCGCAGGAAGCTTTCTCTGGGCGATCTTCACCGTGATCGCCGCCGCCGGCCAGACCGCGCGCAACGCGCTCCAGCGCGGGCTGACGCAGACCGTCGGCACCGTCGGCGCCACGCTCGTGCGCTTCCTGTTCGGCCTGCCCTTCGCCGCAGTCTTCCTCGCCTGCGTGATGCTCTGGACGAAAGAACCGCTGCCGCCGGTGACGGCGGCTTTCCTGCTCTGGGCGCTCGCCGGCGCCGTCACCCAGGTCGCCGCCACCGCGCTGATGCTCATGGCGATGAACGAGCGCTCCTTCGTGGTCACCATCGCCTACATCAAGACCGAGCCGGTTCTCGTCGCGGTCTTCGGCCTGATCTTCCTCGGCGACAGGCTGACGCCGATGAGCGCCGTCGCGATCCTGATCGCGACCCTCGGCGTCATGATGATGTCGTGGACGAAAAGCGCGGGCAACCCGCCGCTGCGGCCGCTTGTCTATGGCATCACCGCCGCGGCGCTGTTCGGGCTTTCCGCCGTCAGCTTTCGCGGCGCCATCCGCTCGCTGGAACTGCGCGACTTCGTGATGGCGGCGACCTTCAGCCTGACCATCGGCCTCCTCATCCAGACCCTGCTCCTCTCGGTCTATCTCCTGCTGTTCGACCGCCGCTCGCTCAAGGCGATCCTGCGCGAATGGCGGCCGTCGCTGTTCGCGGGCTTCATGGGGGCGGCCGCCTCGCAGTTCTGGTTCCTCGGCTTTTCGCTGACGAGCGCCGCCAATGTCCGCACGCTCGCGCTGATCGAAGTGCTGTTCGCGCAATTCGTCACCAGGGGCATCGGCGAGAAGACCTCGGCCCGCGAAATCGCCGGCATCCTGATGGTGGTGAGCGGAATTATCTTCCTGCTCTGGGCGCATTAGCCGCTTGCCCATAACGCGCGGGAAATGGTTTGGATTTTCCTCATGGTTCGAGACGCCTCTTCGCCTCATCCTGAGGAAAATGCTCAAACGGGTTGTTAATTCCCCTTGTCCGGCAGCCCCGGCAGCGGCGCGACTTCGACGCCCTCCTCGAGCAGTTCGCGCACCTCGTCGGGCTTCGCCTCGCCATAGATCGAGCGCTGCGGAATCTCCTCGTAGTGCATCTGCCGCGCGAGCTTGGGAAATTTCTCGCCGACATGCTCGGCGTTCTTCTTCACATGCTCGTGCAGCGCCTTCAGCAGCGCCCGCGTCTTCTGCTCGCGCTCGGAAAGCAGCGCCACCGGCTGCTTGTCCGGCGCTTCGGCGCGTTTCTTTTTCTTCGCGGCCGCCGCGATCGCGGGCGCCATGATCGCCTTCGACACTTTCGTGGAATCGCAGAGCGGGCACGCCACCAGCCCGCGCTTGAGCTGTCCGTCGCTGGCCTTCGAGCTGGGAAACCAGCTTTCGAACGTATGGCCCCGATCGCAGATGAGGCTGTAGCGGATCACGATGCTTTATCGACCAGATGCAGCCGGCCTCGATCGCCGGGCGGGGCAAGCTCGAACCGGCGGCCGTGCTGGAGCGACGGCACGCGCTTGCGCGCGTCCGCGACCAGCGCGGGGTCGATCTCCGCCATGACGACGCCGGGCTCGGTGCCGCCTTCGGCGATGACGTTCCCCCACGGGTCGATTGCGATGCTGTGGCCGTAAGTCTCGCGGCCGTTTTCATGTTTGCCGCCCTGCGCCGCCGAAAGCACGAAACTGCCGGTTTCGATCGCCCGCGCCCGCGTCAGCACGTGCCAGTGCGCTTCGCCCGTGATCCGCGTGAAAGCCGCCGGGATCGCGAGGAAGCCCGCGCCCGCTTCCGCGAGCGCGCGATACAGGGAGGGGAAGCGCAGGTCGTAGCAGATCGTGAGGCCCATGCGGCCCCACGGCAGATCGACCAGCACCGCGCTCTCGCCGGGGCGGTAATTGTTCGACTCCCGATAGCTTTCGCCCGCGCCGAGTTCGACGTCGAACATGTGGATCTTGTCGTAGCGCGCGACGATCTCGCCTTCGGGATCGATCACGAAGCTGCGGTTCGCCGCCTTCTCGGGGGAAACCTTCAGCGCCAGCGAGCCGAGATGAAGATAGACCTTCAGCTCGCGCGCAAGCTCCCGGAACGCGGCGAGCGACGGATCGCGCTCCTCCTCGGCGAGAACGGAGAAAAGCCGCTTGCGGTCCGGCTCGAACAGATTCGTGATCTCGGGCGTCTGGATATAGTCCGCGCCCGCCGCCTTCGCCTCGCGCGCGAGCTTGCAAGCCGCGTCGATATTGGACTCGACGGTCCGGCCGCTCCGCATTTGCAGGAGCCCGGCGCGGAACTTCTTGGCAGAGGTCATGCTGCTTCTCCTCGCGGCAATTTAGTTTCTCCAACCCCCGTCCACAACCCTCGCCAGCACCAGCACATCGACGCGGAGCGCCCCCGCCCGCAGCAAGGCTTTCGTGCAGGCGTCGGCCGTCGCGCCCGTCGTCAGTACATCGTCGACCAGGATAACCTTCCTGCCCCTGATTTCGATCCGCTTCTCCGGCGGCACGCGGAAGGCGCCCTGCACGTTTTCCGCCCGCCGCTCGCGCGGCAGGCCGAATTGCGGCTGCGTGGCCCGCGCGCGCACGAGCGCATGATCGGCGACGGCGATGCCCTTCCGCTTCGAGATCGAATGCGCGAGCGCCGACGACTGGTTGAAGCGCCGCTGCCACAGCCGCCGCCAGTGCAGCGGCACCGGCACCAGGAGATCGGCATCGGAAAAGAGATCGCCTCCCGCGCGCGCCATCCAGCCGCCGAGCGCCTGCACGAGATCCATCCGGTCGCCGTATTTCATCATGTGGATGAGACCGCGCGTGACGTCGCTGTAGCGCGCGGCGGCGCGCGCCCGCGCATAGGCCGGCGGCGCGGCCAGCGCCGCGGGCGAAATCAACTCGCCGCCGTAATCCGCCGGAAACGGCGTGCCGAGCCGCTCGCAATAAGGCCGCTCGATGAAGCCCGCCTGCGTCCAGCATTTCGGACAAAGCCCCGCCGTTTCCCCCATCGGCGTGCGGCAGGCGAGGCAGGTGGGCGGCAGGATCGCGTCGGCGAGCGCCCGCCCGGCCCGGGCGAACACGCGATTCAGCATTTTTTGAAATTGCGGGATTGGAGTTTGCTTTGGCTCCAAAATCGTCATTTGTAGAGCCTACGCCCTCCCGGCAGGATCGTCACGTCGATGCCAACGCCCGTATTATTCGACCGGAAGCTTCTACTCGCCCGCCGCCGCCGGGCGCTCTCGCTCGGCGCCGAGACGTTCCTGCTCGATCGCGTCGCGGAAGAACTCGTGGAACGGCTCGCCGCCGTGAAGCGGCGTTTCTCGCTCGCGCTCGATTTCGGCACGCCGGGCGACGCCCTCGCGAAGGCACTCGAGGCATCCGGGCAGGTCGGCCGCGTCGTCACCAGCGACGTCTCGCAAGACCACGCAGGCGCTGCGCCGCAGATCGTGAGCGACGACGAAGCCCTTTCCTTCGGCGAAGCGAGATTCGATCTCGCCGTCTCCGCGCTATCGCTGCAATGGGTGAACGATCTTCCCGGCACGCTCCTGCAAATCCGCCGCGCGCTCAAGCCCGACGGCCTGCTGCTCGCGGCGCTCATCGGCGGCGAGACATTGCATGAGCTGCGCGAAAGTTTCGCCGCGGCGGAAGCGGAAATCGCGGGCGGCGCGAGCCCGCGCGTCTCTCCCTTCGCGGAAGTGCGAAGCCTCGGCGCGCTGTTGCAACGCGCGGGCTACGCCCTGCCGGTGATCGACGCCGACCGGCATACGGTCCGCTATCGCGACCCGTTCAGGCTGTTTCAGGATCTGCGCCGCATGGGCGCGACCAACGCGCTTTCCGAGCGCAGCAGAAAGCCGCTCACGCGAAAGCTCATCGCGCGCGCCGCGGAAATCCATGCCGAGCGCTTCAGCGATCCCGATGGCCGCCTGCGCGCGACCTTCGACGTGCTCTGGATTTCGGGCTGGGCGCCGCATGACAGCCAGCAGCAGCCGCTCAAGCCCGGCTCCGCGAAGATGCGCCTCGCCGACGCGCTCGGCACCATAGAAAAACCGGCGGGCGAAAAGCCCCGCGGCTAGCGCATAACCGGCAGCAGATCGATCAGCGCCGGAATGAGCGGAATATCCGCCGGCGGCATCGGGTAATCGCGCAGGTTCTGCGGCTTGGCCCACGCGAGCTTCTGCCCTTCCCGCGCGCTCGCCATGCCGTCCCAGCGGCGGCAGACGTAAAGCGGCATCAGGAGATGGAACGTCTCGTAAGCGTGGCTCGCAAACGTCAGCGGCGCGAGACAGTCGGCCTTCACCGTGATGCCGAGTTCCTCGTGCAGCTCGCGAATGAGCGTCGCTTCCGGCGTCTCGTTCGCTTCCACCTTGCCGCCGGGAAATTCCCACAGCCCCGCCATCGGCTTACCTGCCGGGCGTTGCGCCAGCAGGATGCGGTTGTCGGAATCGATCAGCGCGCAGGCGGCGACCAGCAGGAGTTTCGCCGCCACGCGCTCAGCTCCGGTAGTCGCCGTTGATCGCGACATATTCCTTGGTGAGGTCGCAGGTCAGCACGCGATCCTCGCCCTTGCCGAGCCTGAGATCGACGGTGAGATCGATCACGTCGTTCTTCATGTAGTCCGACGCCTTCGCCTCGCTGTAGTCCGGATCGCGCGCGCCCTTGGCGGCGACGCGGATCTTGCCGAACCAGATGGCGAGCTTGTCGCGCGAGGCGGGCTCCCCCGCCTTGCCGACCGCCATGACGACGCGGCCCCAGTTCGCGTCCTCGCCCGCGATCGCGGTCTTCACCAGCGGCGAGTTCGCGATCGAAAGCGCGATCCTGCGCGCCGACTGCTTCGACACCGCGCCCTTCACCCGGATGCGGACGAGTTTGCGCGCGCCTTCGCCGTCGCGCGCGATCTGCTCGGAAAGATCCGCGAGCACGCCATGCAGCGCCTTGCGGAAGGCCTTGAGGCGCGGATCGTTCGCGCGCGAAATTTTCGGCGCGCCGTCCCTCGCCGCCGCGCCCGTCGCGAACAGCAGCAGCGTGTCGGAGGTCGAGGTATCGCCGTCGATGGTGACGGCGTTGAACGTGTCGTCGACCTCCGCTTTCAGCAGCGCCTGCAGCGCGGGCGCGGAGATCGGCGCGTCGGTGAAGACGAAAGAGAGCATCGTCGCCATGTCGGGCGCGATCATGCCCGCGCCCTTGGCGAAACCGTTGATCCGCACCTTCGCCTTGCCGAGCTTCACCGTCGCGGTGGCGAGCTTCGGGAAAGTGTCGGTCGTCATGATCGCCTTCGCGGCGTCCAGCCACGCATGCGCATGCGCGCGCTTCGCGAGGTCTTCCAGCACGCCGTCGAATTTCGACGCGTCCAGCGGCTCGCCGATCACGCCGGTCGAGGCGAGAAACACCTCGCCCGGCTTGCAGGCGGCCGCTTTCGCGGCGAGCTTCGCGGTGAAATTCACCTGCTCGCGGCCGTTCCTGCCGGTGAAGGCGTTGGCGTTGCCGGAATTGACGACAAGCGCCCGCGCCTTGCCGCCCTTGAGCTTGTCGCGGCACCACTCCACCGGCGCCGAAGGGCATTTCGAGCGCGTGGTGACGCCCGCAGCCGCCGTGCCCGGCTCCATGAGCACGAGCAGCACGTCGGTGCGTTCCTTGTAGCGGATGCCGGCGGCGCCCGTCGCGAGCTTCACGCCCGCGACCGGCGACAGGCTCGGCGCCGATTTCGGCGCGAGCGGCGAAATGGCCGCTGAATTCCCCCCCATGGCGCGGCCTTACTTTTTCTGGCTGGCGTCGGCAGGCGCTGGGGCAGCGGGCTTCGTCAGATCCTCGATCTTCGCGTCGGCGCGCAGCTTCGTCATCAGGTCCTCGCCCGCCTTCTGCGCGAGCACGGCCTTGATGCGATCCTTCACCTGATCGAGCGGCGGCGGCTGGCGATCGCGCTTGTCCTCGACCTTGATGATGTGCCAGCCGAACTGCGACTTCACCGGATCGGAAATTTTGCCCTTCGGCAGGCTGAAGGCGACGTTGCCGAATTCCGGCACCACCTGGTCCTTGGTGATGTAGCCGAGATCGCCGCCGTCGGAGCCCGGATCCTTCGAGAGCTTCTTCGCAAGCTCGGCGAAATCGGCGCCCTTCTTGAGCTGCGCCTCGACGTCCTTCGCTTCCGCTTCGGTCTCGACGAGGATATGCCGCGCATGGACTTCCGGCTGCGGCTTCAGATTTTCGTCGTAGAATTTCTTCACCGCCGCGTCGGACGACGCCGCCTCGTTTTCCTTTTCCATCAGCGTCTGCACGAGGACCTTCTTGCGCGCGAAGGCGATCCGCTTGTCGAAGTTCGGCGCCTTGTCGGCCTTCTGCGCCTCCGCCGCCTGCGCGAGCAGGTTCACGTTGATGAGATAGGACAGCAGAAGCTCGCGCCGCTTCTCGGGCTGCGTGTTCGCGGGCAGGCTCTCGCCGATGTCGGCTTCCGCCACCGTGAGATCGCTCTGGTGGATTTCGGCGCCGTTCACCTTGGCGAGCACCGGGTCGCTCTGGGCTGCGGCAAGCCGCGCGCCCGCGACGGCCATCACGAGACCGAGAGCGAGCGAACATGAAATTCGGTTAATGTGCATGTGAAATTCCCTGAAATGGCCGCGTGACGCTTAGGCACTGCATAAGGCCGAAGCAAGGCCGCGCCAAGTACCTTGCAGGCCGCTGAAACGGGCCGTTTTACGCGGCCATTTGCATTGACAAGGGGGTAGGCGGTCCATATCTCTCGCAAGCGCATCTGAAACCCGTAAAATTCCTGGACATGGCATGATCGGCGCCCTCGCCCGCAAGATTTTTGGCTCGGCTAATGAACGGCGTCTGCGCGGGTACTACCCGAAAGTGAACGCGATCAATGCGCTCGAGCCTGAACTCGAAAAGCTCAGCGACGACGAATTGCGCGCCCGCACCGAAGACTTCAAGCAGCAGGTCGCGAACGGCGCTTCGCTCGACTCCATCCTCGTTCCCGCTTTCGCCACCGTGCGCGAAGCCGCCAAGCGCACGCTCGGCCAGCGCCACTTCGACGTGCAGCTCATCGGCGGCATGGTGCTGAACGACGGCGCCATCTCCGAGATGAAGACGGGCGAAGGCAAGACGCTCGTCGCGACGCTCGCCGTCTACCTCAACGCGCTGACCGGCAAGGGCGTCCACGTCGTCACCGTCAACGACTACCTTGCCAAACGCGACTCCGAATGGATGGGCCAGATCTATGAATTTCTCGGCCTCACTGTCGGTGTCATCGTTCACGGCATCAATGACGAAGAGCGCAAAGCTGCCTATGCCTGCGACGTCACCTATGCCACCAACAACGAACTCGGCTTCGATTATCTCCGCGATAACATGAAGTACGAGCTCGACCAGATGACGCAGCGCGGGCATGCCTACGCGATCGTCGACGAGGTCGACTCCATCCTGATCGACGAAGCGCGGACGCCGCTCATCATTTCCGGTCCGCTCGACGACCGCTCCGATTTCTACAACACCATCGACGGCTTCATGCCGAAGCTGGAAAAATCCGATTACGAACTCGACGAGAAGCAGCGCACCGTGGCGCTGACCGAAGCCGGCATGGAGAAGATGGAGCAAATGCTCCAGTCGGCAAACCTCCTGAAGGGCGCTTCCCTCTACGACATCGAGAACGTCTCTGTCGTCCATCACGTCAATCAGGCGCTGCGCGCGCATACGTTGTTCCAGCGCGACCGCGATTACATCGTGAAGAACGATGAAGTCATCATCATCGACGAGTTTACCGGCCGCATGATGCAAGGCCGCCGCTACTCCGAAGGGCTGCACCAGGCACTGGAAGCCAAGGAACACGTCACGATCCAGCCTGAAAATCAGACGCTCGCCTCGATCACCTTCCAGAACTATTTCCGCATGTACAAGAAGCTCGGGGGCATGACCGGCACCGCGATGACGGAAGCCGACGAGTTTCTCGACATCTACGGCCTCGAGGTTCTCGAGATTCCGACCAACCGCCCGATGGCGCGCGACGACCAGGACGACGAGGTCTACCGCACCGAACCCGAAAAATTCCGCGCCATCATCGAACAAATCAACGACGCGAAAACGCGCGGCCAGCCGGTGCTCGTCGGCACGGCCTCGATCGAAAAGTCCGAGCATCTCGCGAACGAATTGCGCAAGCTTGGGTGGGAACAGCACGATTTCTCCGATCCCAACGCCTTCTCTCCGCTCTACGCCGGGGGAACGAACAAGAAGGTTTTCGCGGTCCTGAACGCCCGCTACCACGAGCAGGAAGCCTACATCATCTCGCAGGCCGGCGTTCCGGGCGCGGTAACGATCGCGACCAACATGGCCGGACGCGGCACCGACATTCAGCTCGGCGGCAACGCCGACATGCGGGTCAAGCAGGAACTTGCCGCGCTCGAAGGTACGCCCGAACACGAGAAGCGCGCCGCCGAAATCCGCGCGCAGATCGCCGAGCTTAAGGAAAAAGCGCTCGCCGCGGGCGGTCTCTTCGTGCTCGGCACCGAACGCCACGAATCGCGCCGCATCGACAACCAGCTGCGCGGCCGTTCCGGCCGTCAGGGCGATCCGGGCCGTTCGAAATTCTATCTTTCGCTCGAAGACGATCTCATGCGGATCTTCGGTTCCGATCAGCTCGGCAATATGCTGACGAAGCTCGGGCTACAGGAAGGTGAAGCGATCACGCATCCCTGGATCAACAAGGCGCTTGAAAAAGCGCAGCAGAAGGTCGAGGCGCGCAACTTCGATATTCGCAAGAACATCCTGAAATACGACGACGTGATGAACGACCAGCGCAAGGTCGTGTTCGAGCAGCGCATCGACCTCATGCGCGAGACGGACGTGTCGGAGACCGTTTCCGACATGCGCTACTCCACGGTCGAAGACCTCGTGCGCCGTCACATTCCCGAAAACGCCTATCCCGAGCAGTGGGACGCGAAGGGCCTCAAGGAAGAAACCCAAGCCATGCTCGCGCTCGACCTGCCGGTCGAGGATTGGGTGAAAGAAGAAGGCATCGCCGATGAAGAGGTGCGCGAGCGCATCGGGCGCGCGGCGGACGAACACATGGCCGCGAAGGTCGCTAAATACGGCCCCGAAGTCATGCGCTATGTCGAGAAATCGGTGCTGCTGCAGACGCTCGACTATCTGTGGCGCGAGCACCTCGTGATGCTCGATCATCTGCGCCAGGTTGTGCATCTGCGCGGATACGGTCAGCGCGACCCGCTCAACGAATACAAGTCGGAAGCCTTCCAGCTTTTCGACGCGCTCCTGAACAAGCTGCGCGAAACGGTTTCCTCGCAGTTGATGCGCGTGGAAGTCATGAGCCAGCCGCAGGAGCCCGAGCCGCTGCCGATGCAGGCGCACCACGCCGATCCAGTCACCGGCGAGGACGAGGTGCCGCAGTCGATGCCGCTCGCGACGCCTCCTTCCTCCGCGAAGCGCGAGGCTGGCAACCCCGCCACATGGGGCAAGGTCGGCCGCAACGAGCCCTGCCCGTGCGGCTCCGGCAAGAAATACAAGCATTGCCACGGCGCGATCGCTTAAACCGCAGCGTCAGCGACGCAAATTCTTCCTAGTGGAATGAAGTAAAGCCGCCCGAGCTCAGGATCGGCGTCGAGCCCGTGATCGTGCCGCTCGGCTGCTGCGCCTCTTTCTGCGGAGCCGGAGCGGGTGTCGCTACCGGCGCCGGTCTTGCCGCCGCCTGCGTCACGGGCTTCGGTTTCGGCGCGTGCGTCGCGGCCGTTCTGGTCTTCGGCGCCGGCGGAGGAAGAGGCTCGGAAGCCTGCTGCGGTTGCGGAACAGGCGCGGCCTGCGGTGCGGGATTGCGCTTCAGCCAGCCGCCGATCCTGTCGAACACGCCAGGCTTCTCGTCGCTCGCGGAAGCCATCGCCGGAACGACCGTTGCCGGCTCGGACGAAGCCTGCGCCGACGAGATGGCGTTGCTGTCTTCGCGCAAATCCGACGGCGTCGAAGCGACACGCGTCGAGTTCGGGTTGCGATCGGGGAACCTCGAGGCGAATACCGGATTCATTCCGCCGTCCTTGAATTCGTTGAGCGGAGCTGTCGGCGTTCCGTGCTTCACGAGATCGGCGTATTCCTTGTTGTCGGTGTCACGCTTCGCCTTGACTGCCTCGGACACCTCGATCGGCTGGTCGAACACCGGGCATTTCTGCTGCGCGCTGAACGGCTGCATCGGATCGAACGGAATCGCGTTGAAGACATAACGGCGGTCGCACACGTCGACCTTCGGCTCTTCGCGCGTCACTTCGAAATGATCGTTGCCTTCCTTCAGCATCCGCCAGAACGCCATGTTCGGATTGTTGCGATGCCGCGCCATGTTCTTCGGCGTCATGCGGAACGGATAGGCCTGCACCTGGAACGCGCGCTGCCCGCCGGCGAAGGATTCGCGCGCCAGCGCGAAGATTTCGCCGATCTGTTCGTCGGTCATCGCGTAGCAGCCGGCCGAAGAGCAGTCGCCATGCACCATCAGATTCGAGCCCGTGCGATTGAGCGAGCGGTCGAACGCATTCGGGAAGCCGGTATTGAAGGAAAGATAATAAGAAGAGTTCGGGTTCATCAGGCCGGGCGTGATCATGTAGAAGCCTTCCGGCGCCTGACGATCGCCGGTCTTGATCTTCGGGCCGAGATCACCCGACCAGCGGCAGATCGGATAGGTTTTCAGCAGCGCATATTTTCCGTCACTGGTCTTTTTCCAGACCTCGAGTTCGGACTCTTCCTTGAAGATGCGCACGAGGATCGGGGATTCCTTCGTCATCCCCTTCTTCTCGATCAGCGAAACCATTTCGGGCGAGAGCTGACGGCTCGCCTTCTCGTTCATCGAGTACATCGACTCCGAGAAACATCCCGCGAGCGTAAGCGAGAACAGCGCCGCGGCCGCAACCGCGCGAAATCTGGTCAACATGGGTCGGTTCAATGCGGAACCCCGTAGCCCGTAAAGATGTCCACCATGATGGGCTAAATCGTTACCCTTGCCATTGGGTTACCGCAAGCCGCCGGGCCGTGATTCACGGATACTCGGGATGGCATACGGAACCCACAAAACTACCCTTCGAGGGTTATAGGTTACGCCCAATCACGAGGAATTTTTGTTGCCTATCCGCCTTAATTTGCTCACGGGAAAGGCCCTTGAATTCGTCAAGAGCGACGGAAATAGCGTCCCCGGTGGCGGCAATCGTGGCGACGGTGTGGCGATGAGCCCCCCCGGTAGGCTCCGCAATGATGGTGTCCACGACCCCCAGCCGGTGCAGATCCTGCGCCGTGATCTTCATGTTGGTTGCCGCTTCCTGTGCCTTAGTCGTGTCACGCCACAGGATGGAGGCGGCTCCTTCCGGTGAGATCACGCTATAGATCGAGTGCTCGAGCATCAAGACTCGATTGGCCGTGGCGATGGCGATAGCTCCGCCGGAACCACCTTCACCTATGATGACCGCGACATTGGGGACACCGAGGTTGAGGCAAGCCTCGGTGGAGCGAGCGATCGCCTCGGCTTGCCCGCGTTCCTCCGCATCGATTCCGGGATAGGCGCCGGCGGTATCGACAAGTGAAACTACCGGTAATCCGAAGCGGTCTGCGAGTTCCATCAATCGCACCGCCTTCCGATACCCCTCCGGCCGCGCCATGCCGAAATTGTGCTTGATGCGCGATTCGGTGCTCGACCCCTTCTCGTGCCCGATCAGGCAGACGGCCTCGCCGCGAAAACGCGCAAAACCGGCCTGGATCGCGGCATCTTCCGCGAATTTCCGGTCCCCCGCGAAAGGCGTGAATTCGGTGAACAGCCGGCTCGCATAATCCGAGAAGTGGGGGCGCTCCGGATGCCGCGCCACTTGCGTTTTCTGCCACGGCGTCAGGTTCGCATAGAGGTCTTCGAGCGCCTGCTGCGCCTTGCCCTCGAGGCGCGAAACTTCGTCGCCGATCGGCGCCCCTTCGCCGGACGCCGACAGCGCGCGCAATTCCTCGAGCTTCTTTTCAAGCTCACCGACGGGACGTTCGAAATCGAGAATGGTTCGCATGCAAAAATAAAGGCGGCGGAAGCGCCGCGGCGGGCGGAAACTGGCCGGGGCGAAGGGTTAAAGTCAAGGTTTGCGGAAAAATATCCCGTTTCCCGCGAGAAACCGCCTTCAGTCCTCCGCCAGCGGGTGCAGGTCCCGCACCATGCTTTTCAGCCGCTCGTCCAGCACATGCGTGTAAATCTGCGTCGTGGAAACGTCGGCATGCCCGAGAAGCGCCTGCACCACGCGCAAATCGGCGC
>Ga0153956_1002523_pt1 | contig 13290 bp, 12 predicted proteins | sample TSFL040MetaG_FD_104704 | JGI IMG/M metagenome (GOLD analysis project Ga0153956, IMG submission 104704) | Attine ant fungus gardens microbial communities from Florida, USA - TSFL040 MetaG | ecosystem: Host-associated > Fungi > Mycelium > Unclassified | place: USA: Florida, Wekiwa Springs... | reverse complement strand
AGGAACTAATTTCGACGGTGTTTTAAATATGCACCAGCGCATTAATTCTCTAGTAGATATGGGAATAAAATTTAAATTTTTAGCACTTAATCCTTATGGTCGAGTATTAAAATATAGCAGTGAGTTTTCCAACGTTGACTATCAAAAAAGAAAAAAGAAAATTCTAAATAATCTGGAGTTGCTACGAGATAAGATCGGCAATGCTATAGACGATAAAATGATTGAACTTGGATTATTTGATGGCTTTGCGTCTACTGGACATATCGGCTTAGATATCAATGAAAGCAAAGGCAAAATAATAGTTCAACATTATCTTTTTGATAACCCAGCCGATTTCGCCCCTCTTTTTACTTTAGAAGCTTCTATTGACCAATTTTGGTATCAAACTTATAAACGCCAATTAGACAAAATGTGGATTAAGAGTGATAAAATTTCATAGTTGTTTCTGGAAATTATCAGTTATAATAAATAAAATTCGGGGAAATTAAACATGGATTACTTTAGCAGTCTTCAAGTGTTATGGAACTATTTGGTACTTAAGCAAACCTTATCTCAAGCAGACTGCATTCTTGTTTTCGGTGGACATGATAAAAGTGTAGCTATACAGGCAGCGAAACTATATAAACAGGGGCTTTCTAATACAATTATTGTTTCGGGAGGAGTGGTTCGCGATGGTGCTTTGTATGGTCTTCAAGAACACATGAGTGAAGCAGAAGCCTTGTCAATAGTCTTGCAACAAAATGGAGTGCCATCTAACTGTATTTTTTTGGAAAAAGATGCCACCAATACGCGAGAAAACTTCTTAAATATATCTCATCTCCTTAAATATAACAATTTCGAATTCTCCAAGTTTATTATTGTTCAAAAACCTTATGCTGAACGAAGAACTTATGCTTTAGGATTAACAGTCTGGCCTAACAAAACGATAATAATGTCTTCGATTCAATATTCGTTATCCGAGTATTTAATGAGCGGAATTCCGGAGAATTTTATTATACAAATGATGTTAGGGGAGATTGAGCGAATTATTGAATATCCCAAGCGAGGTTATATGATTTATCAAGAAATACCACAAACTGTGATTGATGCTTATGAATATATTAAAACTCAAGGTTTCAGTGGTAGAAAAATAAATTCTTGAACATCACTCATATTTGTCCAGTAAATATTGTCCGTATTCACTGGTTACTAGTTTCTCGGCGATCTTTTTTATTTGTTTTTTGGTGATAAATCCTTGTTGATATGCAACTTCTTCAATACAACCGATCTTCACTTTATTACTATTTTGAAATACCTGAATATAACTTGATACTGTTTCTAAAGATGAAATAGTTCCAGCATCAAACCAAAAACAATTTTCTGATAGTAATTCACTTGAAAGCTGATTATTTGACAAATAGTATTTAATTATATCGGTAATCTCATATTCGCCCCTTTCGGACTGCTTTATTGCTTTTGATAATGGCACTAACATTTCATCGAACAAATAAAGACCTGTTATTGCATAATTTGATTTTGGTAAAACTGGCTTTTCTTCTATTGATACGACCTTATTACCCGAAATCAATTCTGCTATTCCGTATCTATGTGGAAATTCCACCTTTTTCGCATAAATTATGGCACCGCTTTGTGCCTTCGTAAATTTTTTTGAGATTTCATAGTCGAACTCGCCATATATATTGTCACCAAGAATCACAGCCACATTATCGTTATTTATAAATTTGTTAGCGTTTATAAAAGCTCCACCTGTACCAGATGGCAAACCTTGCCCAAGATATCTGAAACTACAGCCCAATTCTCTTCCGTCGCCCAATAATGTAGAAAAGTATTTTTTATCTTTTGAATTTGTGACAATCAGTATTTCATTAATACCCATTTTTAATAGTGTTGATAATGGGTAATATATCATTGGTTTATCACAAACTGGTATTAAATGTTTGTTTAGATATTTTGTAATAGGCAAAAGGCGAGTTCCATACCCACCGGCTAAAATTATACCTTTCATTGAGTACAAAGTTTAAAGGTTCGACATTTAATTATACTAAAAATTAATTGAACGGGTTTACCGAGATGAAATTTATTTGAAGCGTGGTTTTCGGACCTATATCGTACCAAAACAAAAAAGCACTTAGATTTTCATCGTAAGTGCTTGATTGTCAGTGCGCCCAGATGGGCTCGAACCATCGACCAAAAGATTATGAGTCTTCTACTCTAACCAACTGAGCTATAGGCGCGGTTGAAATCTTTAAATTTCAGGCTGCAATGTTACAATTTTCTGGCAACATATGCAAAGGCTTATTTTAATTAAAATAGTATATTTTTGATAGCGATACGGTTAAAAGTATTTTCGTTAAAAATGGTTCATTTATCACAAAATCGTAGACAGGTGTTGCAAACTTTGGGTTTAGGTGCTGGCGCTGCCTTGCTTACCACTAAAGCCCCAGGCATGGGTGTTTCTCAAAAAGCCAGTCCTGCTTTTAAGTACTCTTTAAATATGAGTACCATACGCGGTCAAAAGCTGGGATTTATTAAAGAAATTCAGACTGCCGCAGCAGCGGGCTTTACTTCGGTTGAGATTTGGTTAGACACCTTTGAAACATTTTTACAAAATGGAGGCTCAACTAATGAGGCCAGACGTGTGATAGCCGGATTAGGTGTCACTGTTGAAAATGCCATTGGCTTTGCGCCTTGGATTGCAGATGATAATCAAACACGCAAAGAAGCATTGTCACAACTAGAACGCCAAATGACACTACTGTCCGAATTTGGCTGTCATCGAATTGCTGCTCCGCCTGCGGGCGCTACCGGGTTACCAATCATCAGTCGGGATACTATGACTGAAAGATACCGCGCCATACTTGAATTGGGCGAGCGCACGGGTGTTAAACCCATTCTTGAAATGTGGGGCGGCTCACATAATCTTAAAAAAATCAGCGATGTATTATACGTCGCGGCAGCAAGCGAACATAAAGATGCTACAGTACTGATAGATTCATTTCATATTTACAAAGGCGGTTCAAGTTTAAATAGCCTGGCATTGGTAGGCAAAAAAGCTATCGAAGTATTTCACATCAACGACTACCCTACCGGCATCGCTCCCGAAAAAATATCGGAGCCCGACAGAGTCTATCCAGGAGATGGTATCGCGCCGCTTAAAGAGATGCTGAAGATCATCAAAAATCCCGATAAGCCCGTGGTACTGTCGCTGGAAGTATTTAACGAAAGCTACTATAAACAAGATGCCCTGCAAGTGGCCAAGACAGGTTTGGCTAAAATGAAAGCAATTACTGAAGGAATATGAGTAAGATAAAAAATATAATTTTTGATTACGGTAACGTGATCTTCCACATAAATTTTCAGCAAGTGGCCGATGCCTGGAAAACGCTGGGTATTACTAATGCCGATGAGTTTTACGGGCATCGCCAGCAAGACGATGTGTTTAATGCGCTGGAGCGCGGCGAGATCACACCATCAGCCTTCAGAGACCGGATACGTGTGCTAACTCATAAGCCCCAGCTTACTGACCAGCAAATTGACAATGCCTGGAACGCTATTTTTATAGGCATCCCCAAAGGAAATCACGAATTACTGCTCGAGATTAAAAAGAAATACCGAACATTTTTGCTGAGTAACATCAACGCCATTCATTACGACTACGTTCACGATTACCTGCAACGCGAGTATAATATGAAGGATAACTCAGCGCTGTTTGAAAAAGTATATTACTCTCACCTAATGGGTAAACGCAAGCCCGATGCCGGGATATTTGAGCAAGTATTACAAGAAAACGATCTAAATCCAGCGGAAACCTTATTTATTGACGACAGCCCGCAGCATTTGGAGACCGCCAAAAAACTAGGCTTGCAAACCTACCTCATGACCGCACCTGACAATATCCAGGATTACTTTAAAACTAACGGCTTGCTTAATTAAATACCGCGGCGTTTCTTTTCTTTAACAATCAGGCTAAGCTCACGGCTCATTTGTCCGGCTATGGCCGTGTTCTCTTGCGCACGGCGGAACAAATAAGGCAACACTGTTTTTATAGGTCCGTATGGAACGTATTTAGCTACAAGGTAACCGGCATCGGCCAGGTTAAAGCTCAGGTTGTCGCTCATACCTAACAGTTGGGCAAAATATACGTGCGGGTTTTTGTGGTCGATGTTTTGGGCTTCCATAAGTTCAGTAAGCAATCGGCAGCTGTCCTCATTATGGGTACCGGCAACAAAGGCAACATGATCAATATTATCGGTACAGTATTCTAAAGCAAGGTCAAAATCTCGGTCGCTGGCTGCTTTGTCGGGTTGTATGGGCGATGGATAGCCTAATTCTTCAGCTCGCTTGCGTTCTTTCTCCATATAGGCCCCACGTACCAGTTTCGCCCCCAAAATAAAGCCTTCTTTTTTAGCAACTTCAGTATCAGCTTTTATTGATGCCAGTTTATCGTGACGATAAAGCTGATAGGTGTTGTAAACAATAGCTTTCTCTTTGTTGAATTTGCGCATCATCTGCAAAGCCAACCAGTCAATGGTATCCTGAATCCAGGTTTCTTCAGCATCGACCATTACGGGTATACCTACCGAATGTGCTTTTTCGCAAATTGCTAACACGCGGGTCTGCACTTTTTGCCATTCGTCCTGTTCAGAAGCAGTCAGCTTTTTTTTGGCATCCAGTTTCTCCAGCAATCCAAAACGGCCAACGCCGGTAACTTTAAATACGGTGATGGGTATAGCATTGTCTTTGTTAGCGCGTTTTATGGTGCGAATTATCTCTTCGCAGGTTTCGTCAAAAACCTTCTCATCTTCCTCGCCCTCAACCGAGTAGTCCAGAATAGTGCCTACCCCGCCGCGCTCTAAAGTCTTGATGGTATTTTCGCACTCGCGGATGGTTTCGCCGCCGCAAAACTGGCTAAAAATAGTCTTTTTAATAAGCCCCTTAATTGGCAAGCCAATCTTGATAGCAAAATTGGTAACAGGCGGGCCAATTTTCACCAGGGTATTTACGTTGATGATTTTGAAAAGCCAGTAGGCGCGTTTTAGATCAGCATTTGACGAATGGCGGAATGCAACTTCCGTATTCTCAAAAGACAGGCTGTGTTTTTGAGTCATAGTTATTGATGATCCACGTTTTTGCCGCCCAAAAAACCAATAATATGGTAAGCCATGAATCATTAGCGTAGTGCAAAATTATAAAATGATAGTTACATAACTCATTATTCTGCGAATAGTTTATTTTTGCCCCGAAAATGCAAGAGTTTAAAGTTACCGGCGAGTATATCCCGATGATACAATTACTAAAAGCCACCAACCTGGTTAGCACCGGCGGCGAGGCACAAATAGTTGTAGACCAAGGCGAAGTGAAATATAACGGCGAAGTTGATTACCGCAAGCGCTTAAAAGTTAAGCCAGGCGATGTAGTAGAGTTTAGAGGTAACACCATAAAAGTGATTTAATTTATGAGTATAGTAGATATCTGCACCGATGTTATGGATACTATTGAGAGTAATAGCTACAATATATATTTTGAAAACAGCTTAGGCCAACTAGCCGGTTTCATCGAAAAAGGACGCTATTCGCGCTTCTTTGTGTTAACAGATGAAAATACCGGCAAGCATTGCCTGCCTTTATTAAGGGAACGCCTGGGTAACCCGGAAAATTTTGATCTGATTGAAATACCAGCCGGCGAGGAAAGCAAAGACATTGACTTTTGCATCGGCGTTTGGAAAATGCTGATTGACTTTGGTGCTGATCGTCAAAGCCTATTAATTAACCTGGGCGGTGGCGTTATCAGCGACCTGGGTGGCTTTGCTGCTTCAACCTTTAAACGCGGTATCGATTTTGTACATGTGCCTACTACCCTGCTGTCGCAAGTTGATGCTTCGGTAGGTGGTAAAACCGGTATCGATATTAATAGCATTAAAAACATTATCGGCACGTTCACGCAACCAAAAGCGGTATTTATTGAAGATGAGTTTTTAAGGACGTTACCTGCACGCCAGATACTTTCAGGCACAGCCGAGATGTTGAAACACGGTCTGATCTGCGATGCTGATTACTGGAACCAATTAAAACAAAGCGACCTGTCGACACCTGCTGCGGCGCTTGTTTACCGTTCGGTAGCTATTAAAAATGCAGTGGTGTTGGAAGACCCGCATGAGAAAAATATCCGTAAGTCGTTAAACTTTGGGCATACTATTGGCCATGCGGTTGAAACTTTCTCACTCATCAACGACGAAAATCCTTTATCGCATGGTGAAGCCATCGCCATCGGCATGGTCTGCGAGGCCTACCTGTCGCACAAAAAAACCGGTTTAAGCACCGGCGAACTGGCAGAGATCACTGAAGTATTGATGGACTTATACCCGCGCTATAGTCTGAAGAATGCAGACAGCGCTACGCTGATTGATTACATGCTGAAAGATAAAAAGAACCAAAACGGCAAGATCAATTGCACTTTGCTAAGCAAGATCGGGCAGTTTAATATTGACAATATTTGTACGGAAGAAGAGCTGATTGAGGGTTTGAACTATTACGCTAATCTGTAAATAGCAAAAGAAAATAATTGGAAACGCCCGGCTATAAAAGCCGGGCGTCTTTATTTAACGTAAGCGTGGACGCTTACATATGCTAGCATTCAAGTGTGGACACTTGAATGGGCGATGCGGATATCCTTTGCCTTGCCGCCAGTTCAAGTGTCCACACTTGAACCTAAACTATTGTAAGCGTCCACGCTTACAATAAAAATTTGCATATTTATAATAATGTCACGCAACGCATCAACCGATGAGCTTTATTTCGTAACCCTTACAATAGTCGATTGGATAGATGTCTTTACACGCCGAATTTATTCAGATATGATTATTGAAAATTTAAAGTGGTGTCAACAACATAAAAAGCTTAACGTCTACGCATATGTGATCATGACTAATCACATACATTTAGTTGCCAATGTTACCGAAGGTTCATTGGGTGATGTATTAGGACATTTCAAAACGTATACATCGAAAAAGCTCTTTGAACTAATTGCAACCAATGAACAAGAAAGCCGGCGCAAATGGATGATAAAAGCTTTTGAACGAGCCGGTACATATAATCCTTTAAATATCAACCATCAATTTTGGCAGAACGGTAATCACCCAATATTACTTTATTCGCCAGCAGTTATAGATCAAAAGATTGAATATATACATAACAATCCTGTTCGTGCAGGTTTTGTAGGATCGGCTCACGAGTACTGGTACAGTAGCGCTAATCCTGAAAGTCCGTTGCAGATTTTGGGGTAACGTAAGCGTGGACGCTTGCATGGCTTAGCATTCAAGTGTGGACACTTGAATGGGCAATGAATTTTACTCAATTAAAATCACCGCCGCCGGTTCAAGTGTCCACACTTGAACCCAAACTATTGTAAGCGTCTACGCTTACAATAAAACCAAATAAACTACGCACAATCCCTGATTTTCAATATAAAATTTGTTTTGACTAAACTATTTTCAAATAATTAAAATATTCTATTGACAAAGTAGTTTATTACTCCTATTTTTACCGCACAATTAAGAAGCAAATGAAATTAAACACTGCATATTTTTATGGCTACTACTTTTACTTTACCAGTAAGAGCCGGGACTGATATGCACTAACAATCATATAAAGAAACTGAAAAGTCCCGGCCAAAAAAGCCGGGACTTTTTGCTTTAATAACACTATGAAGAAAGATAAACCAAGAGTTGCGATACAAGGCATCCGCGCTTCGTTCCATGAAGAAGCGGCCTTTAAATATTTTGGAGAAAACATCCAGACTGTTGAGTGCAACTCTTTTAAACAAACATTTGACGCGCTGGAAAACAACCAGGCCGATTATGTGGTGATGGCTATTGAAAACAGCATTGCCGGCAGTATATTGCCAAACTACTCATTGTTATTAAACTACAATTTCCCGGTTATTGGCGAGATTTACCTGCCTATCCAGCTGCACCTGATGGCTTTGCCTGGTGTATCGTTTGATCAGATCAAGTATGTAACCTCGCATCCTATCGCTATCCGTCAGTGTATTGATTTCTTTGATGAATATCCGCACCTTAAAATTGTGGAAAGCGTTGATACGGCGGCTTGTGCCAAACGTATTCACGATGAAAAACTAACAGACACCGTTGCCATTGCCAATACTTTGGCGGCAAAACTTTACGGACTGGATATCCTGGAGCGCCGCATTGAATCGAACAAGAAAAACTTTACCCGTTTTTTGATCTTGACCACGCACGAAAATGTAGTGAAAGCTTCAGCTAACAAAGCTTCATTATGCTTCCAGGTTAGTAACCAGGTAGGCGCCTTAGCTAAAGTGCTTAACATTTTTGCTACTCAGGGCGTAAACATGAGCAAAATACAGTCAATGCCGGTGCTGGGCAAACGTAACGAGTATAATTTTTATGTGGATGTAGAATGGGAAGAAACCAAGCAGTATGACAGCGCAGTAAAACAAATTCTGAAATACACCCACAACTTCAACATCCTGGGCGAGTACAAACGTCACGAAGAAGAAACCAGCCCTGAAAAAAGCATTAAAACATCGCCGGCTAAACCCGAGCGCAAATATATCAGCGTAAAAAAGCTGACTAAAAACAGTAAATAAGTCAAGACATTATAACAACAACAAAATGAAACTTAATTTAAATGTACAGCCACTAAGCTCTTGGATAACCGCCACTAAAGAGCCATTATTAATTGCCGGTCCGTGCAGCGCCGAAACTGAAGATCAGTTAGTAGCCACTGCCCATTTGCTAAAAAACACCGGTCGCGTTACTGCCTTACGCGCAGGTATCTGGAAACCACGTACCCGACCCGGCGAGTTTGAAGGTATTGGCAGCATTGGCTTAGAGTGGTTAAAACGTGCTAAAGCCGAAACAGGTTTACCAACCGCAGTTGAAGTTGCTACTGCAAAACATGTTGAAGAAGCTTTATCAGCAGGCGTTGATATTTTATGGGTAGGTGCCCGTTCAACCGCTAACCCCTTCACCGTTCAGGAAATTGCCGACGCTTTGAAAGGTCATGACGTACCGGTAATGGTTAAAAATCCGGTTAACCCTGACATTTCATTATGGATCGGTGCTATCGAGCGTATTAACAATGCCGGTATCACTAAATTGGCTGCTATTCACCGCGGTTTCTCATCTTATGAAAAATCGGCTTTCCGTAATGAGCCAATGTGGGATATTGCTATCCACCTGAAAACACTGGCACCTCACCTGCCAATTATTTGCGATCCAAGCCACATCAGCGGTAACCGCGATTTGATTGGTTACGTATCTCAAAAAGCGTTAGATCTGGATATGCAAGGTTTAATGATCGAATCGCACATTGACCCAAGCGTGGCCTGGACAGACGCGAAACAACAGGTTACACCAGCTGCTTTGTCTGATTTGATCGATCATCTCACTTTACGTAAACCAGAAACAGAAAATGCGCAGGTTAACGATAAATTAACCGAGCTACGCAATAACATCGACAAAATTGATGACCTGTTGATTCAGAAAATTGCTGAGCGTATGAAAATTGCCGAGCAAATTGGTACTTACAAAAAAGAGAACAACATTACCATTTTACAGGTAAACCGTTGGGACGAAATATTAAACAAACGTATTAACTATGGCAAAGCCCTGAAATTAAGCCCGGATTTTACCGAGAAATTATTGGAGTTATTGCACACCGAGTCTATCCGCAAGCAAACTGAGATCATGAACGAAGGTCAGGCAGCAGGTCAGCAAGCAGAGAAACTTACCCACGTTTAATAAAAAATGAGTCAGAACATTCTGCTTACTAAAAAAGATAAAATTGCCAAAGGCGAGGTACACTTAACCGGCTCAAAAAGCGAGTGTAACCGCGCCCTGGTTATTGAAGCCCTGAGTAACGGCAAGGTACGCGTAGAAAATATATCAGACGCTGCCGATACTGTCACCCTGCAAAAAGTGCTGGGCCTTACTTTGCAACCCGCCGGTAGCAACCAGCAGCCTGTTGGCCAGGTTGCCGGGGATAAAGTGGTAAACATTGGCCCGGCCGGTACTGCTATGCGCTTTTTAACTGCCTATTATACTTTGCAGGACGAAGAGGTAATACTAACAGGAAGCGAGCGCATGAAACAACGCCCTATAGGTATTTTGGTTGATGCCTTGCGCAAGCTGGGTGCCGAGATTGGTTATGAGGAGAACGAAGGGTTCCCTCCTATCCGCATCAAAGGCAATATCCGGCAACCTACTGATAAAATCAGTATTAAAGGCAATATCAGTAGTCAGTATATTACTGCTTTGCTGCTTATCGCCCCAAAGCTACCTTTGGGTTTAAAGGTACATATTGAAGGCGATTTAACCTCTCGCCCATATGTAGAGATGACTCTGGGTATGTTGGAACAGGCAGGCATTAAGCATGAATGGAACGGCAATGTGATCAGTATCTCGCACCAGGAGTTTAAAGAAACCAGCCTGCCGGTTGAACCGGATTGGAGCGCGGCCTCATACTGGTATTCAATAGCTGCTTTGGCTGATGAAGCCGACTTGTTTTTACATGGCTTAACCTCTTATAGCTTACAGGGCGACAGCGTGATTGGCGAGATCATGGCTAACTTTGGCATAACCTCGCAGTTTAAGGACGGCGGTGTGCATATCAAAAAAGAGCCTAAGCAAATAGTACGCAGGGAGTTTGACTTAAAAAAATGCCCTGACCTTGCGCAAACCATCGTAGTGGTATGTGCGGCTTTAAATCATGAGGCTACCTTTACCGGCCTTGAGACTTTAAAAATTAAAGAAACCGACCGTATTGCAGCTTTACAAAACGAACTGGGTAAAATGGGCGTAAAGCTAATTGAGGATAATGAAACCTATACCCTTGACTGTAGCGGCAAGTTTATCCCCCGGCGCATGTTCATAAATACTTATGATGACCATCGCATGGCTATGGCTTTCGCGCCGCTGGCATTGATAGTTCCTGAACTGGAAGTTGAAGATGCCGGGGTAGTTGAAAAATCATACCCGGCTTTTTGGACCGATCTTGAAAAAGTAGGTTTTGAAGTAAAAGACATTTAATACAAAAGATTGCATCCACCAGCGTTTTGTTGTTAGCGCGGGATGCAATCTTTTTTTATAACAACGCATCTGCAAAATTCACTCATTCACTAACCCACTCATTAAAATGGCAGGTAATTCATTCGGGCAATTATTCAGGATAACCACATTTGGCGAATCGCATGGCGAGGCTATAGGCGTAATTATTGACGGTTGCCCATCGCAGTTGCCGGTTGATCTCGAATACATTCAATCTGAATTGGACAAACGTAAACCCGGTCAGTCAAAGATCACCACCCAGCGTAAAGAGAGCGACACTGTGCGCGTTCTTTCAGGCGTATTTGAAGGCAAAACTACCGGTACACCTATCATGATGCTGATACCGAATGAGGATCAGCGCAGCAAGGATTACAGCCATAACACCAATGTATTCCGACCATCGCATGCTGATTACACCTATCAAACAAAATACGGTATCCGCGACCACCGCGGGGGCGGCCGTTCATCAGCCCGCGAAACTGCTGCGCGTGTAGCAGCCGGTGCTTTGGCTAAGTTATTATTAAAAACGCAGGGCATCGAGATTGTGGCGCATGTAAGCAGCGTGGGCAAGATCAATGCACCTAACGTTGAGATCAAGAATGCTCAAGGGTTTATTGATGACCGCGAGCAAAATATAGTACGTTGTGCAGATCCGGCAACAGCCGAAGAAATGATCGACTTTATTGACTCGGTTCGTAAAGACGGCGATACCGTTGGTGGTAAAATAACCTGTCATGTGTTGAACTGCCCGGTTGGTTTAGGCGAACCTGTATTTGACAAGTTACATGCCGATCTGGGCAAGGCGATGCTTAGCATCAACGCAGTTCATGGCTTTGAGTTTGGTTCTGGCTTTGAAGGCAGCGAGATGCGCGGTTCAGAACATAATGATATCTTTATAAAATCTGAAACCGGCGTTCGTACTATTACCAACTACTCGGGTGGTATACAGGGCGGTATAAGCAATGGTATGCCTATTGATTTTAAAGTTGCGTTTAAACCGGTAGCTACCATCATGCAAAATCAGACTACTGTTGACGCCGAGGGTAACGCTGCCGAAATATCAGGCAAAGGACGGCATGACCCTTGCGTAGTGCCACGTGCTGTACCTATTGTTGAGGCGATGGCTGCTTTGGTAATTGCCGATCATTGGTTGCGCAATCGCAATACCATTTTACCGCAGTAGTAATTTTACTTAGTCAAAATCCCACCAAACGTCTGTTTTAGGCGGATTGCCCAGCGTATAAGGTTCGCCAATGCGCGGAACGTTAATCGGCACCCCCAGCTTTTCGGCGGCAGGCAGCAACTTTTCTATAGGTTCATTCCAGGGATGGTTAGCTTCTTCAAACTTACCCCAGTGGATAGGCTGCAGCATCTTAGCTTTTAAGTCAACAGCAGCTTGAGCAGCCTGCCCTAACCACAAATGTGTCCACGGCCAGTTGGGGCTGTACTGGCCGCATTCCAGCAGCGCCAGATCAAACGGGCCGTATTGCTCTCCTATTTGTTTAAGATGCGGCCCATAGCCGCTATCACCGCTGTAAAACAAACGATAGTTACCTGCCTGTATCACATAAGATGCCCAAAGCGTTTTATTCTCAGTTTTGTAGGTACGGTTGCTTTTGTGTTGCGCTGGCGTCGCAGTGATTTTTAGTCCGTTGCGTAAGGTGGTTGACTGGTTCCAGTTTAGCTCGATGATCTTTTTACGATCAAATCCCCAATAAACCAAGTCTGACCCTATACCCATGGGTACCACGGCCAGCTTAATTTTGTTCTTCAATTTTTTCAGGGTGCGATAATCCAGATGGTCATAATGATCGTGCGAGATGATCAGCACATCAATATCCGGCATATCCTCTGCATGATAATGCTTGGTACCTGCAAAGGCCGTCATAATTCCCGGCACTGGCCCGGCATGGTCGCTAAAAACAGGATCGATCAATATATTGCCCTGCCCGGTTTTGATAAGCAGCGATGAATGCCCAAACCAGACAATAGTAGGCCGGGGGGCAGCAAGCGCCCTTAAATCAGTTTTAACCCAGGGAAGCGCCCGCGAAGGCCTGATAGTTTCAGGGCGGCTGTGCAGAAAGAGCCATTTGTTTTTAATGGTCGAGTCGGCACGCTCGGCCAGGTTTTCAAAAGCGCCGTTTTTGTAGTTAGGTAAAGTATCCAAACCGGCAAGCTCATCGCCATAAGGATTTTTACCCATT
>Ga0153956_1002522_pt1 | contig 13292 bp, 16 predicted proteins | sample TSFL040MetaG_FD_104704 | JGI IMG/M metagenome (GOLD analysis project Ga0153956, IMG submission 104704) | Attine ant fungus gardens microbial communities from Florida, USA - TSFL040 MetaG | ecosystem: Host-associated > Fungi > Mycelium > Unclassified | place: USA: Florida, Wekiwa Springs... | reverse complement strand
GAAGGACTTCAAGGAGTCCGACCGCATCCGCGACGAACTCAAGGCAATGGGCGTCGTGCTCAAGGACAACAAGGACGGCACCACCACCTGGGAGGTCGCGCGCTGATGGCACAGAGTCTCCCCAAAGCCGCGCTGCGGCCGATGCTGCCGGCGGACGCCGCGTATCTCGCGGCGATCTATCGCGCGAGCGTGATGGAGCTGACCGCCGACGACTATTCGGACGCGCAGCAGGAAGCATGGGCCGGGACGAGCGACGGTCCGGATTTCGCCGCGAAGCTTTCGAACCAGCTCACGCTCGTCGCGACGATTGCGAGCGCGCCGGTCGCCTTCATCTCGCTCCGGGGCGCCGACCATATCGGCATGCTCTATGTCCATCCCGGCGTCGCCCGGCAGGGGATCGCGACGATGCTCTATGACGCCATCGAGAAGCTGGCGGGCGCCCGCGGCGCGAAGCAGCTCACGGTCGATGCCAGCGACACCGCGCGGCCGTTTTTCGAGAAGCGGGGCTTCGAGGGCGTGCACCGGAATACGGTGCCGCTCGGGGAAGAATGGCTCGGCAATACGCATATGAAAAAGACGCTTCCCGCCGCCAGAGGAGCGATGCAATGAACCGCCAGCCGCCGTTGAATCGGTTTCTGAAGGACTTGAATCGAAACACGAGCTTGCGGATTTCGCTTCAGGCCGTTGAAAGGAATCGATTTTTTGCCGTTGCCGGCCGCACCCCGGAAGCCCGGCCGAACCCGAATTTGAATCACTTTGTGAAGTCATGGGCGTGAAGTCATGAGCAGGGACCGCCTCTATCTTTTCGACACCACGCTGCGCGACGGCCAGCAGATGGACGGCGTCGATTTCACGCTCGCCGACAAGCTGAAGGTGATCCGGCTTCTGGACGAACTCGGCATCGATTACGTCGAGGGCGGCTATCCCGGCGCCAACCCGACCGACACCGCGCTCTTTGCCGAGAAGCGCGCGATGAACCCCAAGTTCACCGCCTTCGGTATGACGAAACGCGCGGGTCGCTCGGCCTCGAACGATCCGGGCCTGACGCAGACGCTTGCCGCCAAGGCCGACGCGATCTGCCTCGTCGGGAAAAGCTCCGCCTATCAGGTGCGGGTGGCGCTCGGCGTGAAGCCGGAGGAAAACCTCGCCTCGATCCGGGAGTCGGTCGAAGCGGCGAAGGCCACGGGCCGCGAGGTGCTGATCGACTGCGAGCACTTCTTCGACGGATATAAAGACGACCCGCAATACACGCTCGCCTGCGCGAGAGCCGCCTACGACGCCGGCGCGCGCTGGGTCGTGCTGTGCGACACCAACGGCGGAACGCTCCCGAGCGAGATCGAAAGAATCGTCGGCGAGGTAGCGAGGACGATCCCCGGCGGCCACCTCGGCATTCACGCGCACAACGACACCGAACAGGCGGTCGCGAATTCGCTCGCGGCCGTGCGCGCGGGCGCGCGCCAGATCCAGGGCACGCTGAACGGAGTCGGCGAGCGCTGCGGCAACGCCAATCTTTGCTCCATCATCCCGACGCTCCTGCTGAAGGACGAGTACAATTCGCGCTTCGAGGTCGGCGTGAAGCCGGAGCAGCTCACGCACCTCACGCACACCGCGCATGTCTTCGACGAGATGCTGAACCGCGCGCCCGACCGTCATGCGCCCTATGTCGGCGACAGCGCCTTCGCGACCAAGGCGGGCATCCACGCGTCCGCCATTCTCAAGGACCCGAAGACCTACGAGCACGTCGCGCCGGAAGCGGTGGGCAACCGCCGCCGTCTTCTGGTTTCCGATCAGGCGGGCAAGTCGAACGTGCTTGCGGAGCTCGAGCGGCTCGGGATCAGGATCGGCAAGGACGACCCGAAGCTCACGCGCCTCCTTGACGAAGTGAAGGCGCGCGAGGCGAAGGGCTACGCCTACGAGGCGGCGGACGCCTCGTTCGCGCTGCTCGCGCGCCGCATCCTCGGGACGGTGCCCAGCTTCTTCGAGGTCGAACGCTTCAATGTTAGCGTCGAGCGCCGCTACAACGCGAAAGGCGAACTCACTTCCGTCGCCGAGGCGACGGTGAAGGTGAAGGTCGGCGGCGAGACGCTGATGACCGCGGGCGAGGGCAACGGCCCGGTGAACGCGCTCGACGTCGCGCTCCGCAAGGACCTCGGCAAGTATCAGCCGTTCATCAAGGGGATCAAGCTGACGGACTATCGCGTCCGCATCCTCAACGGCGGCACCGAGGCGGTGACGCGGGTGCTGATCGAATCCGCCGACGAGGACGGCGACACCTGGACCACGATCGGCGTCTCCACCAACATCATCGACGCCTCGTTCCAGGCGCTGGTCGACTCGATCAACTGGAAGCTCCTGAAGAGCGGCGCACCGGCATGATCGATCACGTCTCCGTCGGCGTGCGCGATCTCGCGGCCTCGGCCGCCTTCTACGACGCGGTTCTTTCCGCGATCGGGTATGCGAGGCTCGACGATCGCGAAAAGACGGCGGGCTGGGGCAAGCCGGGGAAGCATTCCGAGTTCTGGATCAATCTTCGTCCCGGCATGGCGAAGCTGCCGGAAGATTCCGGCACGCATGTCTGCCTGCGCGCGGGGGACGCGAAGATCGTCGATGCCTTTCATGCGGCGGCGCTCAAGGCCGGCGGCACGTCGGACGGCATGCCGGGCCCGCGTCCGCATTTCGGCGAGGGCTATTATGCGGCGTTCGTCCGCGATCCCGACGGCAACCGGATCGAGGTCGTGACGTTTGTGAAGTGAATTGAAGGCAGCCTCCACCGTTACGGCGCGAGGATTTTCCTTCCGGATCATCGTCAGCTTCCGCCCAGAATGAGGGCGGCGCGGGACGCCGGAGACTTGCCGGTCTTCACGGCTCGGTATGAAGCGAAAGGAACGCACTGAAATACCCGGCGCTTTCGATGCGAATTTCATGATGTCTTTCCGCGGTGGAACTTTTCCCGATGCCGGAACTTATCGGACGGCGCGGAGGATTCATGGCGAAGAGCAAGACGACCAGTCCGGCCGGCGGAAGCAGAAACACCCCTTCCGCAAAAGAGTTCGGCAAGCCCGCAACGGAGGGCCATCTTTCCTGGTTCGCGCAGTTCGCGCATGTCACGTCGAAATGGGCGGGCAAGCCCGTCACGTTTCTGATTTGTGTCGCGCTGGTGCTGGCATGGGCTGCGACCGGCCCCGTCTTCAATTACAGCGATACTTGGCAGCTCGTCATCAACACATCCACGACGATCGTGACCTTTCTCATGGTGTTCCTGATCCAGAACACGCAGAACCGCGACGCGCTCGCCTTTCAGATCAAGCTCTCCGAGCTTGTGATCGCGATGAAAGGCGCGCCGAACAGCGTCGCGTCGATCGAGGAGCTTTCCGACGAGGAACTCGAGAAATTGCAGGAGGCTTGCCACAAGCACGCGAGCGAGGTTTCCGAGCGCGCGGCAGGCTACAAGGCCGCGCTCGCGAAGCGCCGCGGCCAGAAAAAGAAGTCCTGATGCTTCACGCCGCGCGCCGCGCGCGGTCTTCCGGCGTTTCCGCCGCCTTGCGCTTCCTCCCTTCGGCGCGCGTGCTCATCAGCCCGGCCGCGCCGAAGGCGGCGATGCCCGCGAGCGCGAGAGGGATGATCTTGCCGAAGCCGATGCTGCGCGCGACCTGAAAGGCGGCGAGCAGCATCGCGGGATCCGACAGCCAGGAGGGCGCAGCCGCCGCGGCTTCCGCTTCCGCGCGCGCCTTGCGCCGTTCGGCGCGTCTGCGCGCGACCGCAAGCCAGATCAAGGCGATGACCGCGACGAGCAAAAAAATCGCGCCGACCGCGATCGAGGCGACGATGCCGTCGTAATGCTGCTGCGTCCACAGGAACGCGGCGACGACCGCGAACAGGAACGCGACCGTTCCTGCCGCGGCCGCGATCGCGCCGCAGATCAGCGTGCTGACAATTCTGTTGATCTCTTCTTTCACCGGCGCCCCGCTGCGAACAGACGGTTAGCGCCGCCACATCGCGCCGAGCACGAAGCCTATACCGACCGCCATCGCAAGCGTCGCGATCGGGCGATCCTGCACGGATTCCTCGATGGCGTCCGTGAACGTGTCGCGCACGTCGCGGACCGCGTCGGCGGCGTCGCCCGTGGTTTCGTTGATCTGCTTGCGCGCGCGCTTGTAGGCTTGGTTGCCTTTGGCCTGCAGCAGATCGACGACCTGCTGGCTCAGTTTCGAGATGTCGTCGCGCATGGCGGAAAAATCCTCCTGCAAGCTGTCGACCGTGGCCGAGGCGTTCTTGGTGAATTTGGCGGTAGGATCGGCGGTAGCCATGGTTCTCCCCGTTCGGGATGGGTGGTTGTCGGCTTCTCAACGCGCGAGCGGGCAGAAAGTTCAATTTTTGGAACGCCAGCCTATGTCATCAGCGGGCCGCAGCGTTCCGCGAGCAAAGCGGGCGGATAAGGCTGCAAGACCCGGTGATCCATGAGGATCATCCGGTTCAAAATGGGTTGCCGGTATCGTCCGCGCCACGGCTCGCTTCGCTGGCCGGGCGCGCCGGCCCGGCCATGACAGGCGAATGAGAAGCTGCGGAATCACATCCCGCCGGCGACTTCCTTTACGGCATCGCCCGCCGCGGCGACCGCCGTCCGCAATTTGGGCACGATGTCTTCCGGCCGGTCGGCGACGAGGTAGCGCACGCCGCCGTGGATGAATTTCTGGCGGTCGAAATGCTCGAACAGCTCGATCAGCGGATTCCAGAAGCCGTTGAAGTTCGCGAGCAGCATCGGTTTCTTGTGGCGGTCGAGCTGGATCCAGGTGAGCTGCTCGACGAGTTCTTCCAGCGTGCCGATGCCGCCGGGCAGGGCGACGAACGCCTCGCACTCCTCGGCCATCATGCGCTTGCGCTCGTGCATGTCGCCGACGATCTTGAGCTGCACATGGCCCTGGTCGGCGCGCTCGCGCGAAACCAGGAATTTCGGGATGATGCCGAGCACCTTGCCGCCCGCGCCGTGCACGGATTCCGACAGCGCGCCCATCATGCCGACATGCCCGCCGCCGTAGACGAGGCGGATATTCTCGCGCGCGAGCGATCGGCCGAAGGCGCGCGCGCCTTCGAGATAGGCGGGGTCGCGTCCGGTGGACGAGCCGCAGAAGACGCAGACGCTTTTCAGCCCGGTCTTTTCGGAAAGGTTCTTTTTCGTTTCAAGCATGGATCAATGATCCTCGGTGTATTTGATGCTGTCGCTGTCCCAGCGATATTTCTCGGCGATGACCGCCGTTCTTCCGCTCTGGTCGGTGCGCGTCACCTTGATTTCGATGCCGCCCTTGGCGACGGAAACATGGCTGTTGTTGTCGGCGAACAGGAACGGCTTTTTGTCCTGCTGATCGTTGATGAAATCGACCGGCAGAAACTGTTTCTGCTCCGCGTTCCAGCGGAAGACGAGAATGGCGCTCGCGCTCGGACTTACCTGGCCGCGCACGACGATCTCGTCGGTGCCGTCGCCGTCGAGGTCCGCGGTGACGAGCGTGGTTTTGCGCCCGCCGGAGAGGAGCGGCAGGAACTGGTCGCCGAGCCCGTCGAGTTTCTGCGGCCCGGCGGGAAGCGCGATCTCGAGATAGGCCGCGCCTTCCGCCGGCTTGCCCGCGGTGACGTCGGCGCTCGCGCCGCCGCCCAGCCGCACCTTGCCTTGCACGGCTTGGCCCTGCGCGACTTGCGCGGAAGCGGGGTACGCAAAAGCGGAATACATGGCCGCGGCCAGAAACGCGGCGGCAATCGACGGGATTTTTCGCATTCTCACTCCAGGAGGGCAGGAATTCGATATAGGAGATCACCTGCGGCTTTGAAATAGGCCATTTTTCGACACCGGCGAGGCATGGCCAAGCGGCTGCATCGCTCCTATATAAACGCTGCGACGCCGCCATGAACATTCACAAGCTTCCCGGCACAACGCGCCCCGACGCGGCGCCTTCCGTTACGTCCACGCGCCGGCGCGCAGAGCCGCCGCGCGGCGGAACGCTGTTCTCGACCGTCGTCGGGTTATGGCCGCATATGTGGCCGACCGGCCGTGCCGATCTGAAGCGGCGAGTCATGATGGCCTTCGTGCTGCTCGTCGGCGCGAAGCTCGCGACCGTCGCGGTGCCGTTCAGCTTCAAATGGGCGACGAACGCGCTGGTCGCGATCTCCGAGGGCCGCGCGACGGTGCAGGGTTCGCTCCCCGCACTGATCGCGGCGCCCGCGGCTCTGATCGGCGTCTACGCCTTGCTGCGCGTCGCGATGGCGCTGATCACGCAATTGCGCGACGGCCTGTTCGCGAAGGTCGCGCTGCATGCCGTGCGGCGGCTCGCGCATCTCACCTTCGAGCACATGCATGCGCTCTCGCTGCGCTTCCATCTCGAGCGCAAGACCGGCGGCCTGACGCGCATCCTGGAGCGCGGCCGCAACGGCATCGAGGAACTGGTGCGGCTCGTCATCCTGCAACTCGCGCCGACGGCGGTGGAGCTTGTGCTCGTGCTCGGCGTGCTGCTGTTCGCCTTCGACTGGCGCTACGCCGCGATCGTGGCCGCGACCATCGGCGGCTACATGCTCTTTACGTATAAGGCGACCGAGTGGCGCATCTCGATCCGCCGCCGCATGAACGAATCCGACACCGACGCCTCGGCGAAGGCGGTGGATTCGCTCCTCAATTACGAGACGGTCAAATATTTCGGCGCCGAGGAGCGCGAGATCGAGCGTTACGACCGCTCGATGGCGCGCTACGAGAAGGCGGCGATTTCCACCTACACCTCGCTCGCGATTTTGAACGCGGGGCAGGCGGTGATCTTCACGCTCGGCCTTGCCGCCGTGATGCTGCTCGCCGTGCTCGACGTGGAGGCGAAGACCCGCACGGTCGGCGATTTCGTCATGGTCAACACCATGCTGATCCAGCTTTATATCCCGCTCAATCTTCTCGGCTTCCTGTATCGCGAAATCCGGCAGGCGATCACCGACATCGAAACGATGTTCGGCATCCTCGCGCGCGATCCCGAGATCGAGGACGTGCCCGGCGCGAAGCCGCTCCGCGTCGCGCAGGGAGCGGTGAAATTCGAGAACGTGCATTTCACCTACGAGCACGGCCGCGAAATCCTGAAGGGCATTTCCTTCGAGGTGCCGCCCGGAAAGACGCTCGCGATCGTCGGGCCGTCGGGCGCGGGCAAGTCCACGATCTCGCGGCTTCTTTTTCGCTTCTATGAACTTTCCTCGGGCCGCATTTCCGTCGACGGCCAGAGCATCCACGAGGTGACGCAGAAGTCGCTGCGCGCCGCGCTCGGCATGGTCCCGCAGGACACGGTGCTGTTCAACGACACCATCGAATACAACATCCGCTACGGCCGCTGGGACACGACCCGCGCCGAGGTGGAGGAGGCCGCGCGTCTCGCGCAGATCGACGATTTCATCCGCTCGATGCCGCAGGGCTACGAGACGGAAGTGGGCGAGCGCGGCCTGAAACTGTCGGGCGGCGAGAAGCAGCGCGTCGCGATCGCCCGCACGATTTTGAAGGCACCGCCGATCCTGGTGCTGGACGAGGCGACCTCCGCGCTCGACAGCTACACCGAGCGGGAAATTCAGGACGCGCTCGACCGCGTATCGAAGGACCGCACCACGCTGGTCATCGCGCACCGCCTCTCGACGGTGGTGAACGCCGACCAGATCATCGTGCTCGACGAGGGCCGCGTGGTGGAGCGGGGGACGCACGCCGAACTTTTGGCCGAAGGCGGCCTCTATGCCGGCATGTGGAATCGCCAGCGCGAGGCCGAGGAAGCGCGCGAGAAGCTGGAGCACGCCGGCAAGGACGCGCTGGAAGCGGTGACGCCGGTCAAGCCGCAATCGTCCGCCGCCGCCGAATAGGCGAATTTGGAGAATTAGAGGATTTCGCCGTACTTTTCCCTCTCCCCCTGTGGGAGAGGGTGGCGAGGGCCAAAGGCCCGAGCCGGGAGAGGGGGATGTCCTTACGCTTCGCGAAGACGTTGCGGGGAAACCTGACGGAAGCCGAGAAACGGCTCTGGTATCATTTGCGTGCCCACCGCTTTCGCGGATTAAAGATCAGGCGGCAGGCTTCCATTGGACCTTACATTGTTGACTTCGTGTCATTTCAGCATCGATTGGTGATAGAAGTTGACGGCGGCCAGCACGGCGGAGAAGAAGATCAGCGCCGCGATGCATGGCTTAATAAGGAAGGGTTCCGGATCTTGCGTTTTTGGAACAACGATGTTCTGAAACACACCGATTTGGTTTTGGCGGAAATTTCTAAAGCAATAGAAGGCTGATTACCCCTCTCCCGGCGCGCTGCGCGCGCCACCCTCTCCCACAAGGGGAGAGGGGACGAAGCGGATAACGAAGCGTAATCCACATGTCCATCATCGACTCGATCAAAAAGAACATGGCCCCCGTCCATCAGGAGGGCTACCCGTTCATCGGCATCTTCGCGCTGGTGGCGATCTTCTTCTTTTGGCTGGCGAAGCCGCTCGGCTGGATCGGCGTGCTGCTGACCGCCTGGTGCGCCTATTTCTTCCGCGATCCCGAACGGGTGACGCCGGTCGGCGAGGGGCTTGTCGTCTCGCCCGCCGATGGCCGCGTCTCGCAGGTCGCGCTGGTCGCGCCGCCGCCCGAACTCGGCCTCGGCTCCGAAGCCCTCATTCGCGTCTCGATTTTCATGAGCGTCTTCGACGTGCACATCAATCGCGCGCCGGTTTCCGGCGTCATTTCGAGGATGGCCTACAAGCCCGGCAAGTTCCTCAACGCCGATCTCGACAAGGCGAGCGAGGACAACGAGCGCAACGGCCTCGTCATCACCACGCCGTCATATTCCATCGGCGTCGTGCAGATCGCGGGGCTGATCGCGCGCCGCATCGTCTCGTTCAAGCGCGAGGGTAATCCGGTGGAGGCGGGCGAGCGCTTCGGCCTGATCCGCTTCGGCTCGCGCGTCGACGTCTATTTGCCTGCGAGCGCGAAGCCGCTCGTGGCCGAAGGCCAGACCGCGCTCGCGGGCGAAACCGTGATCGCCGATCTTTCCTCGCAGCGAACGTTAACGTTCCGCAAGGGTTGAGCCCGGAGGGGCGCTTTCGCGCCCGCTCGCCAAAGGGTAGAATGACGGGATGTCACACCTGTTCGCGCCGTTTCAGCCCGAATCCGACGAGCCGCGCCGCCGCCGGTTCAAGCCGATTCCGATCCGGATGCTCATTCCGAATCTGATCACGCTGTTCTCGCTTTGCCTCGGCCTCACCGCGATCCGCATGGCGGTGGACGGCAAGTTCGAGCTTGCGATCACCTCCATCGTCGCCGCCGGCATCCTCGACGGGCTCGACGGCCGCCTCGCGCGTCTGCTGCATTCCACCTCGCGCTTCGGCGCGGAGCTGGATTCGCTCGCCGACTTCGTGAGCTTCGGCGTCGCCCCCGCGATGATTCTTTATTTCTGGGGCTTGAACGCGCTGCACTCGGCCGGCTGGATCGCGATCCTCGTCTTTGCGATCTGCACCGGGCTTCGGCTTGCGCGCTTCAACGTCATGCTCGACGATCCGAACAAGCCGCCTTACGCGGTGAACTTCTTCACCGGCGTTCCGGCGCCCGCGGGCGCGATGATCGCGATGCTGCCGATCTATCTCGAGCTGATGGGCCTCCCGCACACCGTCGCGAGCCCCGTGATCGCGCTCGTCTATGTCGTCGCCATCGCGCTTCTGATGGTGTCGTGGATTCCCACCTGGTCCGGCAAGGGCGTTTCCGGCCGCGTGCCGCGCGAGCACGTGCTCACGATCCTGATCTGCGTCGTGTTCTTCGGCGCGCTCCTGATGAGCTATCCGTGGGAAGTGCTCTCGCTGTGCTCGATCGCGTATGTCTGCTGCATTCCGGTCGCGTATTTCCAGTACAAGAAACTGGAGCGCAATTACGCGGCCGCGAGCGGCGGCATGATCCGCCCCGAGGCCGGGCAGGCCGAGGAAGACCGTCCCGCCGGGCCGCTGAACTAAAGCGCGATATAACCCGCGATGGCGGCGGCGATGACCGCCGCCCACGGCGGGACTTTCCAGAATTCGATGGCGGCATAGACGAGAAGCGCGATCACGAAGCTTGCGGTATTCGTGATGCCGAGCGGCAGGATCGGATTCCACAGGGCCGCGCCGAGCAGGCCGACGACGGCGGCGTTGATGCCCGCGAGCGCCACGCGCGCGCGCGGCGCTTCGCGCAGCTTCCACCAGAACGGCAGCACGCCGATCACCAGCAGCATCGACGGCAGGAAGATCGCGGCAAGCGCGATCGCCGCGCCGCCCAGGCCGTTCGGCGGCGCGGGCATCAGCGCGCCGAGATAGGCGGAGAAGGTGAACAGGGGGCCGGGCACGGCCTGCGCCGCGCCGTAGCCCGCGAGGAACTGGTCGTGCGGAATGAGCGTGCGCACTTCCGCTTCGAGGAGCGGCAGCACGACATGCCCGCCGCCGAAGACGAGCGACCCGACGCGATAGAACGAATCCGCGAGCCGCAGCCAGCCCGCGCCGGTGGCGGCCGCGGCGAGGGGAAGCGCGATCAGGAGTGCCGCGAAGATGGCGAGCGAGAGCGCGGCAAGCGAATGCGGCACGGGAATATGCAGCTTTCCGGCGGTTGCGGCTTTTGTCTTCTCTTCATGGATGAAAATGGCTCCCGCGAGCGCTCCGAGCACGAGCGTCGAAACCTGCCCGATCGTGCCGGGCCAGAGGCTGGCGAGCGCCGCGCCCGCGACCGCGATCGTCGCAAGCTGGCGCGTCGTGCAGAGGCTGCGCGCCATGCTGACGACCGCCTGCACGACGACGGCGACCGCCGCCGCCTTCAGTCCCGCGAGCCAGCCCGCGCCGAGCGTGCCGCCGGCCGAAGTGACGCCGTAGGCGAAAGCGACGAGCAGGACCGCGGAGGGCAGGGTGAAGGCAACCCAGGCGGCCAGCAGCCCGCCGGGTCCCGCGCGCGCGAGCCCGATCGCCATGCCCATCTGGCTCGATGCCGGTCCCGGCAGGAACTGGCACATCGCGAGGAGATCGGCGAAGGAGCGGTCGTCCAGCCACCCGCGGCGGCTGACGAAAGCGTTGCGGAAATAGCCGATATGCGCGACCGGCCCGCCGAACGAGGTGAGGCCGAGCGGCAGGAAGGCGCGGAAGACCTCGAGAACCGAGCCCGCGCTTTCCTCCGCGCGTTTCCGCTTTTGCGCGGGCTTTGCCATCAGCGCTCCAGCGGATAGCCCGGCATCAGCTTGTAGGGATGCTCCCAGCCGGGCAGCGCCTTGATGCGCCCGAGCCACGCGCCGGTCGCCGGATATTCCTTCGCGATGTCGAAACCGAACTCCTCGGGCGGATAGTACATGTAGCCGCACATGGAGATGTCGGCGATGGTCGGCTTGTCGCCGAGCAGGAATTTCCGGCCCTCGAGCCGCTTGTTCACGATGCCGAGTGCGTTGTCGATGCGGGGCTTGAGGAAATTCAGCGCGCCCGCATCGGGCTTGCCCGAAAGCGTCTTGATGAAACGATACGGCCCGAGATAGCCGCAGACCTTCTGGTTGTCGAACAGGATCCAGCGCAGCGCTTCGAGCTCTTCGTCTTCGCCCTGCGGCTTGAACTTGCCGCTCCTGTTCGCAAGATACGTGAGGATCACGCCCGATTGCGTGAGACGCTTGCCGTCATGCTCGAGCACCGGCGCTTCGCCCATTTCGTTGATCCCTTCGCGGAAGGCGGACGTGCGCTGCACGCCGCCCTTGAAGAAATCGACCCATACCGGCTTCCAGTCGGCGCCGATGAGGTTCAGCATCAGGGCATTGCGATAGGCGTTGCCGGACTGCGCGAAGCAGTGGAGTTTGTATTCGGGCATAGGGAAGTCGCTCTCATGAATTGCGGGAGCGGAACCTTAAAGCGAAAGTCCGAAAACCTACAACAGTCGCGCCCGCCCTTCGGGATGATCCTGAGGCCGCGCTGGTCGCGCATCCGCTCGACCCAGCCGAGTTCGAAACAGCGCTCGGCGAGCGCGACGAGCAGGGCTAGCAGCGTAAGACGCGCGCATGCCCTTGCTCTCCATATTGCAGAATTTTTTCGTCGCGCGTGATGAGAACGAAATTTTCGCTTCGCGCCGTCGCGATAATGATCCGGTCAGCCGGATCGCCGGGCGGTGTGCCGGGGAGAAATACAGACGCGATCAGCGTCTCGGGAGCCATGTCGGCCAACAGGATTCCTTTGCCGAGCATGGCGGGAAACCAGGACTCCACAGGCATCGCAAGGGCAATCCGACCCTTGCGAACGAGCGTCGCAATTTCCCACGCCGTGATGGGGGACACAAAAAGTGTTTCTTCGTCGCTCGCGGCCTGTATTTTTTTGACCACATCCGGGGATAGCTCTTCGCCGCTCATCAGCCAGAGAGCAGCGTGAGTATCGAGGAGAATGCCGGCCATTTAATTTTGCTCGGCGTTCCACGCCTCTCCGGTAGGCTGCGTGATATCGCTGGTCAGAATTCGCACGCTACCCGCAAGCGCGCCAAAGAGCTTGCCGCCTTTGCGTGGAACAGGGCCCGAAACCTTGCGGAATAGGAGCTTCCCGCTTTCCATGTCGACTTTCTCGGTACGCCAGCCGGCTGCAAGCCAAGCCTTGGTCATGACGCTGTTGGAAGGGTTATTTGACCACCATGCGCGGTGTTCGCGAGCGGATTTCGGCAATCGAAAACCCAAAGTGCGTTCGATTTCGGTGAATGATGTCGGCCACTCGCGATAGGGAATGGACTGCAATTTCTTGGTGAGCGGTTCATATTTGGTCATCGTGCTTGCTCCGCAATAACCATAAATATGTACACAGTACATATTTATGGCAAGGCCTTTTCTATCGCCGGAAACAGCGCCGAAACCGGATCTTTTACTTCATCGTCGGAATGGCGAAGTCGGCGCCTGCCTTGGTGCCGCTCGGCCAGCGCGCGGTGACGGTCTTGGTCCGCGTGTAGAAGCGGATCGAGTCCGGGCCGTGCTGGTTGAGGTCGCCGAAGCCCGAGCGCTTCCAGCCGCCGAAGGTGTGGTAGGCGAGCGGCACCGGGATCGCGAAGTTGATGCCGACCATGCCGACCTCGACGCGCGAAGCGAAGTCGCGCGCGGCGTCGCCGTCGCGGGTGAAGATCGAGACGCCGTTGCCGTATTCGTGCTTGGTCGGAAGATCGATCGCCTCCTGATAGTCCTTCGCGCGCACGACCGAGAGCACCGGGCCGAAGATTTCTTCCTTGTAGATGCGCATCGAAGGCGTCACTTCGTCGAACAGGCAGCCGCCCATGTAGAAGCCGTTCTCGTAGCCCTGCATCTT
>Ga0153956_1002521_pt1 | contig 13293 bp, 10 predicted proteins | sample TSFL040MetaG_FD_104704 | JGI IMG/M metagenome (GOLD analysis project Ga0153956, IMG submission 104704) | Attine ant fungus gardens microbial communities from Florida, USA - TSFL040 MetaG | ecosystem: Host-associated > Fungi > Mycelium > Unclassified | place: USA: Florida, Wekiwa Springs... | reverse complement strand
TGTCATATGGCGGCAGGAACACGCCGCGCTCGGCATAGCTCGAGGCTTTTTCCAGATGCAGGTCGGCGATGGCGAGCACGCCTTCGGTCGGCCAGTACAACGCGCCGTCGGGGTCGGCGATCAGCGTTACGCCCGCAATCTGCAGCGGTTCGCTCTGGGTCGGGGTCGGACGCACGGCAGGCCGCGGCGCCGCAGGCCGGAGTCGCATCGCCGAAGCCGGCTCGCTCATTGCATCGCTTCCTTCACCAGCGCCTCGGCTTCCGCCAGCAGCATGTCGGGCGCCTCGCCCTGAACCGGTTCCTTGCCGATCTCCAGCATCACCGGAACCGCAAGCGGCGAGACGTGATCGAGCGGTTTATGGACGATTCGCCCCCGCACGCGCGAGAGCATTTCACCCAGTCGTTTGATATCGAGCAGGCCCGTGGCGGCATCGTCATGGGCCGCGCGCAACAGCAGATGGTCGGGCTGGTGCTTGCGCAGCACGTCATAGATCAGATCGGTGGAGATCGTCACCTGCCGCCGGGTCTTCTCCTTGCCGGGAAACCGGCGCTCGATCAGCCCGGCGATGATGGCGCAGGTGCGGAACGTCCGCTTCATCAGCGCCGATTCCGCAAGCCACGCCTCAAGGTCGTCACCGAGCATGTCCTCGGCGAACAGATCGGCGAGCGACAGCCGCCCCTCATCGATCGCACCGGCGACGTCGCCCATGGCCCAGACCGCCAGCGCGTATTCGTTGGCGACGAAGCCCATGGGCCGCAGCCGCGCTCGCTCCAGCCGCCGCGTCAGCAGCATGCCGAGCGTCTGATGCGCCAGCCGCCCCTCGAACGGATAGCAGACCAGATAATGCTTGTCGGCGCGCGGAAAGGTCTCGATCAGAAGATCGCCTGCGTGCGGCAGCAGCGAGCGCCATTCCTGGATCTTCAGCCAGTCGCGCACCTGCACCGGCAGCGCCTGCCATGCCGAAGGGTCGGCGAGAATGTCGCGCACGCGCGCCGCGAGATAAGTCGAGAGCGGAAACTTGCCGCCGGCATAGGACGGCACCTTCGGATCCTGCGACACGGCGCGCGAGACGTAGACCTCGTCCTCGACCAGCGCCTCGAATTTCAGGATTTCGCCGCCGAACACGAAGGTATCGTGCGGCGACAGCGTCTCGATGAAATAGTCCTCGATCTGACCGAGCAGCCGCCCGCCGCGCGGGATCATCGTCTTCGACGCGCGCGAACGCACCAGCCGCACCTTGAGCATGTCGGCCTCGACGATGGTGCCGATATTCATGCGGTAGCGCTGCGCCGTCATCGGATGGGTGGCGCGCCAGCGGCCGGTCTTGTCCTGACGGATTTTCGCGAAACGCTCATAAGCGCGCAGCGCATAGCCGCCGGTGGCGACGAAATCGAGCACGGCATCGAAATCGCTCCGGGCGAGATGCGTATAGGGCGCGGCGGCGCGCACCTCGTCGTAGAGTTCATCGGCAAGGAACGGCTCGCCGCAGGCGCGGCCCATGACGTGCTGCGCCAGCACGTCCAGCGCACCGGTGCGTGCCGGCGGCGTGTCCTGCGCGTTGTCGCGCACCGCCGCGAGCGCCGCGCTGCATTCCAGCACCTCGAAACGGTTGGCCGGCACCAGCACCGCTTTCGACGGCTCGTCGAGCCGGTGGTTGGCGCGGCCGATCCGCTGCAACAGCCGCGACGAGCCCTTGGGCGCGCCGACATTGACGACGAGATCGACATCGCCCCAGTCGACGCCGAGATCGAGCGACGAGGTACACACCACCGCGCGCAACTTGCCGGCGGACATCGCATCCTCGACGCGGCGGCGCTGCGCCACGTCGAGCGAACCGTGATGCAGGGCGATGGCCAGATTGTCGTCGTTGATCCGCCACAGCGACTGGAACAGGCCCTCGGCCTGACTGCGCGTGTTGACGAATAGCAGCACGGTCCTGTGCTGCTTGATGAGATCGTACATCTCGCCGAGCGCGTGGCGCGCGGTGTGCCCGGCCCACGGCAGATGCTCCTGCGTGTCGAGCATCGACACGTCGGGCGCGGCGCCCGCATCCGCGACAACCAGGTCCGCGAGGTCTTCGCCGCCCACTGGCTGCGGCCGCAGATAGCGGCGCAGATCGTCCGGCTCTGCCACCGTGGCGGACAGACCAACCGTCTGCAATTCCGGCGCCAGCGTGAACAGGCGCGCGAGACCGAGCGACAGGAGATCACCACGCTTTGACGTCACCAGCGAATGCAGTTCGTCGAGCACGACGCGGCGGAGCGTCGCGAACAGATAGGGCGCATCGGCGGTCGACAGCAGCAGCGCCAGTTGCTCCGGCGTCGTCAGCAGGATGTCCGGCGGGTCGCGGCGCTGGCGCATGCGCTTCGATGCCGGCGTGTCGCCGGTGCGCGTCTCCAGCCGCACCGGCAAGCCCATCTCGCGCACCGGCATTTCGAGGTTGCGGGCGATATCGACGGCGAGCGCCTTCAGCGGTGAGATGTAAAGCGTGTGCAGGCCCCGTGCGTGGCGCAGCGTGCGGCCGGTGGAGACGATCGCGGTTGAAGCCGCGCCGCGCTCGTTCAGTTCAACCAACGTCGGCAGAAATCCCGCCAGCGTCTTGCCGGCACCGGTGGGCGCGATCAGCAGCGCCGAGCGCCCGGCCCGCGCCTTCGCCAGCAGATCGAGCTGATGCGCGCGCGGCTGCCAGCCGCGAGCCACGAACCAGCGGGCGAACACCTCGGGCAGCGGCGCGGGCGTGTCGAGCATCGCCCTTATCTAGCGTCAGTGGCGACGCACGCCAGCCCCGGAACCGGATGGCCCTTCTCTGTGCGGGCTGCGGCCGGCTCGAGCACCAGCACGTCGAGGCCGGCGGCGGCAAGCGCCGCGCGCACGGCCGCTTCGCCATGCGCATAGCGCAGCGTGTCGCGCAGGATCACCCCGTCCCCATCGTGGGTTTCGACCGTGAAGGCGAAACTCCCGCCGGCTTTCAGGATCGCCGCAGCGGCCGTGCAGACCGGGGCGAGGTCGTCGAGATAGCTGAACACATCGGCGGCAAGGATCAGATCGTAGCGTTCGCCGAACCCCGCTTCGCCGCGCAGAAACGCGACGACGTCCTCTTCCGCCAGCCGGTCATAAATGCCTTTGGCGCGCGCCTGCGCCAGCATCGCGCCGGACAGATCGACGCCGACGACGCGAGCCGCGAACGGCCGGAACGTCACCGCGGCGAGCCCGGTGCCGCAGCCGAGATCGAGCATCGAGGAGAAGGCGCCACCGGCGCGCTCGATGCCGCGCGAGGCTTTCACCGCGTCGAGCAGGATGTCCGGCCCGCGATAGCTCAACCCCTCGGTCAGCGCCCGGTCGAACCGGGCCGCGTAGCCGTCGAACAGCGCCCGCACATAGCCTTCCGGCATGGCGCCGGACGGGGCGGCCCCGAGCCGCATCAGATGCAGGGCCGCGCCATGGCGGTCGGTCGGGTCGGCGGTGCGGGCTTTTTCGAATGCCGCGACCGCACCGGCACGATCGCCGAGCTTTTCCCGCGCTTGCGCGAGCAGGAACCAGCCGGCGGCATAGCCGGGCACGAGGGCGAGCATCTGCTCGAACAGGTCGGCGGCGCCTGCCGTGTCGCCCTGCGCCAGACTTTCCCGCGCCCATTCGAAACGGCGGTCGGCGGCAAGATCACCGGAGGATTGGAATGTGGTTGGCATGGATTGAGGTCGTCGGGACCGGCGCGTTCTATCTCGCGTTCGGCCGTTATGCACCTATCTAAGTGTGATGCGTCCCGAAGACATCCTCGTCCCCACCCCATCCGGGGTCTGTTGCAAGACCGGCGGGTTCCACATCGACCCGACCCGGCCGGTCGCGCGGGCGCTGATTACCCACGGCCATTCGGACCATGCCCGCGCCGGCCATGGCGAGGTGCTGGCGACGCGGGAAACGCTGGACATCATGCGGCTGCGCTATGGCGACAATTTCGCCGGGCGCACCCAGGCGATCCGCTATGGCGAACCGCTCGCCATCGACGGCGTCACGGTGAGCTTCCATCCGGCCGGGCATGTGCTCGGCTCGGCGCAAATCAAGGTGGAGCATGGCGGCCTGCGCATCGTCGCGTCCGGCGACTACAAGGACGTGGCCGACCCGACCTGCGCGCCGTTCGAACGGGTCGCCTGCGACGTGTTCATCACCGAGGCGACGTTCGGCCTGCCGGTGTTTCGCCATGGCGAGCCGCTGCACGAGATCGGCAAGCTGCTGAAATCGGTCACGCTGTTTCCCGAGCGCGCGCATCTGGTCGGCGCTTATTCCCTCGGCAAGGCGCAGCGCGTCATCGCCATGCTGCGGCAGGCCGGCTACGACCGGACGATCTATCAGCACGGCGCGATGGAGAAGATCACGCAATATTACGTCTCGCACGGCATCGATCTCGGGCCGCTCGAACCGGTGCGCGGCGCAAAGAAGCCGGACCTCGCCGGCACCATCACGCTGTGCCCTCCCTCCGCCAGCAAGGATCTGTGGACGCGGCGTTTTCCCGATCCGCTCGCCTGCTTCGCCTCGGGCTGGATGCGCGTGCGCGCCCGCGCGCGGCAGGGCGGCACCGAACTGCCGCTGGTGATTTCCGATCATGCCGACTGGGACGGCCTGACCAAAACCATCATCGCCACCGGCGCCTCCGAAATCTGGGTCACGCATGGGCAGGAAGACGCGCTGGTTCGCTGGGCAACGCAGCGCGGCCTGAAGGCGCGGCCGCTCGATATCGTCGGCTATGGCGACGAGGAGGAGCACGAGGCTGAAGCCAGGAAAGAAACCCGGGACGACGAAGCATGAACCGCTTCGCCGAACTGCTCGACCGCCTCGCCTACGAGCCCGCGCGCAACAACAAGCTGCGGCTGATGACGGATTACTTCCGCCGCACGGAAGACCCGGAGCGCGGCCATGCGCTGGCGGCGCTGACCGGCGCGCTCTCGTTCCAGCACGCCAAGGCCGGCATGATCCGCGCGCTGATCGCCGAGCGTACCGACCCGGTGCTGTTCGAACTGTCCTACGATTATGTCGGCGACCTCTCTGAAACCGTCGCGCTGATGTGGCCCGGCGATCCGCATCGTCGGCCGAACGCGATCCCGACATTGTCGGACGTGGTGGATACGCTTTCCACCCTCGGCAAGGCGCAACTGCCGGCGCAACTCGCGCGCTGGCTCGACGCGCTCGATGAAACAGGCCGCTGGGCGCTCTTAAAGCTCGTCACCGGCGGTCTGCGCGTCGGCGTGTCCGCGCGGCTGGCGAAAACGGCGGCGGCCGCGCTCGGCGACAGGGACCCGAACGAGGTGGAGATCGTCTGGCCCGGCCTCGCGCCGCCCTATCGCGAGCTGTTCGCCTGGCTTGAAGGCCGCGCCGATGCACCGGCGACGCGCGATCCGGCGCCGTTTCGCCCGGCGATGCTGGCGCATGCGGTGGGCGAGCCCGATTTGGCCGCGCTCGACCCGCAAGACTTCGCCGCCGAATGGAAATGGGACGGCACGCGCATCCAGGCGGTATCCGGCGTGGGTGAAGACGGACAGCATGTGGCGCGGCTCTATTCGCGCACCGGCGAGGACATCTCGAAAAGCTTTCCCGAACTGCTCGACGTGCTGCGCATTCCCGCCGCCGTCGACGGCGAACTGCTGATCCTGCGCGACGGCCGCGTGCAGAGCTTCAACGTGCTGCAACAGCGGCTCAACCGCAAGGCGGTGACGGCGAAACTGATCGCCGACTTCCCGGCGCATATCCGCGCCTACGATCTGCTGATGCTCGACGGCGAGGATTTGCGCGACCGGCCGTTCGCGGAACGCCGCGAAAAACTCGCTGATGTCATCGAACGGCTCGATACGCCGCGCGTCGATCTCTCAGCCCTGGTGCCGTTCGCCACATGGTCCGAGTTGATCGCGGCGCGCGCCGATCCGGCCGGCGCCGGTGCCGGCGACGACGCGGAAGCCGTGGAAGGCGTGATGCTCAAGCGCCGCGACGCCGCTTACGTGCCGGGCCGGCCGAAGGGCCTGTGGTGGAAATGGAAGCGCGACCCGATGATCGTCGACGCGGTGCTGATGTATGCGCAGCGCGGCCACGGCAAGCGCTCGTCGTTCTATTCCGACTACACCTTCGGGGTCTGGAACGCCGCCAACGAACTGGTCCCGGTCGGCAAAGCCTATTTCGGCTTCACCGACGAGGAGCTGAAGCAGATCGACCGGTTCGTGCGCCGCAATACCGTCGACCGGTTCGGCCCGGTGCGCGAGGTCGTCCATGAAGGCGACACAGGCTTGGTGCTGGAAGTCGCGTTCGAGGGGCTGCAACGCTCCAGCCGCCACAAATCCGGCCTCGCCATGCGCTTTCCCCGCATCAACCGGCTGCGCTGGGACAAGCCGCCGCGCGAGGCCGACCGGCTGGAAACGCTGGAGACCATGCTGCAGCGAATCGAACGGGGACGTGGACAACCGGCGGCTGCGGACGCATCGCAGCCGGCGCCTGGGTGACCCCGCTTGTCTCGCCCGGCGATGTGCTAAAAGCCGGACACATAACTTTTGGAGAGTCGGATGGCAGACCAGAATATCACCCGCTGGATGGGCGGCTCGCCGCTCGCCGTGATCGGCCGGCTGATCCTGACCTGCGTGCTGGTCGGCGTCGTGCTGTCGGCGCTCGGCCTCGATCCGTGGAATATCTGGGTCAGCCTGCAGCGCCTGATCGAATCCGTGTGGAGCATGGGCTTCGACGCGATCCGCTGGCTGTGGGGCTATTTCCTGCTCGGCGCCGTGATCGTCATTCCGCTCTGGATCATCATGCGCATCGTCAACGGGCCGCGCGGCCGCTGACGTGACGTCCGCTTTTTCCGTCGGACACCGGCAGGTCTTCGCCCTCGCCCTGCCGGCGATGCTGGCCAATATCACGACGCCGCTGGTCGGCGTGGTCGCCACCGCGGCGATCGGCCGGCTCGGCGATGCCGCCGCGCTCGGCGGCGTGGCGATGGCGTCGCTCGTCTTCGACTGCCTGTTCTGGCTGTGCGGCTTCCTGCGCATGGGCACCGTCGCCCTGACCGCGCAGGCGTTCGGCGCGGGCGATACCACCGAACAGCGCGCTGTGCTCGGCCGCGCTTTGCTGATCGCGGTCGTGATCGGCGCGGCGCTGCTGGCGATCCAGATTCCCCTCGCCGCCGGCGTGCTGTGGCTGATGGGCGGCAGCGCCGCGGTCAACGACGCGGCGGGGCTCTATTTCGCGATCCGCCTGTGGTCCGCGCCGTTCGCGCTGGGCAACTATGTGATGCTCGGCTGGCTGGTCGGGCTGAACCATCCGCGCCGCGCGCTCGGCGTACAGATGGTGGTCAACATCGTCGATATCCTGCTGACGGTCCTGTTCGTGCTCGTGCTCGACGGCGGCGTCGCCGGTGCGGCGTTCGCGGCGGTGATCGCCGAAGGATCGGGCCTCGCCGTCGGTCTGGCGCTGGCGTGGTCCGTGCTCGGCGGCCGGCTCGGCATGCCGCGCCATGCGTTGTTCGACCGCGCCAAGCTGACGCGCATGCTGTCGGTCAACCGGGATATGTTCATCCGGACCGCCGCGCTGGTGACGGCGTTCCTGTTCTTCAGCGCGCAGGGCGCCCGCGCCGGCGACGTGACGCTCGCCGCCAACGCGGTGCTGCATAATTTCACGCTGATCGGCGCGTTCTTCCTCGACGGCATGGCCAATGCGGCGGAACAGCTCTGCGGCCGCGCTTATGGCGCGCGCAATCGCCTCGCCTTTTCCCGCGCGGTGAAACGAGTGATCGGCTGGAGCCTCGCCTTTGGCCTCGCCACCAGCACCGCATTCGCACTCGGCGGGCCGCTGCTGATCGACGCGATGACGGCGAGCGCCGATGTGCGCGAGACGGCGCGCGTGTTCCTCTGGCTGGCGATCCTGACGCCGGTCTGCGGCGCGCCCGCCTTCGCCTATGACGGCATCTATATCGGCGTCACCTGGGCGCGCGACATGCGCAACCTGATGATCCTCGCGCTGGCGCTTTATTTCGCCATCTGGGGACTGACGCAACCGCTCGGCAATACCGGCCTGTGGCTCGCGCTGCTGACGTTCTATCTCGCACGCGGCGCATTGCAGGCGGCGCGTTATCCGGTGCTGGCGCGGCGGACATTCGCAGCCTGAAATTATACAGGCCAGCTCTCCGCCGTCATGGTCGCGGCATCCATGCCGACCAGCGCATCGAGCGAGGTGCGCCGGCCGCGGCTCACCGCCAGCGCGAGATCGCGCTTGATGTCACCGACCAGACCGACGCCCTTGTAAACGAGACCGCTATAGACCTGCAGCAGCGTCGCGCCGGCCTTGATCTTGGCGATCGCCGTCGCGCCGGAATCGATGCCACCGACCCCGATCAACGGAAACGCGCTTTCCGCCCGCACATAGGTTTCCGCCAGCATGCGCGTCGACAGGCGGAACAGCGGCTTGCCGGACAGGCCCCCGGCCTCGCCCGCCTTGTCGCGCTGCCGCAGCAGCGCCGGCCGCGTGATCGTCGTGTTGCTGACGACCATTCCGTCGACGCGGCGCTTGCGGGCGATACCGACCACGTCGTCGAGTTCGCTCAATGTCAGATCGGGCGCGATCTTGAGCAGCAGCGGCACCGGCCCGGCATCGCGGCTGACGCGATCGCGCATCGCGACGGTACGGGCCAGAAGGTCGTCGAGCGTATCGGCCTGCTGAAGGTTGCGCAGGCCGGGCGTATTCGGCGACGACACATTGACAGTGAAATAGCTGGCGACCGGCGCGAACGCCTCGATCAGCCGCAGATAGTCCTCGATCCGGTCGGGCGAGTCCTTATTGGCCCCGATATTGACCCCGACGATCCCGCCGCGGCCGGCGCGCGCGGCAAGCCGGGCCAGGACCGCGGCCTGCCCGTCATTGTTGAAGCCCAGCCGGTTGATGACGCCTTCGTCGGCCTCAAGCCGGAACAGGCGCGGCTTCGGGTTCCCGGCCTGCGGCCGGGGCGTCACCGTGCCAATCTCGACGAAGCCGAAGCCAAGCCGGAACAGGCCGTCGACCGCTTCGGCGTTTTTGTCGAAGCCCGGCGCGATGCCGAGCGGATTGGAGAAATTGAGGCCGAAAGCCCGCATCGCCAGTTCCGGCGGGTCATCGGCGGGGCTGCGCTGCGGCGGCAGGAGTTTCAGACCCCGAATCGCCAGAACATGAGCGTCCTCGGGATCGAAGGCGCGCAACAGCGGACGCGCCAGCCGGCCAAACAGTCCCATCACCGCCGCGATACTCCCCCTTCGGCGACCTGCTTTTCAGCGATTCGGCTGCCGCCCGCAGGCGGTTCCGGCGCCGATATGGCACCGATATAGAGAAAGAGGCTGGACGGGGGCAAATCAAGGCTATAATTCCTAGTTATCGATACACCACTCATCCTCATGATTCGCCGACAACGTCCCACGGGACGCTCGGCCACCGCACCGGGACCGCCATGCCGTCATCGATGCTCACCCACGCTCAAATCTGGACCGCTCTCGACCGTCTCGCCGCACGCGCCGGCCTGTCGCCGTCCGGCCTCGCCAAGAAGGCGGGACTCGATCCAACCACCTTCAACAAATCGAAGCGCGTCACGCCGGAAGGCCGTGCCCGCTGGCCCTCGACCGAATCGGTTGCCAAGTCGCTCGATGCCACCGGCATCAGCGTCAGCATGTTCCTGTCGCTGATCGGCGACAGCCATCGCGGGGCGGCGCAGGCGGTGCCGGTGATCGGCTTTGCCGAGGCCGGCTCCGGGGGCTATTTCGACGACGCGGGTTTCCCGGTCGGCAAGGGCTGGGACGAGGTTTCGTTCCCCGCGGTCAACGACGCCCACGCCTATGCGCTGGAAATCTCCGGCGACTCGATGAAACCGGCCTACCGCAAGGGCGACATTATCCTCGTGTCGCCGGAAGCGCCGGTGCGCAAGGGCGACCGGGTCGTGGTCAAGACCAAGAACGGCGAAGTGATGGTCAAGGAACTCAAGCGCAAGACCAGCAAGACGCTCGAACTGGTTTCGCTCAATCGCGAACACCCCGACCGCACCCTGTCGATGTCCGACGTGCTGTGGATCGCGCGCATCGTCTGGGCGAGCCAGTAACCGGGCTCGCCCATAAAGCTGCGTAAATTTCGACAGCATCAATGGTGCGACGCATGCCGTGCGGATAGTATCCCGCCCTGACGGTTTTTTGGGGGGACACATCCGATGCAATTCCAGACTGCCTGCACCTGCTGCGACGATCTGCTGGCGCGCCGATTCGACCGCCGCCGTTTCCTGCTCGGCGCCGGCGCGGCCGGGCTCTCCGCCGCGATGCCGTCGTTCGCGCTCGCGGCGAGCGGCAACTACGAAGCCATGGTCGTCGGGTGCATCGACCCGCGCCTGCAGGAACCGATGCACCGCTACACCAGGCGGCGGCACCTCACCGGCAAGTTCAGCTCGTTCATCCTCGCCGGGGCGACAATCGGCATCGTCGCCGAACCGTTCAAGGACTGGCGCAAGACCTACTGGGACAACGTCGAGGCGTCGGTGCAATTGCACAACATCAAGCGCGTGGTCGCCATCAATCACCGCGATTGCGGCGCGGCGAAAATCGCCTATGGCGAGGCAAAGGTCGCCAACCGGAAAGTCGAGACCGAGACCCATCGCGAGGCCATGGGCCAATTCCGCAAGCAGATGGCCGAACGGCTGCCGAAGCTGAAGGTCGAGACCGGACTGATGGACCTCAAGGGCCGGATCGAGATGTTCGCTTGATCGTGGTTCAAGGCATGATGAAAAAATCCCGGCCTCACGCCGGGATTTTTTATTTCGACAGACGAAAAATCTCTCAGGCGGCGCTCACCAGCAGGCTCAGACCGCGCGCCAGATAGACGGTCGCGATCGCGAAAATGACCCACCGGCTCCATTGCCGGTACCCATGATCGGTCATGCGTTCGATCACCATCGGCGCCAGCACCGAGCCGAGGATCGCCAGAACGATACTCGGGCCGACATGCGCGACCGAAATATCGCCCGTGCCCACCAGCGAACCGAAATACAAGGCACGCAGAATGTTCGAGAACGTCTGCGCCACCGATTTGGTGCCCATCACCGTCTTGCGATCGAAGCCGCTCTTCTGGAAAAAGATATCCAGAATGAGGCCGCCGACGCCGGAGAAGAACTGGATAAGGGTGATGACGATGCCGGACAGGAACGGCACGCCGCGCCATTCGATGTTGGGCCGCATCCATTTCGGCAGCGCTTCGATCACAAACGGCATTCCGCCCAGCAGCAGATAGACGGTGCCCTTGTCGGGCACGAACTCGACGAATCGCATGCAGGCGAACGCCAGCAGCGAACCGGCGACATACATGAAAAAGATTCGCCACCGCACGAACATGCGCCAATGCACGGCACGCCAGCCGTTGCTGACGAACTGGATGATCGAAAACAGGATCATCGCGGTAGCGACGTCGAGATAGATCAGCAGGACGCCCAGAAGGACCATGCCGCCGGCCATGCCGAACACGCCGGACAGGAACGACGAGAAAACGATCGTGCCGCCGATGACGGCCATTGCGGATGCGGTCATCGGCGGCTCAGCAGGTCATCAATCTCATGACTGGCGCGCCAGAGCGCCATCGATCATCGCGATGGTGTTGTCGAGACCATAGACCGCGACGAACGAGCCGAAGCGCGGGCCTTTCTCCTGCCCGAGCAGCACCTGATAGAGCATGTTGAACCAGTCGAGCGACACGCCGGGGCGGCCGTCCTTCGCTTTCTTGGCATGATCGAGGAACGGCTCGCGGCGACCGATCTCGTAGACCACGTCCTGGATCGCGCCCGCGTCGGTGTCGGCGGGAAGCTGGGACAGCGCGTCGCGCAGGTCCTGCAACGCTGCGCGCTCCTGCTCGGTCGCCTCGCGGAATTTCTTGTGCGGCAGCACGAAGTCGCGGAAGTAATGGATCGCGTAGCCGACCAGCGCGTCGAGCTTCGGATGCGTCTGCGGCGTCACGCCCGACCGGTAGCGGCCGATGAAGCCCCACAGCGTCTCCGCGTTTTCCGCGTTCGACGACGCCACCAGGGTCAGCAGCATCGCGAACGAGATCGGCATGTCCGCCTGCGGCGGCTTGCCGCCATGGATGTGCCACACCGCGTTGCTCAGCCGCTGCCGTGGATCCTGCCGCTGATAGCCGTCGAGCAACTGCTGGTATTCGTCGACGTGACGCGGGATCACGTCGAAGTAGAGCCGCTTCGCCGCCTTCGGCTCGCGATACATGAACAGCGACAGCGATTCCGGCGACGCGTAGCGCAGCCATTCGTCGATGGTCAGGCCGTTGCCTTTCGACTTGGAAATCTTCTGGCCCTTGTCGTCGAGGAACAGCTCGTAGTTGAAGCCTTCCGGCGGCGTGCCGCCGAGCGCCTTGCAAATCTGCCCTGACAGCTTGACGGAATCGATGAGGTCCTTGCCGGCCATCTCGTAGTCGATGCCGAGCGCAACCCAGCGCATCGCCCAGTCCGGCTTCCATTGCAGCTTGCAGCGGCCGCCGGTGACCGGAACGGTGAAGCGTTCGCCGCTGTCCGGCTCCTCGTAGGTGATGGTGCCGCGCCTGGCGTCATGCGCCAGCACCGGCACCTGCAGCACCACGCCGGTCTTGAGATCGATCGGCAGGAACGGCGAATAGGTCTGCGCCCGCTCCTCGCGCAGCGACGGCAGCATGATCGCCATCACGTCGTCGAACTTTTCCAGCAACTTCAGCAGCGCCGCGTCGAACCGGCCGGACGTGTAGCACTGCGTCGACGACAGGAACTCGTAGTCGAAGCCGAAATGATCGAGGAAGCGGCGCAGCTCCGCATTGTTGTGCTCGCCGAACGAGGGATGCGTTCCGAACGGGTCCGGCACCTTGGTCAGCGGCTTGCCGAGATGCTGCGCCACCAGATCCTTGTTCGGGATGTTGTCCGGCACCTTGCGCAGGCCGTCCATGTCGTCCGAGAACGCGATCAGCCGCGTCTTGATCGTGTCGTCGGTCAGCACGCGGAACGCATGGCGCACCATCGAGGTGCGCGCCACTTCGCCGAACGTGCCGATATGCGGCAGACCGGACGGACCGTAGCCGGTCTCGAAGATCACTTCGTCTTTCGGCGTTTTCTTCAGCCGTGCGACGATCTTCTTCGCCTCCTCGAAGGGCCAGGCGTTGGAGGTTTCGGCGACGGCGTGCAGCGAATTGGCAAGCACGGGACTGGTGGCGGTGTCGGTCATGGAAAAGGGTCTAAAGAGGCGTTGCGGCGGCGTCAAATGGCGGATTTCCGCCGGCCGGGGAGCCCGTTCAATA
>Ga0153956_1002520_pt1 | contig 13295 bp, 12 predicted proteins | sample TSFL040MetaG_FD_104704 | JGI IMG/M metagenome (GOLD analysis project Ga0153956, IMG submission 104704) | Attine ant fungus gardens microbial communities from Florida, USA - TSFL040 MetaG | ecosystem: Host-associated > Fungi > Mycelium > Unclassified | place: USA: Florida, Wekiwa Springs... | reverse complement strand
CGGTGCCGGCGCGGCGGCCGCGCTCGGACTGCTGGCCGGGTGCTCCCCGGCCGCGAAGGCCGCGTCCGTCATGAAGTTCTGGAACATGCCCTGGGGCGCGCCCGCCTTCAACGCCGCCGACAAGGCGCTCGCGCAGTCGTACGCGCCGGCGAAGGGGCTGCCGACGGTCCAGTACCAGACCGTCCCCTGGGCCAACTACGTGCAGGTGTTCTCGTCGGCCGTCGCGTCAAAAACCGGCCCGGCCGTCAGCTCGGGCGGCGGCCTGCAGGCGTTCCAGTTCGCGAGTCAGGGGTCGATCGCCTACGCCGACGACCTGCTCGACCGGTTCAAGTCGGCCGACGGGCTCTACGACGACTTTCTGCCCGGGACCCTGGAGTCGATGAACGACGGCGAGCATCAGGTCGCCATCCCCTACACGCTCGACATGCGACCGCTCTGGTACCGGAAGTCGGTCATGGAGAAGGTCGGCGGTCAGATCCCGGCCACCTGGGACGAGTACCTGGCGATCGGGAAGGAGCTGTCCAAGGCCGGCATCTACGGCTTCGGCACCGGTGCGGGCGCCGGCAACTTCCTCGGCCAGCAGGCGCTCGTCGGGCTCATGATCAACAACGGCGGCGGCCTGTTCAACTCCTCGAAGGAGCCGGACTGCGTCACCGACCGCAACATCGAGGCGATGGACTTCGTCCGCCAGATGGCGGAGGCGGGCATGATCGACCCCGGCTCGGTCGCCTACACCGCCCAGAATCTCGCCGATCAGTGGAAGGCCGGCAAGGTCGGCATGGGATTCCACACCGCCGGTCTGCGCGACGTCAACGCGGCCGGCGCCGATGACTACTTCGTCGCGAGCCCGCTCAAGGGGCCCGGGGGTCGTACGGGGGCCATCGTTCTCATCGCCAACGTCATGATGTACAAGAACACCCCGTCACAGGAGGGCTCGGAGGCCTTCCTGACCTGGTACTACCAGCACATCCACACGCTGTTCGAGAAGAACCTTGTGAGCTCGCTCCCCGTCCTGCGGTCGATCACGGACGCGCCCGCGTTCCAGGCCAACGATCGCAACAAGAAGATCATCGACGAGTGGCAGCCGATCTCGAAGACCTTCGCCTCGCCCGGCGGGAAGCTCTTCGCCGGCGTCGCGACCGTCGACAGCACGCCGCTGCTCGACAACTTCACGCAGACGATGCTGCAGGGGAAGACGGACTCCAAGGTCGTGTTGCAGACCCTCCAGAAGGGGATCGAGGCGGCGATCAAGAAGTGACGTCAGCCGGCCGCCGTCGAGCCGCGCTCGAGCACGGTCGGCGGCAGCAGGTCGACGGTGCGCGGCCGCCCTGGATCCTCGATCCGGGCCAGGAGCGCCTCCGCGGCGCGCGCGCCCACCGCCGCGTTCGCGATGTCGATCGTCGAGAGATCGACGAGCCTCGACCGCGCCGAAGGGATGTCGTCGAACCCGATCACGGCGAGGTCGCCCGGGACCGACAGCCCGAGTTCCCGCGCGGCCGAGAGCACCCCGATCGCGCTGACGTCGTTGACCGCGAACACGGCGGTCGGCGGGTTCGCGCCGTCCAGCAGCCGCCGGGCGGCGCGGTGACCGCCGTCCTCGGTCATGTCCTCGGGCTCGATCCCGGCGACCTCCACATCGAGCTCCTGGCAGGCCTCCTCGAAGCCGCGCCGTCTCAGGCGCGCTACCTCCGGCCCCCACCCCGCGATGTGCGCGATGCGGCGGTGGCCGCGCTCCGCCAGGTGTCGGACCGCGAGGCGGGCGCCGTCGACGTCGTCGGCGGCGATGACGTCGACGACATCGATGTCGATGTCGCGTCCCGCGGCGGCGACCGTCGGGATCGACCGCATGGCGCGCTCCAGATCGCGCGACGCGGAGAGCGATCCCATCGCCACAATGCCCTCGACTCCGAGCGAGAGGATGCTCGCGACCAGGGCGTCGTCGACTCCCTCGTTGATCCGCCCGTCGAGGACGAGCACCCGGCGCCCGGCCCGGACCAACCGGCCCGCGAGCGCGTCGAGGCAGTCGATGTACCAGGGGTTGCGCAGGTCGTCCATGACCACCCCGACGAGGCGGGATCGGCGGGCGCCGAGACTCTGCGCCCAGGCGTTGGGGGCGTAGCCGAGCTCGTCGATCGCTTGCAGCACCCGGTCCCTGGTCTCCGCGCGCACCCGGTCCGAGCCCTGGAGCACGAGCGAGACGAGCGACTTCGATACGCCCGCGTGATCAGCGACCGTGCGGATCGTCGGGCGGTCGTGAGCGGGCATGCCCACACATTAGGTCGTCGACAAGGGCCTCCTTGACAGGACCGGGCCGAGTCGGCACGCTGTGTTGGACCGGTCCAACAACCAAGGGAGTCGACGTGCCCGGAGAGCCTCGTGAGGTCGGCGTCGCCGTCGTCGGATTCGGATGGATGGGGCGCGTCCATGCCCAGTCTTACGCGCGCGTTCGCCACCACTTTCCCGAGCTCGACGTCCGGCCGCGGCTCGTCGCGATCGCCGACGAAGTTCCTGGACGGGCGGCCGCGGCCGCGGCGCAGTTCGACGCCGTCCGGTCCGTCGAGGATTGGCACGACCTGCTCGCTGACGACCGCATCGAGGCCATCAGCATCACGGCCCCCAACTTCCTCCACCGCGAGATCGCCACGGCCTTCGCCCAGGCCGGCAAGCACATCTGGGTGGAGAAGCCGGTGGGCGTCACGGGGGACGACACCCGGGCAGTGCGCGATGCGATCCGGTCGGCCGGAGTCCGCAGCGCCGTCGGGTTCAACTACCGGAACGCGCCCGCGGTGCAGGACGCGATCCGCCGGGTGCGCGAGGGTCAGATCGGCGAGGTCACTCATGTCTCCGTCCGACTCCTCAGCGACTACGCGGCCGATGCGGCGGGCGCCTTCAGCTGGCGCTACGAGCTGGAGCGGGCGGGGCACGGCGTGCTGGGCGACCTCGCCTCGCACGGCGTCGACCTGCTGATCGAGCTCGCGGGCGAAGTGGCCGAGGTCATGGGCGACGGCGCCATCCTCATCCCGGAGCGACGTCGCCCGGAAGAAGCCGTGATCGGCCACGTGCGCGCCTTCGAGGGCACGCCGCAGGCCGTCGAGAACGAGGACTGGGCTGCAGCCCTGGTGCGCTTCCACTCCGGCGCGCGGGGCACGCTCGAGGTCAGCCGCGTCGCGGTCGGCGAGCAGAACGACTACGGCTTCGTCGTGCACGGCACCGCGGGCATGCTCGCCTGGGACTTCCGTCGGATGGGCGAACTGCTGGTTGCCACGGGATCGCAGGACTCCCCGACGGCGCGCGTGCTCGTCGGGCCGGGAGCGGGGGACTACGCGGCCTTCCAGCCGGGGTCGGCCATCGCCATGGGGTACGACGACCTCAAGGTGATCGAGGCGGAACGATTCCTCCGCTCGATCGCGGAGAACCGCGACCTCGGGGCGACGATCGACGACGCCGTGCGCATGGCTGAAGTGCTCGATGCCGTCGTCCGGTCGACCGTCGACGGCACATGGGCGCCGGTCGCGGAGGTCGGGCGATGACGATCAGGGTGGGTGTCATCGGCGCGGGCATCATGGGGACCGACCACGCCGCGATCGCCGACGGCCGGGTCTCCGGGTGCGCCGTCTCCGCCGTGTTCGACGTCGAGGCCGACCGCGCGCGCCACGTGTCCGCGGGGCTCCGGTCGGCCCGCGTGGCCGAGTCGGGAGAGGAGCTCATCGCCGCCGACGACGTCGACGCGGTGATCGTCGCGTCGAGCGATGCGACGCATGCGGGCTTCGTCCACGCCGCCATCGCGGCGGGCAAGCCGGTGCTCTGCGAGAAGCCGCTCGCCCCGACCGCGTCCGACTGCGCGGCGATCGTCGATGCGGTGGACCAGACCCACGCATCCGTCTCCGTCGGCTTCATGCGCCGCTTCGATCCGGCCTACGTCGAGCTCAAGGCCTCGCTCGCGTCCGGCGAGATCGGCGACGCGATCATCGTGCACAACCAGAGCCGCGGCGTGACCTCCGGACCGGGGGCGACGAGCGAGGGCCTCATCACGGGCTCGGCGATCCACGAGCTGGACATCGTGCCCTGGCTCCTCGACTCGCCCGTCGTCGAGGTCAGCTGGCACGGGACCGTCAGCGCCCGGACGGACCTCGTCGACCCTCAATTCCTCCTGCTGCGGACGAAGCGGGGCGTCCTCGCCACCCTCGAGGTTTTCCTCAACGCCCGATACGGCTACGACATCCGCTGCGAGGTCGTCGGGTCGTCGGGCACCCGGGAGCTCGTCTCCGGGTTCGCGACGACGACGGCCCTGGAGGGGCGGCGCGAGGTCGGGTTCGGCCAGGACTGGCGTCCGCGGTTCGCAGAGGCGTACCGCCGTGAGCAGCAGGCCTGGATCGACGGACTGCGGGACGGCACGGAATCGGCGCTCGCGACCGCCCGTGACGGGTGGGCCGCGGCGCGGGTCGCCGACGCGGCGATCGAGGCGATGGCGCGACCGGGAATCCCTGTGGCGGTGGAGCCGGCACGATGATCGCGTCGCGGATCCCGCCTCCAGAGGAGGCCCCGCCCTTCCGATGGGGCGTGCTCGGCACCGGATGGATCGCCGACCGGTTCGTCCGCTCCCTCGCGCCACGGACGCGGCAGTCGGTGGTCGCGGTCGGCTCTCGGGATCCCCGCCGGGCCGAGCTGTTCGCCCGCGAGCACGGGATCGCGCGCGGCCACGGCGCCTACGAGGACCTGGTCGCCGACCCCGCGGTCGACATCGTCTACGTCGCGACCGGCCACCTCGACCACCACGACCACGCCCTCCTCGCGATCGCGGCGGGCAAGCACGTGCTGGTCGAGAAGCCGATCGGGATCAGCGCCGACGAGGCCCGGAGCATCGCCGTGGCAGCGCGACGCGCGGAGGTCTTCTGCACCGAGGCGCTGTGGACCTTCTTCCTGCCGCGATTCGACGTCGTCGCCCAGCTCCTCGCATCACAGGAGTTCGGCGAGCTGCGATCGGTGGTCGCGCACTACGACGAATGGTTGCCGGAGAGCCACCGGGCCATGCGGCCCGATCTCGCGGGGGGCAGCCTCCTCGACCTCGGGACCTACCCGATCGCGCTCGCCGCCCGTCTGTTGGGACCTGTGAGCGAGCTCGCCGCGTTCGGCACGAAGGCCCGCAGCGGGGTCAACGCCCAGGCGACCGTGTCCCTGCGGTCCGGCGGTGTGCTGGCGAGCCTGCACACCGGGATCAGCGGGACGGGCGACTCGGCGGCCACGCTCATCGGCACCGGGGGATCGATCGTGCTGCCGGGCCCCTTTTACCAGCCGGGGCCCGTTCTGCGGGTTGATCGGGGTGGGACGGTGCGGACGGTGTTCGACGAGGAGCGCATCGGGCACGAGGGGCTCTACTGGGAGGCGGCCGCCGTCGCGCGCGACGTGGCCGCCGGACGGACCGAGTCCGTCCACCGGCCGCTTGATGACTCCATCCGCTTCCTGGAGCTGATGGACGAGGTCCGGCGCGATCTCGGCGTCATCTTCCCCGGCGAGTCCATGCCCGCTCAGCGGCCTGCCGACGATCGGCGGTAGGCGGCGGGCGTCATTCCGCGATCCTCGCGGAACGTGCGCGCCAGATGGCTCGAGTCGTAGAAGCCCGTCCGGCTCGCGATCGTGGAGAGCGGCAGCCCGGTCGTCGAGAGCAGGTCCGACGCGGCCATGATCCGCACCTGGCGGAGGTACTGATGCGGTGTCGTCCCGAAGTGGGCGCGGAACACGCGCGTGAAGTTGCTCGGCGACATCGAGACGGCCGCGGCGAGATCGTCGACGCTCAACGGATCCGCGTAGCCCGTCGAGATCAGCTCGATCGCCCCCGCCAGACCTCGGATGCCGTCCGTGGTCTGCCGCCGCTCGGCGAGCGGTCTGGTCTGGCCGACGATGCCGATGGCCGCGCCGTCCTCGCCGACGACCGCGGACTTCGTGGTCAGGAACCAGTCGTAGGAGCCGTCCACGTTGCGGACCAGCTCAACCGCGTCCGTGAGCCGCCCCGCGGTGCGGAGCAGGGTCTCGTCGTTCTCGCGGTAGTGCTCGGCGAGGTACTCGGGGGAGATCTCCTCGTCGCGCAGCCCGATGACCTGCTGAGGCCGGTGGAAGCCCAGGAGCCGCGCGAACGGCGTCGTGCAGGCGACGAATCGGCGCTCGGCGTCCTTCACGAACACGTAGATGTCGTCGGCGCTCTCGAAGAGCCCCACGAACGCGTCGCCGTACGCACCGATATCGGCAGGTCCCATCGCGCTCATGAATCTCCTGCCAAAACCCCTGATATCTAGGGGATGTCAACATCGAACGATTGAAATATCCCACAACGAGAGCGAAATCTGCAATGCCGTGCGACAGGTTCGCCTCCTACCATCGGGGCAGTCGTCGAGATCCGAGGGAGCATCCGTGACCGATCAGCTGGTCGAGCAGAGCGCGTCCGTCGAGCGCGCCTCGTCGCAACCCGGACTGTCGTTCGGCAGCTGGGCGTTCGCGTTCGGCCCGTACGAGTCGGACCCGTGGAGTTTCGAGCGGATCTGCCGGTGGATCGCCGGCGTCGGCTACGACGCGATCGAGATCAATGGCTTCCACCCGCACCCGCACGACGCGGACTTCCGGGAGTCTTCCGACTACGAGCCGCTGCGCCGGCTCCTCGGCGAGACGGGGCTGGGGATCTCCGGGTTCGCCCCCGACTTCCAGGCCACCCCGCCGGCCGACGTGCCCGCATCCGTCTATCTCTCGCGTTTCGACAGCTGCCTCGACTTCTGCGAGCACCTCGGGATCGGCACGCTGCGGGTGGACTCGATCAGCGCCCCCGGCCCGGTCGATCCCGCCCGTTTCGAACATCTCGCGGCGACGTGGCGCGCGGCGGCGCAGCGTGCCGAGGACCGCGGAGTCCGCCTCGTCTGGGAGTTCGAGCCGGGGTTCTGGATCAACCGTCCGAGCGACGTGCTCCGACTGCTGCAGACCGTGGACCACGCGAACTTCCGCGTGATGTTCGACACCTCGCACGCCTACACGGGCGCAGTCGCCGGCGGCCGACAGGGGCCCGAGCCGGAGCTGCTCCCCGGAGGCGTCGTCGAGTACGCCCGGCTGCTACGCGCCCACCTCGGCGCGCTCCACCTGATCGACAGCCGCGGCGAGCTCCACGACGAGGAGACGAGCGAGCACCTCCCGTTCGGCACCGGACGCGTCGACTTCGACGCGGTCATCGACGCCCTCGGGGCGGCGGCCCTCGACCTCTCCTGGTGGACGATCGACTTCTGCTTCTGGCCGGAGACCGAGCGCGACGCCGTCGCCGCCGTGCCCTTCGTGCGCGACCTCCGCGACGCCGCGTTCCGGAGGGCCGGACGATGAGGGCAGCGAACGTCGTCGGAGAGGGCGAGGTCATCGTCGTCGACCAGGAGGCGCCCAGCGCGCGCGGCGATCTCGTGGTGGTCCGGATCCTGATCGCGCCGCTCTGCACGGAGAACAAGGACCGTCGGGCCGGCCGGATCGGCACCGACATCGGACACGAGGCGGCCGGCATCGTGGTGGACGCCGGTGCCTCATCCCTCGTGTCGGTGGGGCAACGCGTCGTGGTGATGCCGCAGTTCGCCTGCGGTAGGTGCTGGATGTGCCAGCAGGGCGACCACATCTACTGCCGTACGCCGCGTGATGTCCTGGCCGAGACCGGGTCCGCGCACGGCACGGGGACGCTCGCGCAGTACATCGTGAAGCCGGACTGGCTGCTGCTGCCGGTCCCCGACGACATCTCGCTGGATCACGCGGTCATGGCGTGCTGCGGATTCGGCCCCACCTTCACCGCCCACGAACGGATCGGGACCGACGCGCTCGACATCGTCGCGGTGTCCGGCGCCGGCCCCGTCGGCCTCGGCGGCATCGTCCAGGCGCGGGTGCGCGGAGCCGAGACCATCGCGATCGAGGCCCACCCCTACCGCGCCGAGCTCGCACGACGCCTCGGGGCGGCCCGGGTGATCGACCCGCGCACCGAACCGGTCGCCGAACTCCTCGGCGCGGTCGCCGGTCGCGGGGTCGACGCGGGGGTCGAGACGAGCGGAGCGCCGGGAGCGGCGGCGGCGCTCGCGAGCGGCATCCGCCCGAGGGGCGACCTGAGCATCGTGGCCTGGACGGACCAGCTCGCGCTGCCCAACCTCGTCCCGCTGGGCCTCGACGTCCACGGGTGCTGGCACTGGAACCATCAGCGCCACCTCGAGGAGATGTGGCGGACGATCCGGCGGGCCGGCGATGCCATCGACACCATGGTGACCCACCGCGCTCCGCTCGAGGACATCGCGGCGGCGATGGACGTCCAGGACTCGGGGGAGTGCGGGAAGGTCCTCCTCTACCCGTTCGGGATCGAGGCGGCGTCGTGAGCGGGATCGTCCTGCTCGCCGGCGAGCCCGAGTACGAGCCGCAGCTGACGATGCCGCCCCTCCTCCGGGAGATCGCCGACGACCTCGGCGTCGCGCTCGAGGTCCGGACGCCCGACGTGATCGAGGACACCCCGGAGTTCCCGCGCTCGACGTTCGGCGACCTAGGTGTCCTCGACGACGCCGAGCTGCTCGTGATCGTGACGCGGTTCCGCAACCTCGCGGACGACGAGCTCGACCGGATCGCGGCCTATCTCGAGCGCGGCGGTGCCGTGATCGGCGTCCGGACCTCCTCCCACGCGTTCCACCCGGACCCCCGGTCCTCCCGCGCGGCATGGGCGGCGGACTTCGGCCGCGACGTCCTCGGCTCGCCCTGGATCGAGCACCACGGGCACAGCTCGAGCACCGACGTGACCGCCGTCCGCCCCGCGTCCCCCCTTCTCGACGGGGTGCCCGACGCGTTCCACGCGCGGTCGTGGTTGTACCTGGTCGACCCGGCGCCCTGGGCGGAGCCGATCCTGCACGGCGTGCCGGTGGATCCCGAGACCGACCCGGTCCCCGGACCCGTCGCGTGGTACGGGATCAACGACGGTCGCCGCACCTTCTACACGAGTTTGGGGCATCCGGAGGACGTCGCCGCGGCGCCGTTCCGCCGGCTGCTCCGCAACGCGTCGAGCTGGGCCCTCGACCGCTGACCCCCGTCAGCGTCCCTCAATGAAGAGAACCGATCCCGAACCAAGGAGTGTCGACGTGAACGACAACAACCCGCTCAACACGAGCTTGACCCGCCGAGGAGTGTTCCGCCTGGGCGGAGGCATCGCGCTCAGCGCCGGCATGACGGCCCTGCTGGCCGCCTGCACCCCGGGCTCCGCCTCCGGCGGCGGCGCGGGCTCCGGAACGCTCACCTTCATGAACCGCTGGTCTGACCCGACATCGAAGAAGAACGCGCAGGCCCTCTTCGATGCCTTCACCAAGTCGAGCGGCATCAAGGTGGCCAACCAGACGCAGCCCAGCAGCGGCGACACGTACCAGCCGGCCGTCCGCAACGCCTTCTCCTCCAGCAACCCGCCGAGCATGGCCACGGACATCTCGGGCCCCGAGATCTACAACCTCGCGAAGGCGGGGGTCCTCATGGATCTCACCTCCATCGCCAACGGCAAGCTGAAGGGCCGCCTCCAGGCGGGCGCGACGGCTGGTGCGGAACTGGACGGCAAGGTCTGGGGCCTCTCCGACGGTGCCAACGTCGGCAACTGCGTGTGGGTCAATCACGACTACCTCGCCAAATACAAGGTCTCCGACTCCGACGTGAAGGACTTGGAGTCCTGGATCGCCGCCATGACCGAGATCAAGAAGGCGGGCGGCACGCCCGTCGTGATCGGTGCGAAGGACCAGTGGCCCGGCGGGCACTATCTCAACGACCTCGTGCAGCGCCGGCTCGGCTCGACAAACGCCACCGCCCTCTACAACCGGTCCGTCGTCAAGGGTGCCCCGGACACCGTGAAGTGGACCGACGACCAGGTCGTCAAAGCGTTCGAGGACTACCTCCTGTTCAAGCCGGTCTTCCAGGACGGCTTCCTCGGCGAGGCCAGCGCCACGACGGACAGCCTGTTCCTCAGCGGCCAGGCGGGCTTCTACGAGATGGGCTCCTGGTTCCTCTCGGGCATCCGGCAGAACAAGCCGTCGTTCGACATCGGAGTGCTGTTGTTCCCCGAGGTGACCGGCGGCAAGGGCACGGGCAAGGAGGTCACACTCGGCAACGACACGATCATCGTCAGCGCGAAGGCCGACAAGGATCACGTCGAGCAGTTCTTCGAGTACTTCACCGAGCCGGCCACGCTGGCGAAGTGGGCCGGCGACCAGTTCATCGCGCCGCCCTACAACTACGACACCTCGAAGGTGAAGATCGCCGACTCGACGCTCAAGGGCCTGTTCGCGGACGTGAACAAGTTCAGCGCCGACGCGGGGCCGGACGGAGCCGCCCTGTTCAACGATCAGGCGATCGACGTGAACATCTACACGAAGTACATCTGGCAGGGCAGCGTGGGACTCATGTCCGGCGACGTCGCACCCGATCAGCTGGCCCAGCAGCTGGAGGACGCGACCGTGGCGGCCCAGGAGAAGCTCAGCTGACGTGATGGATGTGCTGCATGACGATCGGGCCGCGGCGTGACCGCGTTCTCGATCACGGGTTCCGTCGGCGGCCGCGACCGTGTTCTGCGCCGGTCGCGCCGCCGGCGGCTGCTCGACGGGCTCGCGGGCTACGGCCTGATCGCGCCCGCCGGCGTCTTCTACCTGGGCTTCCAGGTCCTTCCGATCCTGTTCGCGTTCGTGCTGAGCTTCTTCGATTGGAACGGCATCAACCTGGCGACCGCGAGGTTCGTCGGGTTCGCGAACTACGTCGAGCTGTTCGGTGACGACTCCTTCTGGCGCTCGGTCGTCCACAATCTGCTCGCGGTGGTGCTGATCCTCGTGATCCAGTGCCTCGGCTCGTTCATGCTTGCGGGGATCATCAACGCTGGGATCCGGGGCGGCCGCTTCTTCCAGCTCGTGTTCTTCGCGCCGATGGTCGTCTCCACCGTCGCGATGGGCATGCTCGCGATCTTCATCTTCAGCCCCAGCCAAGGCTTGCTGAACTCGCTGCTGCGGGACATGGGCCTCGGAGCGCTCGCGCAGCCGTGGCTCGGCAGCTCCACATGGGCGCTCCCGGCCGTGGTCATCACCGCGATCCTGCAGAACTTCGGGCTGTCGGTGCTGATGTTCATCAGCGGGCTCGGCCAGGTCGATCCGGCGATGCTCGAGGCGGCCGAGATCGACGGCGCCTCGCAGGCGACGATCCTGTGGCGGATCGTGTTCCCCGTGATCCGCCCGGTGGCCTCGGTCGTGTTCCTGCTCGGGATCGTGTCGGGGTTCCGGCTGTTCGATCAGGTCTACGTGATGACCTCGGGCGGGCCGTACCACTCCTCGGACACGATCGTGACCTACCTCTACAGCATCGCCTTCGCCGGCAACCGCGTCGGCTACGGCAACGCGATCGGCGTCGTGCTGTTCCTGATCCTGCTCGTCGTCGCGCTCGTCCAGCTTCGGCTGACGCGCGGCGGCCGCGCCAACGACTGAAGGATCCCTCGTGAAGTTCGCCCGCTACGCCCCCTGGACGAAGGTCGGGAGCTACGTCTGGCTGATCTTGCTGGCCGTCGTCGTGATCGCGCCGCTGGCCTGGTTGACGATGAGCGTGTTCAAGGACTCGAACGCGATCGTCACGACGCCGTTCTCGCTGCCCACGTCGTTCTCCTGGCAGAACGTCGTCGACGCCTGGAACGTGGGGTCGTTCGCCATCCTGTTCAAGAACAGCATCCTCATCACCGTCGTGTCGGTGTTCGGCATCCTCGTGCTCGAGGGTCTCGCGGCCTACGCCTTCTCGCGGCTGAACTTCCCGGGTCGCAACATCTGGTTCGTGATCTTCCTGGCCGGGCAGTTCGTGCCCGCGCAGATCATCGCGCTACCGTCGTTCTTGCAGATCAACGCGCTCGGGCTCGGCGACACGCAGCTGGCGCTGATCCTGCAGTACCTCAGCTGGGCCCCGTTCGCCGTCCTCTTCCTCCGGGCCAGCATGATGTCGGTCCCGAGGGAGATCGAGGAGGCCGCGATGATCGACGGCGCCGGCCGGCTCCGGATCCTGTTCCAGGTGATCCTGCCGATGTGCCGCTCCGCGTTCGCGACCGTCGGCACCATCTACTCGCTCTGGATCTACAACGACTTCCTCTTCCCGCTCATCTACGTGCGCTCGCCGGAGAATGCGACCGTGCCGCTCGGGCTCTCACAGTTCCAGGGACTGTTCACGACCTTCTGGGGCTACCTCGTGGGCGCGATCTTCATCGCGGTCTGGCCGCCGCTGATCGTCTACGGCCTGCTCAGCCGTCAGATCAGCAGCCGCTTCATCGCGGGCGGGGTCAAGGCGTGAGCATCGCACTCTCCTTCTCCGAGATCGGGGACGGTCGGCCGCTGCTGCTCATGATGGGGCTCGGCGCCGATCGCTCCGCCTGGGATCGGCATGCCGGCCATTGGAGCACCGCGTTCCGGTGCCTCGCCGTCGACAACCGGGGCGCGGGCGCATCACCCGCGCCGGTCGGTCCGTACTCGACCGCCGAGATGGCCGACGACTACGCGCGCGTGCTCGACGCAGCCGACGTCGAGACCGCGGACGTGGTCGGGATCTCGATGGGCGGCGCGATCGCGCAGGAGTTCGCGCTGCGTCATCCGGATCGGGTCGGCCGGATCGTCATGACCGCGACATGGTCACGGAGCACTCCGTACCTGGACGGCGTTCTCGACGTGCTCGCCTCTGCGCGCCGTCGCTTCGACGTGGCTACCTACGTCACGGCACTGCAGACCGTGATCTGGACGCCGGACGCCTTCCTGGGCGAAGCCGAGGCTCTCGCGCAGGACCGCACCGGACCTCTCGCCGTCGACGCGGACGCGTTCGACGCCCAGGTCGCCGCGTGCCGGAATCACGACGCGGCGGATCGGCTCGGCGAGATCAGGGCGCCCGTCCTCGTGACCGCGGGCGCCGTCGACCGGTTCGTGCCGGTCCAACTGTCACGGGAGGTCGCCGCCGCCATCCCGCATGCCGACTACGAGGAGTTCTCCACCGGTCACGTCCATCATTTCGAGGAGCTCGATCGGTTCAACGAGCTCGTGGTCCGGTGGCTCGCATGACCGCCTCGCTCTCGTTCGCATGCCAGACCTACAGCTGGCAGATGTCCGGCGAGCGGTACCGCGGTCGCACCGACCACATGGCGCGCGTCGCCGCGGCCGCGGGATTCACCGGGTTCGAGGCCGAGCTGGTCATGCTCGGCTCGGAGTGGACGATCCCGGGTCTCGGCGCGATCCTCGACGGGCACGACCTCCGGCTCGCCGCGCTCGTGCTCG
>Ga0153956_1002519_pt1 | contig 13299 bp, 18 predicted proteins | sample TSFL040MetaG_FD_104704 | JGI IMG/M metagenome (GOLD analysis project Ga0153956, IMG submission 104704) | Attine ant fungus gardens microbial communities from Florida, USA - TSFL040 MetaG | ecosystem: Host-associated > Fungi > Mycelium > Unclassified | place: USA: Florida, Wekiwa Springs... | reverse complement strand
TGGCGAGCGGCACCCCGGCCGCCTCCGCGGCGAGGGTCGGGGCGAGGGTGAGGATGTCGGAGACGACGACCGCCGGGTCGAGGCGCTCGATCAGCGGCAGCAGCGCCCGCGCCGCGTCGGCGGCGTGCCGGCCCTCCTCGGTCCCCGGTTCGGGCGGCGGGAACGTGCGATATTCCTCGGCGGCGGCAAAGTCGAGCCCGGCGCCCTCGACCGCGGCGCGGCGCTCCTCCCAGGTCTCGATCGTCACCGCGTGCCCGCGGCGCGCCAGCGCCCGTCCCAACGAGATCGCCGGGAAGACATGGCCGGGGTCGCCGAAGGCGGCGACCAGTGCCCGCACGGGTGCTACGGCGCGCCGATCGCCTCGCCCGGCCGGGTGAAGACGATCTCCGGGATGTGACAGTTGGGGGACACCCTCAGCAGCAACCGCATCGCCTCGCCCATGTCGGAGGGCCGGATCATCGCCTCCGCCGGCACCGCCTCCTTGGCGAAGTCGGTCATGTCGGTGTCGACGAAGGCCGGGGCGAGCGCCGTGCAGGAGATGCCTTCGCCGCCGACCTCGCGCTCGGTCGCGACGCTGAAGTTGAGGACGGCCGCCTTGGTGGCGCCGTAGATCGAGAGCCACGGCTGCCCGGTTTTGCCGGCGATCGAGGCGGTGTTGACGATCAGGGCCTTCCGGTGCTCGGCGCCCGCCTTGCGCAGCAGCGGCAGGCCCTCGCGCGTCCCCAGGATGACCGAGCGGAGGTTGACCGTCAGCTGCATGTCGAGGAATTTCGTCTGGATCTCGTCGAGGGGCGCGCCGATCCCGACGCCCGCGTTGTTGACCAGCACGTCGAGACGCCCGAAGCGCTCCTCGTGGGTCGTGAAGACCGATTTGATCTCGTCCTCGTCGCTGACGTTGGCGGCCACGGTCTGGACCTCGTGACCGGCCTCGCGCAGGTGCGCGACCGAGTCCTCCAGCTTCTCCGGGCGCCGCGCCGACAGCGTCAGGGCGTAGCCCTCCTCCGCCAGCGCCGCGGCGATCGCCAGTCCGATCCCGCCCGATGCCCCCGTGATCAACGCAGCCCGCTCTGCCATCCCATCCCCCTCTGCTCGACGACGGCGCCAGCCTACCTGCGAACATGCCGCCGATGCGTGCCCCCCGTAAGGCCCTGGGCCTGGTCTGCCTGCTCGCGTTCGGGGCCACCCTCGTCGCGGGATGCGGCGGCGGCTCGGATTCCGGGTCCCACCTGAACAAGGAAGCGGAGGCGGGGAAGACGAGGCCGGCGCCGCCGAAGAGCGCCTTCCCGGCGACCGAAGGCCGGACGCTGAAGCGACTGCTCGAAGACGTGGTCAAAGTCCAACCGGGAGCGAAGATCACGCCATCGGCGGAAGCCTTCTACCCGGGCGCCAACCGCTACCCGTTCCTGGTCGCCGAAAAGGACACCAAGGCGGGCGCGCCGGGCAAGGGGATCGACGACGCGGTGGTGGCGATCTACTACGCGAAGTCCCCGGGCGTGCAGCCGGAGGCGCGGGCGAAGCTCGGCCAGGAAGGGACGGGAAAGAAGGCGCAGGGCGGCGCGTACGCCCAACCGGCGATCGGCCCGTTCCCGGCGCGGATCGAATCGCTGGCAACCGAAAAGCCCTTCCAGGGGAAGACGACGACGGAAGATCCGGACGTCGCGAACGTTGTCTATTCGGCCGACATCGACTTCCCGAGCGCGGGCGAATACCGCCCGGTGGCGCTGATCAAGGAAAAGGACGGCTGGGCGAAAATCGGCCTTCGAAGCATCAAGGTGGGTGAATTCGAGAAGATTCCCCGGCCAGGCGAGAAGGCGCCATTGATCCAGACGCCGACCGCGGAGGGCGGCCGAAACCTCGCGGAACTGTCGACGAGGGTGCCGCCGGACACGCAGAACAAGGTCAACTACGCGGACGTCCTCGGAAAGGAACCGATACTCCTCTTGTTTACGACCCCCCAGTTCTGCCAGAGTCGGGTCTGTGGGCCCGTCGTCGACGTCGCCCAACAGGTCCAGCACGAATTCAAAGGCAAGGCGAACTTCATCCACATGGAGATCTACAACGGGAACGACCCCGCGAACGGGGTGCGGCCGCAGGTGCGCCGATTCCACCTGCCGACCGAACCGTGGCTGTTCGCGATCAATCGCGAAGGGATCGTCGGCGCGACGATCGAGGGAGGGTTCGGGACCGAACTGATGAAGCAGACCGTGGAAAAGGTGATCGGCGAATGAGCGACAAAGCCGCCTCCGAGGACGAGCTGCTCGTCTCCTTCGCCGAGGAGGCGCGGCGCCGCTGCGACGTGATCTCGGCGGGGCTGGCGACGGCGACTACCGACTTCGAGACGATGCGGGCCGAAGCGCACGCGCTGCGCGGCACCGCCGGGGTGGTGGGACTGCGCCGACTGGCGGAGCTCGCCGGGCTGATGGAGTCCGACCTCGCCGAAGCGAAGAAGACCGGCACGATCCGCGGCGGTCGCGACCACCAGATCGCCGACGCGGCCAAGGCGCTCGCCGAGGGCGCCGCGGCGGCGGCGAAGGGTGAGGAAGAGCCGCCGGACGTCGGCCGCAGCCTCGCCCAGCTGTTCAGCGCCTGAGCGGCGCCGGTCCACATCGTCACCTCCGTGCCCCCGCGCGCCGCCCTCGCCCTGATCGCCGCCCTCGCGGCCGCCCTGCTGGCGGGCTGCGGCGGCTCCGGTGACCAGACCGCCACCGTCGGTCACGAGACGATCACGGTGCCGAGCGACGCCCACGGCGTCTACGCCGAACTGGAAGCGATCCTCGACCAGCTTCCATACCAGTCCTGGTACACGAAGTGCGTGGTCGGCGAAGTCGAAGGGGCCCTCAGCCCCAAGGAAGCCGAAGAGCTCGCCGAACTGCCGGAAGCCGAACGCGAAGAAAAGGCGCTCCAGATCACCTCGAAGGCCGGTCCGGTCTGCGAAGCCAAGCACGACCGCCCGGTCATCGACCCGAACGCCTCCAGCAAGGAACTCGACCTCCTGCGCGCCGGCTACATCACCTCGATGAAGGCCGTCGCCGAAACGGGCGGCGCCAACCCCGAACAGGCGGCCTGCATCGAACGCGGCTTCGAGAACCTCTCCGAGAAGGAACTGATCGCGGTCGGCAACGGCACGAAGAAGGTCCGCGAAGGCATACTTCTCTCGATCTTCAAGCCCTGCGCCACCGGCAAGTAACCGGGGACCGGGCGCGAAGCCCGGGGCGGTAGCTCAGTTGGTTAGAGCACGGGACTCATAATCCCTTGGTCGCTGGTTCGAGTCCAGCCCGCCCCATCGATGTCCCCGACCAAGGCCACGAGGCGCGTCCTCGCCACGACGCTCGCCCTTCTCGCCTGCCTGGCCGCCCCGACGATCGCCGAGGCGGCAGGCTTCACCGCCACCGTCGCCTACGCGGTCGACGGCGACACGCTGCGGGTCCGCGAAGCCGACGGGGACCTCATCTACGTGCGGCTGATCGGCATCGACTCGCCCGAGTCGGTGAAGCCCAACACGCCACCCGAGTGCGGTGGGGAGGACGCCTCCCGGTCGATGGACCAGCTCGCGCCGGAAGGCGCCAAGGTCCGCCTCGTCTTCGACGGCGAACGCGAGGACAACTTCGGCCGCACCCTCGCCCACGCCTACGTCAAGGGCCGGCAGCTCGAACTCGCCCAGCTCCGAGGCGGCTGGGCCGAGATCTACCGCTACCACGACCGCACCTTCCGCGGCCTGGCCCGCTACTACTCCTTGCAGGACCAGGCGAAGGCCGCCGGCCGCGGCGTCTGGGGCCAGTGCGGCGGCGACTTCCACTCGGGCAGGAACTGACCCACTAGCTCACCACGCGGTAGCGGAGGTGGGTGACGCCGGGACCTTCGACGTTGCGCAGAAGCTCGAACTCGTGGGGCTCGGCGCCGATGCCTTCGAAGAGGCGGCGGCCTTCGCCGAGGATGGTGGGGACGAGGTGGAGCTGGACCTCGTCGAGGACTCCGGCCGAGAGCGCGGCCGCGGCGGCGCCGACGCCGTGCACGAGGACGTCGCGGTCCCCGGCGGCCCCTTTGGCGCGGTTGATCGCTTCGGCGGCGTCGTCGAGGACGGTGATCAGCGGCCACTGCTCGACGTCGGCAGGATCTTTGGTGCGGGTGAGGATGAAGATCGGCACGCCGTCGTGGTGATCGCCCTTCCACCAGCCCGCCGGTTCGACCGTTCCGCGCCCGGCGACCACCGCGCCGGTCGCCATCAGTTCGTTCACCACCGCGGCGTTGATCCCGTCGGGATCGCTCTCGGCCCCCTGGCCGAACCACCAGTGCAGCCTCCGGCCGTTGTCGCCGAGGCCGTTGTCGGGGGTCTCGTTCGGCCCGCACACGAAACCGTCAAGGGACACGGACATATCAAGCACGCTTTTGGACATCGCTTCTCCTCCTGAGGTCGATTTACCCGGACGACGAACGAGCGCTCTGAAATTCGACATATGTCATTTGCGCGAAGAGAATGGCGCGGTGCCACAAAGGACGCACTCCCACGTCATCGCCGAACGCGCGACCACCCTGGTGGCAAAGGTCTTCGCCGAGGCGGGGCACGCCGTCGAGACCGTGGCCAATGACTATGGCGAAGACCTCCTCGTCCAGACGAGTCACGCGGGGAAGATGGACGCAAGTCGCCTTTGGATCCAGGTGAAAGGCACAGGAAACATGGATCGATTTCGCCTGCGAAATGGAGACCTCAGCCTCTCGGTGTCGTTCGATCATGCGCTTCGCTGGGCGCGAAGCCTGGATCTGGTGGTCGTCGTGCTCTGCGATGTCACGTCCGGCCACGCCAGGTACGCGATGCCCATCGACCAGGTCGACCAATGGGCGGCGGACATCAACGGTAGGCGGAGCGTAACCCTCAGGTTTCCCGATGAGGATGTCTTGACACCGCGCTCAGCTGGTCGTCTGGCCTGGCAATCCCGCCTCACTCACTACACACATTTGTTTCTGAGCGCACGGAGATCCGACGAACTGGCGGAGGAGGAAGGGGGCGGTGAAGAAGGACATCTCGCGCACATGTTGAGCTGGGACCTGATGAAGACGATCGGAGTCACCGAACCTTCTCGAAAGCCGGGCTTCTACGAGGTTGTCCCGGCCGTCAAGGAGAAGTTCATCCGCTTGTTCGAGTATCTCTCGGAGCCGGAGTCCGATATCGACGCCTGCCGGGCCGCCGCCACCCAGGCAGCAATCATCGTTTCGTTCGACGCGGCGCGGCAAACCGGCTGCGAGTCTGGCCTGCCTCGACTTCTCGCTGAATACGCGGCGTATGGAATCTTGAACATCTTCAACGTCGAGGAGGTCCTTTCGAGGCACGAAGTCGATGGTGACGATGCGTCGACTAGCGGAAGAGGATGAAGACGACGAAGGCGACCGCGAGGATGGCGAGGACGACGATCCACGCGCGGGCGTAGGCGCCGAACAAGCTGTAGTCGCGGGGCTTGCCACCGGTCGCGTCGGCGAGGTAGTCGGCGTTGGCGGTTTCGGGGATCTCGTCCTCCAGCGGGTCCTCGACCATCGTCTCGGCCAGGAGTCGTCGGGCCGCTTCGGCGTCATCGGGCCGGACGTAGATCCGACGGGAGCTGCGGGTGAGCAGGCCGGCGCCAAGGGCCGGGCCGTTGAGCGACCCTTGCTTGGCGAGGCTGCGGATGCCGTCTTCCCGCAGCAGCCCGCGGATCAGCGCCGCCTCCTCGCGCGTGTCGGCGAAGGCGATCTGGACGAGACCATCCCGCGAGTGTTCGTCGCGCTCGATGATCTCCACGCGCAGAGCCTACGGCGCGGGGGAGCCGGCGCGGGCTATTCGGTCTCGGGCTGAAGGCGCAGCTGGCGGCGGGGGGCGGCGTAGGTGATGCGGAGGTTCAGCTCGGGCTGCTCGGCGGGCCAGGCTTCGTAGACGCCTGGCTGCTGCTCGAGCGGGCGGGAGGAGGCGACCGCGACGATGGCGTGTTCCGCCGTTTCGGCCGTGACCTCGTGCAGTTCTCGTTCTCGGTGACGCCGCCGCTCCCACGCGGCTACGACAAAGCTCCGCATGGGTGGGCACTCTACCTCCTGGGGAGGAATATTTAACTGACGTTTGGTCGGTTATTTTTCGGGCGGTCGGGGTTCTTCGTCGTCATCTTCGGGTCCGCCGATGCCGAGCATCACGGCGAGGAGGCCACAGGAGAGGACGAGGACGACGCAGCCGATCGCCACGAAGGCACCGGTCGCGAAGCCGAGAAGGCCGACGACAGCGAGGACGAGCGCGACAACGATGGTGACGTTGCGACGCATCGGCCGATCCTATTGATGGGATGGGGCGGTGCGTCGTGCAGCGGTGATTCTCGTCGTCCTCGTCGGCCTGTTGCTCGCCGGCAATTCAATCGCGGCCAAGCCGCGGCCGAGCGTCACCGTCGCCGCGGTCGGCGACACGATGCTCGGCAACAGCCCCGAGCTGCCCGCCGAGCCCGGCTCCTACCTCGACGCGGTGAAGGGCCAGCTCAAGGGCGACGTCGTCTTCGGGAACCTCGAGGGGACGCTCACCGACGTCACCTCCTCGCCGAAGTGCGGCGGCGCCTCGGGCGGCAGTTGCTACGCCTTCCGCACGCCGCCGAGCTACGCCCGCCACCTCGCCGCCGCCGGCTTCACGGTGATGAACGACGCCAACAATCACTCCTACGACTTTGGCGAGGCGGGCCTCGACCAGACGATCGCCGCGCTCCACAAGGCCGGGATCGCCCAGACCGGCTTGCCCGGCCAGATCACGGTGGTGAAGGCGGGAGGGGAGAAGGTCGCCTTCGTCGGCTTCGCGCCCTACTCTCTGACCGCCTCGCTGCTCGACCTCCCGGCGGCCCGCAAGCTGATCCGCCGCGCCGCTCGCCGCGCCGACATCGTCGTCGCCGCGATCCACGCCGGGGCGGAGGGGGCCGACGCCCAGCACGTCACCGGCGAAGAGGAGCACTACCTGGGTGAGGACCGCGGCAACCCGCGGAAGTTCGCCCGGATGGCGGTGCGCGCAGGCGCCGACCTGGTGCTCGGCTCGGGGCCGCACGTGCCGCGCGGGATGGAGATCTATCGCGACCGGCTGATCGCCTACAGCCTCGGCAACTTCAGCGGCTTCCACAACTTCGCCACGTCCGGGGACCTGGGCGCCTCCGCGGTCCTCCACGTCAGCCTCGACCCCGACGGGGCGCTCCGCTCCGGCCGGATCGCCTCGGTGCGGCTGGTGGAAGCCGGGTGCCCGGTCCCGGATCCGAGCGGGGAAGGCGTCGCCCTGATCCGGCGGCTCTCGCGCGAGGACCTCGGCAAGGGCGCGGTGCGGATCGGCGGCAACGGGCGCATCCTCGGCAAGGTCGGGGAATAGGTTGGTGGGGATGCGACGCTTCGTCCTTGTCCTGATGGCGACGCTTGCCCTTGCCGCGACGGGATCGGCCTCCGCCGCCGAACCAGCTCCGCCGCGCCCGGCGCTCCAGACCTGCGACCTCGGCATGCCGCGCCCGTTCCAGTGCGGCCACATCACGGTCCCGAAGCTGCGCTCCGACCCGGCGCTCGGCCAGACCAAGGTCGCCTTCGCGATCCGCCACCGTCGGGACGCGAGCAAGCCGAGCCTGGGGACGATCTTCGCCATGGACGGCGGCCCTGGCTACGCCTCGACCGCGAAGCCCTACGCCGCCTCCCTGATCGCCGCGCTCGGGCCGATCCTCCGCCGGCGTGACCTCGTCCTCTACGACATGCGCGGCACGGGCCTCTCCGACGCGGTCGACTGCAAGGCGCTGCAGGGCGGCCTGATCCAGGAACCGATCGCGATCGGCGAGTGCGCCAACCAGCTCGGCCCTGCCTACGCCGGCTACACCTCCGCCGAAGCGGCCGAAGACATGAACCAGCTCCGCCGCGCCCTCGGCCTCGGCAAGATCTTCTTCTACGGCGACTCGTACGGGACGTTCTTCGGCCAGGCCTACGCCGTCCGCCACCCGGGCACCTTGCGCGGCCTGATCCTCGACTCCGCCTATCCCGGCGACGACCCCTATTACCGCACGCTCCTGCCCGCGGGACGGGACGGCCTGCGCATCGCCTGCCGCCGCTCGCCGACCTGCGCCGGGGACCCGGTGGCCCGCCTCGCCCGCGTCGTCCACGCCTTCCACCAAGCGGGCCGCTCGACCGACCCGTTGGTCGAGTTCCTGCTCGAGGCGGGGACGCTCGCGCCGCGCTCCTACCTCAGCCTCGACGAAGGCGACCGCCGCTTCCTCGCCGGCGACCCGCGCCGCCTCGACCGCCTGCTCGCCCCGGCCCCGGCCGGCGAAAAGCTCTCCGAATACAGCAACGGCCTCGCGATCGCGGTCGAATGCAACGACTACAAGACGCTCTGGGACAAAAGCGCGCCGTTCTCCCAACGGATCGCCGAACTCTCCGCCGCGGTGCGCGGCCTCCCGCACGACTTCTTCGCGCCCTTCGGCCGCCAGGAGTACCTGCTCTCCGCGGCCGCGCGCCTCACCCCATGCCTCTACTGGCCCGCGCCTCCGGCGGGCGGGCTCCCGCCGGCGATCCCGTCGGCCTGGCGTGCCCCGCGCACCTTCCCGACCCTGGTCACCGCCGGCCAGGTCGACGACGTGACCTCGGTCCGCGAGGCCCACCAGGTCGCTGCGCGCTTCCCCCGCTCAGAGCTCTACGTCGTCCCCGACCGCGGCCACGTCTCGAGCCTCTACTTCCCGTTCCGCTCCCCGGCGGTCGGCGTGATCCGCAAGTTCATCGCTTCGCATTAGGCGAAGGACCGAGCGCTCCGTGGGCCGCGGATTCCGCGCCGACCCCGGTCAGCTATGGGTCGGCCCGGAATCCGCGGCAGGTCGGGAGCGGGGAGGGAGGGACGACACGGTTCTTCAACGGCGCCCCGGACGCGCCGCACATTGGGGCCCTCTGAGGGCCCCAATGTGCGGCGCACCTTTCGTGACATCGAGGAACGCGCACGAAAGCACAGAGAAGGACACCGAAGCCGTACGAGGCGACCGTCCTGTGCGCCCTCGTCCCGGAAGACACGTTCCCGTGACCACGCGTTCGCACTTGCCGTCCTATGTACGGGAAAGTGCAAACGCACCGGGCGACCCTTGGGAATCCCTCCAGGCAGGCGGCTGACGGGCGACCTTAGCTGGCCGGGGTCGCCCGTCAGCCGCGAGGCGCCAGCGCCCTACGGCAGAAGTTCTTCGGCCTTTTCCTTCGCTTCTTCAGCGATCTTTTCGGCCCTTTCCTTGGCTTCTTCGAGGTTCTTCTTGCTCTTGCTGTGGCTGTTTTCGAGTTTTTCCTTCGTTTCTTCCACAGCTTCTTCAGCCTTTTCCTTGGTTTCTTCGATCCCGCGTTCAGCCGCTTCGACCCCGGCTTCGGCTTCCTTCTGGGCGTTGTTGGCGTGGGTGGAGATTTCTTCGGAGATCGTGCCGCCGCCGTTGGTGGTGTCGCCACCGCCGCCGCAACCGCTGATGAGCGCGCCTCCGCCGATCGCGGCGAGCGCGGCGAAAAGCGCGCCCGCGCGGCGAAGTTTGAAGTCGATGTTTCTCATGTTTCTCCCCTTCTCGGTTGCGTTGTTGTCGGACGGCGTACCCCGTCCGAGCTTACTTACGAACCTGGCAGCTGCGGCTGAGGACGGTGTGCATGTCGCGGCCGTCGGAGAAGCTGAAGCTGCTGCGGGCGAAGGCGAAGACGGCGCCCGGGAAGCCTTCCGGCGCGGCGCAGGCGGCGCTCAGGTAGCTGCGGCTTTCGCCGCCGACGCTGAAGCGCCGCCCGATCTTCAGCTTCAGCGAGACGATCGAGGCCGACCCGCCGGCCAGCCTGGGCACCGTCGTCGTCAAGACCGTCCCGAACCGGCCTTCCTGGTGGCTGATCTTGATCGGGATGACCAAGGTCAGCCGCACCGGGTCGGAGACGTAGATGTGGATCAGCATCCCCGGCCGGCCGCCGACGACGCCGTTGAAGACGAGGGCGCGGCCGCCGACCAGCAGCATCCGTTCGACCGGCAGCTGCGCGACGAAGGTCCCCCGGCCGACCAGCGCCGGACGGCAGCGGGCGAGCGCCAGGTCGGAGCTGGTCGCCTGCAGGGCGGCGGGGCGACACCGGGCCAGCCCGCGCGCGTCGACTTCCCCGGCGCTGTTCAGTTCGATCCGCATCCGCTGCAGCGCCGGCGGGTGGGTGTCGTCGGTGGTCGAGATCCGGCCTTCGAAGTCGACCGAGATCGGCGCCGGACGTTCGCGCGGCAGCGCGGTCGGCGCGAAGTCGGCGTGGAAGCTGACCCGCACGTCGCCGGACTGGATCGTCTCGGCGTGCGCCACCGCGGCAAGCGCCCCCACCACGGTGAGGAGCAAGGCGAGCGTGACGAGTCGGCGGCGCGGCCCCATACCCACCGCGAGTCTAGGTCGGACCGGGTCTGTTTAGGGTTGAGCGATGGTTGAGCCGGCCTTCGACGGACCGCTGACCGCGAGGCTCGAGGGCTCGCTGGTGACGCTCGGGCCGCTCGCCGAGGAGCACCGCGACGGCCTCTGGGAGGCCGGGCAGCCGGACGAGATCTGGTCCTGGCTGACGACCCTGAACCGGAGCCGGGACTACTTCGACGCCTGGTTCGACGCCACGCTGGCGACGAACGCGGCGGGGGCGGGGAATCCGACCGAGACCGGCGCCTTCGCCGTCCGCCGCGACGCCGACGGCGTCCTCGTCGGGAGCAGCCGCTACATGAACGTACGGCGCTGGGACCGCGTGGTCGAGGTCGGCTGGACCTGGTTCAACCCGTCGGTGTGGGGGACCGGTGTCAACGTCGAGACGAAACTGCTGATCTTCACGCGCGCCTTCGAGACGCTCGGCTGCGTCCGGGTCGAGCTGAAGACCGACGCCCGCAACAAGCGCTCGCGCGGCGCGATGTCCCGGCTGCCGGCCCACTTCGAGGGGGTCATGCGCAAGCACATGATCGTCCCCGACGTGGGACAGCGCGACAGCGCCTACTACAGCGTGATCGACGAGGAGTGTCCCGCCGTCCGCGCCTCCCTCCAGGAGCGCCTCGCCTACTACTAGTCGCGCTTCTCGGGCTTGTCGCCGTCGTCGGGGTGGACCAGGCGTTCGGTCGCGGCGCGCATTTCTTCGCCCGCCTGGCGGGTCGCGCCGACCGCCTCTTCGGTCGCGTGCACGAGGCCCTCGCTCGGCTTGCCGCCGACGATGTCGCGGAACGCTTCCTTGAAGCGCTCGGTGCGCCGGTCGGGACGGAAGCGCCCTTCGGCCTTCGCCTGCTTCTTCGGGTGCTTGTCGCCGTAACGGTGGTGGGCCCAGGCCGAGTTCGGCTTGCCGATCCGGCAGGTCGCGTAGATCGCCAGCGGCGGGAAGAAGACGCCGATCAGCCCGTGCAACCGCCGCCCCTTGAGGAAGCTCGCGGCGACGAAGGCGAGGACGGCCAGCCAGGTGACGATCGACTCGACGGCGGTCACGCCTTCTCCACTCGCTTCGAACGGATTCGCGCCGATCACGATCAGCCCGATCAGCGCCGCCGCGATCACCGTCGCGTCGATCGAGGAACGCCCCTCCTCCGCCCAGTAGACGTCTTCGAGGTAGACCCAGAGGGCGAACTCGTCGATCGTCAGGCCGACCCCGACGCCGAAGAAGAAGGCGCAGATCTCGGTCAGCGGGCTGTGGCCGAAGGCGGCGAAGCCGAGCGTCCCGGCGACCATCATCGTGATGATCCCGAACACCAGGTGGTGGACGTGGAGGCCGCTCTCGCTTTCGATGTTGCCCGGCCACCAGCTCACTTCGGCGCGGATCATCCGGGTGCTCATGCGGATGAAGGCGAAGGAGCCGATAAAGCCGACCAGCACCAGGAAGACGCCTTGGCGGTCGTGGTCGACCAGCTGGTCGTTCCAGAAGTCGGTGACGAAGCTGGCGAGGGGGAGCGCGGTGCTCACGCCGTCGCCTTCGGGGCCACCGCTTCCGGCCGGCGCTTCAGCCGCGGCGCCCGGCCGTCGTGATGGTGGATCAGGTCGAGGGTGAGCAGGACGAACGCCACCGACGCGACCGGCGCGGTGACGATGTTGCCGACCGACTCGCCGACCCAGGCGGCGAGCAGATGGTGGCCGAACAGATGGTGGGCGACGCCGACGATCGCGTCGTTGACCGCGTCGCCGACGATCTCGACCGGGATCAGCACCGCGGCGGCCATCCAGAAGTGCCCGCGGACGAGTTGGAAGCTCCGCTTGAAGCCGGCCCGGATGCCGAGCTTCTCCAGCTCGACCACCGGCCCGGACAGCGACAGGTAGACGAAGACGAGGATCCCGGGCACGATCAGGGCGATCGTCCCGAGCACCATCATCAGCACGAAGAGGATGTCGACGGCGATCAGTTTCCCGTAGGAGATGTGGCGGGCGAGGCGGAGGAAGCCGGGACTCTCCTCGTCCTCGGGGTGGGTGAGCGAGGCGGCGATCGCGCCGCTGAAGAACACCTCGCCGAAGAGCCCGGAGGCGGTGATCGCGGCGAGCGCGCTCAGCAGTGCGGCGACCTGGAAGCCGCTGGTGATGTTCAGCGAGTCGGTATTGACCCCCTCGAGCAGCGCGTCGACGAAGCCGAGCGGGATGAAGACGATCGCCGCCAGCAGCAGCAGCCGCGGTCCCCAGGCCAGGTAGACGCGCCCGATTCGCGCGTAGACGCGCAGCAGTCGCTGCCGCCGGGTCATCGTCCGCGCGGCCTTCGCCGCCGGCCCGCCGGTATGCGGCCGCGCCGCTCCAGCTTCGCCTGACTCGACTCCCCCGCCGGCACCTTGCGCAGTTCCCACAGCTCCGGGACCAGGATTTCTTCGGCGCAGCGCCGGTGCCAGTGGTGGTGCTCGGTGCCGCCGAGCCGGTGGACGTACTGGACGATCGTGTGCTCGTCGCCGACGTCGATGTCACCGTGGCAGCCGGGGCAGCGGTACAGCTTGCGGGCGATGCCGCGGATGAGCCAGGCCTCGTCGCCCTCTTCGGTGGTTCCTTTGAGGCTCCACCGCATGCTCGGCAGTCCGTCGAACTGAGACATCAGTGGCCTTCTCCCATGGTGACTTGGAATCCAACCAGAAGGGAAAGCGGGAGGCCCGGCGAAATCGTCGTCCGTGACCAAGACCGCGACGAAATCCCCTCAACTCAAAAGCCTTTCCGACTACATCCAGGAGCGTTTCGAAGAGTTCTCGCGCTCCCAGAAAGATGTGGCCCGCTACATCGTCGACCACCTCGACGAGGCGGCCTTCCTCACCGCCGAGGAGCTCGCCCGCCGCGCCAGCACCTCTTCCTCGACCGTCGTCCGCTTCTCGCAGGCGCTCGGCTTCGAGGG
>Ga0153956_1002518_pt1 | contig 13302 bp, 11 predicted proteins | sample TSFL040MetaG_FD_104704 | JGI IMG/M metagenome (GOLD analysis project Ga0153956, IMG submission 104704) | Attine ant fungus gardens microbial communities from Florida, USA - TSFL040 MetaG | ecosystem: Host-associated > Fungi > Mycelium > Unclassified | place: USA: Florida, Wekiwa Springs... | reverse complement strand
TTCGAGGACCCTGGCGCCGAACTGTAGTGCGTCCACCGGGACTCGCTCGTCGACCCCATGAAACAGCGCGGCGAAGTCCAGCTCGGGCGGCAGCCGCAGCGGCGCAAAGCCGAAGCAGCGGATACCCAGGCGGGCAAAGGCTTTGGCGTCGGTGCCGCCGGACATCATGTAGGGCACCGTGCGGGCATCCGGATCGACGGCCAAGATCGCGGAGTTCATGGCGTCGACCAGGTCGCCGTCGAAGGTGGTCTCGACGCTGGGCAGGTCGCGTTCCCAGCTGCGGGTGACGTTCGGGCCGATCAGCTCGTCGACCTCACGCTCGAAGGCCTCCTTGCGGCCGGGCAGCACGCGGCAGTCGATCATCGCCTCGGCGGTGGCCGGGATGACGTTGGCCTTGTAGCCGGCTTTGAGCATGGTCGGGTTGGCGGTGTCGCGCAGGGTGGCGCCGACGATCCGGGCGATACCGCCCAGCTTGGCGATGCTGCCTTCCAGGTCCGGAGAGTTCGGATCGAGGTCGTAGCCGGTCTCCTCGGCGACCGCGGCCAGGAACTGCTCTACCGACTCGGACAACACCAGCGGGAACTCGTGCCGACCCAGCCGGGCGACCGCCTCGGCAACCGCGGTGACGGCGTTATCGTCGTGCACCATCGAACCGTGACCGGCCCGGCCGCGGGCGGTCAGCCGCATCCAGGACAGGCCTTTCTCGGCCGTCTCGATGAGGTAGAGCCGCTTTTCCCCGCCGTCTTTCGTCGGCACCGTCAGGGAGAAGCCGCCGACCTCGCCGATGGCCTCGGTGATGCCCTCGAACAGGTCGGGGCGGTTGTCGACCAGCCACTGGCCGCCGTAGGTGCCACCGTGTTCCTCGTCGGAGACGAAGGCGAACACCAGGTCGCGCGGCGGGACGATGTTGTTGCGTTTGAGGTGGCGGGCGACCGCGATCATCATGCCGACCATGTCCTTCATGTCGACCGCGCCGCGGCCCCAGACGTAGCCGTCTTTCACCGCGCCGGAGAACGGGTGCACGCTCCAGTCGGCCGGTTCGGCCGGTACGACGTCGAGGTGGCCGTGGATCAACAGCGCACCGCGGCCGGGGTCGGTGCCCTTGAGCCGGGCGAAGACGTTTCCGCGGCCCGGCGCGCCGGCCTCGACGTATTCGGTGGTGTAGCCCACCTCGGTCAACCGATCGGACACCCATTTGGCGCAGTCTTCCTCGCCTTTTGTGGTCTCCGGATCGCCGGTGTTGGAGGTGTCGAAGCGGATGAGCTTGCTGACGAGGTCGACGACTTCGTCTTGTGGCGCGGTCACAGTCACATTCGTACCACCCTCGGTTTGGGAACGGGCACCATGATCCGTTAGCCTTAGGCGCTCACTGAGAGGTCCGAGTGGCGGAATGGCAGACGCGCTAGCTTGAGGTGCTAGTGCCCTATTAACGGGCGTGGGGGTTCAAGTCCCCCCTCGGACACAATTTTGGCTAGCTGAATATATGCAAAATCCGCTCTAACCTTGGTCAGGGCGGATTTTTCGTATTTGCTCGCTTCGGCCTACTCCAACTTGAACCCCCACGATTGGCGCCGGTTGCGCAGGCTCCGCCGCGACAGGCTCCCTCCTGGTCCGATGGCGTGATGGCTTCCGTCGCCAGGATCAACCGGAGTCATGCCTTTACTTCGCTCTGATCAGACACCTATCATTCAGTATTACGTAGATTTCATTTCGCACTGAAGGGTGCCAAATAGTGAAAGTTGAACTTGGCCTGCAGCCACACACCGCCAACCGATTCCGGTCCGTGTTCGCTGCCATACCGGAGCTATCCATCCACGAAGGACTCGACTTTTGGGTTGCTGTCGGTACCGAACGCCGACCCATGAAGATCCTGCCCCGCCCTCCCGCTGCCGATGATTCCAATACAGCACCAGAACGTCTCGTCGATGTGTCCGCCCGGCACCTGGCGAATGATGTACCTGATGGCACCGTCGGTCTCGTCGTATCGCGCTCGATCCCGTTTCAGCACCGCGAGGCATTGGAACGCTTCGGATTGTCATGGTGCGATGGACGAGGAGCATTCCACCTCGAGTGGCCTGGCGTGTTGGTACATCTCGATCACTCTGGGCGGCGACGTGTCGAACTAGACCCGACAGCCGTCAACGGTCCCCGCTTGGGCCCTGCCGGTCTGCGCGCAGTACAAGTTCTGCTTTCGGGGAACTCTGACGAGTGGACAACCAATCTGCTAGCGCAGCGCGCATCGGTATCAGTTGGACAGGCCCACAACGTATTCCACGTCATGGAAGAAAAGCGCTTCGTCGTGTCGATCGGCAGGGGACCCAAACAACGTCGACTTGTTACGGACCGTGGCCCGGCGTTGGACTGGCTAGCAGAAGTCGACGGCGCCCGACGACGACCTCAGATCGCGCGCGCGTATCTGTACGGACGTACCGAAAATCAGATAGTCGCACGATTCGCGGAACGGGCTGCCGCGGAGAACGTCCCCTACGCGCTAACCGGCGCAGCTGGCAGCAACATGCTGGGGCTCCCACTCATGAGTCGGGCGACAACGACCCAGATACGTATAGGCGGGGCGCATTTCGGCGAGGCCGTCGACAGATTGGGCCTCGAAAGACCTGACGAATCCACATCGTCTGCTGGGATGAACCTCGAATTATGGTCAGACACTGGGCAATTGGGAACTTTTGGGTCAACCATCATCGGGGGCATTCATGTGGCCCCACCCATTCGCATCTGGCTCGACCTGCGCCGACAAGGCGGGCGAAGCCTTGATGCCGCAGACATGTTTAGGGAGCAAGTCGTTGACCGAGCCTGATGGGCAGCACATTGAGGGTTATGACGCTGGTATTCGAGAACAGTTAATCGCCGAAGCCGCCGACTTGGTGCGCGCATTCGGGTTCACCGCACACCACATCGTCCTCATCGGAGGTATGGTTCCCGGCATACTTGTGCCGGCGCTGGACCCGGGAATCGAACCCCATGTTGGCACCGCGGACATTGACCTGTGTTTGAGTCTTGCGCTTGTGGTTGGCGACACAGAGTCGTACGAGCGTATGGAAACGACTCTCAAGCGGCTGGGATTTACCCAGGGCGATGCCTCCTTCCGCTGGCACCGCCGCGACGGCGTGAAGCTCACAGTCGAATTCTTCTGTCCGGCAGGCGAAAACCGACCAGCCGGAAGGGCATTCCGGCCTAATACTACTTCCAGCCCGACTGCGAAGCACAACATGGGCGGACATCTGTCGGCCCTTGCGCTCAACGCAGGAGAACTGTTGACCGCCGACTTCGAAGTGATCGAGCGCACCGTAGAGCTCCCGCAAAGAAAAGGGACTTTGGACGTGCAGCTGCGGGTTACCGGCCCGTTGGCTTTCTTGGTCGCGAAGGTCGAGGCGCTGAATAAACGAGACAAGCCAAAGGACGCATATGACATCGTGTGGCTCATCGAGAGTTGGCCAGGGGGACCCTCTGAGGCCGCGGCCGCGTTCGCACAACGCCCCGCATTTGCCAGAGACGAAGTCCATGTCGCCCTGCAGGCAATCGGGCGGGCATTTAAAACAACCGACAGCATCGGTCCGCGAAGCTACGCAAGGTTTCTCGCTCACACTGCAGACGAGGAAGCACGACTTGAACGGAACGCCGTCGCGGCGGTCGCCGAGTTCTTGAGGCACCTCCCGGCTCGGTCGCAATGACGCCATCGATCAATCCGTCCGGCACGGAGCTAAATCTGTTGGTGACAAGCTGCAACAGGACTCAAGCTGAGCCGACAAGTAAGAAATCTGCTGGTCAACGCCCTAGCTCAAACGTTTCAACCCGTGTCGCAGATGGCCAAGTCCCCCCTTGGACACAATTTTCGCTGTACAGATACGAAAGCTGCTCCGAGCGCGATCGGAGCAGCTTTCCTGTATTTGCTGGTGTCCATCGGACACCGTCCGTTCACCGACACATTGCCACGGATTTTGACTTTCGCTCGTCCACAAACCCCGAACCCAGTCCGTCGAGACATTGACCACCAACGCAACACAGCCACGTCTATAGCATTGCATGCTATAGTAGCGATCATGAATTCCCGCGAAATCCTTCGCGCGATCATGGCCGCAACCGGGACGAGCCAATCGCAGCTCGCGCGAACCAGCGGGGTCCGACAGCCTAGTATCAGCCAGTTCCTCAGTGGCACAATCGATTTCAGCGACGACCAGATCGACCGACTGCTGTCGTGTATGGGCTACCGACTCGAAGTCAGCCGCCAAGCCGTAGACGCTAACCTCACGCGTTCCGAGCGCCGCTCCTGGAGCATGCACCGGCAACTGGCAACACACCTCAACACAAGCTCGCTAACTGCTTGGCAACCAACGATCTTCGCCAACATCGCTCGCCTTCGCGCAGATGTGCGTGGCCAACCGCACCTCGCCAACCTCGACCACTGGCAACTCCTCGTCAGCACCAAGGATGTCCCTGCGCTGCGCCGCATCCTGACCGGCGTCGACCGCCACTCCATCGAAATGCGCGAGGTCACGCCCATGGGCGGGATCCTCACTGACGAAGAACGCCAGCACGCGCTCCGGAACGCAGTGTGATGCGCCGCGACCAACTAGAACACGCAATCCGTACCGCCTGCCAGATCACCGGCCAAACCGAGGTCATCGTGATCGGCTCTCAGGCCATCCTTGGCACCTACCCCGAGTACGCGCTGCCGCACCTTGCAACCCGTTCAATGGAAGTGGACATCCTGCCCATCACCGATGACAACAACACCACAATTGAACTTGCCGACCTCATCGTCGGGGTTGCCGGCGAACTCTCCCCGTTCGAACAAACGCACGGATTCAGCATCGATGGTGTCGACCTCACCACTGCTGCCCTACCCGAGGGCTGGAGAGACCGCCTCGTCAAAGTTCAGAACGCCAACACCGCCGCCCCCTCCGGTCATCCCCAATTCATCGGTTGGTGCGTCGATAAAGAAGACCTCTGCGTCGCCAAACTCTGCGCATTCCGCCCGAAGGACCAGAACTTCGTTCAGGCACTCATCGAAGAGCACCTCGTCGACCCCGCCGTGATTACTGACCGATTACGCACCGTCGACGCCCGCTACACCACAGCCATCGAGACGGCCACCAGCTGGCTGGCATACCAAATCGACCACGGGCCGTCATGAAGATCGACGTCCCACCCGAAATGTATGGCAACAATCCCGCCGGTTTCATCGACCACCTCGGCCTAGCGTTCCTTGGTCGTTGAAGCTGCCCCGCAGGTCATCGCGCTCCGCGGTGCGTCGGCGCAATGCATCAACCAGCCAAATCCTCAGCCGTCCAACCCCTTGACCAAATCTCCCCACCTACCCTATAAACGGGGTGTCCTATTTCTGTAAATATGAGACATGCAAGGAAGGCGTCGGGGCCGCCGAGACAACAACATGACGCACGCTGCGGACCCCAAGGGCCGTTGCCGTTTACCAGAACAAGGCGTCAAACCCGGCGCGTATGTCCAAACCACGCCGAGGGAGGTCTTGTGAGTGCAACTACACGAATCGCGTTGCGACTCGGGCAGTTAGATGCCGCAAATACTGCGAGTCAGGTTCGAAGTGCCGTGCTGGAGGTCCGCTTGTGAGTGGTCTGCTCCCAGCCACAGCCCTACACGACATGCTCGTGGCCGTCGCTTCTACTCCCGGCACCGACTTTGCCGTACCTCCCGTTGAGATGCACGCGAACCAAGCCGCCGGGTGGGCAATCGTACTTCTCGGGCTGGTAAACCTCCCACTATGCCTGTTCTACGCGATCAGAATCACGCGCAGGGAGGGGCACTTCGTGGTGCCTGCATTGATGCTCGGCGGTGTGGCCTTCGCATTTCTGGAGCCGATTTTCGACATCATCGGAGGGGTGTGGTACCCGCCGGATATACCGCTGCCGGCGGCAACCATTTTCGGTCGCACGGTAAATTGGGGCGTCGTTGCCGCGTACGTGTTCTTCTTCTGGGCGACCAGCTATGGCGCCTATGCGATGATGCGCAGAGGTATGCGGTTGCGGGATCTGGTCCTCTTCGCCGCTGCGTTCTCCCTGCTGGATTCCGTGCTCGAAATGGGTGCAGCGAAGCTAGACATCTTCGTCTGGTACACACGTCACGGCGAACCGGTGGCCGCGATCTTCGGCCTCCCAATCCAGATGATCGTCTGGAACGGTGCGTATGCGATTTTCTCCGGCGGCCTCCTATTTTTGGCGATGCCGTACCTGAAGAAGGGGGTACGAGCCTTGCTACTCGTCCCCGGGGTGACCATCGCCTACGCGGTAGCTTCCAGCCTGCTCGCCGCACCTTCAATCTGGGCGCTCAACAACGATGTGAGCCCGGCGGTGTCCTGGATTTGCGGTCTGATTTCGTGCGCAGCAATGCTGGCGGCGACCCTCTATGTCGCAACATTGCCACCGATTGCCCAACTGCGATCAACTTCCGTGAGCCCATCGTCGCCCGCACCTGCTGACAAGTTGGCCAGGCACTCGGCGTAGCCGAACCTCTTCCCCTGTCGTCCGGCACCGTTCAGCAGGGGAAGAGGTGCCTAGCACCCGACTGGCCGCTCCGCGCGTTTGATTGCACCGAACCACGCTCGTCCAATTGACAACATTTCCCAGTGTCGCAATACTAAGACAATGAGACAGACGGGAGTGCGGCAATGACATTAGGGCAGGATGTCGAGTTCGAGATCACGTGGAACGCAGCTACACCACCGCCGGTTCGCCCACCTGGACCGTCGTCCCTGGGGCTGGCGCGCCTTCTCGCCACGTCGCCGAGAGAGCCGTTTCGTTACCTCCCGCGTATCGCGGCTGCGTACGGCGACGTGGTTGACCTCCCGATCCCCGGCATGACGGTGACATTGCTGAGCCATCCCGATCATCTCCACCACGTCTGGGTCGCCCACAGTGCGCAGTACAAAAAACTTGACATCGCACAGGCGTTGATGTTCGGGGAGCCGCCGGCACTTCCCCTGCTGCATGGACACGAATGGCGGCGCACCCGTTTGGCGTTGAGCCCGTTCTTTGCCGAGCGCGCGATGGAGCAGGTCACCGGAATGATGCTGGAGTCAGCCGTAGGGCAAATTGACCGGTGGTCGGTGTACGCGGGCACGAACGAGTATGTGGACCTAGAGCACAAGATCGGTTCCGTCGTAATGTCTGCGCTGCTGCGATCGATGTTTCGCTACGAAGCCGACGACGACTCCGTGGACCAGTGGGTGCAGATGATCACCGACTACGGAGCGGCCGTCTCGGTCCAGACCTTGTTCTACAAACTCCCGGCCTGGATTCCGCGCCCGAAGGAGCGCTCCGGCCGAGCCGCTCGATCAAAATTCATGGCGTTACTGGACGATATGATCGCCGTGCGCCTTTCCGAGAAGCCGGATCCCGAAAAGCCTGGCGATGCCTTGGACGTGCTGCTGGCGATGACCTTCGAGGGCACACCGGAGATGCAATACCGGCGGATGCGCTCGGAACTCGCCGGCCTCGTGTTCGCGGGCTTCGACACCACCGCGGAGGCGGTCGCCTGGACGCTGGCTTTCCTTTGCCGCACAACGTCGGCGGCAAGCACGGCATACGCCGAAGTCGACGCCCTCGGCGACGCCCCCCTCTGCTACGAGCATGTCAAGGAACTTCCTTACCTCAAGGCATGTTTCGATGAAGCGCAGCGGCTCCAATCCGCCCCCGTGAATGCCCGCACCGCGACCGTCGATGACGAGATCGGCGGGTATCACATCCCGGCCGGCTCACACGTCTTGATCGCCCCGATCGGCCTACAGACCGACCCTCGCTTCTGGAAGCACCCCATGGACTTCCGGCCCGAGCGCTGGTTCAGCGACAAGATCAACCCAAATGCGTTCGTGCCCTTCAGCGCCGGCCCACGCAAGTGCATGGGCGTGCGAAAGGCGTACATCGACGGTCCACTCATCCTCGCCGCAATTCTGCGCCGGTACACACTGCAGATCCGCGAGGGTTGGACCCCGGAGCACGTGCTGCACACCTCAATCGGGCTCAAGGGCGGCCTGCCCGTCCGGCTAGATCTACGGTAACCGCCAACACCCCGTGAGCGTTGTCCTCGTTGGCATTTCGCACGCGGCGGACCGCAGCGCACCGAGTCAGCCACTACGCCGCGGACTCCCCTTCTCCAGGTCCCAATCTGCAAGGACAAGCATCCATGACCTTTGTCATCACTCAACGCTGCTGCAACGACGCAAGCTGCGTCGTTGCATGCCCGGTTGACTGCATACGGCCGACTCCGGGCCAGCCGGACTTCGCCACAACAGAAATGCTCTATATCGATCCGCTCACGTGCATCGACTGCGGTGCGTGTGTCCCGGCGTGTCCGGTGAACGCGATCTATCCCGAGACCGAGCTACCCGCATCGCTCGAGCGGTACCGTGATATCAACGCGAACTGGTTTGAGGAAAACCCGCTGGCGCCAGTCCCGGCCATCGCGCCGGCGCCCGAACCGCCTGCAGGTCGGCGCGGCCAGCTCAAGGTCGCGATCGTCGGCGCCGGCCCCGCGGGCTGCTACGCCGCCGAAGAGCTACTCGCCCACGCTGGCGTGGAAGTCTCCATGATCGAGAAGCTACCTACACCGTTTGGTCTTGTCCGCGCGGGTGTCGCACCCGACCATGCCGGCACAAAGGACGTGACCGGGGCGTTCGAGGCGGCGCTGAACAGAGACGAGTTCCGGTATTACCTCAATGTCGAGGTTGATCGCCACATCACCCGCGATGAGCTGTTGAACCATCACCATGCCGTGGTCTACGCGGTCGGCGCTTCGACAGACCGGCCGCTTGGAGTGCCCGGGGAGGACCTGCCGGGCAGCCATTCCGCGACAGAGTTCGTGTCGTGGTACAACGGCCACCCCGGCTACGCCGACCGCACGTTCGACTTGTCGGGGGAACGCGTGGTCATCGTCGGCAACGGCAACGTCGCCTTGGACATTGCTCGCATTCTCACCGCAGACCCGGACCACCTGGCCACCACCGATATCGCCGACCATGCACTCGAAGCCCTTCGGCAGAGCAAGGTGCGCGAGGTGGTACTGCTCGGCCGACGCGGACCGGCACAGGCCGCATATACGTCCCCCGAATTCCTTGCGCTCGGCCATCTCTCGGGCGTCGATGTGGTCATTGACGTGTCCGAGCTCACCTTGGACGACGCAACCGCAGCGCTGATGGAAGCCGCAAGTCCATCCCTGCGGCTCAAGCTCACCCTCGCCCACGAGTTCGCCGAGCGACCGTCAGACCCGAACCGGAAACGCATCGTATTCCGCTACCTCGTCTCACCGACCGCGATCACGGGCGGCGAGTACGTAAACGCAGTCGAGTTAGTGCACAACGCACTCGTCGAAGAGAGCGGCGTGATGCGTGCAGTACCAACCGCCCGCACCGAGTCACTACCGGCGTCTCTGGTGCTGCGCTCTATCGGCTACCAGGGCGTCCCTGTCGAAGGACTTCCTTTCGACGACCAGCGCGGCGTCGTGCCAAACGACGGTGGACGGGTGACGGGCGCCGACGACGCTCCCCTGCGAGGCCTATACGTCACCGGCTGGGTCAAGCGAGGGGCCACGGGCGTGATCGGCTCAAACAAGGCCGACGCCCGAGAAACCGTCGACCATCTGCTGGCTGACTTCGATGCCGGTCGCCTCGAGCAACCCACTCGGGATCGCGCAGACCTCACCCACACACTGCTGGCCCGACAGCCCGATCTGGTCGGTCGAGTGGGGTGGCATCTCATCGACCGGGCCGAGACAGCTCGCGGGAACCTGGCCGGGCGTCCACGAGTCAAGTTCACCGCGGTCTCAGACATGGTCGCCGTGGCACGCGCAGCTCGCCGCCCCACAACCTCCAATCAACCAGTGCCAGAAGGGAATTAAGATGGGCGTCACGCAGCGTGTGATTACTCAGGTGATCTAGCGGCCTGCACAAGAGGAACAACCCAGGTCTCTGCGAGGGCACGAACCTGGTCGTCGTCCCCCGTCACCAATACCGATGACGGGTGCAGCAGCAAGGTGCCGGCAACGCGTAGCAGCAAGTCGGCCAATTGCGCCGCACGCTCCTGACCGATAGAACGGTCGTGGCTGATGAGCTGCGCGACCGCAGTTACGACCCGTTCGGTCGGTATCAAGAGCGCCGGGCTATCGTGCTCGAACTGCCGGATCGCCTGGCTCAGTGGATGATTCTGAGCCTCCCGCATTCCGGCAACGAATGCTTCGACGACCGTCTCTTCGGTCGTCGGCCTGATCGCCGCCTCTGCCACTCGTGCGAAAAAGTCTTGAACCTCCAGGGCGATCACCGCCGAAACGATGTCTTCCTTCTCCCCGAGTCGACGGTTGACCGTGCGCCGTGTGACACCGGCGCGGACAGCTATGTCGCCGACCGCCGTTCGGCGGAAGCCATGCGCCATGAACTCGGTACGCGCGATCTCAATCAGGCGCATTGTCTCGGCATCGCTCAAGTTCGGCCGGTCCGCGACCCAGTCGGTGAGCAGCGTGCTCACGGCGCGCGGCCTGTCGACCGACACCGAGTCCATCGGTCCACTCCTCACCTTGAAAGCCGCTTGTCTCACGAACAAGGATATCGGACACCGTCAACGGTTGCTCGCCGGCGATAGCGCAGCGGCCAATTCGCTGGCGCTCGCCCCGACGACATCCTCCAAGATCAACTCACCCTCTGCCCACATTGACCGTGCAACGCCTGGAACGGCAGCGCGCGGCCTAGTTCGGCGATGTTTGATGCATTGATGCGTCGCCTCACGCCTGCGGCGGCGCCGAGACCACCACCGCGAAAGCACGCTTGCCGACGTCGTTGGTCAGGTCGACGTGAATGAACTTCGGTTCTACGTACTCGCGCAACGCATCTGGCCCCAGCTCGCGGCCCAGCCCGGACTGCTTGACACCGCCGAACGGGTACAGCGCGTTCACCATGTGCCAGTCGTTGACCCATACGGTGCCGGTCTCCAGGCGGCGGGCGACATTCAGTGCCCGCTGGTTGTTGCGGCTCCAGACGCCGGCGGACAACCCGTACTCGCTGTCGTTGGCGATGGCTACCGCGGCGTCGTCGTCGGAGAACCGGATCACCACGACGACGGGCCCGAAGATTTCTTCGCGAGCGATGCGCATATCGTTGGTGACGTCGGTGAAGATCACTGGAGCTACCCAGTGGCCCGCGGCCAGTGCCGGCTCGGATGGGAGTTCCCCCTGGAACGCGATCTTGGCGCCTTCTTCCAGGCCGAGCGCGATGTGCTTCTGCACCCGCGCCTTTTGCTTGACCGACACCAGCGGACCGATATCACTGGTCAGCTGTAGCGGGTCACCCATGCGGATCGTCGCGACGCGGGCGAGCAACTTCTCCATGAAGGCGTCGTAGACCGAGTCGGCGACCAGCAGTCGCGTGCCGGACTCGCACGCTTGACCTGACATCAGCAGGAACCCGAACAGCGCGCCGTCGGCAGCCAGATCCAGATCGGCGTCGTCGAGCACGACGTTGGCGCCTTTGCCACCCAGCTCCAGGGTGACCTTCTTGACGTTGTCAGCAGCACCGCGCATCACGGACTTACCCACCTCAGTGGAGCCTGTGAACGCCACCTTGCGCACATCAGGGTGTTCGGCGAGCCGAGCACCGACTACGGGGCCGGGCCCGGTGATCACGTTGAGTACGCCGGCGGGCAGACCGGCCTCGTCAGCGGCCTTCGCTAGTTCCAGCAGAGTCAGTGGGGTCTGGTCGTCGGGTTTGATCACGATGGTGTTGCCAGCAGCCAGCGCCGGGCCGAGCTTCCATACCGCGAGCAGCAACGGGAAATTCCACGGGACGATGGCGCTGCAGACACCGATTGGTTCATTGCGGATCAGGCCGGACGCCAGGGTGGGTGCTTCGATGAGTTCGCCAGGCGTCTCGAACGGGAACGATCGGGCGAGCCGCGCGAAGTACCGCAGGTGCTCAATGGAATAACCGATGAGGAAGGCGCCGGCCGCGCGCACGGTGGCGCCGTTCTCGCGGACCTGCAGGACGGTGAGTTCATCAAGCCGGCTGGCGAGCCTATCGGCAATGTCGTCGAGTACGTCGGCGCGCTGGTTGGCGGTTAGTCCGCGCCATACGCCACGCTCATGGGCTGTCTTGGCCGCCGCAACTGCCCGGTCAGCCGACGTCAGGTCGCCGTGGGCGACCGTCGCGACCAGGGAACCATCTGCAGGCGAATGTATCTCGACGCTGTTAGCGGAATCGACCCATTGGCCGTCGATGTACATCCGGTAGTGTGGCAACGTCCCGGTCTCAGGCATCACTGAAGTCCTTTTCCGCTCTCGAGGGTTCCACGCGCTTTTGGTTCGATTTCGGTGGCCATGGTGCGGTAACCCTCGACGAGCTGTTCACGCAGCTGCGTATCGGTGTATCGGATTCCCGGCTCCAGGATCGAATCGATGATCTTCGCCAGTGCCCGGCCGGTGAACCCTCCCCCAATCTCGTAGGAGAGTTCTACAGAGACCTCACACGAGTTCGAACCGACGGGAGCGAACCGCCAGGTGGTGACGCCCGTGATGGGTCCTTCATCGAGTTGTACTGTAATCAAACGATTTTCGATGTGCTCACTGACATGACCATGGCAGTTGAAATGAACCGGGCCCAGCTGAACCTGCCCAACCACCTTGGTTCCGAGGCGCGGTTCAGATGGCCCGACGGCGGCAAAGGATTTCATGCCGAAGACAAACTTGGGGATGTTGTCGAACTGATCGACGTAGGCGAAACAATAGTCAGCGGGTACGTCGATCTCGGCGCTGTGGGCCACCTTGTGCACGTGGAGTCCTTCTTTTCATCAGTTGAGCGAGCCGTCATGACACTGCCAAGGCTCCCCGCCGGCGTTCATGTGAGCTTTGAGTTCGCGGTTCTGTTCCCGCATGGCGCCATAGGTGTTAGTTTCGATAACGACGTTCGACCTGGTCGCCAGTATTGTTCTCATAGTTGACGATTGAGAACATGCCGTTCATATTGTGATGAACTTTCCCGCGCTCGATCGGCATTGATGGACGACTTCATCGCGGGTCCGCTTCGCCAACAGTCACAGTTATAGCGCCTGACGGGCAGCTCTGCTCGGCGCTTCGCACCCCGGCAAGCGAGGCCTCGCCAACATCAACGGGCCCTTCGCTGAGTACTCCGTCCGGTCCTTTGAGGTACACCAGGCCGTCCGGGGAGTTTCCGAACAGTTCAGATTTGCTCGCGCACGTCTCGGACGACAGACATATTCCCCGGTCCACCGTCACTCGTATTGGGGTATTCATCTCGGTACTCCATCTCGGGACACG
>Ga0153956_1002517_pt1 | contig 13305 bp, 10 predicted proteins | sample TSFL040MetaG_FD_104704 | JGI IMG/M metagenome (GOLD analysis project Ga0153956, IMG submission 104704) | Attine ant fungus gardens microbial communities from Florida, USA - TSFL040 MetaG | ecosystem: Host-associated > Fungi > Mycelium > Unclassified | place: USA: Florida, Wekiwa Springs... | reverse complement strand
TCGATCAGGAAGGAGGGGATGCCCGCGTCCTTGGCCTTCTGCACGGCGGCGACGGTGGCGTCGGCACCGGCATTGTCGAGGATGATCGCCTTCGCGCCGCGGCCGATCGCGGTGTCGATCAGCTCGGACTGCTTGTTGGCGTCGTCGTCATGCACCAGCACCAGCGTGTCGTAGCCGAGCTCCTTGGCCTTGGCCTCCGCGCCCACCGCTTCCGCCTTGAAGAACGGATTGTCGTGCGAAGGCGTGATGATGGCGATCAGGTCCGCTGCATAGGCAGGCATCGCGGTGCCGAGTGCGAGCACGCCGGCGAAAGCCGCAAGGGTCATTCTGCGAGTAAGTTTCATGAAGTCCTCCCGTTGAAAACTGTGCCCCGACCATCGAGACGATTGTCCGTGTCCGATTCCGGTGGGCAGAACAGGCAGCGACGCCTCGGAATTGCGAGCCCTTCGCCCGCATTCCGGCAGGCCGGTGCTTGCTGCCGTTCTCCCCGCCGTCCTCAACTCCTCCAGCTCAGGATCTTCGATGATCCTAGCTCGAAAGCAGCTAAAAACAAACTGGTATAATGAGTCAACCACAAATTCAGATGATCTGTATCGGATGCGGTCGTCTCAGGTTATGCGCTGGATGCTGGCGGCGATCTCCTCCGGTTCGAAGACGCGCTTCCAGTCGTCGCGCATCAGCACCGGCTTGCCGAACTCGATCGCCTTGTTGCAGGCGTCCGAGAAGACGCCGGCGGTCTCTCCGAAGATGACGGCGCCCAGAACGTTCATGTGGCCGAGCAGGAAGTCGAGCGCCGCCTGCCGCTCGACGCCGCGCGCCACGACCTCGTCCATCGCTTCCTTCATGACGACCAGCAGCGAGGCGCACACCGTCTCCGAAAGGCCGGGCTCCAGCAGCGCCATCTGCTCGACGGTGACGCGATGCGAGCGCATCACCGGCGCCCAGATGATCTGCGCGATCTGCTCGCCCTTGGCGTAGTCTTCTTCCGGGCCCTGCATCAGGGCGCTGACGAAGTGCTGCTTGGCCTTGACCCCGCCGAAGAAGTCCCGCTTGGCCGCCATGTCGGTCTCGTCGTTGAAGATCGGCGGGTGGCAGGGATGGGTGACGAAATAGGTCAGGTCGGGCCGCTTCGGCAGATGGCCGGCGAAAGGTGCGGCCGCGTCGAGGACGATTACCATCGTGCCGGCTGCGAGCTTGCCTTCGATGCCGGCCGCGACCTTGCCGATATGCGTGTCGGGAACAGCCAGGATCACCACTTCGGCGCCCTTCAGCGCATCGTCGACGGAAACCGTGTCGATGCCGAGCCCGCTCTTCAGGCGCTCCTTGCCCGCGTCGCTGATCTCGACATGGCGTATCGTGTAGGGCGATCCGCGGAAATTGGTCGCCAGGCGATAGCCCATTTTTCCGCCGGCTCCGAGTAGCGCAATCGTTGTCATCTAACTCTGCTCCCTGATGTTCGACGGAGGATCGAACTCCTTCGTCAGCTTATATACTGGTATGATCACTCTACCATGCTTGGCAAGAGAAATCCTTGTCTTGTGCACGCTTCATTGCGGGCGGACCGCCGCCTTGTCGGCCTGTTCGTTCTCCACCGGGTCGACGGGCGCACGCCGCGCCAGCGCCTGACGGCCGGCCAGCGCCAGCACGAAGATGACGACGATGCCCTGCACGATGTCCTGCGCGCCCGGAGGCAGGCCGACGATCTGCATCGTGGTGACGATGAGGATGAGCAGGATGCTGGCGAACAAGGTGCCCAGCGCCGTCGCCGAACCGCCGAAGATCAAGGTTCCGCCGAGCACGACCGCGGCGATCGACTGCAGCAGGTAGGGCTGGCCCATCTCGAGGAAGGCGCCGCCGATATAGGCGCCGAGCAGCAGCCCGTCGAGCGAGGCCAGCACCGAGGAGATGATGAAGGCCGAGGCGATCACCGGGCCGTTGCGGATGCCGGCAAGCCGCGCCGCGGCGCGGTTCTGGCCCACCGCGGAGAGAAGCTGCCCGAACACGGTGTAGCGCAGCACGAAGGAGGTCGCGGCCACCCCGGCGATGGCGACGATGGCCATGATCGGCATGCCGCCAATGCGTCCCGTCGCCAGTTCCTTCAGGGCCGGGCTGACGGCAAAACCCGATATCGCCTTGTTCGACAACAGCGTCGCGGTCGCCAGCACGTAGCCGGTGGCCAGCGTCGCGATGATCGCCGGAATGCCCAGTCCGACCACGAGCAGCGAATTGAGCGCGCCGACGGCAAGGCCGAGCAGGATGGCGGCGACCACGCCGATGGCGAGGTTCGCATCCTGGCCCTTGATGGTGAGCAGGGCGACGAAGGCGCTGAGCGTGATCACCGAGGCGACGGAGAGGTCGATGTTGCCGCGCCCGGTCGTCACCACGAACATCTGGCCGATGCCGACGACCGTCAGGAAGGACGCCGACAGGATCACGCCCGACAGGCTGGACAGGCTGAAGCGGCTGGTGACGAAGGAGAGCACCAGCCACAGGACCAGCACGCCGATCGCGGACCATATCCAGCGGTTGCGCTGCGCCCAGATACCGAAACCGGCGAGTGCGTTCATGTATCCCTCCTGCCGTCGGCGGTCAGGCTGCGCAGCGTCAGAAGCGCGATCAGGATCAGGCCTTGCGTGGCGGCGTTGTAGTCGCTGCTGACACCGAGCGTGCCGAGCAGGGCGCCGATCAGCGACAGCGTCACCGCGCCGGCGATCGCGCCGATCGGCGAGATGATGCCGCCGAGAAGCGAGCAGCCGCCCATCACCACGGCCGCGACGCTGAGCAGGGTGAAGGAATTGCCGGAGTTGATGTCGCTCGCCGTGTTGATGGCCGTCAGCGACAGGCCGGCGGCGCCGGCGAACAGGCCGGCGATGAGGTAGCGCACCAGCGCGTAGCGTGTCGGCGACCAGCCGGAGCGGATCATCGCCGCAGGGTTGTTGCCGAAGCCGCGCAGCACCACGCCGAGCGGCAACCGGTCGATCAGGAGCACGATCAGGGCGACGCCCGCGATGAGGATGATCGATGTCGGCATGAAGCCTGCCGACCAGTTGAAGAGGGCCGACAGCCAGTCCGGACTGGCGCCGCCGGGCGTCGGCTGCAGCGCATAGCCGATGCCGACCCAGATGAAGGACGCGCCGAGCGTGACCACGATGGCCGGGATCTTGCGCGCCTGGATCAGGCCGCCGAGTCCCGCATAGGCCAGAGCCGCGACCAGCAGCGCCAGGGCGCCGAGCCACGGCTGGTCGTAGAGCAACGTGGCGCTGAGGACGCTGACCAGGCCGGCGAAGGCGCCGACGCCGAGATCGATCTCGCTGCCGCCGACGATGAACATCTGCGCCGCCGTCACCAGCACCAGCGACAGCGCCGGCATCAGCAGGAGGTCGAGCCCGAAAGTCGAGGCGACCGCGGGATTGACCGCGATCATGATGGCAAGCACGGCGGCAAGGCCGATGAACGGCGCGGCGTCGACCAGCCGACGACCGAGCGCCGCCCCGGCGCCCCGGCTCCGCGCGGCGTTAGCCTGCCGGTCAGCCGTTTGGGTGAAGGAGGCGCCGACTATGGCAGCTTCGGTGATCGCGTCGCCTGTCAGTTCCTTCACGATCCGGCCGCCGGAAAACACCAGCACGCGATCGCAGGCCAGCAGTTCGGCGTCCTCGGTCGTGTGCCAGACCAGCGCGCGGCCGCCGCGCGCGACCTCGTTGCAGAGGCGATAGAAGTCCTGCTTGGTGGCGATGTCGACACCGCGCGTCGGATCGTCGAGCAGGATGATCGGCGTGTCGGCGACCAGCGCCCGTGCGACCAGCGCCTTCTGCTGGTTGCCGCCGCTGAGCTCCATGATGTTGGACTGGAAGCGCCGCTCGTCGAGCCGCAATTTGCCGGCAGCCTGCGCGGCGGTGTCGCGGTTGGCGCGATCCGAAACGACGCCCAGCGCCGAGCGGCGGGCGATCGCGCCGATGCTGATGTTTCCAAGGACGCTCCACAGCGGGAAGACGCCTTCCTTCTGCCGGTCGCCGGCGATGAAGCCCGCCGTCGCGTGCCTGGTGACAGAGGCATTCTGCTTGCGGTCGGGATTGAAGATCGCGTGCAGCAGTTCCTTCTGTCCGCTGCCTTCGAGACCGGCCAGTCCGACGATCTCGCCGCGACCGATCTCGATGTCGTGCCCGAGTTCGGCCGTCAGCGGTCCGGAGAGCCGCACCAGCACGTCCTGGGAGGATGCGGTGGATGCATCGTGCTGGTGGACCGGATCGGTGTCGCCGCCCATCAGCTGCACGAGCTTGGCGATAGAGGCGTCCGCGGCATGGCCCTGCCATGCGGTGCGGCCGTTGCGCAGCACCACCACTTGCGTGGCGATGTCGATGATCTCCTGCAGCTTGTGGCTGATGAAGATGAAGGCGAGGCTGGCCTTCGCCCGCTCGCGGATGAAGGCCCTGAGCTGTTTCGAGCGGTCGAGATCGAGCGAGGAGGTCGGCTCGTCGAGCACGATGAGCTTGACGCCGGGCGTGGCCGCGGCGCGCGCGATCTCCACCATCTGCCGTTCGGCGATGCTGAGATGGCCGACCTCGGAGTCGGCGTCGATGCCGTTGTCGGGAAAGATGGCGTCCAAGGCCGCGCGGGCGCGGCGCCGGTAGAGCACGCGCCAGCCCGGCCGGCTCGCCGAGTCGCCCGGGGTCTCCAGGAAGAAGTTCTCGGCGACGGACAGGTTGGCGCAGAGCGACAGTTCCTGGTGCACCATGCGGATGCCGTGCCGCTGCGCTTCGCCGGTGTCGTAGGCGGCGAAGGCCACTCCGTCGCCGGCAAAGGAAATCGAGCCCAGCGTCGGCCGCATCGCGCCGCACAGGATGCGCATCAGCGTCGATTTTCCGGCGCCGTTGCCGCCGACGAGCCCGATCACGTCGCCGGCATGGACGGAAAGATCAATCCCCGCATTGGCGAGCGTCGGCCCGAAGCTCTTGGTGATCCCGAGCAGCGATACGACGTTCGGCCGGGCAGGGGCCATGGACTCGGCTCCCTGTTGGTCGGCAACGGCAAGCTGGGACATTCGCCCCTCCGTTCTATCCGACGGCTTCGACCGGGCGCGGCCTGCGGCGACGCCCGGTCGAACCGGCGGTTCGCGTTACTTGCTGAGCAGGTTCTGCTTGACCCAGTCCAGCGAATAGCTCGGGCTGATGATCTGGCCGCCCGGCAGGTTCGCGTAGTCCTTGAGGTTGCCGGCATCGACCGTGGCCACCGGCATGATCATCATCTTGGGGGCCTTCGCGCCCTTGAGCAGCGACAGGCCGAGCCAGAAGGCGGCGCCGCCTATGCCGGGCGTGGTGTTCATCGATATGGTCTTGTAACCGTTCTTGGCATTCTCCGCGGCCCACCACTTCACGAAGTCGGTGCCGCCGCCGCCTTCGATGATCGGCATCTTGTCCTTGTAGTCGCCGCCGTACTGGACGAAGGCCTGAGCGATGCCGACATCGTCGCTGCCGCCTTGGCCGAGCACGGCATCGACATGCGGCAGCGAGGGCAGGACATTGGCGATCGCCGCCTGCGCAACCGAGGCCGTCGCCTGGCCGTAGACGGTGGCGACCACCTTGATGTCGGGATACTTGGCCAGCACCGACTGCTGCGCGTTGAACATGTCGTTATCGGGCGCCGAACCCTTGACGCCGCGCACCTGGATGATGTTGCCCTTGCCGCCCAGCATCTTGAACACGGCTTCCGCCTGGGCCGCCTTGTAGCCCTTGAAGTCGAAATTGAGCTGGTAGTTGCACGGCGCCGACGCGACCGAGTCGAAGGAGATGACGATGATCCCGGCCTTGCAGGCCTTCTCGATGACGCCGTTGACGGCGGTCTCCGAGGCCGCGTCGACGGCAAGCACGTCGACCTTCTTCAGGATCAGTTCGGCGATCTGGCTGTTCTGCTGGGCGACCGAGCCGTCGCCGTTCATCACGATATAGTCGGCGATCTGCCCGGCTGCCTTGGCTTCCTTGGCCGAGGCCTCGAAAGCCTCCACCATCTGGTGGCGCCAGGTGTTGCCGTAATAGGCGTTGGCCAGCGCGATGACCGGCGCGTCCGAGGACGCATGGGTCGGCAACGTCGCAAAACCTGCCAGCGCGGCGCTGGCAAGCGCCGCCACGATAGAAACTCTCATTGGTATCTCCTCCCAGAAAGATATCGGCGCATAGCGCATCGTCCGAGGATGACGCTATGTCAGGTACATATTATACCAGTATACCAAATAGGCAAGAGGCTTGCTGGCCAACGTCACCGGCAGCGTGCGCGGCGAGCGGGCAGAGACGATCCGTTCCGCCAGGCGATGTCGCAGCCGCCATTGACCGGCAAAAGGGAGCCTTTTGTCATGAGCCGCGAGCCATTGAACTTCCTGTTCGCAACGGCTCATCTCGGCGGGAATGTCTCGCCCGTCATGCCCGTCGTGCAGCGCCTCGCTGCTGCCGGCAATGTCGTGCGCGTCATGAGCGACGACGTCAACCGAGCCGATGCGCAAGCGGCGGGAGCGCGGTTCAGATCCTGGGTGCGCGCGCCCATGGCCGGAGAGCTTTTTAAGCAACTGCGAATCCTTGCCAGTTTCCGGCCACAATTTGCCGAGGCGCTGATGCTCCTTTCCGAGGGAGTTGATGTGCTAAAAGCGCAAGTGTCCGACGCCTATATAATGTCGCGCGATTTTGCGAGTTGCCTACTATCGGTAGGGATGCAGCCGCTTGCGCGGGCGACAACTCGGCCCGCGCAAGGTTTCTATAGATATTTAGTTGAAACGGTAGCTTACCCCAAAGCGAACTGATTGTTCAAAAACACGGTCGCGTGAATAACCGGGGGGGGACAGGAAAACCGGAAGGTTGTTCGTGTGTGTTCCGAAGTCGGTATAGCGATACTCAAGGCGACCAGACCAGTTATTCGTGAAAGCATATTCAAGGCCGGCTCCCACAGTCCATCCAAATCGAGTGCTGGACGGCGAGTCCGCAAAAGCAGGCGGCGTGGAGAAGCTGTCCTTAAAATGAGCGACTGTGGCGCCGGCTGTCAGATAAGGCAGAAGGCGATCAAATGAATACCCAACGCGCAGTCGGGCTGAACCCTGTATATCGCTTTCGGATTTGCCAGTTGTATTAAAGAATGGCGCCAAGATCGCGTATGTCTTCTTTACGCTCTTGCCCTCGATGTCAAATTCGGTGCCGAAAATAAGCCGGTCTAGCTGCCAATTGTAACCGAGATGTGCACCGCCGACAAAACCATCGGGGCTTACGTTCGTGGTGTTGTAGAACAGACCATCGTTACGGTAGAGGCTTTGCCTTTCGCGTTGCCAGCCATACCCGGCCTGCACACCGGCATAGAAGCCTGTCCAATCATAGGTTGAGGCTACCGGCAGCGGTGCAGGCGCCTCCTCCTGCTTTTGCACCACATCAGCTGCCAAAACATTGCTGGTCATCGCTGCCAGCACGGTTGTAGCCAACAGAATCGATTTCATTTCCAAGCCCTCATCAATCTCCGGCTTGGACTATATGAGCGACAGCTAAAATTGAAAATCGGCTCCGCGACTTCTTGCGGCTATTCCAACCTTTTGTTGCAGATGAGTAACACTCATCAGAAATGCCGGCCACTCGTTGAAGAGCTGGAGGGCACCGCTTTGGCGGGCTTTTTCATGTCACCATGTTGCAGATCATGTTGCACGGAATAAACCGAAACGCGTGACAATCCTTGAAAACTTTAGGTTTTTTCTGAAGCGGATTGCAACATGAATTGGCGCCTTTTTCGGCCCGTTTTCTTAACTAAGCCGTTGATTTTTGAGATGGCTGGGGAACCTGGATTCAGTCTCGGAATCGCGGTTAATCCAATCTTTTCAATTACTTAGAAGAATCGGCGGGGGCAGTGTGGGGGGCCTTTTACGGGGGTGTCAACAACTCGTTTCCGCTACTCTCTCAACAGTCGGCATCCGTCGACCGGCAAGCTAACCTCCATTCGTCCATAGCGTCAGCCATACCGACCAAACCCCTAGTAGTATAGAAATGACACCAAGGGCCATTGAGATCACCGCAATGCGCGCAGGAACCCGAACAGCAGGATTCGACGCTGTATAATACCAGTGCATGTGTCCCCACACCCCGGCTTTCTTCATATTCGAAGTGTCGAAAGAATCTGATAATTTGAGTCCGAGCTTTCCACGCATGAATTCATCTATCAGGATAACTTGTCGCGCGTCGTCTAGGCCGCGCACTGTCGCGTAATGCTTCTCGGAGCCGTGCCGAAGCAAGATTACCGAACCATTCGGTATCCCCTGCCGGAACGCCTTCGGGATGCGGACGGTATCGGAAAAAATCTCGTCGAGCCTCGCTTCCTCCACGGTCAGCTTCATGTGTTCTTTCTCTAGGATGAAGTGCATTTCCACGGCATGGCGGTTGGGTTTTTCCTAACAGGCCGGGCTGGGCGAGAACCGGAATTGCGATGCGGTCCTATCTCCCAGCCGAGTTAGGTAGCCTCATAGCCGTTGATTCGAAGCAGCTTGTCCACATAGGGGCGACCGAGAGTGTCAGCGATCGATTGCCGTAGCCCTTCAATTTCGCGCAGAGCAACTCTTAGAAATGGCGAATCGACCTTTCCTAAGGATGGGCTGGGTGACAACTTGCCGATCGAGATTCGGATTTCGCTTGTGCAGATGATGTCGGCCGCAAGCTTCTCGCAGGAAGTTTCGAACGGGTCCATCCTTCCAATTGGCCACTCGAAAGCTGAAGCTCCCATACTTGTTTCCCAACCGCCGCCGTCGGCGTTGTATACAGGTGATAGGGCTAGTTGATGGTTGAAGCCAACACGTTCTTTCCCGTCAAAATTTCCACGGAACTCAACATAATTCAGTTCCTTTGAGGCATATTCGTCCTCACGATCAAATATGTCCGTGGGCATAATCGTGAACTGAATTCCTTCAATTGCGTCGCTTCCAAAAACAATAGCGAGATGCCCGATCACTTCCGGAGCAAGGGGTTGAAGAAGTGACCGCATCGTAAATTCCGTCTGGATACGCAGACCTATACGATACCATCCGCCCTGATCGATCTCGCGACCCTCCCAAGAGAATACATTGCTACGTCTAGATATCTTCATGGCACAAATGAAAACCTACATCGGCATGTTTCTCCGAACACTGGCACAGCAAGCTTGCCGATATGTTACTAGACCCACTGGTGGCTATGCAGCGAAGCCGAGCCTGGGGTTGACTGGCCGAGCCGACCAATAGCCTTTGGTGGCGACAGCCTCCGGCCCCTCCTCGGGGAGGGGGTGGAGGTTGGCGACAGGCCGTAGGCCCTTTTGGTCGGTGAAGGACTGTCACCAGCCCGCCAGGCCCCGCTGACTATGCGGGAGGAGGGTGCTGGCCGGTACGGCCAGCAGGGCGAGACACGTGGCTCGCCCGGCCCTCCGGAGCATCGTCAGTGGGAGCGGGATGGGGAACCTCGGGCGGACTACGTATGGAAATCTCACGGTCGGGCAACGTTGCCGTTTCGCCGGTAGGCATGGTTCGAAGCCTCACCGGATGCTGCGCTACCGGTCAGCCAGAAGGTCCCCGGCAAGGCCCTCGGAGAGCCGACGGCTATGGGAGCGAAGCGGAATAGCTGTAGTCGGTCACTACACCTGTTTGAATGCGTCCGCCGGTGGCCGATGATCTCTGGGAGGCATTACGCTTCCGGACACGGCAATGGGTTTCCAGTTCGTTCATATCGAAACCTACGCAAGGAAGGCGGACCGGTTCGGCCGCTCGACTGCGTGGGTCCTGGACGAAGCAGAACGCCGGAAAGGCTCCTGTCCCCATGTCGCCGACCCGAAGCCTGCCGAGATCGTCCACGGTATGGCTCTGGCCGATGTCCGGCGGCTCCATGACCAGGCGGCAGAGTCCCATGTGGTGACGCTGATGAACGGGAAGACGCGGGCGCTCCGGAAGGATCAGAAAGCGCTCGTGACGGTCGTTGCCAGCCATCCGGCGACGATAGAGGAAATCAGGGCGAATCCTTCCGCTGCCGGTGATGTCCATAGATGGGAGCAGAGAACCGTCGCATGGCTCACCGGACAGTACGGCGACAGCCTCTTGTCGGTCGTCCGGCACATCGATGAAACCCACGCTCACCTTCACGCCTACATCCTTCCGGACGATCTGCGGGCCTCCCGGCTTCATCCCGGCGCGGAAGCGAAGCGTCTGCTTGTCGACGCCGGACCAAGGGAAGGCGAGGATGCCAAGGCACTCAGTCGGAGGGGCGATGCCGCCTACAAGGCAGCGTTGCGCGAGTGGCAGGATTCGTATTGGCAGCATGTTGGCCTGCCGTCCGGACTGACCCGCTTAGGTCCGGCGAGGCGACGGCTCACGCGTGAGGAATGGCATGCCGAGCGCGTTGCCTGCCGGGCCGCAAAGCAGGCGACCGAACAGGCTGCCGAAATCGAACGGCAGGCGGCTGCGCTGCTGTCGAACGCAAAGGCCGATACCGCTGTCTACGTCGCCAGCGCGAACGCGAGAGCGCGGGCAGTCATCGACGCTGCACATAGGCACGCCGGTGAAGCCATGCATCGCAACCTCCTCGTCATGGCCGAGCGCCGCCAGGAGCGCGATGGTGATCATCGAGCGCTCGCGCTTCGTGATGTTCCCGCGCGACCAGACATGGCCCCAGGCAGCGTCCGTGATGAGGTTCTGAAACGGTTCGTCGAACTCGGTCTTGGCTGCTTCGGCCCGATCGACATGCGCATCGCCGAGCACTTCGCGCCGCGTCACCATTCCCTCCGCGTAGCTGGCGCTATTGTGTCTCATCAGGTGCGCCTCGCTGCATATCGTGCTCCATGCTACGGATCAGGCCTTCGGCATTCCCTTTGGCCGCATCATGCGCTTCTGCGCGGCGATGCGGAACGGGGCATTCGGTCCGCCATATCCTGCGTAGGCGCCGCGTCGCTCGACGATCTCAAATATGAAACCCTCGCCGAAAGTCGGCGCGTAGAGCTGGAAGAACTCGCCTTTGTCGTCACGGTCGTAGAGAATGTTGGCTATGCGCAGCCTGTCGGCGAGATCGGGGTCCAGGCCGAAACGCGCTTCCACATCGTCATAGTAGTTCATGGAGATCTGCAGCGGCTCGAAGCCATTGGCCTTGAGTTTTTCTGCTGCCGCAAAGATATCGCCGGTCGCCATCGCCAGATGCTGTATGCCGGAACCGAAGGTCTCGGCAATGAAGTGCCCGGCGAGTGTACGGCGGCTCTCGGCGCCGTTGAGTGTCAGCCGCAAGCGCTTGTCCACACCTTCGACCACCTGGCTGCGGATGAGGCCTGCCGGATCGACGATGTCGACCAGTGGCGTCTTGGTCGTTCTGAAGAGCGAGACGTAGAAGAGCAGCCAGCTTGGCATCTCTTCGTGGAACATCGTTTGGCCGATGTGGTCGATATCGGCCAAGCCCACGCCGGTATCCATATCCGAAGCTGCAACCGGCTTGAACTCGATATCCCAGACCTTCGCCAGGTCGGTCTTGCCGTCCAGAAAATAGATCAGGCCGCCGCCGACGCCACGGATCGCCGGGATAGACAACTCGCCAGATTCGACTGGCTGGTGGAAGATCTCCGCGCCCAGCGCACTGGCGCGAGCGACGGTCTCGGCAGCATCCTCAACCTTCAACCCGATCGCATAGGCAGACGTGCCGTGGACGACGAAGGATGAGTGAGCGAAGCCCCGTCGCTCGGTGTTGACGACAATGTTTATTCCACCCTGTCGGTAGAGGGTGACGTCTTTGGATACGTGCCGCCCGGCTCCGACAAAACCGAGCGTCACGAGCATTTTGCCAAGCGATTGGGCACCCTCGGAATTGGCGGCGAACTCGACGAACTCGATACCTTCGACGGTGGCGCGGTCGGGCATGGAAGGGACCGAAAGGTCAAGCGCCGGCTCCTCGCTACGCACCTGGTCCATGAGCCAGACGAGTGACCGCTTGCCGTCAACGGATATCGCCTTTGCCGAGCCGCCTCGAAACTGGTCGTTGAAGATTTCGAGCGAGATGTATCCGTCATAACCGGTTGCAGCGACCGCCCGCATGAATTCACGCACCGGCAGGTCACCTTCGCCCGGCATGTTGCGGAAATGCCGGCTCCAGTAGAGCAGGTCCATGTCGATTTCAGGCGCATCGGCAAGCTGGACGATGAAGATCCTGTCCGAGGGGATCGAGCGGATCGACGAAAGATCAATCTTGCGCGCCAAAGTGTGGAAGGAATCCAGGATCAGCCCGATATTCGGATGCGCGGCGCGGCGTACGACTTCCCATGCGTCGCGATGGTCGTTGATATGCCGGCCCCAGGCAAGCGCCTCGTAACCGACGCGCAAGTTCCGTTTCGCTGCCCGTTCTCCCAGTTCGTGAAAATCGGCCGCGGCGCGGTCAATGCCGCCAAGCGACACTGGCGATACCGATGAGCAGACGAGCATCAGGTCGGTGCCAAGTTCCTGCATCACATCGAACTTGCGCTCGGCGCGGTCGAAAGCGCGGTTGCGCTGCGGTTGGGGCAGTCCCTCGAAATCACGGAACGGCTGGAAGAGCGTGATGGCAAGGCCAGCATCCCCTGCCATGCGCCCGACATCGCGCGGAGAGCCATCGAACGTTAGGAAGTCGTTCTCAAAAATCTCGACGCCGTCGAAGCCGGCGGCTGAAATGGCGGTGAGTTTCTCCGCAAGATTGCCGGCGATCGAAACAGTAGCGATCGAGGTCCTCACTCCTGCTTCCTCCTGAGAGATGAAATGAACGAACCAGTTCGTACATAGTTAGAGCAAGCCTGCGGGTTAGGCAAGTTCAGCCGGCACTTGGTCCGACTATCAGGTCGATTTGGGGTCCTTGGCCACGAAGCGCAGCAGCATCTCGACTGTGTTGCGTTTGAGCCGATCGAGTTGCTCGGGTGTCCCGATATCGCGGCCGAAAATCTTCGAAAAGGTGGCGCGATTAGAGACGTTGAAGAAACAGAGCGCGCTGACCTGCCAGTGCAACTCGACGGGATCGAGGTTAGGCCGGAACACGCCGTCCTCGACACCGCGTGAATAGATGCGGCTGATGTGGTCGATCGCGGTGACGTTCAGTTCGCGGATGACCTTCGACCGCTCGAGATATTCGCCGTGGTGAATGTTCTCGATCATCACCATGCGGATGAATTCTTCGTGCTGGTGATGATGGTCGAAGGTGAACTCGACGAGCCTGGTGAGCGCCGCTACCGGGGACAGGCCCTCGATATCGAGCTGGGTCTCGCCTTCTCGCACCCGTTGATAGGCGTTTTCAAGCGCGTGCAGGTAGAGTCCTTCCTTGTCGCCGAAATAAT
>Ga0153956_1002516_pt1 | contig 13315 bp, 14 predicted proteins | sample TSFL040MetaG_FD_104704 | JGI IMG/M metagenome (GOLD analysis project Ga0153956, IMG submission 104704) | Attine ant fungus gardens microbial communities from Florida, USA - TSFL040 MetaG | ecosystem: Host-associated > Fungi > Mycelium > Unclassified | place: USA: Florida, Wekiwa Springs... | reverse complement strand
GCGATCGGCCAGCGCGACGATCGCGCCCATTGAATCCAGGCACTGGGTATCGCAGATGCCCGCAAGCCACTGCGGCAATCCACCCTGCACGCGCTCGATCGGCTGATCCGTGCCGACGCGGCGCCGGTAGATCGCCCCCTGCCGCGCAAAGTGATCACTCGACGCCGCGACCAGGATGTCATCGCCTGCGAACGCCACCGCCGAGCAGTACGACGCATGCAGTCCGTCACGCTCCACCCACCAGGTCGCGCCGGCATCCTGGCTGATGCACAGCCCGGCGCCAGCCGCCGCCACCACCCAGCCGGGCCGGGCCGGATGCGCGCGGACCTGGTGCACGTCCACGTCGATATCGATCGTGGGCTGCCACGACTCACCCGCATCGACCGAGCGCGGCACACCGCCCACATGCACGTTCACCAGCAAGGCCTTGCCATCGCACGTGACGTCCATGGACCGCACGCCCAGCGGCGGGCCCATCAACTGGCCATTCACGATGGCAGATCCGGCATACCAGGTGTCACGGCCGGCAACTGACCCGAAGCCGGCAAGCGCTTCAAACCCTCCCGCCTGCAGACGCAGCACCTGCGCGTCCTCGGTGCCGACGTAAATCACGCCAGCCACATCCACGCAGCACGCAAGTTCGACGACGGCGGTGCCCAGCACGCGCCAGGTCCCATCGGTTCCGCGGCGGGACAACTGGTGTCCGCCAACTATGCCGAGCACCCCACCAGTGGAATCGCGCACCAGACCGCGCACGGTAGCGCCCGGCAATTCCCGCCGGACCGCGCCGCGCGCGACCGCGAACACGCCATCGTTCCATGTGCCCAGGAGGACCTGCGGATGCGCTTTCGCTTGCGTCATGTGACCCCCGTGCCAGCCCGCCCGGATCATCGCACGACCGGTCGAACCCCGGCCCGCAATGAAATCGCACGCCCGGTCGAACTCCCCGCCCGCAACGAAAAAGCCCGGCTTACTTTCGTAAGCCGGGCTCTCGGTATTGGCTGGGGGACTAGGATTCGAACCTAGGTAAACGGAGTCAGAGTCCGTTGTCCTACCACTAGACGATCCCCCAATCGGGAACCTTGCAGCGCTCCGATCTTACAGCAGCGGCACGCTGGAGAAGCGTGCCGCCAGCCGTATTAACGCTTGGAGTACTGCGGACCGCGGCGGGCCTTGCGGCGACCGACCTTCTTGCGCTCGACTTCACGGGCGTCGCGGGTCACGAACCCGGCGGCACGCAGCGGCTTGCGCAGGGTTTCATCGTACTGGATGAGCGCGCGGGTGATGCCGTGACGGATGGCACCGGCCTGACCGGTGATGCCACCGCCGGCGACCTGCACCTTGATGTCGAAGCGACCGACGAGATCGGTGGTCTCGAGGGGCTGGCGCACGATCATGCGGCCGGTTTCGCGGCCGAAGAACTCGTCCAGCGCGCGACCGTTCACAGTGATGGTGCCCGTGCCCGGCACGAGGTACACCCGCGCGGTCGAGGTCTTGCGGCGGCCGGTGCCGTAGTTCTGCGTGATGGCCATGCTTTATTCCGTGATCTGTTGGTTCGACCGCTTATTCGGCGATCTCGAGGGACTTCGGCTGCTGCGCGCCGTGCGGGTGGTTGCCGCCTGCGAAAATGTGCAGCTTCTTGTGCATGCGGCGGCCCAGCGGGCCCTTCGGCAGCATGCCCTTGACGGCGAACTCGATCGCGCGTTCCGGGTGCTCCTGCAGCAGCTTGCCCAAGGCGATCGACTTGATGCCGCCGATGTGCCCGGTGTGGTGGTAGTAGAACTTGTCAGTCAGCTTGCGGCCGGTGACACGAATCTTCTCGGCGTTGACCACGACGATGTGATCGCCCATGTCCACGTGCGGGGTGTAGTCGGCCTTGTGCTTGCCGCGCAGGCGGTGAGCAATGGCCGTGGAAAGCCGGCCGAGCGTCTTGCCCGAGGCATCAATCAGGTACCAGTCGCCGCGCACCGTGCTGGGCTTGGCGCTTGCCGTTGTCGTCGTAAGCGTCATCGAATGAACTCCGCCGCGGCCCCTGCCTGATTCAGGCTTCACTTACCGGGAGGAATCCCGGGCGAAGGAAAGGGGCCGTGCCAAAAAGGGCGCAAAGTGTACTCAAGCCGCCCCGGCATTGCAAAGCGTGTTTTGAGGTCGCCGTCGGACGGCCCGGAACGGCCCCGTCCAAGGATCACCCCGGTGCTTTGAACCGCTGAGCTTTGCCGCCATAAGGTTCGAACCCCGGCAGTTCGCTGCTATAGTGCGCCTCATTATGTATGTACCGCCGGCCGCCATCCATGGGCTCTGAACGGCTTCTCGACCCTTTTATTGCTGCCGCCGATCGGGCCTTGCGCGCCATCGCCGCCCCGGCCCACGCTTCCCGACCCTGCCCCACCCCCCGGCCCGAAGCCGGACCCGGTTCCACAGCCACCCCGGACCTGACCGACATCGACCGGCGCCATGCCGCTGCCCTGATGCGGGTCAATCACGCCGGGGAAGTGGCCGCCCAGGCGCTCTACCACGGTCAAGCTCTAGGTTCCGGCTCCGAAACCACCCGGGGACTGCTGCTGCAGGCCGCGGCCGAGGAAAACGACCATCTGGCCTGGTGCGAGCAGCGCCTGCGCGAGCTGGGTTCGCGCCCCAGCCTGCTGAATCCGCTGTGGTATGGCGGTTCCTTCGCCATCGGCGCCCTGGCCGCCGTATTCGGCGACCGGGTCAGCCTGGGGTTCGTGTCTGAGACCGAGCGCCAGGTGGAAGGCCACCTCGACGAACACCTGGAACGGCTGCCGGAACAGGATGCCGCCAGCCGGGCCATCGTCGAACAGATGCGCGTCGATGAAATCCACCACGGGCGGGCAGCGCGCAACGCCGGTGGCATGGAATTGCCCGGCCCGGTGCGCGGCCTGATGCGCGCCACGGCGAAGCTCATGACCGGAACGGCATACTGGATTTAAGGCTGCAAAGAAACCGTGCAATATTCGACTGGATCACGCTTTTTGCGCACAACCCTTAACCCAAGCTTGCACAACCGCAAGCTTATGTATAAATAACAATAATCATTGATTCCGCAACGTCCAGGACGGCCGTTGGCACTCGATTAGGATTGAGAAGGACTGGGAGTTTATGGACGAGAACGTCAAGCCGCTCAGCGATATTCCGGCAATCAACCGTTTCCTAAGCTATTGCCGCATCCGCACGGTGCCCTCGAAAACCGTGGTCATCCATGCCGGCGACCTTCCGGACGTCCTCTACTACATCATCAGCGGCTCGGTCGAAGTCATGATCGAGGACGAGGAAGGCAATGAAATGGTGCTTGCCTACCTCAACAAGGGCCAGTTCTTCGGCGAAATGGGTCTGTTCTACGAACAGCCCACCCGCAGCGCCTGGGTCCGCACCCGCAACCAGTGCGAACTGGCCGAAATGACCTACCCGCGCTTCCGCCAGATCGCGGCCGAAAGCCCGGGCCTGATTTTCGAACTGGCGACCCAGCTCGCCACCCGCCTGGACCGCACCAACCGCAAGCTCGGCGACCTCGCCTTCGTGGACGTCACCGGCCGCGTGGCGCACGCCATCACCAACCTGTGCGAAGAACCCGATGCCATGACCCACCCCGAGGGCATGCAGATCAAGGTCAGCCGCCAGGAGCTGTCCCGCCTGGTGGGCTGCTCCCGTGAAATGGCGGGCCGCGTGCTGAAGGTGCTGGAGGACCAGGGCCTGCTGCGCGCCACCGGCAAGACCATCGTGGTGTTCAACGCCCGCCCGAAGATGAAGACCCGTCCCGTCACCGTGCCGGTCAATCCCAAGGAACCAACGGGCGCCGCGAGCGCCCGCGCCCGGGCGCAGGCCGCGGACTTCGACGACGATGATGATGACGAGGACGACGAAGACTGATTTGAACGCCCGCGGCCACCGCGCGGCAGAACCTCACGCAAACCCGGCCTTGAGCCGGGTTTGTCGTTTCAAGGGGGCGCGGCCCTGGGCAGCGCCTGCCCCAGGTCTTCAGAGCTTGAACCGCCGCACCGGGTTTTGCGCACCGGCCGCGTGGTCGGCAATGACCTCGTTGTAGATCTTGCGCCGGGTGAACAGCCACCGCCCGTCCACGCGTCGCAGCTCATCCTCGTAATGCCCGTAGCCGGGGCTTGTGGCGTGCCGGTCCGGGTTGTCGTTGTAGTACTCGAACCAGTAGGCCACGCTTTTGGCCTGATCCCCCTGCACCGACAGCACCGTATTGGTGACGAAGTGCCGCCGGCGCGCGGGACGCAGCGGGGCCTCGGCGGCCGCCTGCTTGTCCACGGCGGCTTTCATGTCGTGCACCAGGGCACGGATGGCTTCGCGGCCCCTCACCACGCCCTGGGCCCAGTCCAGCACCCCGTCTTCGGCGAAGGTCGCCGCATAGGCATCCGCGTCCTGCCAGTCGAGGGCAAACAGGTAACGGGCATGCAGGTCCTCCACCTCGGCGCGATCTGCGGCATAGCGGTCGCGCCCTCCGGCCCCGGGGGCCGGTCCGGGGTTGGCCGCCGCAGCCACGGCCGTGGCGCCGAAGGCGGTGGCGGCAGCGGTAAACGGCAGCATCAGCAGCCGGGCCAGGGTTCTGCGTCGCGCTTCCATGAGGGCCTCTCTCGGTGACATATGCCTTGGGTGGAGCATAGCGGTTCCACCCGCTTTTGCCTGCAGGCGCTCCAGCACCGATAATCCGCCGATGCGCGAGAAACTGACCCTGCCCAATGGCGCCGACAAGCTGCTGCTGCACTCCTGCTGCGCCCCGTGTTCCGGTGAGCTCATGGAGGCATTCGTGGAGTCAGGCATCGACTACACGATTTTTTTCTACAATCCCAACATCCACCCCGAAAAGGAATACCTGCTGCGCAAGGAGGAGAACATCCGCTTTGCCGACACGCACGGAGTGCCTTTCGTCGATGCCGACTACGACACCGGAAACTGGTTCGCGCGCGCCAAGGGGATGGAGCACGAGCCCGAGAAGGGCATCCGCTGCACCATGTGCTTCGACATGCGCTTCGAGCGCACCGCGCTGTACGCGCATGAACACGGCTTCAGCGTCATGACCAGCTCGCTCGGCATCTCGCGCTGGAAGAACATGGCGCAGATCAACGACTCGGGCCATCGGGCCGTGACGCCATACGAGAACCTCGTGTACTGGGACTACAACTGGCGCAAGGGCGGCGGCAGCCAGCGCATGATCGAGATCAGCAAGCGCGAGCGCTTCTACCAGCAGGAATACTGCGGTTGCGTCTACTCACTGCGCGACAGCAACCGCCATCGCGTCTCCCAGGGCCGCGACAGGATCACCCTGGGCGTGAAGTTCTACGGCGACGAGGCCGAGCCGGGCTGAGGCCGTCCCCGGCACCACGGCCATGGCACCGGCCACGGCCTACGGCCCAGGGCCCCGGCTTCAACCTCATCCGGCCCTGGCCAGTTCCCCACGCATGGCCTTGATGGTCGCGGCGTAGTCCGGACTGCCGAAAATCGCCGAACCCGCGACGAAGGTGTCGGCCCCGGCAGCGGCGGCGGCGCCGATGTTGTCCACCTTGATGCCGCCATCGACCTCCAGACGCACGGGGCGGTTCAGGGCATCGATGCGCGCCCGCACGCGCCGCAGCTTCTCGAGCGCCATGGGGATGAACTTCTGCCCGCCGAACCCCGGGTTGACGGACATGACCAGCACCAGGTCCAGTTTTTCCAGGGTGTAGTCCAGGTACTCCAGCGGCGTCGCCGGGTTCAGCACCAGCCCCGGCCTGCAACCATGGCCGCGAATCAACTCGATGGTGCGGTCCACATGCAGCGTGGCCTCGGGATGGAACGAAATATACGTCGCCCCGGCTTCCGCGAAGTCCCCGACGATGCGGTCCACCGGCTGCACCATCAGGTGCACGTCGATCAGCGCCTTGGGGTCATGCTTGTGCAGGGCCGCGCACACCACCGGTCCCACGGTGAGGTTGGGCACGTAGTGGTTGTCCATGACATCGAAGTGGACGACGTCCGCGCCGGCGGCGAGCACGGCATCGACTTCGGCCCCGAGACGCGCGAAGTCGGCGGACAGGATGGAGGGCGCGATCCAGTTGGGCTGCTTCATGGACCCGATTCTACATCCCACGCCGTTCCTTGATCAGTTCCCAGGCCTCGATGATCTGCTGCGTGCGCTGCTTGGCATGCTCGATCATCGAGTCCGGCAACCCGTTGGCCTTGAGTTTGTCCGGGTGATGCCGTGACAGCTGGCGGCGGTACGCCCTGGTGATCTCCTCGTTGCTGGCGCTGACCTCGACCTCCAGCACCCGGTAGGCGGCCACCAGGGTCTGGCTCTCATCGACCCGGGCGCCCGCACTACCCGGCCCGGTGCGCCCGGAGCGGAAACTGCCGGCCCGGATGCGCAGCACTTCCTCCATGTGCGCCAGCTCCAGGCCGGACACCCCGAGCCGGTCGGCCACCCGCCGCAGCAGCCCGCGGGCCGAACCGGAAAGATCATTGCCCGCCAGCGCCGCGCGCAGCTGGATCTCCAGGAACACCCGCAGCAGCTGCGGATGACCGAAGCACACCCTGAGCAGTTCATCCAGCGCCGCATCGAGATTGAACTGCGAAGCCTTGCCCTCGGTGAAACAGGCAATCGCCATGCGCACCTGCTCGGGCGTCAGGCGCAGGTCCGCCATCACCGACCGGGCGGCCTGGATTTCCTGCTCCGACACACGGCCATCGGACTTGGCCACATGCCCCATGACCTGGAACGTCGAGCGGAAAAACCGCTCGCCGATCTGCGCCGCGGACAGCCGCGGCCCGCCGCCGGAGCCCTCCGACCCCGCGTCATACTGATGCCCGACGAGCACGCCCAGCGCCGCCCCCACGGGACCACCTGCCAGCAGCCCGATCAGGCCGCCCACCACTTTGCCGATCCACGATGCCATGCTGATATATTAGGGCATGGCAACATCAGGCACCGTTTTCCGCAGCTCCCTGCAGAACCTGCAGCTCCTCCACGCCGGCAAGGTCCGCGATAGCTACGCCGTCGACGCCAACTCGATGCTGATCGTGACCACCGACCGGCTGTCCGCCTTCGACGTCATCCTGCCGGACCCGATTCCGGAAAAAGGCCGGGTGCTGACCTCGATGTCGGACTTCTGGCTGGCCCGGACCGGGCATATCGTGCCCAATCACCTGACGGGCCGCTCCCTGGATGAACTGCCGCTGTCGGCGGCGGAACGCGCGCAGCTCGAAGGCCGCGCCGTCATCGTCAAGAAGCTCAAGCCCCTGCCCCTGGAAGCCGTGGTGCGCGGCTACGTCATCGGCTCGGGCTGGAAGGACTACCAGCGCACCGGCGCCATCTGCGGCATCGCCCTGCCGACGCGCCTGAAGCAGGCCGCGAAGCTGCCGCAACCGATCTTCACGCCGGCCAGCAAGGCTCCCGCCGGCCAGCACGACGAGAACATCACCTTCACGGACGTCTCCAACCTAATCGGCGTCGAAACCGCCAACCGGGTGCGCGACATCTCCATCGAGCTCTACGGCTTCGCGGCCAGGCACGCCCTGGCGCGCGGCATCATCATCGCCGACACCAAGTTCGAGTTCGGACTGGACGACAACGGCGTCATCACCCTGATGGACGAGGTCCTGACGCCGGACTCCTCACGCTTCTGGCCCGTGGACAGCTACCAGGAGGGCATCAGCCCGCCGAGCTTCGACAAGCAGTTCGTCCGCGACTATCTCGAGACCCTGGACTGGAACAAGAAGGCCCCGGCACCGCCACTGCCGCCCGACATCCTCGAAAAGACCTCGCAGAAGTACCAGGAAGCCCTGGCGTGCCTCACCACCTGAAGCAGCCGCAGGCAAGCCGCGCGGCGGGCGCGGGGCGCGTCCGTTCAGCGCCGCCTACCACCGCCACTGCAGCACCACCGCGCAGGTGATGAGCACCGCCATCAGCTGGTGGAAGGCGATCATCACCCCCGGCGACTTCGGCTTCAGGTTCACGGCGTGGAACACGAAAAAGCCGACGCCGGCCTGCAGCAGCCCCAGCCCGAACGCCACCGGATAGGCCGCGCAGAGCCAGCCCAGGGTCGCGAACGTCACCAGCGCCGCGATGCCGTGCACGATGAAGATCCACTGTGCGGCGCGCTTCGGCTGCAGGAACGGCTCGATCGGCGTGCCGAAGCCACGCTGGCCGGTGACCATGCCACCCATGAAGATCGCGAACAGCAACGGGTGCAACGGGATCGAACCAGCCAGATACAGGCCCAGGTGCACCCCCGGCAGGTTCTCCACCAGCAGGTAATTGATGAACACAAGGTAGGCCAGAAGGCCATGCGTGCCATGCACGAAGGCCGGCGCCCGGCCCGCGAGCACATACAGCGTGCCCATGCCAAACAGCGCCGTGAGCACGATCAGGCCCAGGCCCATGAAGGTCATGAAATCCGGGTGCAGGATGGCGAGCACCAGCGCCGTCAGGCCCACCGCGGTCGCCAGCACGCGATGCGCCGCCTCCGGATCACCACGCAGCATCAGCACCACGATGTTCTTCGTGTACGGCCAGTGCGTGCCCAGCGACAGCCCGTAGCCGAAACCCTCGACGATGCTGCCCAGCAGGATCAGCGCCACCGAGAAGATCACCTCCGCCAGGACGAGCCCCGCGACCACCGCCTCCTTCAGCGGCAGCGGGCTGGTGAACCCGCGCCACAGGCCCGCCAGGATCGCCAGCAGCACCATGCCCGCGATACCCGCGCCGATGACCCGCACCGTGAGCGTCATCTCGCCCTCGACGGCGTGTGGCAGTTCGGCGGTCGGCAGATCAGTACGTTTCATGATTCAAAATCCATCCATCAAAACAAGCATGGCCCGACGGCAGAATGTCCGCTGGCGGGGCGTGAGCGCCATGGATGGCGCGCTCCGAGCCACATGGATGCGGGTTCGGCGTCGCCGGCAGCGGACTTCTGCGGCCGGGTCACATGCGGGCAGGCCGCGCGCTCACTCCCCGGCGATCGTCAGGTCATCGATCAGCACCGAGCCGGTGAACAGCCCGCCCCGCCGGTCGATGTCCCCGCCCACCGCGACAATGCGCTGGAACATGTCCTTCAGGTTCCCCGCCACGGTGATCTCATGCACCGGGTAGGCGACGACGCCGTTCTCCACCCAGAACCCGCTGGCACCGCGCGAATAGTCGCCCGTCACGCCATTGACGCCCTGGCCCATGAGCTCCATCACCAGCAGGCCCGTGCCCATCTGCCGCAACAGGTCCTCCTGCGACGGCTCCCCGGCGGTCGAGCGCACGAACAGGTTGTGCACCCCGTCGGCATTGCCGGTGGTGGCCAGGCCCAGCCGGCGCGCCGAGTAGCTGTCCAGCACATAGCCCTGCGCCACCCCGTCGACCACCAGCTGCCGGTCGCGCGTCGCGACCCCCTCGGAATCAAACGGGCTGCTGGCCACGCCCTTCAGGATATGCGGCCGCTCCTCCAGCTGCAGGAACGACGGGAACACCGCTTTGCCCGCGATATCGAGCAGGAACGACGCCTTGCGGTACTGGCTCGCGCCGCGGATCGCGCCGATGAAGCTGCGGAACAGGCTGCGCGCCATGTCCGGCGAGTACAGCACCGGTGCGCGCCGCGTCGTGAGCTTGCGCGCCCCCAGGCGGGCGATGGCGTTGTGCGCGGCGTGGCGGCCGATGCTGACCGCATCCTCCAGCAGCCCGGGGTCGCGCGCGCTGGAGTACCAGTAGTCGCGCTGCATGTCCTGCCCTTCCTGGGCCAGCAGCACACAGCTGACCGAGTGCGAGCTGCTGGCATAGCCCTGCAGGAACCCTGAGGAATTGCCGTACACCCGCACGCCCTGGTGGTTGCCGACCGAGGCGCCTTCGGAATTGGTCAGCCGCGTATCCACCGCCAGGCCGGCCGCCTCGCAGGCGCGCGCCAGCTCCACCGCCTGGTCCGGCTCCAGCGCCCAGCGGTGGAACAGGTCGAGGTCCGGCACCTCGCGCGCCAGGTCCGCGGGGTCCGCGAGCCCCGCGTACTCATCGGCCGCCGTGTAGCGGGCGATGGCACAGGCCTTGGCCACCGTGGCGCGCAGCGCCTCGGTGCTGAAATCCCCGGTGCTGGCCGATCCCTTGGCCTTGCCGAAATACACCGTCACCCCCATGCCGCGGTCACGCTGGTATTCGACGGTGTCGACCTCCCCCAGGCGCACGGTGGTGCTGAATCCGCGCTGCAGGCTGACGTCCGCCTCCGCCTGGGAGGCGCCGGCGCGCCGCGCTTCGGCCAGGACCTGCTCCACGATGTGCTTCAATTCCGGGATACGGGATGCGTCGACTTCCTGCTGCATATATCCTGCCGCTGACCTGCGGGGTCTGATGGTGCAGAATTGTAGCGTATGAAACGACCATCCCCGCCCGAACCCGAGCTGGCCAACGAGGGCCCGAGCAAGGGCCAGCGCAAGCGCGATGCGCACGCGGCCCAGGATCTCGGCGAGCAGCTCGTCGGCCTGCCCGACGCCGAACTCAAGGCCCTGCAGCTGCCTGAACTGCTGCACGACGCCATCGTCGAAGCGCGCCGCATCACCAGTCACGGCGGCGCCCTGCGCCAGCGCCAGTACATCGGCAAGCTGATGCGCAAAATCGACCTCGAACCCGTCCGCGAGGCCCTGGCCGCCCGTGCGGCCAACGCCAGCCGCGACGTGCAACGCTTCCACCGCGTGGAAGCCTGGCGCGCCAGGCTGATCGAACAGGGCGCTGAAGCCCTCGCCGACCTCAAGCGCACCCTGCCCGACCTGGACACCACCGGGCTGGAACGCAAGGTGGTGGCCGCCCAGGCCGAAAAGGCCCGCGGCGCGACCGGCAACGCCAGTGCCTCGCGGGACCTGTTCCGCGCCTTGCGCGAGCTGCTGGACTGATCCCGCGGCAGGGTCGCCTGCCACCTGCCCGGCAACCGGCAATCACCGCCCCGGGGGGCGGCGACGTCTTCCGGCCTGGTTTTTGCCGCTCCCGGCCGGTCCTGACCGCTGAGGGGACACCCGGACCGGCCTGAAGGCGCCCTGCAGCCTCTTTGAGCTATAATTTAGGGTTTCCGGTCACAAAAGTGACGGCCAAAGGAGCAGCAGTGGCAGCGTTGGTTGGCATCATCATGGGGTCCACCTCGGACTGGGAGACCATGCGTCCTGCCGCGGAAACCCTCGAAAAGATGGGCGTACCGCACGAAGTGCGCGTGGTCTCGGCGCACCGCACCCCGGACCTGCTGTTCGAATACGCATCGACGGCGCGCGAGCGCGGCATCCAGGTCATCATCGCCGGGGCCGGCGGCGCTGCCCACCTGCCGGGCATGGCGGCCGCCAAGACCTCCCTGCCGGTGCTGGGCGTGCCGGTGCAGTCCAAGGCCCTGAACGGCATGGACTCACTGCTGTCCATCGTGCAGATGCCGGCCGGCGTGCCCGTGGCCACCTTCGCCATCGGCGCCGCGGGCGCCACCAACGCCGCGCTCCTGGCCACTTCGATCCTGGCCGCGCACAACCCGCAGTTCCTCACCGCGCTGGAGGCCTTCCGCGCCGGGCAGACACAGAAAGTCCTCGCCAACCCCGACCCGCGTGCGCCATGACCGTCGGCATCGTCGGCGCCGGGCAGCTGGGACGGATGATGGCGCTGGCGGGTTACCCCCTGGGCCTCGACTTCCTGTTCCTCGATCCTGCCGCGGACAGCCCGGCCGGTCAGGTGGCGCCGCAGCTGCAGCAGGCGTTCACCGATCCCGCGGCACTGCAGCAGCTGGCGACGGCGGCCGAGGTCCTCACCATCGACTGGGAAAATATTTCGGTCCCGGCCCTGAAGGCCCTGACCCAGGGCCAGGGCAAGCGCAAGGGCCGCGGCACCCGCGTATGCCCGCCGGTCGCGGCCATCGCCGCCGCGCAGGACCGCGTCAGCGAAAAGAAGCTCTTCGGGAAGCTCGGCATCCCCACCACCCGCTGGCAGGCCGTGGACTCGCTCAAGGACCTGCAGCGCGCGACGCAAGCCATCGGCCTGCCCGGCGTGCTCAAGACCCGCCGCATGGGCTACGACGGCAAGGGCCAGTTCGTGCTGCGCGGCGCGCAGGACATCGAACCCGCCTGGGCCGCGCTGGGTACTGCGCCGCTGCTGTACGAGGAAATGGTGCCGTTTGATTCCGAGGTCTCGGTGATCGGTGCGCGCAGTACCCGCGGCGAGACCGCGGTGTACCCGCTGAACCACAACTTCCACCACGGCGGCATCCTGCGCCTGACCCGCGCGCCTCACGGTTCACCGGCACTGCAGCGCCTGGCGGGCGGCTACATCGACCGCGTGCTCGGCCACTTCCGCTACACCGGCATCCTCACCATCGAGTTCTTCGTGCGCAAGGGACGCCTGATCGCCAATGAGATGGCCCCGCGCGTGCACAACTCCGGCCACTGGACCATCGAGGGCGCGCAGACCTCCCAGTTCGAAAACCACCTGCGCGCCATCCTCGGCCTGCCGCTGGGATCGACCCGCGCCGTGGGACACAGCGCCATGATCAACCTGATCGGCACCATGCCGGACCGCGGGCGCGTGCTGGCCCACCCCGGACTGCACCTGCACGACTACGGCAAGGACCCAAGGCCCGGGCGCAAGCTCGGGCATTTGACACTGGTGGAGGCCAGCGCTGTCGCCCGTGACCGACGGTCGCGCAGCTTGATGGCCGAACTGGTCCCGGGTACCCCCATACCCTAATATCGGCCGGCAGCCACCACGGAACGCCTATGTATCTGGAACTGTTCAAGCTCAGAGAACTGCCCTTCCGGCTCAGCCCGGACCCCCAGTTCCTGTACATGAGCAAACAGCATGCGCGCGCCAAGGCGTTCATGGAGTCCACCATCTGGCTGACCGACGGCTTCGTGATCATCACGGGCGAGATCGGCGCCGGCAAGACCACCCTCATCGAGTCCTTCCTGAAGGAGGTCTCGCGCGACGTCGTGCTGGCGCAGATCAACCAGACCCAGGTCACGGTGATCGATTTCCTGCAAAGCGTGCTGTCGCAGTTCGGCTTCTCACCCTTCAAGATGAAGAAGGCCGAGCTGATCGCCACGCTGAACAACTTCCTGGTGGAGCAGTACGCCGCCGGCCGCAAGGTGCTGCTCATCGTCGATGAGGCCCAGAACCTGTCGATGAAGGTGCTGGAGGAGATCCGCATGCTCTCCGGGGTGGAGACCACCAAGGAGAAGGTGCTGCGCATCATCCTGGCCGGCCAGCCGGAACTCAACGAAAAGCTCGACGCCCCCGAGCTGGTGCAGCTGGCGCAGCGCGTGCGCCTGCGCTTCCACCTGGGAACACTGCCACCGGCGGAGATGCGCGCCT
>Ga0153956_1002515_pt1 | contig 13319 bp, 9 predicted proteins | sample TSFL040MetaG_FD_104704 | JGI IMG/M metagenome (GOLD analysis project Ga0153956, IMG submission 104704) | Attine ant fungus gardens microbial communities from Florida, USA - TSFL040 MetaG | ecosystem: Host-associated > Fungi > Mycelium > Unclassified | place: USA: Florida, Wekiwa Springs... | reverse complement strand
TCAAACCCGCACGCCTGGATGGAGGTCTATGTCTCCAACGATCAAGGCGGTTCCGACCTGTGGGGCATCGAAATGAACAGCCCCAACAACCTGGCCCGCATCGGCTTCCGCTCCAACATGGTGAAGCCCGGCGACAAGGTCACGGTGGTGATCCACCCGCTGCGCAGCGGCGAAAAGGGTGGTTCGTTCATGTCGGTGACGCTGCCGGGCGGCCAGGAGTACAAGGACGCGCCGCCCAAGACGCAGTCGGCCGCACCGGCCCCGGGAAACGCCTCGCCCGAGAACAAGTAACGGCCTGCGGGCAACGCCCCGTTACGGGGCGGGCGCCTGGCATGACGCTCTGTAGCTTGCCGGATCGGATCAGCCGCCATGAGCCGCGGCGCGGGTGGCCGCTAACTGAAACCGATCCAGCGCCCCAGAACGATCACACCCATCCAGATGAGCAGTGACAGCCCCCCGGCGAGCTTCGCCGCCGGGGGCGGCACGGCCGGAGCGCGGTCCCAGGCCGCAACCCCGCGATAGGCGCCAAGGTGGAACACCGCCATGTTCAGCGCCGCGAACATCAGCAGCACCATCTTGGCGCGGAACGGCCAGATTCCCCAGTATTTCGTCGCCGCCGAGCTGAACAACAGGCTGCCGGTGATGGCGGCGCAGGCGAAGGCCACCCAGGTCCAGGGCAGCACCTCGTTCACCAGTTCCCGCACCGGGCGCTTGCGCGAGGCCAGATTCAGCAGCCGCAGATCGACCACCATGATGGACCCCACGACCAGCGTGAGCGCCAGCACGTGCAGGGTCTCGATGGTCGGGAACATCCAGGTGGATTCACTGATGGCATCAGCCCAGGGAGCGGCCTGCAGGGCCGCGAACAGCTTTTCAAACATGATGCCGTCTCAGCCGTGCGCGCCGTAGGCGATCCAGCGGCCCGCCGCCAGGATCGACAACCACAGCCCCAGTGACACCACCCCGGTCAGGACCGCGATCACGCGGTTGCGCTCCCAGAAGGCGGCACCCTGGTTCAGCACCACGTTGAACGCCGCCGTGAGCACGATGGCGCAACCCACCAGGGTCATTTTCAGCCAGAAGATGTCGCTTTGCAGTTCGCGCGCCGGCTCGCCGATGATCAGCACGCAGCCCGTCAGCGCCAGCAGCACCAGCGCGCACCAGATCCAGGGCAGGAAGCGCTGGCCGGTGTCGGCCAGGCTCTGACGGCGGCCCGCGATACCCAGAAGCCGCAGGTCCAGCATGGCCACCGAGGTGATCACGATGGCAATGCACAGAATATGGATCGACTGCACCACGGGAATGATCCAGAACGTGTTCTGCACCACGTCATTGGCCCGTGTGGACGCCAGCCATGTGGCGAATTCATTGATCACGCAACCCCCGCAGCCCCTGGCTGATTATTGGCCGGCTATATTGCAACACGGCCGGGGTGATTTCGACCGATAAAAGGTCTTTTGACTTGGACGCCTTGACTGCTCAACCGCTGGCCGCCGCCGTGGTCCGATTGATGGCCGCAGCCTCATCCGCGAACTCCAAGGTCGCACCCGGCCCGGGCCGGGATCATCGTCGGCACGCCGCGCAGCACGGCGCCGATCACCCCGACCCGCGTCCACGTCCACCACGACATAGGGCGGCAGCACCATCCGGCCCGTACGGCGGTCGATGACTTGGACGCACACGGGGGCACACGGCTGCCCCGCCAGGGATGTTCGAGGAACGGGCCGCCGGCGCCCCGGGCTTGGCGTCGAAATCGCTGAACACCGGCAAGCGCAGCAAGCCGGGCCTGCCGGCTGACCCGCTCTTTGGTCGGTGGCCGGGGCAGCCGGGCCCGCCCGCGGCCCGCCGGCAGCAGCGGCAGACACTGTAAAACCTATAATCTTATTAAAATCAAATGCTTGCACATCAATCAAAGCATCCTGACCGGTTTCGGGACGTCATCCTGACCGGGGTCCCGAGGGTGAATCAGCCCGGACATTAAGAAGCTCTAACCTCGCCAGCCGCTTCCACCCGGTAATATCGATAATCGATTATCGTCGACTGGAATTCCCCGCATGTGGATCGTTGAGTTAGCGCTCAAGCGCCCCTACACCTTTATTGTCCTTGCGCTGCTCATCCCCATCCTGGGCGCCCTGGCACTGCTTGGCACCCCGCTGCGCGCCGGCATGCCGACCGACATCTTCCCGGACATCGCCATTCCGGTCGTCAGTGTCGCCTTCCAGTACCCGGGCATGGCGCCGGATGACATGTCCGGCCGCGTCACGTCAAACGTGGAGCGCTATGCCAGCACCCTGATCAACGACATCGAGCACGTGGAGTCCCAGAACTGGGCCGGCCTGTCGGTCATCAAGCTGTTCTTCCAGCCCGGAGTGAACGTCGACCTGGCGATGTCCCAGACCACCGCCTTCGGCGTGCGTTCCACGTCGCTGATGCCCCCGGGCACCCAGCCCCCGCTGGTGCTCAAGTACAGCGCCTCCAGCGTGCCCATCCTGCAGCTGGCCATGTCCAGCGACCGGCTCACCGAGGCGCAGCTGTTCGACTTCGGCAACCAGGTCATCCGCGGCCAGATTTCCACCATCGCCGGCGTCTCCATCCCCTATCCCTTCGGCGGCGCCACCCGCCAGGTGCAGATCGACCTCAAGCCCGACGCCATGCGCTCCCAGGGTCTGTCGGCCGCGGACGTCAACAACGCGATCGACCGGCAGAACCTCACCATTCCCGCGGGCACGGAGAAGATCGGCGACACCGAATACATGGTGCGCCTGAACAGCAGCACCACGAGCATCGAGCAGCTCAATGACCTGCCGCTGCGCACCCGCAACGGCGCCGTGACCTACGTGCGCGACGTGGCCTATGTGCACGACGGCCATCCGCCGCAGACCAACATCGTGCGCGTCAACGGCCGCCGCGCCGTGCTCATGACCATCCAGAAGACCGGCTCGGCCTCCACGCTCAACATCGTGAACTCGATCACCGAGCGCATGCCGCGCGTGCGCGAACTGCTGCCGGACGGCGCCTCCATCGCCGAAACCGGCGACCAGTCCGTGTTCGTGCGCGCCGCCATCCGGGGCGTGGTCGTCGAGGCGCTGATCGCCGCCACGCTCACCGCCCTCATGGTGCTGCTGTTCCTGGGCAGCTGGCGCTCCACGCTGATCATCGCCATCTCCATCCCGCTGTCGATCCTGTGCTCGATCATCGCCCTGGGCGCCCTCGGCGAGACCATCAACCTGATGACCCTGGGCGGCCTGGCGCTCGCGGTGGGCATCCTGGTGGACGACGCCACCGTCACCATCGAGAACATCAATCGCCACCTGGAGGAGGGCCATGACGTCATCCCCTCCATCCTGGATGGCTCGCGCCAGATCACCGTGCCGGCCCTGGTGTCCACGCTGTCCATCTGCATCGTGTTCGTGCCGATGTTCCTGCTCACCGGTGTCGCCCGTTACCTGTTCGTCCCCATGGCCGAGGCCGTGGTGTTCGCCATGCTGGCCTCCTACCTGCTGTCGCGCTCGCTGGTGCCGACGCTGTGCATGTACCTGCTGCGCACCGCGGCACAGGAACATGCGGCGGCAGCCAATCCCAACGCCTTCATGCGCTTCCAGCGTGCCTTCGAGGCGCGGTTCGAGCGCCTGCGCGCCTGGTACCACGGCATGCTGCGGGCCGCCCTGGCCCACAGCCGGCCGTTCATGATCGTGTTCCTCGCCCTGGCCTTCGGTTCCATGGCCATCTATCCGTTCCTGGGGCGCAACTTCTTCCCGGAAGTTGACGCCGGCCAGATCAAGCTGCACGTGCGCGGCCCCATCGGCATGCGCGTGGAGGACACCGCGGTGCTGGTGGACCACGTCGAGGCGACGTTGCGCCAGGTCATCCCCGCCGGCGAAATCGACAGCGTCGTCGACAACATCGGCCTGCCGGTCTCCACCATCAACCTGACCTACATGACCTCCGGCGCCGTCGGCACCTCCGATGCCGACATCCTGGTGTCCCTGAAGCAGGGCCACGGACCCACGGCGAACTATGTGCGTGAACTGCGCAAGCGCCTGCCGCGGGAATTCCCCGGCAGCTCGTTTGCGTTCCTGCCGGCGGACATCATCAGCCAGATCCTGAACTTCGGCGTCCCCTCGCCGATCGACATCCAGATCATCGGCCCCAGCCCCGACAACCCCGAACTCGCCAGGAAACTGCTGGCCTCCCTGCAGCACGTCCCGGGCCTGGTCGATACCCGCATTCAGCAGCCGCGCAACCTGCCGCAGCTGCGGGTCAACACCGACCGCAGCCAGGCGCAGCAGCTGGGCATCCAGCAAAGCGACGTGGGCAATTCCCTGCTGCTGACCCTGTCGGGCAGCAGCCTGGTGAACCCGACGTTCTGGCTCAACACCCGCACCGGCATACAGTACCCGCTGGTGACGCAGGTGCCGCAGTACCGCATGACCTCGATCGATGATCTGCGCAACATACCGGTGACCACGGCCGGTCAGCAGCAGATCCTCGGTGGTGTCGCCAACATCACCCGCGACACCACCGAGGCCGTGGTGTCGCACTACGACTCGCAGAACCTCATCGACATCTTCGGCGCGGTGCAGGACCGCGATCTCGGCTCGGTGGCGACCGACATCAGGAAGGTCATCGCCTCCTACGACGGCAAGCTGCCCAAGGCCACGCACATCGTGGTGCGCGGGCAGGTCCAGACCATGCTGGCCTCCTACACCGGCCTTGCCATCGGCGTGGTGGGTGCCGTGCTGCTGGTGTACCTGCTGATCGTGGTGAACTTCCAGTCCTGGCTGGACCCTTTCATCATCATCACCGCGCTTCCGGCCGCCATCGCCGGCATCGCCTGGATGCTGCTGATCACCCACACCACCCTCAGCGTGCCCGCCCTGACCGGTGCCATCATGTGCATCGGCGTGGCCACGGCCAACAGCATCCTGATGGTGAGCTTCGCGCGTGACCGCCTGGCCCATGGCGTGGATGCGCTGCAGGCGGCGCTGGATGCCGGCTTCACACGCTTCCGCCCCGTGCTCATGACGGCCCTGGCCATGATGATCGGCATGGCGCCCATGTCCCTGGGGCTGGGCGAAGGCGGCGAACAGAACGCACCGCTGGGCCGCGCCGTCATCGGCGGCCTGGTGCTGGCTACCGTCGCCACCTTGATTTTCGTGCCCGTCGTGTTCGCGGCCCTGCACAAACACGATAAACGCTCCCCCGACCCCACGCCGCCGCCGGCGCACTCCTGAAAACGGCTCTCCTCTTACCCGGAACCCGCCATGAACGCACAGCACTCCACCCCATCCCAGGTCCATATGCGCGGCGTCGCCCGCGTCGGCATCTGCCTCGCGATCGCGGCCCTCGTCATCGTGGCCTGGAACATCGCAAGCTCGCGCCGCGCCGCCGCCGAACTGGTCAAGAGCACCGAAGAGGCCGCGATCACCAGCGTCGCCGTCACGCACCCGGAACCGGAGGACTCAGGCGCCGGCCTGGTGCTGCCCGGCACGGTGCAGGCCAACTACGATGCCCCGATCTATGCCCGCACCAACGGCTACCTCAAGCGCTGGCTGGTGGACATCGGCACGCGGGTCAAGGCCGGCCAGCTGCTGGCGGAGATCGACACCCCGGAGGTGGAGCAGCAGCTGCAGCAGGCGCAGGCGGACGTGGCCAGTGCCCAGGCCAATGCCCAGATCGCGAATCTCACCGCTGAGCGCTGGAAGGAACTGCGGCGCACCGATTCGGTGTCGCAGCAGGACGCGGACCAGCGCATCAGCCTGGCCGCCGCCAGCAAGGCGCAGCTGGAATCGGCCCAGGCCAACCTGCGGCGGCTGCGCGACCTGAGTTCGTTCCAGCGCATCGTGGCGCCCTTCGACGGCGTCATCACCGCACGCGAGACCGACGTGGGCCGGCTGATCGTCGCCGGCGGCAATACCGGGCCGGAGCTGTTCCGTATCGCCGACGAGCGCCGGTTGCGCCTGTATGTGCGCGTGCCGCAGAGCTTTGCACCGTCCATGACCGCGAAGACCACCGCGCAGGTGGCCTTTCCTGACCGGCCCGGCACCCTGTTCCCGGCCCGGCTCGACTCCACTGCCAATGCCATCGATCCCGCCACCAACACCCTGCTGGTGCAGCTGATCGTCGACAACAGCAAGGGCGAGCTGCTACCCGGTGCCTACGCCGAGGTGCACTTCACCCTGCCCGCGGGCACGACGGACTCAGTGTCGTTGAAGCTGCCGGCCAACACCCTGCTGTTCCGCAGCGATGGCACCAGTGTCGCAACCGTGGGCCCGGACAACCACGTGAAGCTCAAGACCATCGTCCTCGGCCGTGATTACGGCTCGGCGTTCGAGGTCGTCCACGGACTGTCGCCGCAGGACTCCGTGATCCTGAGTCCGCCGGACTCCCTGACCGACGACGTCGTGGTGCGCGTGGTCAAGCCCGCGACGGCCCCCGCACCCAGGGCGGCCAAGGCAGGCGCCTGATGAACATGCGTCTTTCCGCCGGCGCCGCCGTCGCAGCGCTGCTCGCGGCCTGCTCGCTCGCGCCGACGTACCACGCGCCGGCGCTCCAGGAAGTACCGGAGCAATACAAGGAAGCCGGCAGCTGGATGCCGGCTGCCCCCGCCGATGCGCAGCCCCGCGGCGCGTGGTGGAACACCTTCGGCGACCCGCAGCTTGATGCCCTGGAGCAGCGCCTGTCGCAGGCCAACCCGGACTTGCAGGCGGCGCTGGCCCGCTACCAGCAGGCCCATGCCATTTCGGGCCAGGCCTTCTCGGCGCTGTTCCCGAAACTCGACATCGGTGCCTCTGCGGTGCGCGAACTGCCCTCGGCCAACGCTCCCAATGAACCCGCCAATCCCGCCACCGTCAACGTCTTCACCACCGGCCTGAACCTCGCCTGGGAAGTCGACCTGTTCGGCCGCCTGCGCAACCAGGCCGCCGCCGCCCGGGCCAGCGCCCAGGCCAGTGCCGCTGATCTGGCGGCACTCGACCTGTCGCTGCAGGCGGAACTGGCCACGGACTACTTCTCGCTGCGCGGCGCGGATTCGGTGGTGCGGCTGCTGGATGATTCCATCACCCAGTACGACACGGCCTGGGAACAGACCAGGCGTCGCTACGATGCGGGTGCCGCCGCCGCCACCGACGTCGATCAGGCAGACACCCTGCGCCAGAATGCCCGCGCCCAGCTGTCGGCCATACGCCTGCAGCGTGCGCAACTGGAACACGCCATCGCCGTGCTGCTGGGCGAAACACCCGCGGCCTTTTCGCTGGCCCCGGCGCCGCTGACCGCTGAACCGCCGGCGCTCGATGCCGGCCTGTCCTCCACGCTGCTGCAGCGCCGGCCGGACGTCGCCAGCGCGGAACGTGCCGTGGCCGCCGCCAATGCCCGCATCGGCATCGCCCGCGCCGCCTGGTTCCCGGTGATCTCGTTGCAGTCCGCCGCCGTCGGCTTCGAAAGCATGGCCACCGGCAGCCTGTTCACCCGCCCCAGCCGCTACTGGAGTTTCGGTCCCGGCCTGGATCTGCCGCTGCTGGACGCGGGTGGCCGCGTCGCCATCAACCGCCAGGCACGCGCCGCCTACGACGAAACCGTCGCCGGCTACCGCAAGACCGCCCTCACCGCCTACCAGGAGGTCGAGGACGCCCTGGCGTCCCTGCACCACCTCGGCGATGCCCAGCGCGCCGATGAGGCCGCCGCCAGGTCCGCCGCCAGCGCGGCCTATCACGCCGACGAGCGTTACGCGGCCGGCGTCGCGGACTACATCGAGGTGACCACCACCCACACCGCGTCGCTGTCGGCGCAGAGCGCGGCGCTGCAGACCCGCACCGCGCGCATGAACGCCGCCGTGGCCCTGGTGCGCGCCCTGGGCGGGGGCTGGAGTCCGCAGCAGGACCCGCCACGCCCATGAGCGTCGCCCTCAAGCGCACCTGCATGCGCGACCGCATCCGCGAGGAGCTCGTGACGCGCATCCTGGATGGCCGCTACCCGCCGGGCACGCAGCTCAAGGAGCTGCCCCTGGCACGCGAGTTCAACGTCAGCCAGGCCCCCATCCGCGAGGCATTGCGCGAACTGGAGGGCACGGGCCTCGTGACCTCCGAGCGTTACCGCGGCACGCACGTGCGCGGCACGGACCTGACGGAAATGCGCGAGTCCTACGAACTGCGCGCCATGATCGAGGCGCGCTCGGTGCGGCGCGGCCTGCCGTTCAGCGCCGCGGTGTTCCAGAAGCTGGACCGCTGCCTCGCCATCATGACCGCCGCGGCCGGCCGCGATGACCCCGCCGGGTACATCGACGCCGCCCTGGACCTGCACCGCGCCCTGATCGAGGCCGGCGGCAACAGCATCTTCCTGCGCACCTGGGATGCCCTGCACTGGGAGGTGCGCGGCCGCATCGCCCTGCAGCGCCTGTTTGAACGCGGCGTGAGCCTGGGGCACCTGCTCGGCCTGCATGATGAACTGCTGGCGCGGCTGAAGGCCTGCGACGTCGAAGCCGCCGCGCAGCTGACGGAGCATATCGTGACCCGGGTGGCGGAAGTATTCAGCGCCGCTCCCGCACACAACGCGCCAGGAATAGCCCCCGCACCTGCCGGTCCGGCCAGCGCTCCGTAAGCATCCGGCTCGCCACCCGGAAGTGCTTGCCGCTGTTCAAGACATCGTCCACCAGGATGATGAGCGGCCGCGGTGCGTGCGGGCTCGCGATGCACAGCGCGCGACGCAATCGCATGGCACTGCATCGCACCCGGCTCTCGTGATCCGCTCTCAGACTGTCTTGCATCTGCAGCAGCTCGCGGATATCGGCACCACGATCCCGCAGCGCGCAGTCCAACACCCGCAGCATGCGATCGTCATGATCGCGGCCGTCCCTCGCCTTGGAACAGGGCATGGGTACGAAGGTCGCGTCCGTCAGCCAGTCCCGCGGCAGCAGCCGTCGCAGTGCCCGCCCCGCATGGGCGATGGCCGCACGCTTGTAGCGCAGCCGCGCCGGCAGGCGGGCCAGCTGGGAGCCCGTGAGTTTCAGGTCGCGGATGAATTGGTTGCCCGCCGTCCAGTTGGCGGGCTGGCGCGGCACGTATTCCCACAGGAAATCGCAGCTATCGGTCGGCACAAGCCGGCGGTGCTCGTGCAGCATGGTGGCATCGACCGGACGCAATTGCTCGGGGAATCGTGGCAGCATCGGCAGGACCTCCTCAGGAGTGCTGCCCATGGTGACAGCGCCGCGGCAGATGTCACCCCGTTACACGCTTTATGATGCGGATACGTCAGTAATTCACCGCCGGCACCGGATACCACAGAGCCTCAACGCAAAGACGGCGGCCGGCGGGCATGGGCTGCCTGCTCGAAACCATAGGCCAGGTGGATCAGCGTGCCTTCACTGAAGCCCGTGCCGACAAACGACAACCCCACCGGCAGGCCGTGCACCAGGCCCATAGGTACCGTGACATGCGGATAGCCGGCCACGGCGGGCGGCATCGCAATGTCCCCGCCAATGAAATGATCACCGTCCACCAGATCGATCACTGACGCCGGTCCCATGGTGGGCGCCACCAGCGCATCCAGCTGCTGGGACTTCAGCGCGGTATCAATGGCCCGGGCCGCCACGCCGCGGCTTTCGTGAGCCTTGAGATAAGCTGCATCCGTCAGCGGTCCGCGCGCCTGCGAGGCCGTGAACAGCTCCTGCTGGAACCAGGGCATCTCCTCACTGGCATGCGCCTGGTTGAAGGCGATCAGCTCCGCAAGGGTGTGGGGACCCGAGGGGCGGCGAGACAGATAGCGGTTCAGGCCGTCCTTGAACTCGTACTGCATCACGGTGTTCTCATCATCCCCCAGGGTTTTTGGCAGGTCGAGGTTCACGTCCACAACCACCACGCCCCGGGCACGCAGCGTCTTCAGGGATTGTTCCAGGAGGGCATCCACGCCCTCGTGAAAGCCCGCGAAGCGCCGTACCACGCCGACGCGCATGCCGCTGATATCCGCATTGAGAAACTTGCGGTAGTCCGGCGGCGGTTGATTCTTGAGCACTGCGGTCGCCGGATCATCCGGGTCGTAGCCCGCCAGTACCGTCAGCACAGTCGCCGCGTCCGCCACACTGCGAGCCATCGGCCCAGCCGAGTCCTGGCTTGCGGAAATCGGAATGATCCCCGAGCGGGACACCAGTCCCACGGTAGGTTTTATGCCCACGATACCGTTGATGCTGGAAGGACAGACGACGGAGCCGTCGGTTTCGGTTCCCACCGCCACCACCGCAAAATCCGCCGCCACCGCCACGCCGGAACCGGAACTGGAACCGCAAGGATTGCGCGTCGTGTCGTAGGGATTGCGGGTCTGGCCGCCGCGCCCGCTCCAGCCGGAGGCGGATCGCGTCGAGCGGAAGTTCGCCCATTCGGACAGGTTGGTCTTGCCGAGCAACAGTGCCCCGGCCTCACGCAAGCGGCGCACGACGAAGGCGTCCTGGGGCGGGCGCGACCCGGTGAGCGCCAGAGACCCGGCGGTGGTCAGCATCCGGTCGGCGGTGTCGATGTTGTCCTTGACGAGCACCGGTACGCCAAACAGCAGGCCACGGCCGGCCTGACCGTGTGCGTCCAAGGTGGCGGCAATCGCGCCCGCATCCGGATTGAGTTCGATCACGGCATGCAGCGCCGGACCATGTACGTCGAAATCGTTGATGCGCCTTGCATAGTGCTGTTCGACGGCAGCCACCGTGGTGGCGTGGTCCGTCAGCAACCGCTGCAACTGCGCAATGGAGGGCTCCGGGGGCAGCCCCGGTAGCGACACGGGGTCCGCAGCAGCCGCGACCGACGCGACCAGGGCCGCTAGCCCTCCCAGAGCAGCCGCGCGAATCAAGGTCCTGTCCCACATACCCTGCCTCCCATTGCCGGTAAGGCAGGATAACCGAACCCGCCGGACAGCCGCCTAGAGTCCGAGCCGGCTCCAGAAGTCCACGAACACCGCGGTGGACAGGACATACCCCAGGGCCACGTTGATCACGACCCCGAGGGTAAAGGCGTAGAACGGCCTGGGACCCACGGCGGCGAACTCCCGGATGCGGGTAGTAAGACCAATGCTGAGGAAAGTGAAGGTGAATGCCCAGGTGCGCAGGGCCTGCAGCGGCGCCACCAGCGACGGAAGCACGGCCTTCTTGTAATCGGCATAACTGTACCCATGCGACACCACGGTGATGATCAGCGAGGCCAGCAGAAAACCCAGCACGAACTTGGGGAAGCGCCGCCAGATCTGGCTCGCGCCCAGCTGCTGCGCGCCCTCGGATCGCCAGCGCGTGGCGGCAATGATGGACAGTGCGAACGCCCACACGCCGATCCAGATATCACGGCCGATGACCTTCATCAGGGTGAAAGCATTCACGGCATCCTCCGCATTGCCCGCAATGCCCGCGACCCTGCCAGCATAGCCGCCATAGGCCTGGGCCGCGGCAAGGCCCGTCGCATCCGCGAGCTCCGAGGTGCCGATCCAGGCACCGGCGACACCGGTCGGCAGGCGCAGCGCCCGCGACACCAGTGGCAGGACGAAGATCAGTACAATGGCCCAGAACACCACCAGAGAGATGGCGACCGAGGAGTGTTCCTTTTTCGCACCCACCGCACCGGTGATGGCGATGGAAGCCGACACACCACAGACCGCGCCCCCCGTGCCCAGCACGGCGGCAAAACGCTTGTCGAGGTCCAGCAGCCTGGCCGCCAGATAGACGACGCCGAATGTCACCAGGGAGACAATACCCGCCTGCACCAGGGCCACAGGACCCGCCCAGGCAATCAGGGTCAGGGGCAATTGCGTCCCCAGCAGCACGATACCAACCTTGATGAACAGCTCAACGCGCAGGCCCGCATCGGCCCACCTGGGTACGCCGACGGTATTTGACACCAGCAGGCCCAGCACCAGCGCCACCAGGGGCGGCTCCAGGCTGTACTTGGAAGCCTGGTCCCAGGCACCCAGGAAGTAGAGGAGCAGCGCCACAACATATAACGGCAGAAATGCGCCCAGGAAGCGGCCGGTGGCGAACCCCAGCGAGCGCGTTGCCAGCGCAAATACGCATGCCCACACCGCAGAAAGCACCAGGAACTGCAGCGCGTGTGCCTGCAACTGCGTCCCCACCTCGGACAGGCGACTCCACTTCTGCGGCGCGATCGCGAGCCACTTGATGCTGCCGCCGCCGGCAAACAACGCCACCGCCAGGGCGACCAGTCCGATGCCGATGGCGACCGCCCACCAGTCCTCGCGGTTGTTGGGGCCGGTCAGAGGCCCGACTGTCGGCGCGACGGCGCCCCTTGTGCTGGCTTCTGTGGTGACGTTAGACGACATGATGATTTCAGCCTGGGTCCCTGGTGTTTATTCGGGGTACTTCGCGCCGCCACCCGATTCGGAAAAGATAATCAGGCGCGGGGTGACAAGTCAGTTACATTCCGCCGGGTCGGGCGCATCCAGCCCCAGTAGTCCGAAGCGCTTCAACTGCGCGCGGACGATGTTGCGCGAAACCTGCAGCCGGCGCGCCGTCTGTACCTGATTTCCGGCACAGTGCTCGAAGGCCGTCGTGATCAGCAGGCGCTCCACGGTTTCATAGACATCCGCCTGATCCGACTGCAGCAACCGGCGCAGGGACGCATCCAGCACCGACAGCGGATCGTCCGCCCCGCTGGCAACGGCGCCCGGGTCATCCCCGGGCAGCGCCGCTTCCGCGGTCGTTGCCAGTCGCAGTCCCGCGGCATCGATCTCGCCGCCGTCGCTCATGATGAGCGCCACCTGGATGACGTTCTCCAGTTCGCGGATGTTGCCCGGCCAGGAATGCGCCACCAGCGCCTGTTCCGCCGCCGGTGTCAGCCCCGCGTGCTCCAGTTTCAGCTGTACGCGGTACACCTCGAGGAAGTGCCGGGCCAGCGGCAGGATGTCGCCCCGCCGCTCGCGCAATGGCAGCAGCTTTACGGTGGCGACATTCAGGCGATAGTAAAGGTCGCGACGGAACTGCCGCGACTCCACGGCCGGCTCCAGCCGGACATTGGTTGCGGCAATGATGCGCACATCGAGGGCCACGGGCTTGCGCGAACCGATGCGGACTACCTGTCGCTCCTGCAGCACCCGCAACAGCCGCAGTTGCAGCGACGGCGGCATGTCGCCGATCTCATCGAGAAACAGCGTGCCGCCATTGGCGGATTCGAACCAGCCCGGCCGCGCATGCGTGGCACCCGTGAACGCGCCCGCCTCGTGCCCGAACAACTCGGCGTCGATCAGGCTTTCACTCAGCGCCGCGCAATTGACGGCGACGAATGGTCCGGAAAGCCGGCTGCGCTCATGCACGTGGCGTGCCGCGAGTTCCTTTCCCGTGC